>Ga0116122_1000624_pt1 | contig 19578 bp, 22 predicted proteins | sample June2015DPH_13_5_FD_89726 | JGI IMG/M metagenome (GOLD analysis project Ga0116122, IMG submission 89726) | Peatland microbial communities from SPRUCE experiment site at the Marcell Experimental Forest, Minnesota, USA - June2015DPH_13_40 | ecosystem: Environmental > Terrestrial > Soil > Wetlands...
AAGGATATTGTTTGGCGGGACCGAGATCGTTGTAGCGCGCCAGTTTCATCAAGTTCTCGTTGAACTTGAGACTTGGCGCCTGACCGTTCCGCACTGTCACCTGCCCGGTCCCCTGCATTCCTGCCATCGGGCTGAGTGTGTGCTCGATTTCTCCTGCAAGCGTGAGTTCTCCTTCCATCGTCCCCGTCATCTTCCCGCGAACATTTCGGAATGCCGCGAGAAGACGGTCCATATCGATTCCACTGATTCGCGCATCTGCCTTAAAACTTGGGTTCTTTCCCGACAAATTAAAGGAGAGCTCCCCCGTGGTGCTTCCGCCATACGTTTCCGCTCTGGCGTCGTTGAAAAAGACTTGTCTAGCCTGCAGGCGGAGCTTGCTATTTACATTGGTCGCCTCGATCGAACCGAAATGCAAAGAATCCGCCTTCATGACGCCCTGAGCAGCGACAGATGAAACCGCCCCAATGAATGCATCGAAATCCACCTGCTCCAGCGTGGCTGTCACATTGTGGGCCTCAAAAACTACAGGCCCAGGTCTATCGGATGGGTCGATAAGACTTGAAGCAAACAATTGCCCGCCGATGATCTCTACCCGGGGAATTACTCCAAAAGCAAAGATCGGAGGCCGTTTTTGAGAAGTTTTGGAAACCGGATTCTCAAAGTTCCACAGTCCGTCAGGATCCGAGATCACATTGATTATTGGATCGTGCAACACGATCGACTTGATTACAATCTGCCGGTGCAGCAGCGCCGCGATATCGATGGCGGCGTCCATTCTGGCAGCCTTAAGAAAATAGCCGGAAGGAAATGGTCTAGGATTTTTACAGCCAAAGTTGTCGAGGCGGATTGACAGAGGAACCCAATTTATTCCGATATGCCCGACCTCGATCTGCTTCCCAGTTTTTGCCTCTAGATAGGAAATCACCTGGGGGCGATAGCGATCTGGGTTGGCTAGAAAAGGCAGAAGCAACGCCGCCGCGCCAACCGTAGCGGCGGCAATCACTGTCGCGACGATAATGGTCTTCCGGCGGATGGCCATAAACATCAGGAACAAACGTGATTTCGAAGCAACCAAGCGGAGCTGGAGTCTTTACCGCGTCCCTACTGACAATAATTGCCTTTCGTGCTCGTATTTTATAGGGAACCGTGAGCAGAAGTACCCCCCAAAGCCACAACCCTGAAGGCGGTGCCGCCGACCACTGCCGAAGGGATCGAGCGATATCTCGGCAGCGGCTTAGTCAAAGGCATTGGGTCTGATTCCGACGAAGAAGCTGGTCGAGCGGTTCAGCGCCGAAGGCTTAAACGTAATTGAACACGAGCCGCTGTAGCGCGCTTGACAGTGGGCGGGGGACGTCAGTCCCCACACGCCAGCATTAGATCTTTCGGGCTACCATGAGATACAGCTTGGGTTCATCTCTGTATGTGATCACTTCAAACACCAATGGCTTAAGGAGAGTCTCGAATTCTTCTCTGGTGGGAAATGGCTCAATGAACAGATCGCTGCTGGCTCGTAGCTGATCAATGAAGGCACGGCCTTCGGGATGGCTGACCACAAGACGCCCACCTGACCGAAGCATGCGTGCCGCATTTCGGCAGGCGGCTGGTTTGTCTGCAATATTCCCGTACATGCCATTCATGAAGATGGCGTCCAAGCTGGTGGAGGCCACGTCCAGCGAAGCGATATCGGCATGGTAGGTGTGGACTGCTGGGTATTTGTCCTGAACCCGCTGCAACATTTTTTCGGCCACGTCGCAGGCCAACACCACACCCGGCTGGTAGGACTGAATCAGGGGGATCAGAACCCCAACTCCTGTTCCGACATCCAGAACGATCTCGCCAGGGCGCAATCCGGCTGAAGAAACAATCTCCCGCAGGCGCGCCATCACTTCTAGTGGCTGTGGCCGATCAAAGACATCCACCAGTTCGTTGAAACAGCGACGCTGATTATTCGCTATCCTCTTGGCTTCCTCAGGCAGCATTGAGCTTTTAGGTTACCCCAAAGGCGTTCTGCTGGCACCTGAGGGTTCGCATGCCATCAGGGCTGCAGTCAATGAAGCGTTGGAGGCACGCGCAGAGTGCAGGCCTCGCACCATCCTCTTCAGCCTGAGCGGCCACGGCCATTTCGATCTGTCGGCCTACGACGCTCACCTTTCGGGCAAACTAGAGGATTACGAGTATCCGACCGAGGAGGTTCGGCGCTCGATCGAGCCGCTGCCTGTTACGCTGTGATTGCAGACCTTAAGGCGTCAGGACAACCCCGCCAGCTTGGTACAAAAAGCCTCATTGACCTCTGCACCAGCCAGCCGCACCGGAACCATGGAGCGAGGGTCGCCCCGGCTGTATCGCCTCTGGGGGGCAAAGTTAGCGGTGCGGGTTCGACCTGCTGGCCAGGAACAAGTCGCGGCTTCCCGAACTCTAATCCGAAAACAGAGAGAGCTGCAGGGAGGGCTTCGTCACTGTCCTCCTGGTCGAATGAGGCTCGTGTTCAAGAACCGTGCGGCCATCGAGGGAAGCCGAGATGGCATGCTCATGAGCGATGGCGGCGCTGAAATCCGCAAGAGGCTGGCGCTGTTCTTCCACCGCTCGGGTAATACCGTCAAGACGGCGGAAGCCTTCCAGTTTCTCCGTGTGATCGAGGCGCGCAGCATTGAGCGCCCGCCGCAGGACAGCAATGGATTCGTCATACGTTTTGAGCGGTACAGGGAATGGATGACCATCCTTGCCGCCATGTGCGAATGAGAAACGGGCGGGATCAGAAAAGCGACTGGGGGCACCATGCACAACCTCGGCAATAAGAGCCAGCGATTGAAGCGTGCGCGGTCCAAGTCCTTCGACAAGCAACAAGGAAGCAAAGTCACGTAACTCCTGGTCGTGCGCAACCGCGAGCACGGCCCCAAGACGTTTGAGATCGACATCCTGCGGGCGAACGTCATGATGAGCGGGCATCGTGAGTTTGCGAAATTCCGTAAGAGATGAATCGACGGGCTCCTTCGCAATGTTCAGCAAAGCTTGCTGGGCGTGCGAAGAGCGCGCGTCAACCAAGTTCAGAATGATTCCCTGAGGCCAACCAAGAATTGCTGTATGCGGATTTGAGGTAAAGTCACGGACCTCCGCCGAGTGCCAATGGTAACGGCGAGCGAGATGGCTGGTAGGATTCATGCCCTGCTGAACAACGGCCCATTCGCCGGATGCGCTGACGACAAAGGAATGCAGATAGAGCTGAAATCCGTCGCCGATGGCATTGTTATCAACGCGAGCGGTGAGGCGGCTGGTGCGGGCCAGTGCATCGCCGTCCAGCCCGGTATGGCCGGAATAGCCACGTAATTCTTCGGGCGTGCGACGCGAGTGCCGTCCGCGCCCACCACAAATGTAGATGCCAAGATCGGAGGATCGCGGATTGAGCCCGCGCTTGAGCGCCCCCATCACCGCAGTCGTGATGCCGGAAGAGTGCCAGTCCATCCCCATTACGCAGCCCAAGGCTTGGAACCAGAAGGGATCGCTCAATCGGGTGAGAAATCCTGAAGTTCCATACGAGGCGACGATGTGCTCGACAACTGCCGTGCCGAGCTGAGTCATCCGTTCACCAAGCCAGGCTGGTACCCGGCCTCCGTGAAGAGGGAGATCGGCTGTCCCGGAACGCTTCATGCTTCCATTTTGATCGCAAATTGCCACCGGGAGAAACAAAACTTAAATATCATCGCCAATAACAAGTAAATCGACCCGTTGAGCGGGCATGGTACGCTTACGCGGATATAGGCTGGCGGTTGCGCATCTAATAAAGAAGCTGCTGTCCACGGGGTCCGCGGTCGGCATTGGAGGAACGCGATGAAGGCTGTTGTGCTGCATGAGTATGGCGGTCCTGAGAAGCTGAGGTTTGAAGACAACGTTCCCGATCCGCAGGTGGGCGGTGATACGGTGTTGATCGCGGCGTCCGCGGCGAGTGTGAACCCGATTGACTGGAAGGTTCGTTCGGGCGTGAGACAGAAGGATTTTCCGTTGTCGTTTCCGGCAATTCTTGGCCGCGATGTGAGTGGTGTCGTGCGTGCTGTGGGTGCGAAGGTGAAGCACTTCACGCCCGGTGACCGCGTCCTTGCGCTGTCGAATGCGACCTATGCCGAACTGGTGGCAGTGCCCGACTCGGATGTGACGCACCTACCGGATGGAGTAGACCTGGTGGATGCGGCGGCAATTCCGCTCATTGCCTTGACGGGAGACCAACTGGTGCGCCATGCGACGAACCTGCAGAAGGGACAGACGATACTGGTAACGGGAGCGCTGGGCAGCGTGGGGCGAGCTGCGGTGCATACGGCAAAGAAGATGGGTGCGCAGGTGATTGCGGGCGTTCGTAAAAAGCAACTGGAGGACGCTCACTCCCTCGGCGCCTCTGGCGTGGTGGCCATTGATGACGACGAAGCGATTGCGAAGCTCGGCTTTGTGGATGCAATTGCCGACACTGTTGGCGGCGAAGTAGCAGCGAAGTTGATTGCCAAGGTGAAGCAAAGAGGCTCCTTTGGGTATGCCTCTGTAGTACCGGAGGGCACGGCGGCATTGAACCCGACCGTAAAGATCACGCGCGTGTTCGCACAGCCTGATCCATCCAAGGTACGTGAATTTGCGGATGATGTGCGCGATGGCAAGTTCGTTCTGCCGATCGGTCGCCGACTTCCTCTGCGCGATGCGGCTATGGCACAGGTGCTAGCGGAAAAGGGTGGCGTTGGGAAGATCGTCCTATTGGCGCTCGATCCGCAAAACTGATTTCTTCAGCATGCCGGAAGCCCGTCTGGCGCGAATACCGGCATGATAGCTTTGTGCCGCTCCTCGCAGAACACCTCGAGACGAGTTTCAGTACGGCGGGCGCCGTCGTCTCTCGCCCCACTACCGCACCCGATTGCAGGGCTTCCGCGGACGCGGCAAGCGAAAACGGGCCAGGACGGCACCGCCGCGCTGGCCCAAAAAGCCCCAGTGACCTCTGCACCAGCCAGCCGCACCGGAACCATGGAGCGAGGGTCGCGCTGCCTGGAATCGTTTCTGGGCGCAAAACGGAGCGCTGTGCGGGGGCGGTTTTGCCGTTTAGTTTATTGCCGCTTTTTGGAATTTGGAACGGTGATCTCGCTTGAGATTTTGTACACAGTTTTGTGCCATCGAAAGGCGAGTTTTGAGTTTCTTCCGTTTCATGCGTGTAGTAGAATCACTAAGTTCTTTACTACCATGGCGTTATCCCGGTTCGAGTCCAACCGCCGCCACCAATCAAATCAACAACTTCCAGAGGCAATAATATACTTGACAAGTCATGTCCTTGCAATTCATACTAGCTACTGAATCCGATTTGTCGAATCGGACAGGGGGAGTGTGCCCGTGGGAATCAAATCCCTCTCGGCTAGTGGACTGGTTTGTCATGGAGAAATTTTCAGCAGAGAAGTTTTGTCAGATTAGCGGAAACCTCGCCATGGTTGCTCAGCAGTGTGCAACAAACGTGGGCACTAATGCGCTCGTCTCAAACACAGACAGGATTCGCATCGCAAGATTGCTCGATGGGATTATTCAAGACTGCAAAGACATCGGACTCAAAGTTTCGGCATTGCAGATCAAAGACGCGGTAGATCGATTGCAATTCAACCCTTTCACCGGAATCCAGCTTGGGCAGGTATTGATTGGGCTGAATGTGGCCATAGTGTCTGAGATGTCCACTCAGGCATTCATGCGTATGTTTCCCGAGCGGGTTGAGTTCTACGAGCAAGAAGAGTTGTTCGGCAAGGCGGTGAACGATGTGTTCCCAGACGCATCCCGCGACATAAGGGCCTCAGGTTCATGTTACGCAGCAGATCGCAATACCGCCTGTGTTATGCATTTAATGCGAGTACTTGAAGTGGGGTTAAATGCTTTAGCTGTCTGTTTGGGAGTGGCCTGGGAGCGGCGGGAATGGGAAAATGTCATCAACGACCTTGAAGGTGAAATCAAGAAGATCAACGGGCCGCATGCTGGATCAGACTGGAGAGGGCAACAGCAATTTTACGCAGAGGCGGCAAAAGACTTCCGGTACTTCAAAAACGCTTGGCGAAACCACGCAATGCACGCACGTGAGCACTACGACGCTGCCGAGGCGCGTCTTATTCTTGATCACGTGAGAACTTTTATGGTGCATCTCGCAAACAGCGGCATCGCAAAGGGTTTGCCAAAATGAATGATTGTTTCGCTACAATGTACTACGAGAGGATTTCACACATGACCGATAGCGAGACATACGAGCAGATTGGGAGGAAGCGTGCGGAATATCGGGAGCGGAAAAAGGAACTCGCTCAATTAAAGTCAAAGGTGGGAGACCTAGCAAACCACGCAGCTACCATTAGCCGGGGGCTGCGAAATCCGGAATTGATTCGCTGGTGGGAAGGTCTTCCGTTGGCTGGACAGCGACAAGAACACATCGTCCTAACCCCGGCCATGTTCAGCGAGTTGACAGTGGAAAAGATCAAGCAATTCTGCGCCGAGCTCAAAAGGCTAGAAGTTGTACTGGCAGCGCTGCGGCAAGAACTGATGGGGATAGACGAAGACCCCGAGCGATAACCGGGTACATCTATGAAGAAGAAACCGGAATACATAGAAGGCAGCGAAGCCCTAGAGAACTTTGAACGTGCGCTGGATGCAGTTGTGAAGGCTCCGCACAGCGAGATCAAGGCTAAGTTGGACGCAGAAAAAGCTGCTAAAACAAAGAAGCGGAAGCCCAAGACTTCCGCTATACGTTCGCGCAAAACAACAAATGACTGTGCGGATAAGTGAGGCATAGGGCGGCATTCCAAGTTTCACGGTTCTGGCTTAAAAGCTGCTGAATGTCGGCCGATATTTCAACTGATTCTTTGTACTCAATTACATCAGCCAAGCGGAACACAATGAAATCTGATTCTGATTCAAAAAGCACAGTTCCAGTTTCTTCCTCAATCCTTGACACAGAACCGATCAGCCTAACCACGAAGTTGGCAGGGGGTTCTATAGAAGCGGCGAAGGCGACCAACCGGGCAGATTCGATCATCCACTTATTTAATAATAATTGGGCTTCCTCTGGGCTTGTAACCATATTATCCCTCGTTAAGTATGAACGCGAATTAGCCCGGACATTGCCCGGGCGCGGTTAGCATATCAGGCCCCCGATGGCTTTCTTCCGCGCTTGCGGCGATAGGCATTACTGAGGCGTCGCGCCGACCTTCCCGGTGACTTCGGCAAAGGTCAAGCGCTTGCCAACTACTTGAGACAGTGCAATTTCAAAGCGATCACCGTCATTGATGTTCCGATCTTTGGTCTTGCGGTTGTTATACCGAAACACCTGCTCATCTACATAACGAAACAAGTGAAAAGGTTCAACGGCAATATAGGTTCCATTCAGACCACGCTTCAAAAGGCTCCAGAAGTTCTCGATTCCGTTGGTATGAACCTTACCTTTAACATAGGCTTCCATGTGGTTAATCACTTCATGCGGAAAGTAGTTCTTGAGAAGATCGTAGCCCACATGCGCGTCGGTAATCATGGTAGTTCCGGGTGCCACATGCTCTTGCACCATTGCTTCCATGGGCTCACGGCGAGCAGCAGGAATAACGGCGGCGCGAACTTGGCGGGCATCACGGTCAAGGATTCCCATGACACAAGCCTGATGCCGGCGGTATCCGCCGAATTGCCCAAGGCCCATTTCTTTCAGATGGCTCCGGTGCATGTTCTTGAGTTTTCCGCCGATCACAGTCTCGTCGGCTTCGCAAGTGCCGCCAGGACCGCCGATCTTCATAAGCGAACCACCCTGCATAGCAAGGCGAATACGGTGCAACATGAACCATGCGCTCTTTTGGGTTACGCCGATGGTGCGGTGAATTTCCCACGAGCTAACCCCATTCTTGCAGTTGCAGGCCATCCAGAGGGCAACCAGCCACTTCTCAAGGGGAATCGGCGAGTCCTCGAATATAGTTCCAACCCTTGCAGAGAACTGGCGCGATTTGTGCGCGCTCTTGCACTGCCACTTTTGAGAAGCGGGAAGATAGGTGGCATCGCCGCGTCCGCAAGTAGGGCACATGGGAATGCCATCAGGCCAGCGTTTCGCAACTAGCCACTTCATGCAATTTTCAGGATCGGCGAAGTATTTAACGGCGTCTTGCAGAGTCTTTGGTTTCATGATCTTGCCTCGAACACACAACCAGCATAGCTCATGAAATATGACTTGTCAAGTATATTATTGCCCTTCCAGAGGAATCTCGGTCTCGACTTGTTGCCGGGGTTGCGCGGGGGCTGGCGGCTTCTTTTCCGACTTAACGTCGAGGCAATCGACATAAGCGACGTTCGCACCGGGAATCAGGTGGCTGTAGGTTTCGATACTTTGCACTCAATCCGGGCGCTCTTTGAGCCACTGATCTGCGTTGCATGAAACTCACGTTGCCGGGCCGCCGCTCATTCTGGATCAAATAACCTGATATCGACGCTTCGCCATTGCGTCGGCTAGCTGTGGCTGTTTTCATAGCCCCCTGCCTGCTCTCTGCACAGTCCCTTCAGACGACAACATCTGACGTTACCTTGGTTACCTTGCGGAGCTTGTGGCAGTGAGAGATTCTCTTCTGCGTAGCAAGCGACAGCTTAAGGAAGAAGCGCATGAGCAATACGAAAGCTATAACAGATCTGGCGGAGATGGACCTTTTGACCGAAGCGCCGGCATCGCAGGCAGGTCCTGCCTTGGCTGGGGCCAAACCTGGAATTGTGGCGCTGTTGGGAAAGTGGGTCGGTTACGCAGTGCAGTTACGAGCCGAACCGAAGACAGCGTCGACGATAGCGAACGATGATGTCGATGACGATTGGGAGAAATGGTTGCACGACTGCGGCCGAGCAGTGCGGTGAAGTTTCCCGCGGTACGAGGATTACCGCTGTTCTCGGAAGATCCGCCCGCAGCGCATTCTTCAGTACAACGGCGTCATTCAACCGAATAGGTGAAGTAAGTGTGATCGACTCCCCCGTTGCAATGGCGCCGAGCACACCTTGTTGCCAAGTACGAAGGCAAGATACAGCCGGCGCAGCGCCAGCGAGCACAGGCGCAGCGCTCCCCGGCGAAATCGGTCAAGACAAGGATCGGAGGAGCTGTTTCTTTTGAAGCGCAAGCCCTTGTTTTGGCTGGCGTTCCGGAGAGTTCCCTCCGCTCAGGAGAAATGCAGGACATGAGTAAAAAGATTCTGCTGGTTGATGACTCGAAGATGGTCCTGATGATGGAAGAGATGATCTTGGGCACGAAAAAGAGCTATACGCTCATCAGGGCACAGGACGGCCAGGAAGCGGTCGAGAAGGCGATTGCCGAGTCTCCCGATCTGGTGCTCATGGACGTTGTCATGCCCAAGATGAACGGGTTTGAAGCCTGCAAGCAACTGCGGGGCGACAAGCACACGTGCAACATTCCTGTCATTCTCGTTACCACGAAAGGCCAGGAGGAAGATGTGGAGGCGGGATTCGAGCATGGCTGTAACGATTACCTGACAAAACCGATTCACGGCCACGAGCTGCTCGCGATGGTAGAGGCATACCTGGGAGAGTAACTGGCTGAAGCGCTGGTCATGCGAACCAAGGGGACTCAGTGACGAAATCATATACAAACCTGGAGACGGATAAAGCAAAAGTTCGAGCCATCCTGGAACGTTTGCAACGGGAAATCTCCGAGCTACGGGCCCAGAGACGTGGACTACGGACCAACGCGGAAGAAGAACTCGTTCTTGCGTCGCGGCAGTTTCTATCTCTGTCGCAGATGAAAGGCGCGAGCACCCCGCAGGACGCCATCGCCACGGTGAAGGATATTCTTACCAATTTTATCGGCACCGAGCAGTTCGCGTGCCTCATGTTTCAAAAGGGCCAACCGCGATCCGAATGTCTGTTTTCGATGGGAGTTGGCGATGATCAACTCGCGAGCCTGCGGAGCGACACGCAGGTAATCACGGACACCGTCGCCGAAAAGCCTCCGGGAGTAGTTGCAGTCGTACCGCTCAGGCTCCGGGAGGAAATGGTTGGAGCTATCGTCGTGCTCGGCCTACTGCCTCAAAAGAACAGTCTGGAAAACGTGGACTATGCGTTATTCGATTTGTTGAGCGAACATGCCGCGGCTTCTATTGTCAGCGGACGGGAAGCAATGATGGACGTGAGAACGCAATGATGAATAAGGACCATCACCAGCATGCCTCGCCCTCCACCGGGCTGCTGCCGATGAAGACCGTTGTCGGCGAGGTTCGCAAGGAGTTTCTCCACCCCGGCCAGATGTGCGTTTCGTCCACACCTTGCACGGTGACCACGATTGTTGGCTCCTGTGTCGCGCTTTGCATATGGGATCCCATTGGCCGGATCGGCGGAGTGACGCATTACATTCTGGCGCAAGGGGACGGCGTTGGGCAGGCATCGTGCCGCTATGGCGACGTTGCGGTTGAGACGCTCATCACCAAAATGGTGGGACTCGGCAGCTCCCCGCGCATGATGCAGGCGCACGTATTCGGGGGCGCGTGCATGTTCGAATCGTTTCGCAATAGCGAACATCCTCTCGGCATGATGAATGTCAAAATCGCTCTCGAAGTGCTTGGGAAGTATGGCGTCAAAATCCTGACTCAGCAGGTCGGGGGAGCGAAGGGCCGCAAAATCGTTTTCCAAACCTCCGAGGGCACCTTCACGGTCAAGGAGATTTAGGAACCATGCAGATTGATCGTCAAGCCGTTTTGCAGGTTTTTCTGGCTGAGACGGAAGAGACACTCGGCGAGATGGAGACAGCTCTGCTGCTCCTGGAAGAACGGCCGGGTGACGACGAGCTTCTCGGACAAGTATTCCGCGTGATGCACATGCTGAAAGGGAACGCGGCGGCGTTGGAATTCACGGAAGTCTCCGGCGTCGCGCACTCGATCGAAGACCTGCTCGCATCGATTCGGAATCACGCCATCTCAGTCGACAGTGAAATCGTTAATTTGCTTCTTCAAGCGGTGGATGCATTGCGCAGGATGGTCTCGGCGTCGGTCTCCGGGGGGGAAGGACTGGCGGCGGCGCAAACCGAAATTGTAGCGCGCTTGAAACAATTCCTGGGCGCACGCGAACTGGCGATTGCGGTGCCGGCAGCCGTTGCCGTGATCCAGGAGCCTATGCAAGCCGCCTCTGTGCCCGAGCACGGCAATGGACAAACGCTTCGCATTAACGTGGAGAAACTCGACCGCCTGCTCAACCTCGCCGGAGAAATAGGAATTACACAGGGACGCATGCGGCAGCTTATCGAGAACCTGAGCGCTCACGTCGGCGAGCAGCTACTGGAGACGCTACGCGAGGCGGACCGCCTAACCATGGACCTGCAAGAGCAAGTTATGGACCTTCGCATGGTCCCCATCGGTCCGATGTTTCACAGCTATGCACGTATGGTTCGCGACCTTTCGCAGAAGCACGGAAAATTGGCGAAGCTGGTGGTGGAAGGCGAAGAAGCGGGGGTCGATACGGCTGTAATCGCGAATATTCGCGATCCGCTTATGCACATGATCCGCAACGCGATCGATCACGGGATCGAATCTCCGGAGGTGCGTCGCGCCGCAGGCAAGAATCCTGTTGGAACCATATCGCTGCGTGCCGTTCGCGAAGCAGGTACCATCGTGATCCAATTGGCCGACGATGGCGCCGGACTGAACCGAGGCAAAATCGCACAACGCGCGCGGGCCGCGGGCGTGATCGCCGACCCGGATAAGTTGTCGCCGCAGGAACTGCACCGACTGATCTTCGAGCCCGGATTTTCCACCGCAGAACAGGTTTCCGAGACATCAGGAAGAGGCGTAGGAATGGACATCGTGCGGCGCAACATCGAAGCGCTTCACGGGCGGGTCGAGGTGGAGAGCGAGGAAGGGCGCGGCGTCACGGTCACCATACGTCTGCCGCTGACGCTGGCGATTATCGAAGGCTTCTCAGTTGGCGTTGACTCGGAAGTTTACGTTTTGCCGCTCGCTGCCATTCAGGAGTGCGTGGAGCTGCCGGCCAACCATCTCGAGGGAAACGACGAGCAGGGCGTGATGACACTGCGCGGCGAGCCGCTGCCGTTCATTCGATTGCGCCATTTGTTCGACCTTGAGGGCGGCAAACAGAGAGAGAACGTTGTAGTTGTCTGCTACCAGGGCGGACATGCCGGGATTGTCGTCGACGCACTTTACGGCGAACACCAGGCAGTGATCAAACCCTTAGGAAATTTGTTTCAAGATTTGCCGTGTATTTCGGGCTCTACGATTCTGGGGAATGGCCGCATCGCTTTGGTTCTAGACGTACCGGGACTTTACCGAGCAGCCCTGACGGAAGAACCGCCGGCAACGGCGGCTTTGAATTAAGAGGAGGCGGGGTATGAAGAATTGGAGCATAGCGACAAAATTAGGGGTTGCGTTCGGCCTCCTAGTCGCAATTCTTATCGGCATGGTGTGGCTAAGTATTGACCGCATGGGCAAGATGCACGCCACTCTGGAGCGCACAATAAAGGACGATTTCCAGAAGCTGCGCCTGACCAATGACGGCGCTCGAATCACGCTCGAGAATGGGCGGGTCACAATGCAAATCTTCCTGGTCAAAGAGGGGCCGTCCAAGCAGGCGTTGCTCGCACTGAACGATCAGATTGCGCCCAAGGGCCCCGAGCTCCAGAAAAAACTGGAAGCTGTCCTCGCCACCGACCGCGAGAAGGACTTATTCGCCAAGGTGAGAGATGCCCGTCAACCTTACGTTGATGCGCGTACGGTAGCCAAGAAGCTCGACGCGGCGGGGAAGCATGACGAGGCGATCGAGGTCGTGGACAACCAAGTGATGCCCCTGCTCAACAAGTACATTCAAAATTGGGACACGCTCTTTGCCTACGAAGAAGAAAAAATCCTCGCGGCTTCAAAGGAAAGCCTCGCCCTGTTCAACTCCACTCGCGACCTCGTGGTTGGGATGGCCGTGTTCTCGGTCGCGTTCTGCGTCGTATTTGCGCTGCTGGTAATTCGCAAAATCAGCAGACCGGTGCTCGGGGTTGTCCAACTCGCGGAGAATATCGCGGCCGGCGATCTGCGCGACGAAGTGGTGGTGACCTCTCACGATGAGACCGGCAAATTGCAGGCGGCGATGAAGAAGATGTCGGAGAAGCTTTCGCAGGTGATCAGCGAAGTTGGAGTAGGAGCAGAATCGGTCTCCTCGGCAGCGGCGCAGCTTGCGTCGTCTTCCCAGAGCCTGTCGCAGGGAACCAGCGAACAGGCTGCGGCCCTGGAAGAGACCAGCGCCAGCCTGGAGGAGATGAGTGCATCGATCAACCAGAACGCCGATAACAGCCGCGCCGTGGAGCAGATAGCGCTGACCGGCGCGAGACAGGCGGTGGGCAGCGGCGATGCCGTCGTCAAACTGGTGGAAGCGATGAAGGTCATCGCCGAGAAGATCACCATCATCGAAGAGATCGCTTACCAGACGAACCTGCTGTCGTTGAACGCGGCGATTGAGGCGGCACGTGCCGGCGACCACGGCAAGGGCTTCGCGGTGGTGGCCTCGGAAGTGAGAAAACTGGCGGAGCGCAGCCGAGCCGCGGCGAAAGAGATTACGGGCATTGCCGGCTCCAGTGTTACGGCGGCTGAAGATGCCGGTCGCATGCTGGCCGAGTTGGTTCCCTCGATCTCCAAAACGGCCGAGATGGTGCAGGAAGTCGCCGCCGGATCGCACGAACAGGCTTCCGGAGTGGCGCAGATCAACAAGGCGATGGGGCAAGTGGACGAGCTGACGCAACGCAATGCCTCCGCCTCGGAAGAGCTTTCCAGCACGGCCGAAGAGCTGTCGGCGCAAGCTGAGTCCCTGCAGGATCTGATTGCGTTCTTCCAGTTGCCTGGAGCGATGGGTCGGCACGGGCAACGGGCGCGGCGGGAGCAGAGCGTCTATGGTGCTGTGCCGCCGAAGCTGGCGGCCCATAGCGCCGCGGCCCGTGGCACGACGGTTTCTCACCCCGGGGAGGCAAGAGCTGCTGCCGCCGCTTCAGGTGGGGGCCAGGATTCCGGGTTTCAGCGCTTCTGAGCGAAGCGCATGGAGCGCGCCGGACCATTCGCCGGGCGCATGATGCATTGGAGGGCAAGATGGAGGAAGTAAAGCAGCTCGATAACGCGCAGCAGTATTTGACGTTTATCCTGGGGGGCGAGGAATACGCAATTGCCATCCTGCGCGTCCGGGAGATACTCGAATACAGCAACGTAACTCGTGTTCCAAGCACCCCGGAGTGCATCTGCGGAGTGATCAATCTCCGCGGCAGCGTCTTGCCAGTCATAGACCTCGCGGTCAAGTTCGGATTGCCGCCAACTGAGCCCACCAAGCAAACGTGCATCGTTGTGGTGGAGGTCGAGTTGGACGGCGAGCAGACAGTTCTGGGCGTATTGACCGACGCTGTCAATCAGGTGATTGAGCTCAGAGATACGAATATCCAGCCGCCGCCGGCATTTGGAACGAGGGTTCGACTGGAGTTCTTGCGAGGACTGGGCGAGGTTGAAAACGGCTTTATTCTGGTGCTCGACATCGACCGCCTTCTGACCAATGAGGAGTTGCTCGTCTCATATCCGGCGGCGCTGGCCGCGGTCGATACGGAACCAGCGCCGGCTTCTTAGTGGCGAGCGTCAGGCGCGGGCCAGGATTCCGGCTTCCGGCGGTTCTGACGGAGGCCATGGAAGGAAACGCGGAAGTGGAGTTGCACTCGAAGCCGCCGGCGGTCGGTGGGATCACTCAAGTATCGGACCGGGAATTCGCCCGTTTTCAGGCCTTAATCTACCGTGAAACGGGTATTTACCTCTCGCCGGCCAAGCGGACACTGCTGGCGGGCAGGCTCTGCAAGCGATTGCGCACGTTGAATCTCGCGTGCTTCAAAGACTACTACGAATTAGTCGAGAATGACCTGGCGGAAAAAGAGCAGATGATAAATTGCATCTGCACGAATGAGACGCACTTTTTCCGTGAAAAGAGGCACTTCGGGTTTCTCGAGAGCAGAGTATTTCCCGGCTGGAAGGCTCTGGCAAGTGAAGGGCGGCGTTCTCGTTGTGTTCGAGTATGGAGCGCGGGCTGCTCAACGGGCGAAGAACCATATTCGCTGGCGATGTTCTTGCTAGATCACTTCTCAATCGGAAACTGGGAGATTGAAGTTGTAGCCAGCGATATTTCGACCCGGGTGCTGGCTCGAGCCGAAGCCGGTATGTGGCCCATCAGCAAGTTGGCGGAACTTCCCGAGCACTATGTGACGAGATACATGCTCAAGGGTACGGGGAAGTACGCGGGCTTGATGAAGGCCAGCCCGGAACTGCGATCGCGCATCAGGTTTCAGCGGCTGAACCTGAATACCGATGTCTATCCGTACGGGAGATTCGATCTTGTCTTCTGTTGCAACGTGCTTATTTACTTCAATGCAGACTCGAAGAAGCGCGTACTCGATCGCATGGTCGGGCATCTGGGGCCGGCTGGATACCTGATGCTCGGACACGCTGAAACTTTAAATGGCATAACAGACCGTTTGCGCACGGTCGCGCCGACCATCTACACTTCCTACACGAACGCTGCGCAGAACAATGTTCTCAAGCCCCGCGCTCTTGGTATTGCGCCGTGGGCCGAACCGGCTTCCTTGCAGTGTTCGGAGCAGCCGTGACCACTTTGTCGAAGCCCATCAAAGTTCTTGTGGTTGATGACTCCGCGCTCGTGCGGCAGGTCGCAAGCGCCATTCTGTCTCAGGAACAAGGCATCCAGGTCACGGTCGCGGCGGACCCGATCATCGCCATGGAGAAAATGGCCCGGGAACGACCGGACGTGATTCTCCTCGACCTGGAGCTGCCGCGCATGCACGGCCTCACCTTCCTTCATAAAATCATGTCGGAGGATCCCATTCCGGTTGTGGTGTGCTCGGGAGTGGCGGCTTCCGGCGACGCGGCGGCAATCGCAGCGCTGGAGCAGGGTGCAGTCGCGGTTATCACTAAGCCGAAGATGGGGGTTCGAGACTTCCTCCACGAGTCGGCTCTTATGCTGATTGACACCGTGGTGGGCGCGGCGCACGCAAAAGTAAGCAATAAACGGGTTCGGCCGGAATCAAACCGCACGGCTGACACGGTTGTTCCCAAGCGGCGGTTCACACAGGGCGGCGACCGTTTGGAAAAAATCGTCGTGCTGGGAGCTTCTACGGGCGGCCCGGAATTAGTCGGCTGGATTCTTCAGCAACTGACGCCGGAGTGTTCTGGCCTTGTCATCGTCCAGCATATGCCGGAAGCGTTCACCGGAGCCTATGCCCGCCGTCTGAACACGATTTGCCGTATCGAAGTTAAAGAAGCGGAGCAGGGCGACCGCGTCATGCGAGGACGAGCTTTGATTGCGCCCGGCAATCGCCACGTGGTCCTACGCCATGGCGGCGGCTTCCACATGACAAGTGTTGTGGATGAGCCGCTGGTTAACCGCCACCGCCCCAGCGTCGATGTTCTGTTCAAGTCGGCCGCGCAGAGTGCAGGCCCAAATGCATTGGGCATCATTCTAACCGGCATGGGAAGTGACGGCGCTCAAGGGTTGCTGGAAATGAAGAAGGCCGGCTCGCTCACCCTCGCCCAGAACGAGGACACAAGTGTTGTGTTTGGGATGCCGAAGGAGGCCATCACACTCGGAGCCGTTGACAAGGTGGTGTCGCCTTCGCAGATCGTAGCAGCAATCTCGGCGTGGTCGAGCGCGGGCACTGCGAGTGCAGCGGTAAGAATCAAGGGCCGCTGATTTGCCAGGCGGACCTGCTCTCAAGGCTTACCGGGACACATCTCGTTTCAAATCCCAATTAACATCTTGTCGATGTCGAAAATGCTCGGGGTACTGGACCATCTCTCCAAGTTGAGAGAGCCCACCTTCTTTGTAGAGCCGGTCCGGTGCTCAATTTGTAGCCGCCCGGACCGCGCTGAGACACGAGCCTCGACTTATGGCTGCGATGCGATGTATGCGGTGACCCATTCGTTGGCGATCACTTCAAACGTGTCTGGTTCAGAGTCGGAGTGTGCAACGCTGAGATGGGCCTCGTAAGGATTGCCTTTCGACTCGGTCGCGGGGCCGGCATACCGGCCATGCGCAGCCACCGGCACAATCGCCGACTCCGGGCAGACCAAGGCGCATGCGCCACAGTCGGTGCATTCTTCCGGGTCGATATAAAGCGGCGGCTTGGTCGACATCTCGTCCTTGTTGACGTAAATGCAATCGAATGGACACACCTCCATGCATGCATTGTCGGTGCCACTGCAAAGTTTCTGAATTACGTATGGCATATTTCCCTCCTTGCGATTAACTCCGTGTGACTGATTACGGCCACGGACGTAGACGGCAGACCTCTCTCAGGGTCAGATAGACTTCCCTAATACATCGGTGCCAGCTACGCCCGGTTTGTTAAGCTGCTGTTGGCTGCTGCCGGCCAGCGACTGGCGATTTCGCTCAATTTCTTCCAGCAGTGCGGAAATCAATGGGTCGGTCGCAACAAATTCAGCTCGGTCCTGCCGCATCGCCATCAATACGTCTTTCCCTCGTTCGTCCACGAAACTCAACGCGCGTAGATCCACCCGGATTCGTTTCAATCCGGTGCGGTGCCACACTCCTCTCCAGACCTTGGCCAACACATCCACCCACGGGCCCCTGAGCTTCCCTTCCAGCCTGAGAATGGCTTTTTCCCTCGCCACGAGTGGTGTAATGCGTAACATCCCATTGACTCCTAACCGAGGTAATGCACGTTCGCTGCCAGTGTCTTGAGCTTGGCGCTCTGGCGCAACCCCGCTCCAGGGAACACTTTGCAAGCGTTGTCGTAAGAGTCGAGGTGAGAGGGCAAGGCAGGTGGCGACATCTCGTCGCAGTGACGCGGCGTTCGTCGCTCTCAGAAAGTACTACAATGCGCGCACAAGCTACCGATTTGCACACGCTCTATGGCAGGGGTTCACGATTGCCTGAGGCGAAAGTCGCTTCAGGCTGCAACTCTCTTGAGACTAGCGAGTATTTGTTAAATCCTTGTGAATTATAGTTGCGTGTTTCGTCGAGAGAGTGCGGCCCATACTGGCCGGGCTTGGGCAAGGCGGTTGCAACGACGACCGTTGTTGCCGGCGCGAATAGCCGCTCCACTTAGCAAGAGTTTATTAACCGTCCATTAACGCCGCTGTAACACCGCATCTGTAACGTTTCTTCTGTAGTGTCGGAGTCGACCACTTCACTCCGTTTCTCAGCCCGAGCCCATGTCTATGTCCGTAACCTGCAGCTCCGCCGAAATACATCGGCAGTTACTTGCTCCTCTACTGGCGACCGAAATCTGCGAAATCTGCCTCGATGGGCGCGCGTAGGTGTCTGACATAGCTGTTACGGGAAAGGAAGAATGCGATGAAACTCCGTGTTTGGTTTGTGGTCCTGGTTTGTTCGATGTTGGCATTTTCCCTGGTTGGTTGCAGCAGCAGCGCGACCTCCTCCAGCGACGTGGTGAAGTTGCAAGGCGCTGGTGCGAGTTTCCCCGCACCTCTCTACATGAGGTGGTTTAAGCAGTACAGCGGCGATCACAAGAATGTGGAGGTCGATTACCAGTCAGTTGGAAGCGGCAGTGGCGTCAAGAGTGTGATTGACCACACTGTGGATTTCGGCGCGAGCGACGCGGCGATGAAGCCGGATGAGATGGCGCGCGTGCAGGGTGGCGTGCAACTGTTCCCGATGACCGCCGGCAGCATTGTTATCGCCTACAACCTCAAGGGCGTCAACCTGAGGCTGTCGCGCAAGGCGTATTCAGGAATTTTTCTTGGCAAGGTCAAACGCTGGAACGCTCCCGAAATTGTCGCCTCGAATCCTGGGGTGAGCCTGCCGGATCTTCCTGTTAACGTGGTCGTGCGTGCCGATAGCAGCGGCACCACCTTCGTCTTCTCCAAGCATCTCAGCGCAATCAGCGACGAGTTCGATAAAAGCGTAGGCGCCAATACCATGCCGAACTGGCCAGTGGGCACTAAGTCCAAGGGCAATGAAGGCGTTACCGCCGCGATCATGACTACTCCTGGCTCCATTGGCTACATCGAGTACGGCTACGCGAGTAGTGGGAAAGTGCCGATGGCTACGCTTGAAAACAAGTCCGGTAAGTATGTCGCACCCACGACCGCTTCCGCCCAGGCGGCGCTGGCATCGGCGGAACTGCCCGACAATATGATCGTGTGGGCGTCGGACCCGCAATCCGCGGAAGCCTATCCGATCGTTACCTACACTTGGCTGATCTGTTACAAGAAGTACCCGGACAAGCGCAAGCAGCAAGCCATTCAGGAACTTGTGAAATACGGCCTGACCGCCGGTCAGAAAGATGCCGAGTCATTAGGCTACGTTCCGCTTCCTGCCACCGTGGTGGCGAGAGCTACGGCGGCTCTGCAAAACATCACTTCCGACTAAACAGTAGGTCGCGACTATGGCATCGACAAGCCCCACGGCGCCCCAGTTCGGCGCAAACCAAGGCGCTGCTTTTGAAGCGCGAGCCGGCGAGATCAGTCAGGCTCCCACGCACGCGCAAACCTTCATCGATGTAGTGTTTCGCCGGACCTGCTACACCTTCGCCTGGTTGGTGATCCTGCTGGT
>Ga0116122_1000647_pt1 | contig 19240 bp, 19 predicted proteins | sample June2015DPH_13_5_FD_89726 | JGI IMG/M metagenome (GOLD analysis project Ga0116122, IMG submission 89726) | Peatland microbial communities from SPRUCE experiment site at the Marcell Experimental Forest, Minnesota, USA - June2015DPH_13_40 | ecosystem: Environmental > Terrestrial > Soil > Wetlands...
CCGCGGCCTTGTCCATGCAGAGGGCCCGCTTGTTCACGATTCGAAACCCGTCCTCCGGGGAATAGACACCGGCCAGGCACAAGGCGGTCAGCTCGCCCAAACTATGGCCGGCCATGGCCACAGGCTGGATGCCAAGGGTCGTGAGGTATCGAGCCATGGCGTGTTCCATGGCGAACATTGCAGGTTGCTGCCACCGGGTCTTCTGAAGGTTCTCCTCTCGATCATGGAACAATAACTGAAGGAGGTCGAAGTCCGCTGAAGCCGCAGCCCGATCCATCCACTCCTTGATGACGGGAAAGGACTCGTAGAGATCCCGGCCCATTCCTCCATACTGTGACCCCTGTCCGGGAAATACAAAGGCGAGCGGTAGGGCTGGCAGATCCTCAGGGCTCATGAAGATCCCCCGGTGCGCCAACGACTTCAATACCTTGGGCGAGGCGATTTCGGCTTCGGCAAGGGAGGCCGACCTCTCGATGACCGTGAGCGCTTCCTCTTCGGATTGGGCCACAACGGCCATCCGGTAGTTATGGCCGTCCACCTCAGTCCGGAAGAAAGAGACGCCCTGGAACATGGAACTGCCACCCCCCTTCTCTCTATCGGTACCGGGTTCTCTACCGGGTGAGACCAGGATCGTATCCACTTCATCCATGGCCTGCTCCACCTGCACAACGTAGTTGGAGCCTCCGAACCCGAAGGCGTTGACCTGAAGCCTTCTTGGCTCGCCGGCCCTGCCCTTCCAATCAAGCGGCTCCGGGGCGATGAGGAGACCCGATCCTTCCAAGTCGATTTCCGGGTCTGGATGCTTATAATTGAGGGTGGGAGGGAAAATTCCCGCCTTCATGGCCATGACTCCTCGAATGAGGCTGTTAATCCCCGAGGCGCCCAGTGTGTGTCCGATCTGGGATTTGAATGAGGTGATCACTGTGCGATTGGAGGAATTAAAGAACGCCTTCAGGGCACGGACCTCCTCCACGTCCCCTTGCCGGGTGCTCGTGGCATGGCATTCCACCAGGTCCACTGCATCGGGCCCATAGGGTATCCCTCGGAAAGAGGCGCGGATGGCGATCTCTTGGGTGACACTGGCGGACTCCACCATGCCCAAATGGTTGTTGCTCGCTCCCATGCCGGTGATGACGGCGTGGACACGCGCCCCTCTTGCGTGGGCCAGGCTTTCCCGTTCGATGACGATCATCCCCCCGCCTTCGCCGAGGACCATCCCGTCTCTTTCAGCATCGAAGGGGCGGGAGGTCTCGTGAGCGGGTCTTTCCTGTCCGGACAGCCCGTAAAGTGCGCCCAGGGCGGAGAATTCCAGAAAATGCAAGTGTGTGAGATTTTCCTCGCCCCCTCCGACGATGGCTGCGTCGATGATGCCGCTCCGGATCATCTGGATGGCGCTGTGAAGTGCGACCAGTGAGGTCGCGCAGGCTGCGGAGACAGAATAGCTGGGCCCCATGAACCCATACCGGTTGCAGATGAAGCCCGGTGCCGCGCAGTTGAGTCTGCCCAGGAGTGTGGTGTCATCCGGGGCCATGCGTCCGGACTTCACCTCTCGTTCGATGGCGTTCTCCTGATCCGGCGTGAGGTGAACGGCCCTTTTGATAGCGCCAAGGATATCATGAACGTATGCCCTGATGATGATATTGGTGAGGGTCCCCGCCGCCTCACCCGAGTTTTGGGAGATGAGGACTCCGATTCGTTCGCGCGGGATGCCCGAATCCAGGATACCGGATGCCCGGATGGCTCTGTCCGCCAGCCACAGGGTGACCTTTGTCGCCTCGGTCATGGTCCGGAAATCATGGGGAGGAATCCCGAGTTCATTGCGGGAGATATGAAAGTCTAAGAAGGCGCCCACCTTGCAGTAGGTCTTGTCCGGAACCTGCGGCCGGGGATCATAAAAAAGCGCGTGATCCCACCGCAAAGGCGGAACCAATGTAATCCCGCTCTTCATGGCCAGGCTTGCAGCCCAGATCTCCTCCGGACTCTTCCCCAGGGCATTGAGGAGGCTCATCCCGGTGATGGCAACCCTTTCACGATCGTCTCCATGGGGGGCAACTCGCTTCAGTCCACGGCCAACTCCGGAGGATGGAGTTTCCACGGATAGCGATGCGTTGAGTGGAGGTGCGGGCTGATGCAGCAAAAGAGGGCCTTCGGCTAGCTCGCGGTGAAAGGATTGCAACTTCTGGACTTTACTGATGAGGCCAGCGCAGGCCCCACTCATGAATTGCCCGCGTTCCAGACAGGTCCGCTCATCCAGAGGCTCCTCGCCTGGCCTGTCCATGCCCCGGGCTGCAGCGAAGAGGCTCCCCGCGGTTATCTCCTCCATTCTCGTCCGGAAGGAGGGCTCGTCTTGGTGGCCTCCTGCAAATTCCCTCTCCAGGGATAAAATAGCTTCCACTCTCGGAGTCCTCAAGGACCGCACCCGAAGTCCGGTGTCCTGGCCTGAAACGACTGTTCCCCCCGGAGGCGATTTCAGAATCATCCGCTGATAGAACGCCGTCAAGGCGTCCGTTTCAAGGATCTCCTGGGTGGCCAGATAGGCGGTGCCCATCTGGATGGCGTCTGCGCCGAGCATGGCGGCCATGAATGCTGTCTCCCGATTGAAGATTCCCCCTGCAAGGATCACGCGACAGTTTTGGAACAGGGATGGCGTGCGCCGTTTCAGATCCAGCAACATTTGAGCAAGGGTGAGTGTACTATGTTGCACCACGTGGCCGCCAGCCTCATACCCCTCGCAGACCACGTATCGGACGCCCGCTTCAAGGGCGAGCTTCAACAGGGCCTCGTCAGGAGCGATATAAATGACCTCCATGCCACGTTCTATCAATTCTCTTAAGGGAGAGAGATCTCCTCCTGCGATCACTACAAAACGGGGTCTGTGTTTCTTTATCCAGGCCAGTTGCGTCTCCCTGAAAGGGTTCTCTGCCAAAGAGACGACATTCACTGCATAAGGGCGCCCTTTCATGATCTCCGGCAGGCGTCCCAGCCTCCGGTCAAGGGCCTCCGCGTCCATCAGGCCAAGTGCGATGGTCGGCAATCCACCGGCATCGGCAACTCTTGAGGCAAACTCCGGGACATCTGTGATCCAGGACATGGCCCCCTGGATAAAGGGGTATTTGGTTCCCATCTCTCTGGCTACAGGGCTGTCTAAAAAGAAATTCTTTTTCGCCTCAGCCAGGTGGCATAAGTTTCGAATCTCGTCCATAAAGGACTTCACGGCCTCCTGGGTTCCGGCGCCAAAACGCTCAACGAACGACCAAGCAAAGGCAGCCTCCACACCCAGAGGGATGACTTCGTCCTGCGTGAAATGGCTCTCCAGAGGGTGGAGGGCCCTTGCATACACCTGGCTTATGAAGGAACGGCGGCTTTCATCCGTGATCTCTGCTCCGCACAGTGATCCCTCGAACGTCTTGATCTCCTTGAACGCAAGAGAGTTTCCCTTGTTGAAAAGGCGACAGGGAACCTGCAGGTCCAGGCCAAGCAGATCGGTAGAGTCCAGGCGGAGGTTGGAGAGCCGCTGGCGCTGGAGATCATCAATGGCAACCAGGTCTGTCAGCCAATGGACACTCTCGAAGACAATCCCCGCCGCCCCTGTGGACAGGAATGCCGCTGCCGCCTCAGGGGTGAAGACGCCTCCCCAGATGAGGATGTCCAGAGACCTCGATGGGGTGCGCAGCATTTCCTTGACCGCTGAATAGAGCACCTGAGTCGTCTCGCCGCTCACGAATCCGGAGGCCTCGCATCCTTTCAGGACGATGCGCCGAATTCCCGAGCGATCCTTCACAATCGTTGCCAGGAAATCCAGGTCCCCGGTGATGGGAAAGCAACGATGGTTTTCCGACAATTCCCTCAATCTCTGCAGAAAGGCAGAAGGATCTCCTTGAAAAAACTGCGGGTGGCATTCTACCCAGATGTCGGGGGCCCCTATTTGCTTCAGTAACCGCCCCAAAGATGGGTCCATCAAGGTAGGGATAGAAATCTTGATATCCCTAACGTGGCCAGCAGGGTCGGCCTTTCGTAAGAAAGAACGCAGCCCTTCCACCCCCATCATGGAAAAATCGAAGATGGCTCTGCTCCCTGTTCGCTGAGCCATTTGAATCACCGATGGGATGATCTCCTTAGGCCGCCAGACGAAAGCGATGATAGGAACCCGATGCTCAGCCACTATGTCAGACCTCTGCTTCAACGCCATACGTTCATCTTTTTTAAATGACAATTCGCCGGTTGGATCCATCCCACCCGATACGGCCAAGGTTCAGCCCGATCGTCACCGCTTCAAAGCCAGGTACCACTCCGTGACATCACTCCCGATTCCTAACCGGGCGAGCTGACGCAGATCTACCTCCAGAACGTCGGGCGTGCTGTACTCCAGTATGCGGTATTGGGGATCCGTCCAAACGCGCCGCGTCCGACCCAAAACCTTCGTTTCCTGCGGCCAGGTGAGGCGAATGCGGTGGATCAGGTTGATGCCCGCGAGCGCCGCTGTTTCTATCACAAAATCGGTGCAGTTGTTAGACCTCACGCCGAACTGGTCGTACTTCCTGTGCATCACGTATTCATAGATCAATTGATGCCGTCGCCAGGTAATCGGCATTCTCCAGACGAACGTCGGGGGACGATTGGGCTTGCCGGTCTGAAATTGGCCATCGGACATCATCTGCCACAAATAACCGATAGGATTGGGATCCTTATGCCGAACCCTCTGAAGGATGCCCACATGGTAACGCGGCTTGGCTTGCCCGAGGTCGCCGGTGTGGCCGAATTCCAGACGATCCTGGGGACTTTCCAGGATGAGCCAACTATGCGCCCACGGACGCTGCCAAAGTGAGAAGAGATACGACGCCGCACTGCTGTAGTCCCAATTGACAGCTTCGTTCAGGATATAGAGGTAATATCCCTCGTCCCCCACGGGCTTTCCGGTGGCGGGATCCAGGTCCGCATCGGGGGCGAAACGGCACACAATCTCGATGGGCTGGGCGCTCCAGCCATCGGGTTGCATCCGAACGTAGAGTCTGGGCGTTCGACGGGCGCATCGGACCGCAACCCCCGCCAGCCATCTCATCACCACGAGGAGACGCCCTTGATATAATCGTTCGGTTACTTCCCAATTCATCCGGTATTTCCTATTTGACCCTTGCCCCACGGCCACCATCAACTAATCACTAACGCCTGAACCATCCGACTCCCGGCGGGTTTATTCGGGATTTCCCCTTTGGCCGTCGTCGCCAGAACGGTCGGCTATCAAAGCCCTGTTTCTGACAATCGAAATCACTCCTCTCAAGCAGAATGTCGGTAGTCTGCCTGATCTCCGTGCCGTCGAACCCCGGATGCATTCCGGTAATCCGGGGGAAAATTATAAAGACTTTCTGAATATGCGATATTTCTTGTATCTTTTTGCGCCGGCTTCCTCTATCAAAGAGTTGATTGACTCGTTGTCCTCCAGGGTCCAGCCCATCTCCAGATAATGATATTTCTCTTTTTTCCTCACAACCTCATAGATGTGCTGGAAGGCTAACATGGGGAGTCCCAGTTGTCGGTACTCCTCCTTGATCCCGAACATCAACAACCGCAATCCGTTGATCTCCCGCCGATACATGAGGAACTTTACCAAACCCATCAGACCGATCCGTCCGTTGAGACGCTTGAGCAATGGGTTAATGTCAGGAAAGATCACGCAGAACGCTGCGGGTTCATCCTCATAATAGATGAAGAAAACCATGTCCGGATCCAAGAATTCCATCACGTTCTTTTGAATGTCCCGCATCTCATGATCGCTCAGGGGGACGAACCCCCAGTTACTGGACCAGGCGGCATTATATATTTCTCTGACCAGAGCGAACTCCGAGTCCGCATCCTTTGGACGAGAGGGCCTGATGTGGATACCTCTTTTTTGGGTGATCCGTTCAGCAAGATGATCCATCCACTCGGGAAGCCGGTAAGCACCCTCTATCAGGAAGGCTAACAGGTCCTTCTCTTTGGTGAAGCCGCACGATTCGACCAACCTTAGGTAGTACGGCGGGTTGTAAGACATCATCAAGGCAGGCGGATAATTGAATCCCTCAATGAGCAGACCCAGCTCGTAATTGGTAGACGGGTTGAGTGGGCCTCTCATGAAGGTCATCCCCTTGTGGTGAACCCACGTCTCCACGGAAGAGAAGAGGGCCGCCGCGGCCTCTGGATCGTCAGCGCATTCGAAAAATCCCCAAATACCCATCTTTTCGCCGTGGAACTGGTTATAATGGCGATCTATGATGCCCGCGATCCTTCCCACCGTCTCCGAACCGCGTCGGGCCAGAAAGAGGATGCGTTCGGAAAACTCCCAGAAAGGGTGTCTGCGGGGGTCCAACAACCGGCGAACCTCCTTCTTAAGAGGGGGGACCCAGTTGGGATACTTAGCATAGATCCTCCATGGCAGGTCGATGAAGTCCTTCAATTCCGATCCGCCATCTGCAGTAATGATCTCCATGCCGGCCATGATTGTTCCCTTCGAGAGGTTATCACCGAAACATTTTCATCTCTTGCCTTATACTCGCACTGACCTGTTTTTCAGATCTCAAACGGTCCGGGCTTGGTCACCTATCAAAAATGTGGAAATAGGACACAATAATATGCATCAGTAATCTTTAAAGGGATTTGTATCGACAACTACCGATATCCGTTCAAAGCCCGTTGAAGGATTAGCTGACTTTCTTGGTCCTGTCTCTTGTAGGTAAGATAGTCTTCCTTTTCCATTTCGAAAAGCTGTCTTTTGTATCGAGCTGTCAAATCATACCATTCACTCATTCGTTTCTCAAGTCGTTGTTCAACAGGGATCTTAAGTGTATCCATGTATGCAAGAATCGTGAGATAATAGCGCAGCACATTACCTTCGACTGCGCCCCTTAGGCCACCCACATAAACAGGATTACCGTCGCTATCCGTACCGATTACACTGAAACCGATCCTGCCGCCACCGAATATTGAGAAGTAGCTTTTCATAAGCAAATATCCCAAGGAGCTGTAACGATAAGAATACCTTAAATGAATCAATATCCTGTCTTGGTATAATGATATCGCCTCAAGTCCGAACTGGTGATCCTTTGTACCAAAGATGCCCTGACGTGCCGCAAGTGAAATAGCAAAAAATCCGGGCTGTTGCGCAATGACGCGGTATTCGAAATTCATTGGATAGGCGTCCTTAAGAGGGTCTTGGAATTTCTTGACATTATAAAGAGTTAGCAGCCATGTATCATTCACCTTCTTATAAGTACATGCTCTGACATTACTATGAAGCAAAACGATATCGCACCAGTTCGTGGGCAACTGAAGCTCATTTTCTACAATATCGAAAGGATATTTAATAGTGCCGTAGATATCGACATGGGAGGCATTTTTACCCATGGAGGATTCCAAGTAGAAAGGAATAGTCAAAGAACTTTTTTCCAGTTCTTTTTCAATCTTATGGTATTTATCGATAAGAGATTCATGTCCTGTATGCAACGAGTCATCAGCGTATGGAATTTCACACCACCGGGAGAATAGAAAAAATGAGATGACCAAGAAAAGACATAAAACACGAGCCACGCGCATGTCGGCTCTCCTCGATCTCAATGATTTCAGCCGTTCTAATTCGCCTGATCCAAAAGCAACAGAAAATGACAGTATTCTGTCTCCGAAATTATCCTACTTTGAAATGAACACGGCTGTCTTTCAGTTTCTCCCGGACCAATGAGATATTTCTTCAAACGGCGCACGGACTTCCCCATTGCCAGAAAAAAATCGATGAGTTTGAAAGTCCGGTGCATCCCTTACCTCTAATAAAATTTTATTAGATTGCGGATGGGTACGTCAATGAGAAAATAGGGCGTTTTTTTCGAGTTGAAATTTTTTTAAAATTTTGTATACTACCATTGAGAGTGAAGGACGAAGATTAAGGATCTGAGAGCGATCCGACGAGGAGTGATCATTATAGAAACAATATCCAAAACAGAGCAGCAACTTCTCCTTGAGATGGAAGAGCTTCAGACGAGGCTGGAGGCCACAGAGCGGCGCTTACGGGAGGCTAACGAATTATTGCAGGCTCAAATCGCCGAGCGCAAGCGAGCAGAGGAAACCTTTCAGAAAGCTCAAGAATACGCCGAGAGCATCATCAACACCGTACGTGAACCCTTAATCGCGCTGGATCAAGATTTAAGGGTGGTTTCCGTCAGCCGCTCCTTCTATGAAGTCTTTAAGGTAAACCCCAAAGAGACCGTGGGACAGCTTATTTATGACCTGGGAAATAAACAGTGGGATATCCCCAAGCTGCGGGAACTGCTGGAAACCGTCCTTCCCGAAAAGGCAACCTTTGATAACTATGAGGTTGAACACGATTTTGCTACCATTGGCAGGCGCATAATGCTTTTGAATGCCCGGCAGATTAAAAGAGCGTTTGGAAAGGAACGGATAATCCTCCTGGCCATCGAGGACATCACCGAGCGCAGGCGACTGGAAATCTTATTATCGGAGTCTGAAGAACGCTACAGGCGCCTTTTTGAGACCGCAAACGACGGGATATTGCTTCTCGAAAAAAGCGAAGGGAATATAACCCATGCTAATCCAGCCGTCACGGCAATGTTGGGCTATTCCAAAGAGGAGTGCATCGGGAACAAGCTTCAGAATATCGGTTTCTCGCATGATATAGGTGATTTTCATGAGATCATGCATACCTTGGACAGGAGCGGCATTATTTATTACGATGATGTTCCGATAAAAACTAAGGCCGGGCAAACTTTTTATGTGGATATCTATCTGGTGGACAGGGCAAGGTTAGTTCAATGTAATATCCGCGACATCACCGAGCGCAAACAGGCAGAAGAGGCTTTGAGGAAAAGTGAGAGGGAATTGAAGTCAAAAACTGAAAACCTTGAAGAAGTCAATGCGGCATTGAACGTATTACTGAAACGTGTGGAGGAAGGAAGAATAGAACTTGAGGAAAAGATTTTGTCTAATATCAGGGAACTTGTTTTACCCTACATTGATAGATTGAAGAAGACACAACTATCTGATCATCAAACCTCTTACTTGACGGTTATTGAAACAAATCTTGACAATATCGCCTCTTCCTTCCTCTATCATTTGAAAATGAGATATTTAAATCTTACTCACAGGGAGCTTCAGGTTGCTTCTCTTGTTAAGGAAGGGAAATCCACTAAAGAAATCGCCGGGTTGTTAAATATAGCTATAAAAACTGTGGTATTCCATAGAAATAGTCTTAGAAATAAACTTGGTTTAAAGAATCAAAATGCCAACCTTCGAGCCCACCTATTAACCTTCACATAAGATCGAATTATTACCTGAATTAACCTAGTACTAATTAGGCATTGCACTGGACATTTATATAAAATATTTTTACGTCAAAAGAACCGAAAGCATGAATATCTTTCTTGGCAAGCTCAAGCTAATACGTTTATGCATTTCGGGGGAACCGTTTCAGTTTATCATATATCTTTGTAATGAAACCTAAAGATCTTAGACCGATCAGCCGATCAGATGATAAGTGATATTATGAAAATAAAACCCAAAAGGCACCCAACAGCCAATTGTTCCTTCTACGACAGGTTCCATGTGACGGCTGAGGAGACAGAGGGATGATTTGTCTACAGCATAGGCGACCATTCGTTGGATATTCCTGCATTTTTTTTATTGCGAGGTAATGGATTTTTTGATAAATTAGTTTCCTAATTTGACTGAGTAGCCTTAATAGTATCTTACTCTTATGGGCATTACTTCAGATTAGTAAACCCCGTTAGAAAGTAGAAGACTTTCTAACGGGAAGGCTCACACGGGACATTAAACCCCGTGTTCGCTGAAAAAGGAACAGCCGTCATCCCCGCTGCGAGCAGTGGGGTTTTCTAACGGGGGAAAGGTGCTGGGAGGTGACGATGGTTAAAGAAAAGACAAGATTACTCAGAGGTGGTTTGCAAAAAGTTCCTACGGGAATAGCGGGCCTTGACGAAATCACGAATGGGGGGCTTCCCAAAGGACGTCCTACCCTGGTGTGCGGCGGCGCCGGGTCGGGGAAGACCCTTCTCGGCATGGAGTTTCTTGTGCGGGGGGCGATCCAGTTTAATGAGCCGGGGGTCTTCATGTCGTTTGAGGAATCCGCTGAGGAATTGACAAAGAATGTGGCCTCCCTCGGCTTTGACCTGAATCGCCTGACCGCCTCCAAACGACTTTTAGTCGATTATGTTCATATCGAACGGAGCGAGATCGAAGAAACCGGCGAATACGACCTTGAAGGTCTCTTTATTCGCCTTGGCAATGCGATTGATTCCATTGGTGCAAAAAGAGTCGTCCTCGATACGATTGAATCGCTCTTCGCGGGATTGCCCAATCCTTCCATCCTGCGGGCAGAACTTCGCCGTCTCTTTCGTTGGCTGAAAAAGAAAAGCATGACAGCCATCATCACAGGCGAACGAGGGGAGAATGCCCTGACACGGCACGGTCTTGAAGAATATGTTTCTGACTGCGTGATCCTCCTCGATCACAGAGTGGCGAATCAGATCTCCACTCGCCGTCTGCGTGTCGTCAAGTACCGTGGCTCGATACACGGCACCAATGAGTTCCCGTTCTTGATTGACGAACGGGGCATAACCGTCATGCCAATTACCTCTCTTGGATTGAAGCATACGGTCACAAGCCAACGAATCTCGACAGGCATTCCTCGTCTCGACACCATGCTGGGAGGAAAGGGATATTTCCGTGGCAGCACTATTCTTGTCTCTGGGACCGCCGGGACAGGTAAGACCAGCATCGCGGCGCACTTTGTCGATGCAGCGTGCCGCCGCGGGGAGCGATCCGTCTTTTTTGCCTTTGAAGAGTCCCCCTCTCAGATCATTCGCAATATGCGCTCGATTGGCATCGACCTTCAACAATGGGTGGAAAAGGGACTCTTAAGATTCTGTGCAGAGCGGCCTACGGTTTATGGGTTGGAAGCCCATCTGGCGTCCATGGAAAAGATCATTGATCTGTTCAAACCAAAAGTTGTTATTGTGGACCCGGTGACGAATCTGAGTAGCGTGGCCAGTGAAACGGATGTCAAGGCCATGCTGATCCGTTTGTTGGACCAGATGAAATCGAATCAAACAACCGCGCTCTTTACCACCCTGACAGGCGCGAGCGGCTCTCTTGAGTTGACGGAGGTGGGTACGTCTTCGTTAACCGATACCTGGCTCCTGCTTCGCGACATCGAAATTGGAGGCGAGCGCAATCGTGGCATGTACATCCTCAAGTCTCGTGGTATGGCACACTCCAACCAGATCCGGGAGTTCTTATTGACCGATAAAGGAGTCGATCTGATAGATGTCTATGTCGGCCCGTCAGGCATGTTGACAGGCTCGGCGCGAATATCTCAAGAAAAACAGGAGAGGGATATTGAATTGGCGCATCAGCAGGAGATTGAGCGGAGAAAGCTAAATGTGGAGACCAAATGCAAGGCATTGGAAGCCCAGATCGCTTCTTTGCATGCCCAGTTTCAAGCAGAAGAGCAGGAGTTGAAGAAACTGATTGGGCAGGAAAAAATGCGGCAAAGAAGTGCTTCGCAACTACGGGAAAAGATAGCGAGCATACGCGAGGAAGATAAGAACTCTAAGAGGAGGAATAGATGAAAAGAAAAGCGGCAGGCGGACCCGGGAAAAATGCCAAGTCGAAGAAAGACATTTGGGAATTAAGACTTTATGTGGCAGGGCAGACGCCGAAATCGTTAGCAGCCTTTGCCAATCTCAAGAAGATCTGCGAGGAGCATCTCAAGGGCAAATATCATATTGAGGTTGTCGACCTTCTGAAAAATCCTCAACTTGCCGGAGGAGATCAAATCCTGGCCATTCCGACATTGGTGAGGAAGCTTCCTCCACCGATAAAGAAAATTATCGGTGACCTCTCGAACACCCTGCGTGTTCTGGTTGGACTTGACCTTCGCCCAAGGGCCTGAGAAAAAACGAGGCCATTTAATGGGGATACGTTATGAAACAAAAAAAAGTTAAAGATTCAACTAAATCATTTGAGAGGGTTCTAGGAAAGCCATTGAAAAACAAGTATGTCTTGCGCTTATACGTCACTGGAATGACACCGAAATCCACGCAAGCCATCCAGAACATAAAAAAAATCTGTGACGAGGAGCTCCATGGCCGGTGCGACCTTGAAGTCATCGATATCTACCAGAGACCTGTGCTTGCCCGAGGAGAACAAATCATTGCCACGCCCACGCTCATCAAAAAACTTCCCCTGCCCTTACGTAGATTCATCGGCGACATGTCGGATACGGAGCGGATTGTCCTGGGATTAGATTTAAGACGCAAAAAATAGAATCGATATGATGTTATGAAAAAAGATACGAAAAGAAAGGATAAGGATCTCCTTCAAATAGAAGATCTGCGGATGCGCCTCGAAGAAGCCGAGGAGACAATTCGTGCCATTCGGGAAGGCGAAGTTGACGCCCTGGTTGTCTCAGGCCCTCAAGGAGACCAGGTCTACACCTTGAAGGGTGCGGAACAACCCTATCGCGTTTTTGTCGAAACCATGAATGAGGGGGCTGCGACACTGGGCCCGGATGGAACCATCCTTTACTGCAATAACCGCCTCGGAGAATTACTCAAGGAACCCATTGAAAGGATTATAGGCTCCGAGATAGTCCGATTCATCGCACCGACAGGCAAGGGCGACTTTGAATCTGCGTTCCAAGGTGGTAGGAAAGGAAGCAGCAATGTCGAAATTCTCCTCAAAGGAGGAGACGGGCAGCTTACTCCGGCACATCTTTCCCTTAGTCCACTGGAGAACGATGATGTGCCATACATTTGTATGGTGGTAATGGATTTAACCGAGCGCATGAGAGCAGAACAGGAGTTGGAGGAGTCAGCAAAGCGATTGAGGTACCTCTCTACCCAGCTCCTCGTCGCGCAAGAGAGCGAGAGAAAACTGATCGCCAACGAAATTCATGATAGCCTTGGGTCATCCTTACAGGCGATTAAATTTAGGATGGAACAAGTTCTTCAGAAGGGTGGTATCGGTGATCCGGAGAACATCATCCCTTCTATTCAAAAAGCAATCGAAGAATCCCGGAGAATCCAGATGGCTTTGCGGCCCTCCAGCCTCGACGATCTGGGCATCTTACCCACCCTTAACTGGTTATGCAGGGAGTTTCAAAAAACCTATTCCAGCATTCATATCAAAACCCAGATTAACATAGAAGAAAAAGATGTTTTTGATCATCTGAAAACAGTAATCTACAGAATCTGCCAGGAGGCTTTTAACAATATTGCCAAGCACAGCAAAGCAGAGGTTGCGACTCTCTCCCTGAGGAAAAGTGATAAGATCGAGTTGGTTATTGAGGACAATGGCCGGGGGTTCGACCTTGAGGAAAAGCTATTTGCTGAGAATCCCGACAGAGGGTTAGGGCTTACCAGTATGAGGGAACGAGCCGAATTTTTGGGAGGTTCGTTTGCCGTTGAGTCTATTCAGGGATCAGGAACCACCATCCGGGTATCCTGGCCCGTGGAGAGATAGGGGTGATCTTAAAGGCGACCACAAATCTCACGAGGATTTGTCAGGTACATCTAAATGACAAATGTCGAATTACCGTAATCGACATTTTAAAAAATCCACAGCTTGCTAAAGGGGACCAGATTATTGCCGCCCCAACGCTCATCAAGAAACTCCCCTCGCCACTCCGGAGGCTCATCGGCGACATGTCGGATGCGGAGAGGTTTCTTGTAGGCATTGATCTGAAACCCAAGAATTCATGAGAACGAATCAATGAGCAAATCGGATAGAACACGCCAGCAACTTTTGGATGAGTTGCAGGAACTCACGTCGCGGATGATGGAAGCTGAGGAAACTCTGCGCGCTATCCGAGGCGGTGAGGTGGATGGTCTGGTTGTCTCAACGGTGGAAGGAGATCGGGTCTTTACACTGATGGGTGCCGAGCATCCTTACAGGGTCATGGTCGAAACCATGAACGAAGCGGCCATCACCCTGGCCTCCGACGGCACGATCCTTTACTGTAACCAACGTTTTGCAGATATCGTCAAAGGGTCTCTGGAAAAAGTAATAGGATCTTCAATCTACCCATACATTTCATCAAAAGACCTTCAATTATTTAAGGCATTGGTCGAGCAGGGTTTAAAGGGGAACAGTAAGGAGGGGGAACTTGCCTTACAGGCCGGAGGTGAAAATTCTGTACCTGTCTTACTTTCCGTAAGTCCCCTTCAGCGCACGGATATGCCCGGTGCGGTGTGCGCCGTAATGGTGGACATCACCGAGCGCAAGAAGATGGAGGAGGCGCTAAAGATTTCTGAAACTCGCTACCGCCGTCTCTTTGAAGCAGCCCAAGATGGAATATTAATCCTCGATGCCGAGACAGGACAAATAGTGGACGTGAACCCGTTCTTGTTAGAAATGTTGGGTTATCCACATGAGGAGCTCTTAGGGAAGAAACTCTGGGAAATTGGCTCTTTTAGAGATATTGAAGCATCGAAAGCCACCTCTTCGGAATTGAAGAGCAAAGGATATGTTCGCTACCATGATTTACCGCTTGAGACGAAAGAGGGACGGCTAATTGCCGTGGAATTTGTGAGTAATGTCTATCTTGTTAATGATTATAAAGTGATTCAGTGTAACATCCGCGACACCACTGAACGGAAACTTACAGCAGAGGCTTTAAAAAAATCTCACAATGAACTGGAACGACAAGCTGTCGAACTTCGGACGGCTCTTTCTGAAATCAAAACATTGAAAGACCGACTCGAGGCCGAGAATATTTACTTCCGTCAAGAGATCAAAATGAAACATCAACTCGACCATATTCTCGGGCAAAGTGATGGTCTCAAGTATGTTCTCTATCGAGCGGAGCAGGTCGCTCCGACGAACACAACGGTCCTCATCCTCGGTGAGACCGGTACGGGAAAGGAGCTGATCGCTGCCGCCATCCACAACATGGGCCCTCGTAAGGAACGGCCGCTGATCACCGTCAACTGTACTGCCCTGCCGGCCAATTTAATAGAGAGCGAATTGTTCGGCCGGGAGAAGGGTGCATTTACCGGGGCCGATACCCGGCAGGTAGGCCGGTTCGAGGTCGCCCATGGTTCCACCCTTTGTCTCGACGAGATCGGGGAGCTGCCGCTGGAGATGCAGGCCAAGCTGCTCCGGGTGATCCAGCATAACGAGTTTGAGCGCTTGGGCTCGTCCCATACCATCAAAGTCGATGTGCGGATTGTGGCAACGACCAATCGAAACCTTGAGGAAGAGGTCCGCAAGGGCCGGTTTCGGCAGGACCTTTACTATCGGCTCAACGTCTTCCCCATCACCGTCCCTCCGCTGCGGCAGCGGCAAGAAGACATCCCACTGCTGGTTCAGGCCTTCGTAGAACGATATGCCAGAAAATTGGGAAAACAGATCACGTCCATTCAGAAGGAGACGATGAAGGCGCTGCAGGATTACCCGTGGCCCGGGAACGTCCGGGAGCTTGAAAACATCATTGAACGGGCCGTGATCTTGTGCCCCGGGCCGATCTTGCAGCTGGCAGATAAACTGGAGATTTCATCCCTCCCATTGTCATCCGCCATGAGAACCTTGGAAGAGACGGAGCGAAACCAAATCCTTAAGACCCTTTCAGAAACCCGATGGCGCATCGAGGGAAAGGACGGGGCCGCGGCGATCCTGGGCCTCAACCCGAGTACCTTGAGAGCGAGGATGCATAAGCTCGGGATACTCCGGCCGGAGACAAAAGAACCAGAGTAGATACCCACGGGCAGAGCCCGTGGCACTCGTTCCAAAGCACAAGCTATGCTTGACGCCCTATGGGCGAGTTCCCATTCACCCACGGGCAAAGCCCGTGGAACTCTGCCCTTCGGGTTATTAGACTGTCCACTTCCCTTTAAAGTATCCCTCAATATGTTGAGGTTCCGCCAAATATTGAGGCCAAACGAATCATTTTATACTTCTCTGATGTTCCCTCCTATTAACCTAACCCCCTGTTATTAAAGGATGATTCCGAATCTCTGATTTTTTAAGGTTATTGGCAAACCATTTGCAATTCCTATTTTTATGATCCTCGTAATCATACGGATGAATGCTCCTTCTGAGAAGCGCATGGAGCTGTCACAGACGATTGCTTCACTGGTCGGCTCCATACGAGCGGAGAAGGGCTGCAGGCGTTGCGACTTTTGTCGGAGTATCGAGGATGAAAATCGACTCTTTCTTCTTGAGCAATGGGATACCCAGGAGAACCTTAAGAGCTACCTGAAGTCAGGGCATTTCAGGGTACTCCGGGGGGCGATGAACCTTCTTAAAGAGCCATATGAAATGATGTTCCACACCGTATTCCACCCGGAGGGAATAAAGGAGATTTAATGGATAAATTGCTTTTTATGAAATGTCTTCGCTGCAGGGGCGCCATGATCTATGACAAATTTTACGGTCCCCATGAACAGTTTTGGGGATGGAAATGTTTGATCTGTGGGGAGATTGTTGACCCGGTCATTCTGGAGAATCGGCAATTGATGAGAGCGGGTCAAGTGATAAACTCCCGAAGGGCAAGGAGATAAATAGAAAGACTGATATGGGCAAGACTTTCGATCCAGAAAAAGAGGTAAAAAAAGATATAGACAAGACCTTTGATCCAGAAAAATACGAGATGACCTTCTGCCCCCTTTGCCAGGGAGACGGCAAATTAGTCAAGACGCCTGAGGGGTTTGAGGTTTGCAAAGAATGTGGAGGCTTTGGACTCATAAAAAAGAAGCGGTAACAGAGTATGTTCGCCTACGAATTCTACTGGTTCGATAAAACAGCGAAAGCTCATTTTATTGGGATATTAAAAGAGAAAAGAGGAAATCTATTAAGAATAACACGGGAATCTGTCCTGAATGTGGGAAGGAAGGTTACAGGTGATAATGCAGATGCCACGAATATCTATTTCATTCAGGTAGAGGTGTAGTAAAAATTTCAATCTAACTTGTTTGACTCACAAAAGTCTTGAAATGTAACTCAATATTCAATTGTTGTTAAGCATCAAATTCAGGATCAAAAAAGGCTCTGCAAGCAACATAATAAAAGGCGTATCAACCCATTCGGCTCCCCGGTCTGAAGCCGGGGTATGCTCAGGGTTGATACTGAGTGGCGCTTTTTACCCCGATTTAAAAATCGGGGTTTGACGCCATCGAACGTATCAAAATAAAAACCCGGAAGGAGGGAATAGAAAATGGTTCGGGTTTGTTATTACAAAGGTTGTGGGGTTGTTTATGGAGAAAAAGAGCCCCTGTCAGATAAGAGGCTAACACATGGGTTATGCCCAAAGCACTTTAAAGTCTCCTTAAAAGAGATCAAGGCTGAAATGGAAAAGTATTCCATGGTCAACAGGGAAAACCAGTCTCAAAATACAGTAATGCTTTTTGAAAAATAAAGGGATCACCTTATTTATATTTTCGGCCATTTTTAATAATAATGATGTCTTATAAGCTCCCAAAGTAGATTAAAATGGACGGACGAAAATGTGTCATCAGAAAGGAGTCGAACATACTTTGGACCATATTGGTGATTCTCTTAGTTTTGTGGCTTCTGGGATTGCTCACTGGTTATACGATGGGTGGGGTCATTCATATCCTGCTGGTCATCGCGCTCGTCGTGGTACTTATCCGAGTCATTCAGGGACGAAAACCATTGTAGCGATTTGGACTCGTAAACCTGCTAAGGAAGGAGATCAGCTCTTATGAAACCGATAATGATTATTGGTGTTGTTTTGATCGTCCTCGGGGTAGTGGCTCTTGCCTACCAGGGCATTACTTACACAAGCCGCGAGAGGATCATTGATATTGGCCCCATCCAGGCTACCCATGAGACCAAGAAGACCATCCCCTTGTCACCCGTTTTGGGTGGTGTTGCGCTTGCAGGCGGGATTGTGTTGGTCATCATTGGAGCCAAAAATAAGCCCTGACAACTCTCGCCAAAAAAGGAAAGGGAGGTGATACGGATCTTATCATAGACTCTTTTGTTTTTGGTGATCGCGGATTGGCCGACTGGATCACTAAAGTATGTAATTGAAATTATCTCCACTAAAAGAAAAAAAGGGAAGATATTATTTTTTTCTTCAAAAAAGACGAGAGGAGAAAAATGTCATGGGAATCATCCTGATCATCATCTTGGTCCTCCTGCTCATCGGCGCCCTGCCCACCTGGCGCCATAGCAAGTCTTGGGGACCCTATCCCAGCGGCGGAATTGGATTGATCCTCCTGATCTTGATCATCCTGTTGCTGCTGGGGCGAATCTGAGATGGCCTTGAGGCACATGAATTAGTCCTCATCACCAACGACATAGAAAAAGGCGGAGATTTCGAGTCGACTTGATTCACTTGGAAGGGATATAAACAGGGTTTGGTAAAACGCACAGACCCCTAATCGCAGTCCATGAATTGGGAAAATCTCGGCTCATACAGAGCTTAGAAAGGAGGCCGGATGACATGCATTTCGTTATGTCGGCACACCCAGTGATTTCTCTAATCGCGGGGATATTGATTCTCCTTGTCCCGAGGCTATTGAGTTATATCGTTGCCATTTATCTCATCATTACCGGCATTCTCGGGTTGGTCCACTGATTCGCACTCGAATCTATTATTGCCAAAAGATTATCATTTCAGTGGTAAGGGAAATGAGGGGATATCGCTCGCATTAGGTGATTGGACTTATCTCCGGTAGAAGAAAAAAGGGAAGAAAGGAGGGATTTAATATGGCAGAGGATGAAAAACCACAAGGTCATTTCTTCATGGGATTTTTGATTGGTGGTTTTTTGGGTGCCTTGGCGGGTATCTTATTTGCTCCAAAATCCGGGAAAGAACTAAGGTCTGATATCAAGGAGAAAGGGAGCGAGGTTTTAAAGGATGCGAAGGATATTTATACCGATGCCAGTACGAAAGCAAAAGAGATCATTGAGGAAGCCAAGCATCAAGCCGGGGAACTGAAAAAAGAGGCTGACCGTCACCTTTCTGAAGCTCGCCAAAGGACAAAAGAGATTTTAGCTCGCGGCGAAAAGAAAGAGGGAAAGGCCAGCGAATCGGCGAAAGATATTACGGGAGGAAGAAAAGTCTAAATGGGAAGGAGATGATCATGAATCCAACGCTAGTGTAGTGCGTCTAACGCTTCTTTACTTTTGGCGACTTTGGTCAAAATCTGTTCGACAGGTGCGGTCCATACAAACACCTGTGGATTCTGGTTGTGATTGTCGATATAGTCTCTGATAG
>Ga0116122_1000656_pt1 | contig 19139 bp, 19 predicted proteins | sample June2015DPH_13_5_FD_89726 | JGI IMG/M metagenome (GOLD analysis project Ga0116122, IMG submission 89726) | Peatland microbial communities from SPRUCE experiment site at the Marcell Experimental Forest, Minnesota, USA - June2015DPH_13_40 | ecosystem: Environmental > Terrestrial > Soil > Wetlands...
ACGTTATATATCTCTCGAGAGCAAGGGTAGATTCCCAACAGTAAAATGGAAGAAATATAATACCAGTCTACCCCAAAAAGAAACCTCCTGTTAAGAGTTGAAGTGAGCGCTTCAAAAAAAACTTAGACAGGAGGTTTCCAATGGATGAGGTAAATCGTAACCGGCTGGAGGAATTTCGTCAACTAAGACAAGAGGTAAGGCATTCGGAGGAGTATTTGATCGTAGGGATAGACATTGCGAAGGATCAGCACCACGTTTTTTTTGGGACAGCGACGGGGAAAACGCTTTTAAGGCGACTGGTTTTTAGCAATGACCATGAAGGATTCAGAAAGCTCCTGGATCAGACGGAGGCCCTGCGGGTACAGCATGGGTTGAAGAAAGTGGTCTATGGGATGGAGCCAACGGCCAATTATCATAAACCTCTGGGAGAGTATTTGATCAACTTGGGAAGGACGGTGGTGTTGGTTTCGGGGGTGACGGTGGCGAAAAACCGGGAGTCGTTGGACGGGCGGTGGGACAAGCATGATGTGAAGGATTCGGCCAATGTAGCGGATTTGATCTCGCAAGGGAAATGTTTATATTACGAATATCCATCGGTGGAGTTAAGGGGACTGCGAGGGTTGCTCTCGTTGAAGAGACGGCTCAAGAAGCAAGAGCAGGGCTATCGGGTTCGGATTCGGAATCATCTGATTGCCCAGTATTTTCCGGAGATGGATCGGGAGTATGAGCGGCTGGGGGCGGAGGGTTTATCGATTGTGAGGTGGTGTTTGCCTGCCACTCAAATGACGGAATTAGACGTGGAGCCTTTTATCGAGCGGGTGACCTCCCGACGGATCACGATGGAGAAGAGGCGGCGATTAGAGGAGGTCTGGGAGAAAGCTGCGGAGTCGATTGGTTGTGAGACAGTGCCTGGAGTGGACCATGAGGCAAAGGTCATGGTGGAGGGGTTAAAGCAGATACGAGAGATGATCAAGGAGACGGAAGACAAAATCGAGGAGCTGTGCGAACAGTTTCCGGAGTACCACTACATTTTGACGATTCCTGGTTTTGGTCCTGATGTGTCGTCCAAGGTATTGGGAGCAGTAGGAGATCCGGATCGATTTCAGAATGGGAAACAGGTATTGAAGATGGGTGGGTTAGACCTCAGTGCGGATAGAAGTGGAAAGGATTCGGATAAGGCAATTCCTCAGATCTCGAAGAGGGGCAAGGCCGATCTTCGCTATGCCCTGTATCAGGCGGCCCTGATCGCCTCGACGAGGAATCGAGAGTTTATGCGATATTATACGGAGAGGCTTCGAGGCCGGGACAGAGAGAAAGGGATTCAGATGAAGATGAGGGTGAAGCTCTCGGCCAAGATGCTTTTGATCGCTTGGACGCTGATGAAGAAAAAGGAAGCTTTTGATCCGGCTTATCTAAATGTAGACTAAAGACTTTTCATTTTCGACGAGAAGAGCCCGAGCACCAACGTGGAGGCCATGATGGACCTCGTGGGGGACAATACAGGGCCTCTCGCTGAGCTTTGGAATCTGGATAAGGGATGATGGGTGGTCCCGCTTTGGCGGGACATACCGGATACTGGTAACGCTTAGATTCAGAGTTCGTCATTGGCGAGAGATTCGTCGAGTAACATGCGGATCGGTAACGGGATTCGAAGGGAGGAATGTTCCCACAATCAAACCAATTTTCTAAGTTACTGTTTTTCTAAAAGATAACATTTTTTCGTTTTCTCTCTTGACAGAAGCAATATAGGATGTCCTCCAGTCTATGTGAGGCGAGAAATCACCAGAGAGGAGAAATTCCATGTTGCAGCCAAAAACAAAACGCGAGGACTTTGATCGGTATCTCCATATCTCATATACGCAGCTAAATACCTACCTCAAGTGTCCTCAGAAGTATGAATTTCAATACGTAAGGGGCATCCCATGGGAGTTTGTTCCTGAGTACTTTCCCTTTGGCCGAGCCATCCACGAAGCTGCCAAGCTGTTCTACAAAACACTGAAAGAAACCGGTCAGAGGATCCCGCTGGCAGACCTGACCCAACATTTCAAGCAAACGTGGGACAAGGAGACCCAAGGGAATAACATCCGGTACAAGGAAAACCAGAACAGGGATACCACCAGGGAAAAGGGCACTCAACTGGTGAGGGTCTTCTACGAGAATGTCGCACCCCAGCGAATCATCGGAGTAGAAGTTCCCTTCTCCGTTGATCTGGTACTGGAGGAGACAGGGGAAGTTCTTCCATGCAAGCTAACCGGCATCTTCGATCTCATCGAGTCAGACGAAGAGGATACCCTCGTCATTGTAGAACTAAAGACCAGTTCAAAGAGATTCAGCGATGACCAGATAGATCTGGATCTCCAGGGAACACTCTACTCCTACGCCCTGAAACAGATTGGATTTCGAACAAACGGCGATGAGACTCTTGTCCGTTACGACCAACTCCTGAAGCATAAGAACCCTGACATGGAGACCTACTACGCCGTGAAGGGAAATATCGATTACACGTGGGCACACCATCTTGTGAGAAAAGTTCTCAGAGCAATAGACCATGAGGTGTTCCACCCAATCCCTGGTTGGCAATGCAAGGAATGCCCATTTGGAACAACGTGCCAGAAAAAGCAGTAAACTCCACCGACATCGATAGGCTAAGGAGCGAACTCAGACATGTCAATCATCTTCGAACTCTTCAAATCGTCCGGAAAGAGGGTCTGCCCACCAAACTACGTTCGCAAATCCAACTGCCCGCTGATCGTGCGGACAACGAGCGAAGATCTGCTGACTGCAAATGTCTTCGGAATCCTGAAGAACCTGGACCCAAAGATCTGGCTGACAAAATTTCTCGGAGAGGCGATCAAAGGAAGAGACTTCAGCCGTCACACCTTTGAGAACCTCTCCTTTGCCTTCTGGAAGCGATATCGACCCCCTGCAAACAGGAAGTTCAGAGAAGGGACATCGGAGGTCGATGTCACTATTTCTTATAAGGATGGGATCATCTTCATCGAGGCCAAGTATCTTGCGCCTGTGAACTTAAGGACAACAAGTGATCCACGAAGGGACCAAATCATCAGGTACCTTGATCTAGCCTCATATCATTACCTCAATCACCCAGATAGGGTCAAGGAGTTCTATTTTGTTCTCATTATCGATACCGAGAAACCCCCCTGGATACTGACTCGATATAAATCCCCACGTAATCTCGCTAAGGGGCTCACACCCCATGGGCTATTCCCAGTAAATGAAGATATCGGCAGCCTGCTCTCAAAGGGCATAGGTTGGCTTTCATGGAGCCAGGTTAAAAAGATTTTGGAGGTCAATAAATTACAATTCAGGACACCAGTGGAAAGAAGATTTGTCGAAGATCTTATCGTTTACTTAGATTATAAAATTAGGGAGGGAGAACGAATCAGAATCGAAAGAAAACAGCTAAGCTTCTGGTGAACCATACTCTACTCAAACTTTAAACAAGAATGGGAGTTTTGAGGCTGTGGCGTGGGCGAAGAGTACTTCCTAAAGTGTGATTCTGAAAATCGACCATCTATGCAATATTTCACTTGGCAATTGTTAAAAAATAATTCCCTTCTGTTTTATAAGCCTATCCCAAATTCAGGACCCGATATCAAAATCTGTCACACTTTGAACAAAATGTCCTTATTGGAATCTATCTTCCTTCTTTTAAGCCCTTATTGACAACCTCGCCAAAATAAAAAAGATCTCTTTTAAATTAACAAGTTATCAATAAGAATCCTTCCTACTTTTCTCTCTGGCATTTATCTTGCGTTCTATCAAAATGAAGCATGTCACGAAAAACCATATCAAACTAAAGCAAAGCGAGACAAATTATACCATGGTAAAAACCCAAGATGAGGTCTTAACCACGGACGAAGCGATTCAATACCTAAAGATTTCAAGGCCCACTTACTTTAAGTGCATTCGCCTTGGCAGGATAAACGCAATCAAGGTTGGCAGCGGCTGGAGAGTCCTTCAGTCAGAGTTAAACAGATTCTTAAAGAGCGGTAGGGGGAATAGAAAAGAAAGATTAACCGCAACGAGATGACGAAATACCGATTCATACGTTCGCCGATCAGCGTCATCCTTATGCATCTGCAAGTAACGCTGCAATTGGAACTATAGCGCTAATGTTTTTGCGACAGGCTCTAAAAAGGACTTCAGTTATGTTTGAAATGATGGGTACAGTCGGGTCATTGATAATATGTATCAGTGCCCTTCCTCAGATCGTAAAAACATACAGGACCAAAAAAGCCAATGACCTAAGTATTTCGTACTTGACGATCCTGATGTCCGGTATGACCCTGATGATGATCTATTCGCTTCACATTGGAGATCTGATCTTTATATTTGGGAATTTTCTTTCTGTTTTATCCACAGGAGTTTTGATTTTTCTTTGTTTGCGGTACAGGAGTCAATTCACAACTCAAGTAATTGAAAACAGGCATTGAAGGAGAATCACTAATTTAATATTGACAATTTTGAATAGATGAATTGAGAAAATATTTTATGACCATCAAATTACCGAAAACGACTTTTGCTGACAGACTCCTTGCCTCAATTGGTAGGAGACGTGCTGTTCGAATCCCTTTTGAGGTGTACGAGAAATTAGGACCGTATGTATATGCCCAGGCGAAGAAGGAATCGTTATGGCGTGCTCTTGTGAGACCTAAGAACCAAGATCCTCCAGAGGGTTGGATCTACCCTGATCAGATCATTCCGGGAGAAAATAACCATGGTTGAAGGGAAAAATGAATTTACAGAGAATCTAAAAGGCATGGAAGTATGAGGTGGGCTCTAAGTATTAATGTGCTGGAACATCTTTGCCTTACATTACGTCTCAGCATCAACTGATATTACTCTTCGAGAGTTAATCTGAAAACGTTGCAAGGAGGTATAACTGTCCATGACAGAGGCCGAGGGCAAAAGAGAATTCTACCGAAAGGCAATGGAGGCCTTAATCGCTGCGGGCTACAAGGTATTTGATGGCGAGACGGACATACCGGGGAAGGGTAGCCATCATATGAGAAAGCCCGATTACATTGCCGTCAAAGCTGGTGCTATTGTAATAGGGGAAATCAAATCTCCTAAGGAACCCCCCACCACGGCAAGCTGGCGTCAGGTGCAGCCAAATGACAGTGAACAAATGAAGACCGTCCGTTTGGGGGTCGCAAGACGTGAGGCCATAGGGCAGCTTCCAAAGGAAATCGGCGGCCATGAAATCATTATCTTGGGCCAGATCCCGGATTACATCAAGAGAATAGGTGAAACCTACGACCTCCCTCGTGGAGTTGATCCGCGTGGTAAAATAGTGGCGGGATATACGATGCCGGACCAGGAAGCAGAGAAGGCCAAACAGGCCCTGACTAATTGCGGGGCCGAAATAAAAGAGATAGTAAGAACAGGGAATGGGTCTACCACTTACATATTCATCCTAAGAGATTGATCCTTAGCGGAGGCTAAAATGGATACGGCACCTTTTGTCGGCAGGAAGGTGGAACTTAATATGATACTAAGTGAACTCACGAAAAAGCGAGATGATCGCACCCTCAAAAGAATCATTTCATTGCATGGCATCGGAGGTGCTGGAAAAAGTACCTTGTTGCACAAGGTTAAAGAGGAGATTCAGAAAGATGGCCTGGAACTCTGTCGCTTTAACGTCAACGAAGACCTCAAGTATGAGTCCCTACCAGAATTTGTGGGCGCCCTTGCAAAGACCTTTTCCTGTAATATTCCCCATTCCAAATGCGATTTCGAAAAAGAGTACAGTGAAGTACAAAGATATCAGAAGATAGTTGGCAAGATCGAAACCGTGTTTACAGAAGAAGAAAAAAGTCAACTTGAAGACATAAAAAAAATGGCCGCAAAGGCGGCAAAGAAGAGGGGCAAAAGAAAATTCGACACACCTTCAATTAAAATAGGTCCCTTTGAAATCAAGTCATCTCATTATGAGGGGCAAGAACTGGACGGAGAGGCAGAGAGCAAGGTCTGGTTAAACTACCACGACGAAGTAAAGCAAAAAATTATTGCCGAGCGTTACAAGGATCCAGAAAGTCAGGAGTATTATAAGAACCCCTCACCCATAATTACGCCCGTTTTCCTCAATTGCCTTTATGATTCACTCTACCCTAAGCGCTTTTTGCGGAGGAGGCGGAACCTGGATAAGAAGCCCTTGAAGGTACTTTTCATCCTTGATACCTATGAGAAATTTGATCAGACCGTCAATAATTGGCTCTTGGAATACCTTTTGCCTCAGCTTACAAGTGAGCGGTATATTGATGTTTTCGACGCGCGGTTCATAATATCAGGCCGAGAGCAGCTGAGTCTTTCAGATCATCATCAGCGCTGGGACAATTATCGCGATACCATCCGCGAGCTTGATCTTCATCGGTTTACCAAGGATGAGGTCAAAGATTATCTAAGGCAATCCCAAGTCCCTGAATCGCTCGTCGATGAGGCGTACGAAGACACAGATGGACTGGCATATCTCCTAAGCATATGGGTCGATACCCGTGGGAAAGGGAATGCTCTCGTTTACGGACAGGCCGCGAACAGAATTTACTGGTGGAAAACGGATGAACAAAAAGAATGGATAAGAGCAGCAGCTTTCAAAGAATACTACGATCAGGATTTTCTTGCCATTATGCTTGGACATGAAAAAGCAAAGGAGGCATTTGAGTGGCTCAAGGAGTGTCATGAGGTTACCCGTACCAGCGAAGCGAACCACAATAAATTTCAACTTCATGCCACCGTAAGGAGGGTCATAACCAAAGCCACCCAGCAGCAATCCGAATCGCTGTTTCAGGAACACACATGTAGAGCAAGGCTTTATGAGGATGTGCATAGACGCTTTCCTGATGTTAGAGACAGGAACGCTATGCTCAAACTGAGCGTCTTCGAGCATTTCAACCAGGCAGCACTTGAAAAGATCTATCCAACCCAGGGTTTTCCCCTACACAATTTTGCAAAAGAGCACAAGGAATGGTTTGACGAACTCACCCACACATTCAAAATGAAACCTGAAATCAAGCGGGAGGTTTATCAGTATTCTTTGTTGCAGGACCAAAGTGGTGTCTCAGCCCGCATGGATGAGATAGTAAAGGTTTGGCAGGAGAAAAGAAATGAGACTGATCAACGGATCGCGCAGTTGCGTGAAAAGTCTGCAAAAATCCAAGATGAGATTAAGCAGCTGGACTTTGATGTCCAGGTCATTAATGAACAAATTCAGATGCATGGAAATCCGCCGGACATAAAGGAAGTCATGGAAAACACAAAGCCGGAACAAAAACAAGAATCGCGTTGGAGTCTAAAATTGGCCCTTATCGGCGTGACGATTGGGGTTTTGCTGGCACTTGCGTCCCTGCTTTCGTCAGGTACCGGGAGGGCAGTATTGGGTTGTACGAGCGCCATTCTATTGGCGGGCGGGCTGACATTAGCCATCCGGTGGAGGGTTCGACCTACCGTAACTCCAGACTTTTTTAAAGTTTCGAAAGGGGAAGAAGAGAGAAGAAGCCACATCGAGGGAAAAAAGCGAATGGAAGAAAAGAAAAGAAATCTAGAGTCTCGCATAGACGGGCTGAACGAGCAACTTTCTGACGTCAGAAGTGAAATCGAAAAGTACGAGACCGTACTGGCAGAGTCTTACGTTGTCGTTTGATTTAAGATTATGCTTATGCGAGACACTACGCTATAGAGAAGGTGTTGGCCAGGTCATGGCGGCGGCAGGTGTGGTTCATTGAGGTTTTATGAAAACAGCCGGTCAAATTCAAATTACTTTGCTTAACAACATGATTCAACCGATGGACTACATCCCCCGCCGGTCGTAATCGCCCCCTGATGAAAGGATTATGAATGGCAGAACAAAAATGGGTTATCCACTGGGAAGGTCCGTTTACATTGGAGGAAGCAAGAAAAGAGAAGGGTAGAAACAGAGGCTTTGTTTTGTACCAACTTTCAGGTCAACACCACCTGTACGGCTCAAACGTACTGCTCTACATAGGTCAAACAAACCACGGGATCAAAACCCGGTTAGGGCAGCATGACGAGTGGATCGCCGATGAGTATGACGAAATGAGAGTCAGACTCGGATCTATCGCTGAATTTAGCTCGTGGGGTTTCTTCGAAAAATCAAAAAAGCCTTTTCCGAGCCCTGACATGAAAATTACTGAGAGGATAGAGAAACTGCTAATCTTCGCATGCCAACCTGCATACAATGTGGCTAATAAAAGCGATGCGAAAAAGGCCAAGAAAATTAGAGTTTTCAACACGGGCCACTCTGGGCCGATATTTCCTGAAATCAGTTCATGGTACTTTCTCGATCAATAAAAATTGTCAGATATCCACCCAGCCTGATAATTTCTGCCGGAAATCTTCGATTCCTGAACCATGCCTCGATTGAAAATAGGGAGGCACATCATGGCTAAGAAAAAGTACAGCCAAGCCGCCAGGGTCCAGGGGGTTCTGAGAACCATCGCGGTCAGACACGGAATCACCATAGGCGAATTAGCCGTGGAATTTGGTGTTACGAAGAGAACCCTTTATCGTGATCTTAAGGCTTTAGAGGAGGCAGGCTATCCGCTCCTTTCCGAAGTCGTGGAAGGAACGACCTACTGGAAGCTTGAACCATCATTTAAGGGTGTCCCACCTGTAACCTTTACTCTGGACGAGCTAATGGCTCTCTACTTCCCTCGAAAGCTCTTGATATCTCAAGGAAGATCTCCGTTCCGTGCAGAGCTTGAATCAGCATTCAAGAATATCCTATCAGCCCTTCCTGCAAAGCACATAGCCAGACTGGATAAGATTGAGGAGATGTTTACTCCTCTGGTGAAGGCCTCCAAGAAAATAGATCTCAACAAAGAAGTCTTTGAGATCGTCCAGTGGGCACTTCTCAACCAAAACATTCTGAAGTTGGAATATAGACCAAGGAAGGCGAATCGGGCATTTCGTTTTGAGGTCCACCCATATTCGCTGGTCTTCTACAAAGGAGAATTTTACCTGTTGTGCTTCGTACCCCGAAAAGGTATGCGCTACTTCGCATTGGAAGGGATCAAGAAGGCAGAGAGGATGAACGAGAGGTTTGAGATCCCGGAGGATTTCTCAACATCAGAGTTTTTGAAAGTCCCATTCGGCCTTTTCCATGGGAAGCCGATCACTGTGAAGGCAATTTTTGACAAAGACCTTTCGGCCTACATCCAGAGGCATACGTGGCATCCAAGCCAAAAGATCAAGCAATTAAAGGACGGCAGAATACTGCTCTCCATGACAGCGAGCGGGAAGGAAGAGATAAAGGCGTGGGTATTGAGCTTTGGGGCAAAAGCCGAAATCCTCTCGCCTGAATTCCTTCGCGAGGAGATTGGAGATGATATCTCAAAAGCTCTTGTCCGCTACAGCTACAAGCCAGGAAGAATTCCCATGACTTAACTAAGGAGGTCCGACGGGAGAGCCTTTCAGAAACCCCATCTCCCCCATCCAGGGAATACGCCTTCTACAAAGATTTTGCTGGACTCGCTCGTATAGCGGTAGGGTGCCACCTGCCACCAGAGTGCTACTAGGTATGGCCTTGCGGCCAGTGCTGCAGGAATAAATCCACTCCTTAGCTGTATCGCCTCCTTACTAAGATCGGCCCAGTTGTAAGTGGGTGGATAAAGTTTGGTGTCGTCGGCTCCAGATCTAATGGCAAGTGTGCAGTATTCCCATGGATCATCAGGAACACAAGCTCGGTGTAAGAGTTTTGTGAAGTCTGGCCAAAGCCTTTTGCAAGTCTGTTTAAGGTTGGTGCGCACCAGCATATGAAATAGAGGTTCCGCCGTGAAACTACTGCCAGCAAAGGTCTCCTGGTTGATCAGACTCGACTCACTATCTTCCTGAAGATGCAATCTGGACCGGGCAATCTTCTCGTAGCTGTAGTATGGACTCGCCAAAGGGATCGGGCTCTTGCCCTGGTTCCGGGTTATTACAGCCCTCACAAGACCTTCGATCTCGAAATCTACCCGAGGGGTGGCATCGTGTTTTCGTAACCACACGAACCAGGGAACCAAATTTGCCACCGCAGCTTCGCCCCACAAATCAACGTTCGAATGGCGCTGAGTTAACCATTGTTCTAGTCTCGTTCGAGATTCCTCGGTTAAACAGGAAAATGTGTCGTCATAAAGCGCAAGGCAGCTGAGTAAGCCCAAAAGTGTAGTATAGCGCCAGCCATATACCTCCGGGTCTGAAAATGCGTCTCCTTCAACAAGGAACTTTCGTTCCATCACCTCGTTCCACAATTGCGAGAGGGCATCAATAGCAGCACTCTCGGCTAGTCGAAGTGTTTCTGCAGCTGTTCCATCTAGATTGTATCTTTGTTTGTCGGCTGCTGCTATGATGCTGACGGCGAAGAGCGTCCACGCCGAAGCCACAGCGTAATGGTTCTGAGCCTCTGCAAAACCAGAGACAGCGATTCCCGTCAATAATGCTGAACTGCTGACAGCGCGGCAATATTCGGGATAACTTGAAAGGTTTGCTTGGGCGGGTTCTAAAGCTAGAATCTTGTCAATCAGCTGTGATAGTTTTGTCGTGGGGAAGACGTCCTTCGAGTCCCACAAAAAGATCTCAAGAAGTGAGCGAGAGTCCTTGAGCTCGCCCGGCCAGAGGGGAACCCCATACCGATTACACCAATCCAGCAAATCTCCACGGGAGACAAGTGACACCTTATTAGGATACGATGGCATTCGATTCAGATCGTCAACAGCTCGCTGGACCTCCTCATCAAAATATCCATTACTAACCAAATGGGCTCTGTACGGCGGCTCCGGAAACCCAGGGTAGGCGGCTACTTGACTCATCAACTGAACGAGTTGCGGTTGAACCTCGTTACGAAATTCGTTTAGGCCCATCCTGCCATGAGGATGACTTTTTAGCTGGTAAACGCACCCGGCTCCATCCGGAGAGATCGCAAGCACATCCTTTCCGTATTCGAGAACAGTGTGTCGTGTGCTATGTACAACTCGGTATCCCTGTGCGGAAAGGATCTGCACAAAGGGCACCTGATAGCTCCGTTCGCTTGCATTATCCAACCAGTTTTCGAGCAGCTTCTCTATCACGCCATTCCATCCTCTTTCTCGTAATGATCTCCTCGTAGCGCTTTCGAAGTATTGGGTCCGATTCTATCTGCTTTAAGACATCCATCATCTTTGGAGCCAGATCCGGGTGTAGGACCACCGCGATCTCGTGGCCGCCGGTTTCGTCGAATTCGAACTGAATCTTCTCCAAAACGCTGAACACCGCCTCAGCATCTAACGTTCTACCTCTCTGATCCACTGCTTGCCCTGCCTTGTCGAGTTCCCTTTTTAGTCCCTCAAAAAGGCCTTTGCTTATTTGGCTCGCAATTTGATCCGCCTGATCGTTCAGCATTGCAAGACGTTTTTCAAGCGTTAACCCGGGAATATCTTCCAGTTTTATTGACATTTCAGCAGAGGCTTTTTCGAGTTCCGACTCATCAATCGAACCATCAGCCCTCACGACCCGCAGTCGATTTCCCTCATGAACGGGGTGCTTGGGCACCTCATTGAAAAAACCGAGCCGTTTATTGACTTGGGTCGAGAGATAACGATCAAGCGCTCTCTGAATGTCATGTTTAAGGCCAGGCAGGTCTGGTAGCATAACACCCACCCCTATTTTAGGAAGATTGGATTCAATTCTCTGAAAACGGTAGTAATATAGGTTCTTTTGAAAGCTTTCGCAAGTAAAAGTCGAGACATCGAACCTTAAATGGACTTTGCCAAAAGATAGCAGCATCTGATTGCCCTCGTGGAGACACATTGCTCACCGGGAGAAGCCGCTGATCCTTCTCCTTTCGCATGCAAACAACTTGGCAGGCAGCATTCTAGAGAAAAGAAGGAGGATTCTATAAGTTAGGCGGCATGACCTATTCTGTCACAGGCATCAGGTAATATGTCGTTATCTATATGAGGAGGGAGACATAAAATGCGCATTCAAGTAAATGAAAACCAGTCGGAGCTTATTACATCATTGTTTGATGAAGCACGTCACCTGATGGAACAGGGAGATCAAGAATGTGCTGTGAAGATGTTCCAGAAGTGCCTACATTTAGGACCCGAACCAAAGATGAGGGCATCAATTCTCAACGAATCGGGCTACTGCTGCTTAAGGCTGGGCTGGTTCGAAGAAGCGGCAACATCGTTTTCCGAGTATCTTAAAATCCATCCTTTAGACAACGATGGACGGTTCTTTCTGGCCAGCGCATACGCCTCCATGAAGTGGACCGACGAGGCCATGGAGGAACTAAGGACCATATTGACAATTGATCCTACCGACGTTCTTGCCCGACATGATCTCGCTTTGTGCTTCAGAAACAAGGGATGGCTCAAGGAGTCTTTTGAGGAGATAAAGAGGGCAAACAAGTACGCGGCCCTCTATGCAAACGCTGAGGAGAAAGAGATTGTTAAGTCCAGCCTCGGTCACATTGAAGAAGAGATCCAGGAGGGAGATGAAGATGGAATAAAGGAAACCTTCTTCCTCCTCATTTTGTTGACCACAATAATGAAAAGGTCAAAACTGAAGACGGGAAAACCACCGAGACAGTAGAAAAGGGTGTAGGTATAAAATGTCTACCGGCTGGTGGCCCAGGAAGATTCACTGCCCAAATTGCCACCATGAGGGATACTTCAGGGCGAAGGAACCATTTCACAAACTTCTTTCTTACTCATTTAGCTTTTAGCCTCTCATCCAAGTCTTTCATAAAGGCCGTCATGTCCATCTTCCAACCGTCTTCTTCCTTGACAATAGGGAAGGTGTATTCACTTTCCATCGTTTTCTCAGTCGATGGGTTTCTGCATTTACTGGAAGTAAGAACCGTCGCTTTAGTCTTTTCTATGTCCTGGAATGTGATGCTTTTGACTACTGTTTCACAGTCCGTGAATCCACCCGTACCAATCTTCATGCTGGCAAGCATCACCATTCTTTCCTGCAAGGATTTGCTGTTGAATAGTTCTCTAAACTCCTTCGAACATATTTTAACCACTTCTATCTCTTCGTCCCTTTTGAGGACTTCATCCATCCGCTTAAAAAGTACAGAGATTTCTTCTAAGCCTTGCTTTGAGCCTTCGCTCTCGGATACTTCCTGTGTTCCTTCATAGACCCTTGCCTTATAGGAAGTCTTATGCAGGAATGTTCTTGTTGCAATAAAGCCACCGATGATCCCTAAAACTACAATAACGGATACGTATATCAGAAAACGACTATATCTTTGCTTTGGCTGGTGGATAGCATCTTTCGCTGAAGAAGAGACCATTCTGCTCTCCTCCTGAGATTTTTTGAGTGGCGTATAACAGCGGTAACAAAGTTTCGCACCATCTTCGTTTTGGCTTCCACATTTTGGACAGTTCATCATTTGACCCCCTTTTCGGCCTTGAATTTCAAACTATAATCTCCAAGATAAGCTATGTTCCCATCACGGCATCACTCTGCTATTCTCGGTAAAGTTAGTCAATGGAGGGAGAACGTCCTCTAACTTGCCAGGGTGTGAACATGGTACTTTTCCCAACGGTGATTAATGGATGAGACGGCCTTCCCTACGATTGGGAACTCCTTGCCGACGTCGAGCCTGGATTGGGTATTTCTTGTACTCTGGAATCAGAACAATCTTACCTTTTCCGATCTGCCGAAGCCTCCCAACCGTTGGAGGTTCTCTTTTCGTCATATAGCTTTTGCTGCGGAGGAATCGTCTGCCATTGGCGAGTCGACCCAGCCGAGAAAAAGGTTTGTTTTCCCAAGGCTGCGTGGTCCAGAAATGCCGCCTCGCGTTGGGGCGATGCCCAAGAACTCCGCAAAGTTACAGTAATCACTCCAGCTTGAAGATGATTCCTTAAAACACTGCACAAGCATCAATGAGGTTGGAGCTCTCCAGCGAATTGCCTCAATGATCGCCGACGCTGTCCGATGAATAAGCTGGTAGCGTAAATGTCCTGGCAGCTGATTCTTGAGTTCAAGGATGTCCGTCAGGAAGCGAAGGCGTTCAATCTTACCTTCCGATTCTTTGATCAGCCATTCTTCGATGGTCCTGTCAAATTCTTCTCCAGCTTTGGCCTCGATTGCTACCGAACCATAACCATTCTGAAGAAGGAGCATCGCCCAAAGATCATTTTGCGAAGGCCTTCTATCATCGTCCAGTCTCACTTGGTGCTCTGGGATAGCCATCAGGAGTTGCGCGCCCATAAACGTTGGATGTACGTTGAAGGCTTTCTCGATTTCAAGGGGGATTCCGGATACCTCAGATCGGCGTGATTCCCAAGAAACCGCTAACTCCCACGCAGACTTCTTGCGTCGCCAATGCAGACTGGGATCAGCGAGCTTCGCTCGCCATTCTGCGGTACCCAAGCTGGGCACAAAGATTCGTGCTGGTCTCATTTTCTCTTTCTTATGTCTAATGATTAATCTCACCCGACACCGGAGACGTTTAGGTTATCAGTTATAAGACTCAGTGTCAAATAATAAGCATACTCGACTTTGAGTCACTTCTAAATAAGGAACAGTTGAAATATCCTTCTCCTTAAAAAGGGGAAAGATATGGCTGGCATTAAAAAGAAGCTTGGGACGAGGATATCTCAACTGAGGATGGAAGCCGGTATGACACAGGCCAAATTGGCTGAGAAATCGAATCTCAGTGTTGATTCAATAAGCCGCATTGAAAGGGGAAACAGGGCTCCCTCCTTAGAATCATTGGAAAGTATTGCTATGGCCCTCGGAGTTGAACCATCGGAACTTCTCAATTTCAGAGGAAAGGAACTTAAGGCGTTGTCTGAAGGCCCACCAGAATGTTTAGAGTTATGGAACCTGCTGAAAGACAGGAAGCGGACCGAGATAAAGAAGGTTTTCGAAATCGCCAGAATATTGTTGAGCTGAAGATTAAATGCTCAGTAACCACCCTTCCTGGGATCTTGAGAAGATTGCGTGAAGATGACCTGAAGACAATTCTAAGGATACTCCTAAAAGAAACAGGGAAGCAGATCCTTCCATAATTCTCGATAGTACTTTCTAACGCCCCCACCACGAATACCGCATACTTACCCCACAGCATCAGGAATTTTAACGGCTGTGACCTATTCTGTCACGGGTATCGGGTAATATCACGGAAGTACAACATGAAATATTCGCAGAGTCAGAATATGGTTGACATCAAGAAGAAACTCGGGCTGAGGATATCCCGGTTAAGAGACAAGGCCCACATGACCCAGGCGAAGCTGGCTGAAAGGGCAAATCTCAGCATAAATGTGATGAGGCGAATAGAAAAAGGAGATCGAGGACCCTCTTTAGAGGCTTTGGAAAAGATTGCAGAAGCACTAGGGATCGATACGGCGGAAATCCTGAATTTTAAGGGGAAACAATTGAAAACATTGTCTGAAGGGCAACAAGAGCGCTTGAAGATATGGAAATTATTGAAGAACAAAAAACCCGATCAAATCAAGAAGATCTATGACATAGCCAAGGTAGTATTGAACTAAGAATTAACCTTCCTCTATACCACGTCAGGAATCCAATTCAAATCAACTCAGTTCAGATCTTTCTTGACTTAGATATACGATTTCGTGATACTTAGTACCATCCGATTATAGATCTACGAAGTTCACCGGATCTGGTCCTCTAAAATGCGCAAAGAGCAGAGATTGAAAAACCCCACCCGCAAGACCGCGGTAATCTACGCCCGGGTCTCATCGAAAGAGCAGGAAAAGGAAGGCTTCTCCATTCCTGCACAGCTAAAACTCTTAACCAACTATGCCGCTGGTCAGGGTTTTACAGTGGTTCAAAAATATGTCGATGTGGAAACTGCAAAGCAAACGGGACGATCTGGCTTCGCAGAAATGGTGAATCACTTTAAGAAACAGTATAAACCTACGACGCAGAAGGAATCCCATCCCGTTCTTCTCGTAGAGAAAACTGACCGTCTCTATCGGAACCTGAAAGACTGGGTCATCCTTGACGAACTGAACCTGGAGATCCACTTTGTCAAGGAGAATTTTGTCCTCTCTCCTGAGTCCCGCTCATCGGAAAAATTTATACACGGCATCAAAGTACTAATGGCAAAGAATTACATTGACAACCTTTCCGAGGAAACAAAAAAGGGGATGTTGGAAAAAGCAGACCAGGGGATATACCCGTCTTTTGCCCCCATAGGATATATCAACGTGGACAACAATGGCAAGAGACACATCCAACCTGACCCAATCATTTCACCACTTATTCGTATACTTTATGAATGGTATGCGACCGGTAATTACTCGCTCTTGGAGGTGACCAAGAAGGCCCAAGCTGAAGGGCTCACCTATCGCAAAACCGGAGCTAAGTTACACAAGAGCATAGTCCACAAGATTCTGACCAATCCCATTTATTATGGCGATTTCGATTGGGCAGGAAGACGCTATCGAGGGAATCACCACCCGATCGTTTCTAAGGAACTCTTTGATCGCGTACAAGAAGTTTTGTCTGAAAAGGGTAGGAGAAGAACCCGCCAGCAAAAACATAGATGGGCATTCCAGGGCCTCGTCTCTTGTGGTCATTGCGGTTGTGCAATGACTGGAGAGATCAAAAAAGGCCGTTATGTTTACTACCATTGCACCGGTCACAAAGGCAAGTGTCCAGAGCGTTACGTCCGCGAAGAGGAATTAGATCTGGAATTTACCGAAGCCCTAAAGGCGATCAAAATAGATAAGGAAGTGTTGGATTGGGTAGTGACGGCGCTTAAGGAGAGCCACTCTGAAGAGAAACGATACCACAACGATACGATCTCGACACTCCAGAATCAATATAAGAAATTGCAGGACCGCATTGATGCAATGTATATAGACAAACTGGATGGGAAGGTCTCGGAGAATTTTTTTATTCGCAAAAGTGAAGAGTGGGGCACCGAGCAGGCCAATATCCTCCGCCAGATTGAACAACACCAGGGTGCAAATAGATCCTATCTTGAAGAAGGAACGCGCCTTCTCGAACTCGCGCAAAAGGCCGTAACTCTTTATAAAAAACAGGAAATGGAAGAAAAGAGACGTTTACTCAATTTTGTATTCTCGAACTCGACTTGGAAGGACGGCAAACTCACTCCAGTCTATCGAAAACCCTTTGACTTACTCGCACTTACCAACACGGCCTACCAAAAAGAAAAGGCCGTCTCTTCTAAAAAAGACAGCCTTTTTGAAAACTGGCTCCCCGGGCAGGACTCGAACCTGCAACCTAGTGGTTAATCCTGCCTGCGGCGGGACTCTGCCGATTGAGGTCTGAAAGATAACGACCAATTCCACGCCCCTTGATACTCGTTTCCAGCTTCACGGCGCTACCGCGATCCGGGCATTGACGAACCCAGACAAGCTTCCATGGACCCTGGAACCTCTTGGTCGTCTTTGAAAGTTGGCAAGAAGGATCATTATGCTGTTCGAGCCGCCTCTGAACATGGCTAGTTTGGCCGCAGTAGTAACGACCTGTTTTTTCGCTTTGTAGAATGTATACCCACATTGGCAGAACAAAAAGGCCAGATTTCTCTGGCCTTGAATTAACTGGCTCCCCTTCGTTGATACATATCGAACTCTTTGCCTTGCCCCTGTCCCGACATTAAAGGCAGTATTCAATGGCGTCCGTCAACTTACTCTGTAAGGGCTGGGGCGTAAGGGGATGGAAGAAAGTTTTTGGAACGAATTTCGAAACAGGGAGGCAAAGGGTCTGATCCCGGCAGGCGGTGGAGGGATAAGTTGCACTCGATTGCAAATGCGTGTTGGGAGCGATCGTCAACCGGGAAAGCCAAAAAGGATGACCAGAAACACTTGCCGCACCTGGAATAGCGAAGAACTGGCGCGGATGGCTGGACTTTTATTCTAAGGTGCTTCCGGGATTGATGCCTAAGAAAACGGGGGCGGCAGCGGATGGTAAAACGGTGATAATTCTCGAAGCCACCCCGATCCAGAAGCCACCGAACAGCGGACTGGGCGAAGAGGAGAAGAAGAAATGAGCAGAGAAAGAAAGACGCAAATAATTGGGATTCGAATTCCCGCCACCATTAAGCAACGGATCTTAGAAGAGGCCCAAAAGAGGGAGGAGACTATGACACTCTTTCTCTATCGGCTCATAGCGGCTGGATGGGAGGTTGTTGTTAAACAAAATCAGAAGGAGTCTGTAAAACAAAATGAGAACGAGGTTGTTAAACAATAAGAAATCTAAATATTCCGAGGTTACCTGGGGAATCTTGAGCTAAGGGTAAAGGAAAACGGACCGTGAAACAGAGACTTGCCTTTAAAGCAACGAAGCTCACGCCAAAACAAAAGCGTTTCGTGGCCGAATACCTGAAGGATTCGAATGGAACCCGGGCTGCAATTGAGGCTGGTTATAGTCCCAAAAGGGCCGCTGAAACCGCATACGATCTCCGTCATAAAACGTCATGTGTTATGGAAGCAATTCGGAGGGAAGAAGAAGAGCGCCTCCATCGGGTTGGAGTACAAGCCGACAAAGTGTTGACTCGAATGGCCAGGATTGCCTACGTGGACATTCGGAGGCTTTATGGGCCTAACAACACCTTATTGGATGTTAAAGATTGGCCGGATGACATTGTTCCGGCAGTGGCAGGGGTAGAAACTTTTGAGGAATATCAGGGGAAAGGGGAGGATCGGCACCTTGTTGGCTATACCAAAAAGGTTCGGTTATGGGACCCGAATCCTTCTCTTACCAACATGGCCAAGAATCTCGGCATCCTCGGAATCAACAAGCATCGGGATGAGAATGAAGAAGAAAGTGTTGTCCGACCATTGACGCCTTTGGGACTCAGCCCCAAGATCATTTACCTCGTGAAGTTAGCGGTGAAGCGGACGAAGGAAATCGAGGCGCAAAAGGCACTTAGTGGCAAGTCACGGGATGAGAAACCCAAAGAACTACTAAAGTGAAAGAGAAGGCAGGATAGCTTGGAGTAATTGCTTAAATCTATCCTGACCAATGCTGATTTTGATGGGTAGTAGCAAGATAAATCCTGATCTGCAAATAACACCTCCTACTCATCAAGTATGTTATAAGGGCATGACATAATGAATGGGTTAAGCCATTCAAGAGGAAGGGGCAGGAGGACTTGATTTTCACCTGGGTCATTGAATCCTTTTTGTAGT
>Ga0116122_1000737_pt1 | contig 17768 bp, 11 predicted proteins | sample June2015DPH_13_5_FD_89726 | JGI IMG/M metagenome (GOLD analysis project Ga0116122, IMG submission 89726) | Peatland microbial communities from SPRUCE experiment site at the Marcell Experimental Forest, Minnesota, USA - June2015DPH_13_40 | ecosystem: Environmental > Terrestrial > Soil > Wetlands...
CCCTGGGAGCGAAACACCGTAAGGGCATAGCCAAGGCTGGTCGAGGACTCGGCGTAGCTGCGGGGAAGGATGGCGCGCCGTCCGTCGGCGAGCTCAACGACCAGCGCAGCGGCCCGCGCCCCCAACTCGTCGCTGCCAGCAACGTCACCCTGGGTTCGGGGAACGTCACCCTGGGTTCGGGGAACGTCACCCTGAACGTCACCCTCCCTGGTCACAAGGTTGCCGACGGGGTCGACCACACCAACAACAGTTCCGAACGTGCCGTTTCGGACCTGGACCATCGAGGGTCGACCTGCCCGGTTCGCCTTGCCGGCTTCTCCGACCCGTTGGTTCTTCTCGAAGACAACCCGGTCGCCGATGCTGAACGCCTTGCCATCGAGCCTGATCTCCTCGCCGAGCTCACCGGCGGCTCGGCGCCTTGCCCGGACCATGTCGTTCAAGGCACTGACGTCCACCCGGCGGACAGCCAGGATGGCTGTCGTGTGGTCCCGGTGGACCCCCCACCAGTCCTCTATGAGCCGGTGTCGTGCCTCGTCGATGGTGCCGGAGATCGTGACCCGGCCGTGTTCGACGTACGCGTGAACCGCCTGAACGACGTTGCCGTCGCGCAGCGTGGCGAGGGCGTCTCGTTCCCACTGCTGATCGGAGGCACCCTGTCGGCGGTTGGTGGTGAGGGTGACAACATGGGAACCCAACTCGTTCGACATTGACCGCAATGCACCGCCGGCGTCGATGGAGGACAGCTGACGGTTGTCACCGACGAGGACCAGCTTGGCTCCGGCCACGTCGACATGGGAGCGGAGCCGGTCGAGGGGGCGGCTGCCGACCATCGATGCCTCGTCGACCACGATCACGTGCCGGGAAGTGAGCCCTCCGGCTTTTCGGAGATCGGCGAGGAGCTGGGTGAGCGACGAGCTCGGGATACCGGTACCGGCTTCGAGCTCCGCGGCGGTCCTGGCCGCCACGGCGGTGCCGATGACCTTGTAGCCCGCCTCTTCCCATCCGATTCGCGCGGCATGGAGCATGGTGGACTTACCCGTTCCGGCCTGGCCCATCACCAGGTCGTAGCCGTTGCCCGAAGTGAGCAGCGCCCGGAGCCCATCAGCCTGTTCAGTATCGAGATGGTCGTGGAGTCCAAGGACGTGGTCGACCGTGCCGGAGGCGACCCGACCGGTACCTTCTTCTATGCGGGCTACCGCCGAGCGGGTGATGCGCTGTTCGGCGGCCAAGAGTTCCGTGGTGGTGTAGCGCCGGTCGCCGCTGGTGGCCGGAACGAGCTGCCCGCTTTTCGTCCGGACGTGCTCAGTGCCTGCAGTTGGATCGGCGAGAACCCGTACGACGCTGTCCCGGTCGAGGAGTTCGGAAGTGAGAGCCAGCGCCTGGTCGGGGGTGACATCGAACGCCCTGGCCACAGCACAGATGGCCTCTCGGCGGGTGAAGGTCGATCCGAGCAGGGTGACAGGGAGCGCCCGGGTGTCGGGAGCCAGGTGCTCGTCGATCTCCCAGTCATCGAGAGACACACCGTTCTCGCCCGCGAGGACCCGGAGGATCGCTTCGGTGGCTTCGGGTCCGGATGGGATAGAGGGGTCGTTGCCTAGAGCGACGGTGAGGTCGTCGACACTCGCCCGCCGGGTGACACCCTTGCCGTCTGGAAGTTCGATCTCGGCGAGCTGCTCCAACCAGCCTTCGCGCAGCAGATCGGCCGGCGTAGTCCCGGCAGGCTTGCGTTGCCGGGTGGCGAGGGCCGACTTCTCGGCTGCCTTGGACGACGTGAACCCCCGTTGATCCATCGCCGCTTCGATGTCCACCCTCCGCTTGGAGAACGCCCGCAGGATCGTCTTCGGGACGTCTTGTAGCTCACCCAGGCCGTTGCGTCGCACGTGCCAGGCGAGGCCAAGGGGTGCCAGCTCGGCCCGGAGTGCGGACTGGTACAGGGTTCCGGCGGTCTTCTTCCAGGTGTAGAGGTGACGACCGTCGGGGGCAGACCACTGGCTGTCTGAGCCGTGGACCAGGTTGGGGACGACGACATGCGTGTGGAGCTGAGGGTCGCCGGCCCTGCTGGTGCGGTGCCGAAATGCTGCCCCGATGAACCCGTTGGCTTCAACGAGATGCTTACCGTCACGTCCCCGTCGCGCATAACACGCCTCGGCGGACAGGTGGTCGAGCACGACGCCGATCGCCTTGTTGTGGGCATCGGAGATCGCGTCTCGGACGTCACCCGGTCCGAACGCCCAGAGAAGCGAGACGCCCTTGGGGGCGGAGAACGTCAGGTCATAGCCGGGGCGTCGCTCCGGGCGGAGTTGCATGCCAAGGGTCTCTCCGCCACCAGACCGGCCGGCGAGCAGGTTCCGGAGGGTCTCCGCATCGACCTCTCCGGTAAGCCCGAACCGTTCGGAGGTTGCTCCGATCCACCGCCCCGGTGCTTCACCCCTGCCTAAGTAATAGTCATCGACGTTGTTCGCGACCTTGTCGAGGTAGTACTCGGCGCCGCCGGTGGCACCGAGCCGCCCTATCGACAGCATCGAAGCGCCAGGCGGCGGGCGTTCGGAGACCGGTCCATGGGCCTATCGTCCGAATGAACGTCACCCTGAACGTCACCCTCGCCAATACAGGTCCATCTACCAGGGAGAACATGACCCGGAAGCGGCGAGGCCTTCCGCCCGCAGGGCGGGCATCACCGATGATGCACGTGTGTGGACTGAACGTCACCCTCTGGTGGGGCCGACGGGTGGACATATAAAAGGCCCCTCCCGGAGGGGAGGGACCTTCTTGTGGGCGCTCTCTGGGTGAGCGGAGCCGCGTCGCTCACTGTGGATTGTTACGCCAGCACGGTGGTCCCGGGGGCTGATGCCCGGGACCAACCGCGCCAGCCGGTCAGACGGGTGTCGCCTTATCGGCAAGCTCCTCAGCGGCGCTGTGGCGCTCGACCTTCTGGATCTCGGCGGTGGCGAACCGGAGACTGGCTCCGATGTCGTCGGCCACGATCTCGACCTTGGATCTGCGCTCCCCATCGTCGGTCTCCCAGGACCGCTGCTCGAAGCGACCGCTAACCACGACCCGTGCGCCCTTGGTGAGGCTGAGGGCTACGTTCTCGGCCAGCTCCCGCCAGCAGACGACGTCGAAGAACGAGGTGGACTCCTCCCACTCCTTCGTGTCCCGGTTCTGCCACCGGCGATTGACCGCCAGGGTCAGTGCCGCGGTGGCCTGGCCGTCTTTCGTGTAGCGGATCTCGGGGTCCCGGGTCAGATTGCCGGCAACGGTGATGGTGGTGGTTGTCATGGTGTATCTCTCCTTGTGATTGATGACGGGTGGGGCGCTTGTCGCCCCGCCTGGTCCGTCATCAATCGCTGAAAGCCGATTGCGCACGCCGGAGCCGGCAGTCAAGGGAGCGAGCGCAGCGAGAGTGAGAAGCGAAGGCCGGATGGGTGAGGCGAGGGACGAGCCGACCCGCAGGGTCACCTTCCGTGCCGGCGCCTCGCAACGTCGACCTTGACGGCCAAGGAGACGGTGTGAAACCAACCGATGGAAGGGGTCCAGAAACCCTGTGTTGGGTACTGCCCCCCCTACCGAGCAACGAACAGCGGCGGTGTGGCTGCTGGAAGCGCGCGGACAGGGCGGGGGATCCCCTGGCCGTGTGCAGTTACTCACGGGTGGGCCCGGTCATGCCGGAACCACCTCCTTGTCCGGCTGGTCGGCCTCGAGAATGGTCCGGGCACATGCGAGCACCCTCTCGGCGGTTGCGGTGACGGCGGTAACGTCACCACCGCTCCATCCGGCGAGGTAGCCGGTGGAGTAGCTCGAGGTGTCGAGTCCCCAGGCGGCAGAGACGATGAAGGCGACAGACTCGGCCTCCACCTCGACCGTGCCGCGGTGCTCGTAGAGGCGGTGTTCGTGCAGCAGGACGTGGGCGAGCTCGTGGGCGAGCGTCTTGCACGCTCCGGCGGGATCGGCCGTGCTCTTCACGGCCACCGAACGCTCCGCGTAGTACGTGCGGCCCCATGCGGTACCGAGCGCCTCGTCGTAGGCAGGGGCGCACCGGACGGTGAACCCCGCCTCTTCGACTCGACGCACGAGTGTGGCCCACATGCCATCCGGTGCGACACCCACCGGGTGCTGGACGTGCAGAGCGTCGTCGGGGAGATCGTCGCCCTCGGTGTCATAGACATCGAAGACGTAGCCGACCCGGAAGCCGGCAACCCGGGAATGGGTGAGCGTCTCGCCGGTCTCGGCATCTTCGACTCTGTCCCGCCGTACGCAAGGACAGAGGATGGCAATGCCCTTTGCACCCTTCTTCACGCTCCGGCCGAGTGACTTCCACGTATGGAAACCGGCCACCCGAGTGGCGTCCGGCCGCTGCAACATGATGAGGAAGGTGTTGTTGGCGCTGTAGCGAGTGAACTTGGCCGCGACGGCTAGGTAGGCGAGCCACTGTTCTGAGGTCGTGAGGGCCTCGACGCTGGAGAGGAGTTGATCGTGCGCCATCTCCGGCGTGAGCTTGGGTGAACGGAGAGTAGTTGCAGTAGCCATGTCGGCCTCCTTCGGTTGAGCGGCGGTTGCCGCTGGGTACCGAACAGGAGGTCACCGGGGACCCCGCTGGGGTCATGGTCGAGCGCAGCGAGAGTGAGAAGCGGAGGCCGGATGGTGAGGCGAGCTACGAGCCGACCCGGAGGGTCACCTTCCGTGCCGGCGCCTCGCAACGTGCCATTGACGCCGGGAGGGGTGGCGACATGATGAGAAGACCCAGCAGACCCCCGAATGCGCCAGTGCGTCGGACGGGCGACTCGATGTCGTCCAGACGGCGAGGCTGTTCAGGTGGCCCCCTGACGGACACCACTACGCCGACGATGGCGACGTCTACTGTTCCGATTGCTAGCAACAGTCGGGATGACGATCCAGGCTTCGAATCACAGCGGAATATCTGATGGAATTTCTGGATCGTCCTGAGACCGCTGTTCAACCAGGTCCGCCCATTCACTCCAGGGAATGTCCGCACCCCATCCACCAATGACTGCCGAGAGGGTCGCGCATGCACGAAACAGCCACGGCAAGAAGTTGCTGACGACCGTCGTAACGAACTCAACGAATTTGTCAAGCTCCTCATCCCAGGCAGGACCGACCGCCTCACCAGATCGCCACTGCTCGACTGGTGGCCTCCTGCTTGAGCGGCGCACAATCGGAAGTGCCGTGAACATGTCTTCGACTGGCGTGCCTTCGATCCAGCGCCGGATCACATCTTCGAAGTCGTCCGGCTTCACCCAGACGCGAGACCGTGGCTGCGTAAGAACCTTCTTCACGTTCACACTTGGCTGCTCAGGCAGGGTGCCTAATGCCCGCAGAAGGCTCGCTGAAACAGTGGGCAAGTCGCGTGACGTCTGATCTACGCGAAGCTCCCGGAGAATGAGCTTGGCGCTGCGGGGCGCAAACCCGGTCCGGTTCACCGCCCGGCCAAGGTCCGTGAGCGTAATGGGGCTGTTCGCTACAGCCAGAGGGGCACCATCGGCCGCCAGTAACTCGCTCTCGATTGCGTCGAGCAATTGTTGAACGGCCTCGACATCGGGTCGGTTGCCCACTCGATGTGACACGAGCATGTGGTCCAACAGTTGTGCACCGAGCCGATTCTCTGAAGGATTCTCTGGAATCGCTGCCAAGAACTGCGAGGCGAGAGCGGCAGTCAAGTCCTCACGAGACTCCAAGTCCGCACCTTCCACTGCGCTCGTCAGTCTTGGGGTGTCCAGAGGCAAGAAGAACTGTCGCTGAACTCTGTGGCGGTGCGCGGCGCGGGTGAACATTGGGTCACCAACTGGATTATCGAAGAGGATGGTATCTCCGTCGGTGAAAGACCCAGCACGTCCAGCCCTGCCTGCAACGTTGGCAAAAAGCATTGCCGACATTGGTCGTTGACCAGTCGCACCAAACAAAAGCCAGTCCGCAATGAGAGTCACATGAAATGGAAGGTCTACGCCCTCGGCGAGTGTTGTCGTGGAGGTGACGACCTGAATGTCGCGTGCAGCTATCGCTTCTTCGATAAGCCGCCTTACAGCATGCGGGACGGTCGAGTTATGAAATGCGACGCCATGGGAAAGAACGTCCCGCAGCTGACGGAGATATGGATAGGATTCGTCGATTGCTGCTCGGATAGCAGCTATCGAAGGAGGCAGGGGCTCAAGCAGCCCACGTCTCTCTGCGATTTCGACCGCAATCGCACGTGTCTGTGCCTTGGTGGAGCATATGCACAGGATCGGCGTGCCGAGGCGACGCGACGCCCAATCCGCGAGGTATGCGATGTTCTTATGGACCAGCGGAGCCTGCTTGCGTACTCCACCGAAATGAGCGGTCGGGTACAGTGCTGGCTCGGGCAGCAGGAGTTCCGCAGAACCGACAACAGAGTCCGGATCAGTTCCAGGCCTTCGCACGGGGTCATCGCCAGCGAACCACTCGATGCGGCCGTCCGAGGACCAACGAGATAGGCGGCGAGCCGTAGGGCGCCACCGATCCACAAACGCCCCCTCCTCCTCCACTGCTAGCCACTGCCGCACTGCGGGGTCAGGCTCCAAGACCGCCGAGATCAGGATCAGACGAGTGTCCACCTCACGGTCTTGCAAGATTCGCAGCCGTGCGATGATGCCCTCAAGACGTGTTCCACGAGCGTCATTCTGAACGAGATGGGCTTCATCAAAGACGACTGCACGCAAGCCCTCGATCAGTCCGGGAGCGCCGCGCAGCAGTCCATCCATTCGCTCAGGTGTGGCGACGACGATCTCCGGACGCAGATCGGGGTCTATCTGGACCTCCTCGGTGAAGCCCCCCATCAGCCGCGACACACGGGCGGTCGAAGGCTTGATCTTCTGGAGAGCATCTGCAGCTTGCCGTGCCGTGGCAACCCACGGCGTCACGTAGCACACCAAACCGGGCTCTAGTCCCAGAGCGGAGAGCAGACACAGCGAGCCGAGGAGCGTCTTGCCGGTACTAGTTGGAAGCGCGATCAGTGAGTTGGCAGAGCTACTCAGCAATTGCTTCTCTGCGATCGCCCGGTACTGGGGAGGCAGGAAGACACGGTATTGATTACGGACAAGATTTGTTACCACCTCCTCGTCCAACGCTCCCAGTTCCCGAAGAACGCGGGGGATCGACAATATGCGCGCTTGCTCAAGCGCGTGAAGTGCCAGTCTCAGCAATGCCGAATCGAATGACGAACCACCAGAAGAACGCTCTGCCTGATCGACAATGAACGAGACCAGGGCGTCGCGGACTCTCGGGAAGAGCGAATCACGCCCAGTCGAGATGAATCCGATATAGCGGGTTAGGAATTCGCGCGCAGGACTACCTGCGCGAGTCAAGGCACGATATTGCGCTAGGGCATTTGGGAGTGCTGCAGCGAGTGCGACCAGGGCACCTTCAGAGATGTCACCTGGACGGAAATCGAGGAAGCCTTCACGTCGAGCGACGGCAGATGCCGACAGGAAGTTGCCATGCATCGCATAGCCCAAGACGGCCAGCATGCCGAGTGACTGCCGGTCCGGTGAAGCGAGATCGGAACGTGCATCTGCAGCTGCATCGAGGATTCTCGCGGCAGCGATGAGCGGCGTTGCAAACGAAAGGTCATAAAGGGCGTTCCCATCAGTTCTGACTAGATCGTCGGCATGAGTTAGCACCGCCTGAGCCGCTCCGACCATCTCGCCCCAGCTGAGTGGGTATCCCGAGAGTTCTCGGATGGTCGTGAACGCTGTGTTCTCAGCCAGCGGATAGTCGATGCCAGGCGGTGGCCAGGTCACGGATATCCCATAGCAAGTCGGCTGAGTCGATCACTGAGGTCATCCAAGGCAATCGACCACGCTTCGACGTGCTGGTCTTCCCAGCCCCCGCCGACAATCGTGGCTCTGACGGCCTGCAGAACTCCCTCGTCGTCGTCGGCGGCCTCGTCATGTACAAGGGTGGGCACGAGCCGAATTTTCGAGCATGCTCCGGGAGTGGCTCCGGCGAGTTGTGTGAGCCTCGGTACTAGAAGCGGCTCCCGATGGACGAACTCTAATTCGTTCTTGGCTTCGAGCAGTCTGGTGTGAAGGCTGAAGTGCGGGTCCGTACCGAAGAGCTTGTCGTAGTCGATGGGCAGTTGATCAGCATAGGAGAGGTCCGGCCCCCCAGTCGTTTTGACCTCCTGAAGCACTGCGTAGTCATCGGCTTGGTCATCGCCGAAAAAGACCCACAACAAGTCGAGCCCAGCTCGCGATTGACGACCGAGGGGCTGAAAAGCATTCGCAGGTTTGAAGGGGCGGAGTGGAGGCGAATGGTCATGTTCAAGGCCAATCCAAAAGCTGATGAATTCACCCAGGTTGCCGCGAATCTGATTGGTAACATTGGTGGCAGATTCAACGAAGAGCGCGCGGTGCTCTTGGAGTTTGTCGAGGAAGAAATCGTGCGCAGCCTGACACGGCTGGCTGCGCCAAAGGACGACGCCTGCGTGCGATTCGCGAACTACTGAAGCAATCATCGGGTCACACGGAGACCTCGTAGACCTGTAGGACCTCGTCGCCGTAGTGGTTGATGACTTTGACGGCGATCCTTCCGGTGGTTGGCGGCGGGAAGGGGCGAGACTTTGTCGAGTACAGGGAAGCCCATGCTGCCTCGTTGATACCAGCGTTCAAAGAGCGCTGGAGTTTCTCGTACGGCTTGTCCGCTCCTGTGAAGTAGGCGTGACGGACGAAGAATTGTTCGCCGTCGTAATCCGTGTCGATGAACCAGCAGGCGATATCGTCCGTGGACGAAGGCCGTACGACTCCGGTCGTCGGGTCGTAGACATCCACTCCATGCACCTCGATGACGATCTCTCCGCTACTGGAGGTGATCGTGACATCAGGTTCACCGAACACCGTGAACAGATTTCCGGAGCCAGTCTTCTTGAGCAATTCGTTCGACATTGCTAAGTCAGGGTTCATGTGGGTGAGTAGCACCCGTAGCCGTCCCATTTTTCGCTCGTCTTCAGCAGCAACGAAGCCGTCGCCCGATGGTGCAAACTCCTTGGCAGTCTCCGATGCATATGCCTCGAAGGCGAAGCCACAGACAACGAGGATGTCGAACCCCGCTCCCTTGAGTGCTTCCCGAGCGGCGTCCTTGACCATGTCCGGGCTGACGGTCCCGTGCTCCGGCCCGATCATGACGACGACTGTGCGCTCGGCTCCGTCAGCATCCGTAATCGTTCCGTGAGCGTGAAGAAGACCGTCGCTCGTATACGGTTCGAGTGAGTCGAAAGTCAAACGTTCGCCACGAAACGTGTTCTGCACGCCCGACGTTCGGAGGTTCTCCAGGATTGTGGAAACAAAGGACCCATCGTCCCTCATGTCGGAAGTTTCGGATTCTTCTAGATTTCTATGCGGTGAGAGTGACTCGACAGTAAAGCGCCCGCTGACCCGAACCTTTCTTGAGTCCTCATAGGGATGATCAACGAGAACCTCCTGTTCTCCGCTTTGCGCAATAACTCGGTCCGCATCCTCTCGGCTCATGTCCGGGACGATGCGCTCGCACTGTGCGATGGATTTGAGAGTGATGTGCGGGATTCGTTCATAGACAAACCCTTGTCGTATGTCGGACCCGAAACTGCTGTTCCTAAGTTCCCCAGTCTGGACCTTCTCCTTGGCATACCCTTCAGCCGAGTCAGTAAGCAGGTAGTACGGAAAGCGAGCGGACATAAGTCGGGTTCGGGCGAGCGCCAAGGCAACCCGACTCGTATCAATCGTTATCCATCTTCTTCCCCACTGTTCGCTAACAAACGCTGTTGTCCCGGAACCACATGTTGGATCAAGTACAAGATCGCCAGGATCGGTGGTCATTAGAAGGCATCGCTCGATGACCTTCGTGTTCGTCTGGACGACGTAGACCTTTTCCATGGAACTACCCGATTGCGTATCGCTCCATAGGTTTGTAAGTGGAAACGCCGGAAAATCATCAAGGTAGCGTACGTAGGCTAAGGAGCGCCCAGAAGCCATCAATCGGTGCGCCGCTTTTAGTCGCTCCATTCCCTCTAGGTTTGTCTTCCATCCTTTGTTGCCCGGCAGGAATGTCCTGCCGTTTAGCTCGACTGGGAATACAGTCGTCCGATTCTCTCGGACCATGTCGGAAGTCATCGGGCTTGCCCGGAAGAACCTTCCGTCGCTTACTCCACTAGTGCGCTCTTGGAGTGATGCCGGGCGTGTCTCCCCGGAAGGCAATTGGACCGACCGGTAGGCGGCACCTCCAGCCCCTCCGAGGTCCTTGTCAAGATAGAGCTGACGGTACTTCACATGATTAATATCACGTGCGTACCAGAGGACGAAGTCGCTCGTGCCCGCCAAGACCGTTGTTCCGCCGGAGAAGCTTCCGACTGCACTAGTTTTCTTGAATGTGATTTGACTGACAAAGTTCTCGTTGCCAAATACCTCATCTAGTAGAGAACGAACAAGGTGAACGTTCTCATCACCGATCTGGATGAAGACCGAGCCTGATTCAGTAAGAAGACCACGAGCAACTATGAGTCGATCTCGTAAGTACATCAGGTACGAGTGGATACCGTCCTTCCAAGTATCCCGAAATGCCTTGACTTGCTCGGGCTGACGACTAGCGTCAGTGCCGTCCCTAACGCTTGCCTTTCGTGTCGAGACCTGCCAGTTGGAGGCAAATTTAATTCCATAGGGTGGGTCCATAAAGATCATCTGGACCTGACCCCGGAGCTTCTCCTTCTCGGCCATGCTGTTCATAACGAGGAGTGCATCGCCGAGGACCATGCGGTTGGACCAGTTGGCAGCGTGCTCGTAGAACTCGACTTGCTCGTACCCTTCGAGTCCATCGAAGTCTTCAAAGAGCAGAAGCTGTTCCTTCTGCTGGCCAGCCGTATCAGCTCGGCGCAGTTCCTCAACAAGTGCCCGAGGATCGATCTTCTCTTGGATGTACAGAGGAACAGCGGGAACGGTCAGGGGGCCAGCGTCTTGCTCATCCTTCCCCCTCCAGACGAGCTGAGGATCAGCATCGGGGTCCCGTGGGTAGAGCAGCGGACGCTCGTACGTGACGGGTATCGGATTCCGTTCGTCGTCGGCAACGAAATCCCGAAGCTCCTCGGTCGGGATGTTCGTCCGCTTGTCCGCATGGATCGTTGACTTGACCTGCTTCGGTGCAGTCGCTTTACGTGGTGGCATCAGATGGCTCCTACAGGGGTGGTCTCAGCCACGATTGAGCGGACCATGTCCGCACCCTCGTATGGGTCGGTCACTTCGACAAAGCGCCATCGTCCGAAGCGCTCGGCATTGTTGACCGCAGGAATCCACAACGTGCGGGCCGTGTCCACCTTGGTCTGCTTCGCCCGATCTCGTTCCCCGGACACTTCGATGATGAGGTGCAACGGATCGTCGGCCCCCCGGCCATCGTCGAGGTCGACGAGAAAGTCCGGGTAGTACGCCTTCGGCTGTCCATCGAGGCTGTAGGGGATGATGAAGCCGAGCCCCTGGTTTTTCACGTAGCGAAGAACCTCAGGAATCTCTTCGAGAGCGAGGTCCAGGACGTGCTCCCACCTGCTGTCCGCCACCGTGTAGTTCACATGGCACTTGTCGGGATCGGTCTGCCGAACGGGCTTCGACGTATCGAAGTCCACCCACTCTGTCGATCCCACGGTGTCGTACGGCTTGAGCATCGCTAATAGACGGCGATCCCCACCGGCAGTGCGGACGATCGAATGGTAGATGCGCTCAGCCGCATCACTTCGGTACTCGTGGAGAAGGAGAAGTTGGGGAAAGGCGTGGTCCTGGCACGTCACGCACTGAGCCATCCATGATCGAGAAATCTCGACAAGCCTGGGAAAGAGCCACGGTCTCGGACCGTGCACCATCCCATCCTCACCGGCAGAGTCCGGGTACTGGAAGTACCGATCAAGCACCAGCTTCGCAAGCTCGAAGGCAACCGTCTTGGGTCGCTGTGCCTTCAGATCGTCGAGGGTGTGGACCTCAGCCTCGCCGACAATCCCGGCCACCTCTGTCGTCGTCGGGACATGGCTGGCATCGAGAAGCATCTTTGACTCGTCCGTCCAGTCAGCATGGAGGTTCTCGTCCGGGACCTCCCAGCGGTAGCCGTCGAGTCGTGGGAATGTGATCTGAGCTGCTGCACGCTCAGGCAGCGAGCGCACGTGGGTGATCGGTTGGCGTGGAGGAGGCTCCTTCGTTGCGCCCGACGCAGGGATGAAGGAGAAGGGCACGCCGTACACCTCGGCGTACTCGGGGGAGAACCGTCCATCGTCGTCGAGAGCGAACGACCGACGACGAAGGCCACGACCCACGACCTGCTCGCAGAGGAGCTGCGTTCCGAAGGCCCGGACCCCAAGGATGTGCGTGACAGTCGTCGCATCCCATCCCTCTGTCAACATCGACACGGAGACAACACAGCGGACATTACTTCCGAGCCTGCCCGGCTTTCCGACCGTGTTCATGACCTCCCGGAGAATATCCTCGTCCGTGAGACTCTCAACATCTGCTCCAGGGAAGCGTTCTCGGTACTCCCGCTTGAACTGCTCAATCTCTGCGGATGCAGCACGCCTGAACTCTGGTGACAGTGCATCCCCTCTGTCGAGTTGCTCAGAGTCCACGAGGATGGTCACTGGTCGATGTGTCCATCCTCCAGCATGTTCGTTCGAGAAGAGTCCGAGAGCACCAGGAACGATCGTCGTCGATCCATCCTGATTCGTCTTCTCGTACCCCGAGACGTAGTCGTAGACGAGCTTCGAGACGTTGGTGTTGTTGCACACCATGATGAAGACGGGGGGAGTCGAGCCATCAGCACCAGCGTTGTCCCAGCGATCAAACGCCTTTTGGTAGTTGGCATACAGGCTGTGGAGTGCGCCCTGCAATGGGGCCGGAAGTTGTGGCGGACCTTCGATGGCGTCCGTCTTCCGCCCCTTCTTTGGGAGATCATCCCGAATCCGCCCCCAGAGGTTCCGGTATGTCGGAGCCCCGCCCTCTTGCAGAGTGTCGTCTTCGACCGGGACCCGAGGAATCTTGACCAAGCCCGCCTCGATTGCATCGACGAGGCCGAAATCTGAGACAACCCAGGGGAACAGCGTTCCTTCGGAATATCCGGAACCCTTGAGAAAGAACGGCGTTGCCGATAGGTCGTACACCGTTCGGATGCCAATCTTGCCCGCAATCGCCTCAAGGCCGGAGAGCCAGACTCGTGCCTCTTCATCACGCTGCTTGACTTCGGCCCGGTCTTCGGCTGCGAGGAGCACCTCCTCATCGTCGTCTGGCTTTCGCCGGTAGCAGTGATGGGCTTCGTCGTTCAAGATAACGACATTCTTCTTCGTGCCAAGGTCACGACATACTCGGTGGACCATCTGATCCGGCGTCTCCGTAAAAGCTCCCCGCACATCGGCACCAAGTAGCTCACGGGTTGCTTTCGGCATCGAGACCTTCTCCCGGTGCAGAAAGCCGTGGAAGTTCGTGACAACGATCCTGGCCTGTCCGAGCTGGTCTCTAAGGTGCGACGGGACCACATCGAGCCCTCGGTAGTAGTTCTCGGCGTCCGATGGAAAGAGAACTCGGAGCCGATCACGAATGGTGATGCCAGGAGCGACGACGAGAAACGCATCCGAAAAGCGACCGTCGTGAGGATTCGCAGCCTTGTTCAACGTCTGCCAGGCGATAATCATCGACATCACGGCTGTCTTCCCCGTGCCGGTCGCCATCTTGTGGGCGACACGGAACAGTCCGGGGTTGGCATCCTCGTTGTACCGCTGCAGCTCGTTGAGGAAGTAGCGGCCCGCCCCTGCCTTCCCAGCGATCTCGGCGAGCCACATCGCAGTCTCCACAGCCTCGATTTGGCAGAAGAAGAGGCGACGTTCCCGCTCTGGGTCGTTCCAGTGTTCGAGGAGCAGGCGAGTTGTTGCTGTCCCCCCTGGCCAGCCCTCCAGACGCCAACGGTCAACCGCCCGCCGAACCTCGTTGACGAAGCGTGTCTCCTCGATCCGGTCCTTCGTCCACTCGACGAACTCAAGCTGTGCCTGGACGGCCTGCCTCCGCTTGGCAGCAGGGATCGGCATGAAGTAGGCGGACGGCCTCCGGCCCTCTTGGACCTGGTCAGTGATGCCGTCGTCGTCGAACTTCCAGTAGCGGGTCGGAGCCTCGTAGGGCGAGTTGAGGATCGGATTCTCGATGACGTTGGCCACAGGTCAGCCCTCCGAACGGCGGGATCGGTCCTGGTGCAGGCCCCGGAGTCCACGGGAGAGGCCGGCTGACATGGTCTGATGATACGAGAAGGGGGCGCTACCTGGCCGAATGGCAGGTCACGGGTCCTTCGTCAGCGTCCGGGCGACGCTCCGGATCGCAAGGACGAACGGCGAGTCCTCGCCCTGAGTCCCGAGTGATAGCTCAGCAAAGGGAACCATTAACTCGTGCTCCGCACCCTTGGACTCCATCCAGGCGACCCATGCGTTGTGGACATCCTCACGGGTGACTGCCTCGCCCTTGGCGAGCAGCAGGACGGCGTAGAGCAGGAAGAGGTCCGACGTGTCCTCGTCGGGCATGGCGGCTGGTGGGACTGCCCTTCGTATGTCCTCTGCGACAGCGTCCAGGTATGTCACTGGACCAGGACCCGAATCGCCAGGGCGAGGTAGATCACCACGAACACGAGCGGTACGACTTGTTCAACCACGGTCGCTTCCCTGAACTTGGTGTCTTGCCTCCAGCGCTGCCATCGCTTCACAAACCTCCAGACCGGCAGTGATGGCGTATCGGCGTCGAGGGTCTCGTCTGGATGCAGAATCTTCCACTCATCCGTGTAGGGACGGGCAGGGAGCTGCTTCTCCAGGCCATTGATGACATCAAATTTTGCACTGTTGAGACGGCGGTAGTACTTGAGCAGAGCCCGCCAGGCAAGAGCCAGGACGATTCCAGCTACGGCAGTGAGAACAAGCCCGAAGGCATCGAATGTCGGCAGATTGCCGTGGGGAGGCGGCTTCCGAGCTGAGCTGACGATGCCAACGAGGGCAGCAAGGGCCGTGTTGAGGGTCAGAAAGAAGCTGTTGGCTCCCGCACGCCGGGCCGAGGTCCGGTCTGCCATCTCGACTGCGGTGTTGTAGAGCGCCAGGATCGTGTCCGTGGCGTCGTTCGGCACCCACCCGCTCTTGCCTTCCGGTGGTGTCGGCACGGAGCTGGTCACCATATCTTCTTCCACCAGGGACGATCATCGACGGTGCTGATGGCAGCAACGTTGTCCCATGTCCACGAGTGCATCGTGTCCCAAAACCACGATGCGCCACTCGGCCTTCGGCAGTTTCCTTCCTTGCGACCTTGAAGAAGGTGGAAGGGCACTCCCTCGTCACGAGCAATCTTGATCTCTTCAGCCACGCCAACCGCCTGATGCGTGTGGAGACCGCAGATGACGATGACCACATCCGACCGCTTGATGCGCTTGCGAGCGTCGGCCTTCCAACCCTTGGTTGCGTGCTTGATCGACCAATCCTCGAAGGAGAACGGTGTGTCGTGCTTCTCCCCCTGACCGAGCAGCATCCGACGTAGATCGTCGTCGTGGTCATAGTCGAAGCTGATGAAGACTCGAGTCTTCGTCGATGGATAGGCCATACCGATCCGCTAGCCCATCACTCAGCGTGCGCCACCGATGAGCTTCTTGAGGTTGTCCCACGTCCAGTCGTACATTTTGTCGGTTGAGAGCGCAGCGGTCGGCTTCTTGTTACCACCATCGGCCCGACCGGCGAGGAGGAAGTACGTCTTCTTCTCGTCACGGGCAATCTCGATCTCTGCGTTCACGCCGGCTGCCGTATCGGTGTACTTCCCGCACATGACGATGACCTGATCCACCCGCTTGATCCGGGTCCTGGCCTTCTCCTTCCAATCGTCCGACTCCTCCTTGATGGACCAGTCGGCGATGGAGAACGGGGAGTCCTCGTTCGCAGCCTGCCCGACCAGGAGCACCTTGAGGTCGTTGTCGTGGTCATAGTCGAAACTGATGAATACCGGCACCTTCTCGTCTGCCATGTCTGGCCCCTCCACTCTGACCGGCAGGTCAGGTGCCGGATTCCCTAGTCCAATGATACGGAAGGGGTGTGTCACTGGGCGGGGCCGATCTCACGGCCCGCCCAGGAATGTCGAGCTGCACTCGCCCGTGGCGACCACCACCAGGTGATCGACCAGGGAGAGCCCGTACCGACTGCATGCTGCAGCGATGGTCCGAAAGGACCGATCCTCGGCTTCCGAGGTGCTACGGGCTCCGTAGCGGCTGTAACGCACGAGGATGCAGGTGCCTGCCTGGCACGCTTCGGATTCTGCGAGGATCGGACGTGCCGAGAGGAGTGCGTTGTGTTTCACACGGCCTGACGGGTAGGGATGACAGCATCGTCGACGTCTTGGAGGACCACGACTTCGGCGGCTGGTGATCTCGGACCGTTCAGAGCGCTGTAGAGGTCCACGGTGGTGGGGTCGAGGTCGGCGGTGGGGTCGCCGTCGATTGCGAGCAGAGCGTTGAGCTCCTGCCAGAGCCTCTGGAGGGTGGTTTTGTCGTCCGCTGCCCGGAGGAGGATGCGCCAGAGACCTTGGTCGTAGCGATTGGCGAGTTGTCCTTGACGGGCGGCCCAAGTGGCAAGCTGCGGCTCGCCGATAGACAGAGCGTGTTCTCCGAGAGCGACAGCAGCGTCGCTGATGTCGGCAGCGATCACGTAGGAGATGCCGGCCGCCGCCGTCCACGGTTCAGCGTTGCTGCCGAAGGGCATGCCCCGAACGAGCGACAGTGCTGATTGGAGATCTTCGAGCTCCCTGCTGGCTGTGAGGGAGCGGAACATGCTCCAGTCGGTGCGGACGTTCTCCGCGAGGGTGAGTTGCTGAGTGGTGCGGTCATAGGCGAGGAGGTCGGGGTGGCCGGTAATCGCTTCGAGCGAACGGCGGGTGAGAAGGACGAGGTTGCGGACGTAACCCTCGCTAAGGGCCTTGTCGGGGGAAATGTCGGTGAGCCATTCGCCTCGAGTGGTGGTCCCGTCGTGCGCGGCGAGGTACACGAGGAGCTCGACAACCCGCCGCGCCTTCGTCCCGGCGGTCGCAGAGACGGCGTCGAGCAAGTTCCGGGGTTCGCTGTCTCCGACGGCGATAGTGGGCTCTCCGAGGAGGCCCAAGACGATCGGGCCGTCGGATAGGGCGTCGAGCGGTGTAGCCGCCACGTCGAAACGCCTGTACGGATCGTCGTCGGGCTGACTGTCGGCGGGGGCTTCGGCGAGGTCGAGGAGGGCCTCGACATCGACGAGCGTCTCGTCGGTGACGTGTGTTGGTTGGACCGCGTCGAGGTGGTGGCCTGAGAGGGTCGGGGTGGCCGGGTCGACGACGAGCGCGACACCGGGCGGTGCTACAGGGCCGGCGGTAACTAGCCGGAGAGCCGTGGTACCGACAACCAAGTCAGTGAGCTGTCCTGAGACCGCGGCCGCGTCGACCAGGATGATGGTCTTCTCCTCTGGGCGCAGTTGCGCGATAGCGGTGTCGAGATCCTCGGTGACGATGCCGTTGTCAAGCCGGTCGATGACGTCGCGTCCGACACCGACGGCGACAACCCTGTCCGCTGACGACGCGGTGGTGCCGGCCAGTTCTGCGCCGATGGCGGCGAGGGTACCGGGAACCTTCTCGGCGTCGACCTGGATGTGGAGGCTGCGGTAGTGGTCGAGGTTGACGAGCAGGGTGCCATCGATACCGTGGCCGACGGTGGCGAGGGTGAGCGGAACCGTCTCGGCCACCACGGTGTCGCCAAAGACACCCGTGCCCGCG
>Ga0116122_1000744_pt1 | contig 17677 bp, 22 predicted proteins | sample June2015DPH_13_5_FD_89726 | JGI IMG/M metagenome (GOLD analysis project Ga0116122, IMG submission 89726) | Peatland microbial communities from SPRUCE experiment site at the Marcell Experimental Forest, Minnesota, USA - June2015DPH_13_40 | ecosystem: Environmental > Terrestrial > Soil > Wetlands...
CACTCCGCGGTGGACGGAAAGGAAGGGGGATAACCTCCGTGGCCCGTTCCCGACGACCCTCGGGCTGGACTTGGGTCTATGATCCGGCGGGGGCCTTTCGACGATCTAAAAAGCCCGTGCCTGCCGACCTCCAACACGAAGTCGAGCGCCGCGCCCAAGCGCTGATCGATTCGACCTTGAAGCCTCGCTATATCCAGCCGCCTCCGAGGAAAACCGAGTTGAACTACCTGGTGGACCTTCACGCCCGCTGGCGAGGTCCCTTCTTTTACTTCTGCTCCCGATATTGTTCGCCCGGACCCCGCGCCCTATCACCCTTCTTCGAGTCGCAGTTCGCCCGACTTCAGTACGCCGGCGACGAGCGGTTCAACCTGGCCTATTTCCGTCACACTGGACAGTGGTGGGAAATTGCCCAACTTCTCTCCCTGGAAGAATGCCTCTCCGAAATCGAAGCCGGCGGCCTCTTTACCCCTTAATCATCGTTCTCAACTATGGAAGCCATTGCAGTATGTCTCCTGGGTCGACCGGACGGATACCGACTTGCGGCCAAACTGCATGCGCTGCAGCTTGGCGATCCATAGCTTCAGGGGCAGTGTGAGAAGGACTTTCTTTCCGTTCTTGGTCGGCTATGCCTCATTCGTGGATACGTTGGCGCTGTCGGTACAGGGTGTCCGCCGAAAGCGACCGCACCACGCCGTGATAATGGGTAGGAATAACGCCATTGGGAGCAGTAAATCGAATTATGCCCGGTCCCAGCGTGGCATCTGCTGCGTTAGCGGAAATCCGTTCGAGCTTCGATATGGTCGGTTTCGACCGAGCAGACGAGCCGTTCCAGAAAACCGCCTAATTTTGCGGTCCGAGGTGACGCCGCTTACAGACCAGTCGGTTACCAGAATTCTTGATGCATTGTTTTGCCGTGGCTACGAGGCGAGAGTCTCTCAACTTGAATTGACCTTTGATACGCAAACGACGGTGAGATTCGTGGCACGGCACGCACTGTGGTTACGAAGTGTAAGGGAATCTGGGGGCACGATTTACTTTGGTACTCCTCGCGCAAAATGGCAAATCCGAGTCTACAAAAAGGCACCGGGCGTCGTGCGCACCGAATTCATTCTGCGCCGATCTCTGCTGCGAGGTTGCGGAACCCGCAGGCAGTTTTGACAGTTTTGACGAATTTGGAGAGACACGTGAAAAGAATAAGAAAAGGAAAAACAGATCGTGCTGCGCGCAGATTGTTTGATGGCGGGCGCTTCCTCTTCCGCGCCGGTCGGGTAGCCAGAGACCTCGGCGTAATTGGCGAGCAGCGGAATTGCTTGATTCTAACCCTTGCAGCTAGCGTCGAACACCCGCGCGACATCTTTCGCAGTGAATAGGTGCTTGCCGTCGCGATGGACGGACATGCGTTTTTCAAGTTCGGCGAGATCATAGGTGCGGCCGAACTTGCCTTCGCAAACAGCGGCAAATCTGTTGTGGTAAGAGGACAGATCAAACGACATGCGCGCGCACTCACGGACACCGGACCATGCCGCATCTGGTCAGCTGTGGAAGCTTACACAAACAGAACTGCAGACACAAGCCCTACGAAGAGGGTGTTTTGGTAGCATTGGTCGAACTATACGTCGCCCATTGATGGTTTACCTGTCAGCAACCACTCAATGGACTTGCCACACACGCCGCTGATTCTCAAAAGAATTTCGGGGCCAATCTCCTTCTCACCGCGTTCCAAATGAGACAGGTATCCCTGGCTCACTCCGATCCGCTCTGCGAACTCGGCTTGAGTCGTGTCGGCGCCCCGTAGAGCTTTAAGGCGTTGGCCGACGGCTCCCCAGTTAATCGATGGTTGCTCGCTCTTTTTTCTGCTTGACACAAAAATGCCGATAGGCATAATATGCCTATAGAGATTACGCAGGGTTATATATTCAGCGCCCGCATGGCTCTTTATCGCACAGCACGGCTCCGTCGGCAATGGTAATGACGGTACTGCGTGTCAATTCCGTATCGGAGAAATTCATGAATTGGAAACTCAGCCCATCAGATTTGGTCTTTCTTTACGAAGAATGCCCGCGTTGCTTCTATTTGAAAGTACGTGGATTGGAGAATCGACCCAAAACGCAGATGCCAAAGATTTTCACCACAATTGATGCCCAAATGAAATCTTTCTTGCGGGGCCAGCGGACTGATGGGCTTGCGATTGGCATGCCGAAGGGCACCTTCCGATACGCGGAACGCTGGGTCGAATCCGCCCCCATCGCTATTCCCGGTCGTATTTCGTCGTGTTATTTCCGGGGCAGATTCGACAACATCTTGGAACTGGATACCGGCGGACACGCTCTGGCCGACCTCAAGACATGTCACAGACGGGACGAACACGTTCCGCTATATGCACGCCAGCTGCACGCGTACACTTGGTGTCTTGAACACCCCTCGCCAGGTGCTCTCCACCTCAGCCCAATAGAAAGAATGGGTTTGCTGGTTTTTGAACCGGATTTCTTCCTTAAGCTCCCATTCTGGAGCGGAGCTCTGTCTGGCGGGTTGCACTGGATCGAAATACGCCGGGACGACAACAGCTTCCTGGATTTTATCGCCGAATTAGTCTGCCTCCTCGACCGTCCGACCGCCCCTGATCCCGCGTTTGATTGCCCCTGGTGCCGCTACCGATCTTTGCCTGTTTGGGTCGGACCCGAACTGCCCCGAATTCAATAGGTGGAGCGAATGGGCGCATTCGAGCAACATTACACAGTGCAGGAAATTGCGGAAAAATGGCACCTCAGTGAAAAAGTCGGTGCGCAACCTCTTTCGTGATGAGCTGGGCGTGATCAAGATTGAATCTGGCGAGCGCCGATTTAAGCGCGGCTACTGCTCGCTAATTGGCTCAAAAACAAGAACCCGCCTCTGGCGGCAACCAGAAGCGGGTTCCTCAACCGACAACCTCGGCAAGCCGGATCGTCAGTCTGCAGACTTCATTGTCGGCTTGCCTCAACAGAAAGGCAACCCTAATGAATGCTCACGCGAAATTTTTCCGTGATCCCGTTCCGCGGACACGGATTATCAGAACAACATGCGCACCATGCCTACTGGAGGCCCGATGGGAGGCATGGAGCCCACGACCGGAAGTGCTTGACCTCGTCGAGGCTATTCATCCCCGCTTTTGCAACGCACTAAAGAAGTTCCGGCTACGCGATAGCACAAAAGCGGGAATCTTTTAAGATTTTGAACAATCTTGCTTCCGGTCGCGCCTGCCGCCATGTCGCTACGTGTGCTCACACTAGCGTGGTGGCCAGCGTGAGCAGCAGCAACGGAATCGGAAACTGACTGCGGAGGATAGACAATGAATTGGAAATTGTGCCCCTCGGATTTGGTGTCCCTGTATTCGAAATGCAAGAGTTGTTATTACCTGAAGATGCGTGGCTTAGTGCATTGGTCTAGGCCGCCGATGGCGCAGATTATCGACACAATTTATGACCATATAAGATTCGATTTGCAGGGGCAGCGGACTGAGCTGCTGGCTGCTGGGATGTCCGACGGCATCTTCTGCCACGCACAGCGCGGAGTCCGATCTGCTCCAATCGTCCTGCCCAACTGTCCGGCTCCCGGATCTCTCAGCTTCGGGCTGGTGAAAAGAATGGGGCTGATGGTTTTTGAGCCTGATCACTTTTTTAGACTCCCGTTTATTCCGGGGCGCTCGCAGGAAGAATCCACTGGATCGAAGTCCATCGCGACGATTGCGGCTTTTTGGAATTCCTGGCCGAGGTGGTCGACCTGCTCGATAGTCCGGCAGCTCCTGATGGTGCTCCTGACTGCCTCTGGTGCCGGTATCTGGTGAACGAAAACTAGGCCCGCCGCGGCGCCCGATAGCGGAGACGGCATGACGATATCTCAAACGACTGATCGGCAACAATTCTTCTCAATCGCGGAACTCGCGAATCGTTGGCGATGCTCCCGCGGGACCGTATACAACCGGCTTCGACGAGTCGGGGCGAGCGTGCTCGACTTCGCGCCACCAGGAAAGCGGGGTAAGAAGGTCATTGCGCATGCGACAGTCACTGAGATTGAGGAGCAGCGGACAAAACGCTTCAGGTGAGACGCCCGTTCCCAGTGACGAATTTCCAGCATTAGAGGGAGACAAGCGATGAGGCAGAAGATGTCCGCCGCGGGCGCGAGGATGGAGGCCATGGTTCTGGTCAACGAACTGATCAGCGCCGGCTACGATTTTGCCGTTGCCCGCCGCCTGTACGTCATCGCCTGCGAGGACATCGGCCCGGGCGAACTCGGCCTTGGTTGCACAGATCGGTGCGATATCTGTCGCCTACCTGACGATAAAGAAAGATGCCGGCATCCGACCGCTGGATCCGAACACGCTGATGCTGATGGTGTTGCTGATATGCCGCTCGCCGAAGAGCCGCGAGGCGGACGACCCCAAGTGCGTCATCCTAGAGCGGGTGACTTCCAAGGAATCCAGCGCACGCAAGATCCTGGACGCGACGCCAATCTCTGTATCGACGCGCACGCCGAATCCGGCAAGGAAAAGGTGAGGCAGCACGCTATGGTCCGCAGGGAAGACGTTCCAGCAACAGTCATGCGAAGAATTATTTCAAGCGCGGCGCAGTGCTCTACACGCTGGCTGACGACGGTCAGAAGTACGTTTGACTGATTCGTAAACTGTACGGCTTATCTCATGACGAGTGACTCGGACACTTGCAATGACGAGGAATAAAAGCACCAGGTTCGAGCCCGATTCGGCTCAGGTGCGCCGGAAAATCGTATCGACGACGGAAAATTCCCCTTGCGTCGGAAATGCTTTTGTGCTGTTATGGGCTTGTACGCGTGCCGCCAACGATGTTCCTACCGGCGGCAGGTCTTCGAGCGATTCGCGCTCAGTCTTGTTCCTCACATTCAGAGACAGGCATCGGCTGCATTCCCATCTGGAGTGGGCAGTCGCTAAGGCGGAGCTCGCCTCATCTGTCTCGCAAGCACGAGAGCACCAATGCTGAAACTGCGGCGGACGGACAAGACTCTTAATCTAGGTACGCCATGGCACGTGCTCCAGGCGCGGTCGACATCTCCAGAAACAATCGGAGTACGACCACGAGTGGGCTCGCCGCCGGCCTCGGCAACACTTCTTCTCGCCTGGAGTTGTGCGTCTTCTGTTGAGGAGATGAAATGTGCGCGATGAAGTATCGCCGGAGGGGAAGGGTCTTTCATTACGATGACTCGCGTCATCGTAGCCTCCGGGGCTCGCTCGGAACATCGAACAAAGAGGCGGCTGAACTACTCGCGAACAAGTTGGAAGTCGCTGCCGCAGCCGGACCTACATCACCAATTTGGAGGGAGCTGTCCCGTAAACTTCCGAAAAAGACATTTGATAAGATCGCAAGATTTTATGGGGTTGAGTCGCTGATTCTTGACCATACATGGGACGAGCTAGCGAGTGAGTTTAAGAAGAACGCAGAGTACCGAGTTGAAGCAGGCAAACTGAACCCCCGCACCAAAGAGCACTACGATCGTGTCATACGGCGCTTTACTGAATTCCTGAAGCGTAAGGGCATTTCCCTGCTGCGGGACATCACCGAGCTGGTGATCGAGGATTTTGAGTAGGAGCGACTCAAGGCGATAGAGGGGGACTCCCGTACAAGAACTGGGAGGAGCGTGGACGTTGGGATGAATAAGCTGTATGCAATTTTTCATTTTGGGGTGGACAGGAAGAAGATAGCTTCAAATCCAATTCACTTTCGCAAACTCGATGTCGGAGAGGACAACGGCGACCCGTTCAGCCCAGACGAGATGCAATTGCTCTATTGCCATGCCGGCGAGGATCTGTTTGGCGCATCTGGTTCTCCGTTGGACCGGTTTTCGCGTCTCAGATGCTGTAACCGTCACCTTCGAGCAGATCACCAGCCTCACTGAGGAGATCAACCGAGTCGCGATTAAGAATAAGAAGAGCCTCAACGTTCCGATTCGAACCGGGCTATTGCCTTTGATTGAAGCAGAACGGAGACGTCGCAACGCCAAACCGAGCAACTGTGTATTGATAAACCCCTACACCGGCAAGCCCTTTAGCACTCACTGTCTATACAGACACATCGTGCGGCTTGGAAAACGCGCAGGTGTTGTCCACGTGCATCCACACCGGTATCGTCACACCTTTATTGTAGACCTGCTCTTGAAGGGACTGAGTTTCTATCAGGTTGGTCAACTGGTGGGAGACACCGAGGATACGATCAGGCGGCACTACGCGAAATTCACGAAAGAATTCCGTGACATGGCACGTCACGCGATTGATTCGCCGGGCGGGCTAGGCGACGGAAGTCCCGAACCTGACGGCGGGGCAGACGCGGCCACCCCGTCTTCAGTCGTCGCATTGCCGGTGCGACACCCTTTTGCTCTGCCTCTGTCGCTGGCGCCTGAAGCGCAAAATCCGTCAACGAAAATGGGAAGAGCTGGCGACGAACGTCAACAGCCGACCGAGAAGCCAGAGGCCCGAAGGAACTCGGGAACGCGGCGTCGCCGTCTTTCTGACCAGCAGCAGAGTCTGTGGCCGCCCGATGCCGAGGGCGACGCCACGTCAGCGTCACAGTCACCTAACGAAATCAGGCAAGTTATTGCAAATGGGTGAGATCGAGCGGGTGCAATACTTTTGGGGGAATCATTACAGGGCCATCCTAAACATACGCAACAAAAGGAATCAATGACTTACGTCATCGGCTCCGGTGTCAATCTTGGCAATTGTGGTGAGGATGGCAGAATTCCTGTCACAACTGTGACACAAAAGAGAATGATGACAAAGGCAGTGCGGCGTGCAAGGCGCGGGTCGGTAGGGGAAGCTTGGTCAACCGATTGACGTGACCGGCGAATTTTGTACCAGGGCAAAAGTTAGAGAAACTGGGACGAGAGGAGCTGGAACATGGCGGCGAGGAAAAAGTACAGTCCTGAGCAGATCGTCGCAATCCTGCGGCAGATCGAAGTGGAAGTAGCCAACCATAAGCCCATCGGGCAGGCCTGCCGCGAGGCGGGTATCACCGAACAAACATACTATCGCTGGCGCAAGGAATACGGCGGTCTGAAGCTGGAGCAGGCGCGCCGCATGAAGGAACTGGAGAAGGAGAACGCACGCCTGCGGCGGCTGGTGACGGAGTTGTCGTTGGAGAAGCAAGTTCTGAAGGACGTGGCAGAGGGAAACTTCTAAGCCCGGAACGGCGGCGTTGCGCGGTAGAGCATGCTCGCGCGCAGCATCGGTTGTCGGAGCGGCATGCCTGTCGGCTGTTGGGGCAGTGGAGAGGGACGCAGCGATACATTACCACGCAGCGCGACGATGAAGATGCGCTGACAAGGGCAATCATCCAGCTGGCCAGCCAGTACGGACGGTACGGTTATCGTCGGATCACGGTGCTGTTGCAGAGAGCGGGCTGGAATGTGGGGCGGGACCGAGTGCAGAAGATCTGGCGACGCGAAGGGCTGCGGGTACCGGAGAAGCAGAAGCCGCGCGGCAGGCTGTGGCTGAACGATGGCTCCTGCGTGCGGCTGCGGCCGGAACATGAGAACCACGTGTGGAGCTACGACTTCGTCAGCGGGCGCACGCACGATGGGCGAACGCTGCGGGTACGGACGCTGATCGACGAATACACGCGGAAGTGCCTGGCGCTGCGAGTCGCTCGGCGGCTGAATAGTTACGACCTAATCGAGACGCTGGCGGACGTGATGTTGATCCATGGAGTGCCGGGGCATATCCGCTCCGACAATGGACCTGAGTTCGTTGCCGAGAAGTTACGGAAGTGGTTGTCGGCGGTGGGAGCAAAGACGATGTACATCGAGCCCGGAAGTCCCTGGGAGAACGGATACTGTGAAAGCTTCAACGGCAAGTTCAAAGATGAGTGCCTGAACGGGGAGATCTTCTACTCGTTGAAGGAGGCGCAGGTGGTGATCGAACAATGGAGAATGTATTACAACGAGGTGCGTCCGCACTCGTCGCTGGGCTATAGACCACCGGCGCCGAAGGCAATCCTGCCGACACAGCAGGGGCATGGAGATGTTGAAAACGCTGCGCGTTTCCCACATCCCCACACCCCCGACGGCGACTGCGGACAAATCTCAAACGAGGCGCTACACTAACAATCGACTCGGTACAAAATCCCGGTCAGCTCACTTTTGTAAGGCGTACATGGTGTTCACGCCATTGCTGACTAGCGTTAAGAGAAAGAGCTCCATCGGCGTTGGCATAATCATCCACCCAATCCAGCAGATCACCACCAGTTTACGATCCTGACTTTTCAAATTACAACAATGTTGCGAACATTGTCAGCACCTGGACAATGTGCTATATTGTTCGTGAGACGGACCAGAGAAAGGTAGTGTTGCTGTGTCCGTCTATGCGTCTACTTTTCGACGAGCCCACCTCAGTCCTGCTTGCCCTGAAGCGCAACCCCACACAGAATCACGCACCGGTTCCCGGGAGAGGATCGCGGCAATAAGTCAGCCTGCATCAGTTGTTCCGGATGGGGCTGCCGAAGTTGATAGACGTCCACCCTATGGCTCAGGAGGCGGCAATGAGTTCGCCAAGGACTGAGCCAAAAGGATGGAACTTCGAGCAGAGCTCGGCCAAGGATTTCTTTTCGGATGCGAGAGTGACTCGCGACCGACAAAATGGCCGGCATGCGACGCCTAGCCAGGCCGAGGTGATAAACTCTGCTGAGTTGGCGAGAAGGCTCGGCGTGCCCGAAAGCTGGGTGCGTTCCCGCAGCAACCCCAAACGGACTGACGATCCCATTCCCCACTACAAATTTGGGCGGTACGTCCAGTTTCCTTGGGGAAGTGAGGTGCTGCGGGAGTGGCTCAATCGCCAGCTGGTGAGCACGGACAGAGCAGGTCATTCAAGGAGGAATGAATGATCCAACCTGTTCGATATCAGAAGGGCAATTTGTATCGGGATCACAGGGCGTGGTTTGTGCGGTATCGGCTTGGCATAAGGCAATCGGACGGTTCTATCAAGGTGCAGCGGATGGCCGAGCGCCTGGGTAGCGTGGAAGACTTCGCTACTAAGACGGAGGCGGAAACTGTGCGGCAGGCGTTTATGCAGAAGGTGAATTCGTCGCAGACGAGTCCGCATCCGAGCATGACGCTAAACGAATTTGTCGAGCAGTTCTATCTGCCGTGGGTGAAAAGCGAGCTGCGCGCCAGCACGCATAAAGGCTACCGGGACATTTGGAGCCTTTATCTTGCCGGACGCGTCGGCCCGATTCGTCTACGCCAGTTTAGAACCGTGGATGCCAGCCGGATGCTGAAGTCAATCGCTGAGGACTGCGATCTGACGAAGACCACGCTGCAGCACATCAAGTCGGTGCTCAGCGGCATCTTCACCCACGCCAAAAACGAAGGCGCGTACGATGGCGAGAACCCGGTCGAAGGCGCAAGGATTCCCCGGAACGCACGCGAGCCGGGCGAGACTTACGCCTACAACCTAGTGCAGATTCTGCGCATTCTCGAACTGTTGCCGTTGCTACCCAAAGCAGTGGTGGCCATGGCTTCGTTTGCGGGATTGCGGGAAGGCGAACTGTGCGGGGTAGAGTGGCCGGATTTTACTGGCGACGCCTTGACGGTCAAGCGCTCAGTCTGGAAGACGGTAATCAACGAGCCCAAGACGCGCGCCAGCCGTCAATCCGTTCCTGTGATTCCCACCTTGGCCAAGATTTTGGACGCGTATCGCGCGTCCATGCAGAACCTGCGCACTGGGGTGATCTTTCACCAGGGCAACGGGGAGCGCATGGACATGGACAAACTGGCCCAGCGCGTAATCCGTCCGGCGGTCGAGGCCAGCGGCCTGCCGTGGTATGGCTGGCACGGCTTCCGGCGCGGCATTGCTTCCAACTTGTACGAGTTGGGCGCCAATGAGAAAATCGTGCAACGGGTGCTGCGTCATGCCAAGCCGCACGTCACCAAGGACCGCTATATCAAAGCCTTTGATCCGGCGGTGCTGGAGGCGATGCAGCGTATGCAGACGGTGGTGGATGGCCTGGGACAGCAATGGCCAGCAGTTGGCCAGCAGCAGAATTAACGGGCATGTGGTAAATTATTGAAAGTAAGCGTTCCCGCCTTGCCGGAGAGGTGGCCGAGTGGCTGAAGGCGGCGGTTTGCTAAACCGTTGTACGGTCAAAAGCTGTACCGGGGGTTCGAATCCCCCCCTCTCCGCCAGTAACACTGTTCCTGCCCGCGAAAGTCCCCAAAAACCGAACAAATCCGGCCCAACCTCAAGCAGGTCAGGCGCTTAGATTTATGCGCGGTTCCAGTCGTTTCCAGTCCTATCCAGCGTTTGCCAGCCCCTGTACCGACCGAAATTGGTACTTTTGGTACGCCGCCGTAGGCGAGGTTCGGCGCTTTTCGACCCAGGCTTACTCCTCGGGGGAGGCAGCTGTCCTGTTTGACTCTGAATTCTTTGCAGCGCTTTTTTGAGCCGCGGCAATTCGTGCTCGACCTCGACTGCCGGCGACCGAGCGATACCTGAAAGCGGCCAAGACGGAGGCACTGCGGGACCAAGGGAATGCAGCCTCCACATTCAAAGCGCGCGGGCAGACGTGCGTTAGCCTAGTTGCAATTTCACGAAGTTGGTGTTATAGACACAATGACGACGGTTGCCGCGAGTATTCGCTCGTGGTTGGCTGTTCGCACTCGCGAACGTAATGCCTGGTGCCTACCGAACAAACCGTCGCAAAAGCGGACTTCGCCAGAGCGACAAGGCGCTTGAGTTCTGGCCCACACAGGCACGGTCCGGCGCGATCAACGCAACGCTGAAGCCAAGAACCTGTCACTGTTCGTGACGTTGGGCAGCAGTTTGTCTGCGGAGGTCGTGTGCTGCGGCAGCTTTCCAGTATCGACGCTCCCGTCATAGCTCTGCCCTCAGCGTGATCCTTCTGCTCTGTGGAGGATTGAGGAGCCGTCAATGAAAACCAAAAAATCCGTCATCCCCGACCGCACGGCCTACGAAAACGTGGAGCGGCAGTATCCGGCTAAGACCGATGCTGAAAAATATAGGCTAGCGCAAGCTGATACGCTCCTTCGCCTGACGGGCGCAACCGACATCGACGAATTTAACCGCATGGCCAAGTCCGGCGAGCTCGCAATCCTCGTTCGGGCGCACAACAGGAGAATGCGGGGCGAGTCGATCACGATAGTATCGGCTGTAGATCAGGACTGAAAATGGTTGGCTCTCTCCGATGGGCCGCCAGGCCCAGGCGAATCTCGCAGTGATGCTTGTAGAGCTTAGAAAATTCATGGAGGAGAAGCTTTGAAACGGGAACTCCTTAACGCACTGGGAATCTCCACCGACAAGGAAAATCCGCTCAAGATCATCGGACTTACGCAATCGATCCTCGGTTTGGGACTCTCGGACGATCAACTGTATGACTACACCCGCAATTCTGCGCGTTTACTGATGGCGATGTTCCATCCGGACAGGGTGGGAAGCGATTCGGCGCTGGTCGAAAAACAGCGAACATTTTCGGAAGCTTTCGATCAGCTCAAGGATCGACGCACCTTCGACCTGGCCCTGGACGAGTTCAAAGAAAAACACAGCGAAGAACGCAGTGAGATCAACGCCGATAAACAGGTGATCAGCAGTCTCAAGGGTCGCATCGATGCGCTCCCTGCAATAGAAAAGGAGCTTGCTGACGCACGGACAGGGAATTTGAATATCACTGCACAATTCATCAAGTATCTTTATGGGCTGCGCATGTTTTCGGCCCACTCTGATTGGCTGGCACGCTGCGCCGTTATCGATGCAGGGAAGATCGCTGCGATTTCCCTGATGCCGAAAGCAGTGCACGAGGCGAAACGGTGTGGCCCACCACAGGAGTTTGAGTCGTTGTACGTGGAGGGAAAAGTACAGCTACGCAACGTCGGCGTGAAGGAGAAGAGTGGAGAAATCCTGCCTTTCCAGTTATTCGATATCCAGCGTGGAAATCTGGTGGTGAACAAGCAGTATTGTCGCAAGATTTTTGGTTGCGTTCCTGTTGGGAAGATGATGATGGACCCGCGATGGGGCGAAACCAGTCCACCGCGCTCGATGGATTGCGATTTCCTGGCTCAAAATATCGAACCCGAGCTTTACGAATTTGGACTCCTGGTGACCGGCTTGCCTGGTCGATACTCACCGACTGCGAGGATCAACGCTCTCGCACTCCAAGCCGAGATAAAGAATCATAACCCTTTTCTAGCCGAGTGTCTGATATTGCGAATTAAGCCACAAACCATCGATTCTTAGCCAACTTCTGAAAAGGTTGTCATGTTCCGATAGAGTTGGGTCGTGCTCGATGTGGACTTATTCCCCATTTTCCTTGTTGTCCTCTGCTGTGCTGTGATGGTAATCGTCAGCAATTCGCCTGACGGGTGCCACCGACATCGAGGCATTGAACCGCATGGCCAAGTCCCGGCGAACTCGCAGAAGTCGTTCGGGCGCACAACAGGAGGATGCGGGGCGAGTCGATCACGATAGTATCGGCTGTAGATCAGGACTGAAAATGGTTGGCTCGCTCCAATGGGCCGCTGACCCGGTGCGGATCGCCCTTCCGCTTGTAACGGACCCCCTGCCGTCCCACGTCAGCTCGCGGAGGGTAAGGGTCGGGGCGGTCCGCGCCGGATGCCATACATGCCGATTTCGATCGCTTCAACAGCGGATGCCCTTTCGGCGTGTTCACGTCAGCCTCGCCGCGCTGCCTCGATGGCGGCGATGTCGATCTTCTTCATCGTCATCATCGCCTCGAAGGCGCGCTTTGCCTCACCGCCACCAGCCGCAAGCGCATCGGTTAGCGCGCGCGGGGTGATCTGCCAGGAGAGGCCCCAGCGGTCCTTGCACCAACCGCACTGGCTTTCCGTGCCGCCATTGCCGACGATCGCGTTCCAGTAGCGGTCCGTCTCTTCCTGAGTCTCCGTCGCGATCTGGAAGGAAAAGGCCTCGGTGTGCCTGAACGCCGGGCCGCCGTTGAGACCGAGACAGGGTATGCCCGGGACGGTGAACTCCACTGTCAGCACATCGCCCTTCTTGCCGCCCGGATAGTCACCGGGAGCCCCGTGAACAGCGGTTACTTTACTAGCGGGAAAGGTGACGGCGTAAAAGCGCGCCGCCTCATGCGCGTCTTTGTCGAACCAGAGGCAGATCGTGTTCTTTGGCTTCATGTTCGTGTGCTCCTTGTGCTCGATCAGGGCGAAGGCCGCGGTCTTTGCGTCGGTCCGTATCAGTGACCCACGCCAGCAGACCGCACAGGTACCGTGAATTTGAACTCACGCCACCACCTGAGAAGACGCTCGTTCCTGTTTTAAGCCTGTCTCGAGGTGAGCTAAGCGGCTTTGGTACCGTAGGCAAGGCTGGCGTACCAACTGCCCCGGCCTTCCGGGGTGAGGTCCATGAAGTGCCAGATAGGAGTGAGCAGATCGATGCCACGCTCCTGGATGTTGGGCGCCATCCTGGGATGCGCTGTGTAAAAGTGATGCAGGGTACCATTGGCGTCGCGCGTGAAAACGGAAACTGTTGAGTCCTGACCGCCTTCGCGGTCTTCGCTGCCTAAGTCGTATTTAAAAGTGTTGTTGCCGGCGCTGAGGAGGCGCAGCTTGTCCCAGCCCCGGTCGCGAGCGTGGGCACGCAGAGTCGGGAGATCGGCAGCAGCGACAACAGCGAAGTCAAGATTCTGAGCGAGATGATGGGCAACACCATTAGCACTGTCGAGCCAGGCGGTGCACATGGGGCAAGCTTTAGTCTGCCTTTTTCCGAACATGAAGTGATAGATGACGAGCGAACGATTGGGCTTGGTGAAGAGTTCGCTGAGGCGGACGGTGCGCACAAGCGCATCACCAGCCTTGAGGTCACGTGGACCCTCTTCAAATTGATAGTCCTGAATAGGAGCACCTTCAGGAAGATTGCGGCGCCGCTCAGCGACCCGTTCGCGCTGACGCATGAGCTCGATTTCGGCAAGCCGAAGCTCCTCGCGCTTGGCCAGATACTCGGAAGATTCGTTGGTCAGATTGGTTTGGCGATACGTTCCATCAACTATTGTGTGAACCATGATGGGTGGCCTCCGCGTGTCATTCTCGCTCATGCAGTTAATGATGCAATCCTAGGGGCACGCGGATTGCCTCTCGGCTTCTATTGAAGACGGAATGTGCGTTTCTGTTGGGAAATTCTGCTATCAACCCACGTATGGTCAAGCGGTGGTTGTGGTTGGACAGCGGGCGTAGTGATCGAGAGGAATGCCGAGGCGACCGATGGGAAGCCCAACTACTATGGGCATGATGTTTCCGATCGTGAGTTCTTGCGCGGCAAGGCAACGGAGCGCGAGACCTCGCGAACAAATACATTGGACTGGTCTGAACGTTAGAAGCGCTGGGCTGTGGAGCGGAACGAGGATGCGCATTTGAGCTTCATGTATGAAGCTCTTGAACTCTCGCCAGGAATCCAGAAGCGTAATATCTCGGCTGTCCAGTATCCAAATCCAGCAGCCCTGCCTTGCTAGGCTGAACGTCTACGACGACGGATGGTAGCGCTTCCTTTACCCTAAGCGGGAACGCGATATCACCGAGTGCGACGTTTGACTCGAATGGTCGATAATTCCCAAGCTTAGTGGCGAGTTGTTGCCCCCATCGCAGGTGGTATTCAGCGCGGACAACATCTCCCTGCTGTTCAGACGTGACGTCCGCAAGCACGCCCGCCGCGAATCCGTCAGATGAACAATCGGTCATTACTGGTAGAAAGTAGGCAACGCGAATCAACTTCTCGCGCACAAGCTCAGGCTCGTTGAACGTGTGTGCGATTGAATCTCGCGTGTCCAGCCCGCTGTCGAGCGCGAGCCAAGCGAGCAAGGCCCGAATTACGGTCAACTCATCGAACTGTTGCTGGCCGTGCTCTGCTAACGCGATTGCCGCCAGCCGACAACTCGGAGCGTACAGCAGTCGCACAACCTTCTTGAAAAACTCCCATTTGTGGTCGGAATCTATCATCTCTTCACCGAACGGCAGCCATTCGAAGCTGGACTGTCTGACTCGCAAGTGCTTGACGACGCCCAAAACCGCAGCCAGCTGGATCAGCGGTGTCGTAGCATCCTCTCCGCGTTTAGCGGCAAGCTCAAGCTGCGCAGTCATGCGCCGGAACAAACGGCTCACTTTCCTGCGGCACAGCTTCGCCAATGCATGTCCGTCCACTTTCGGAGGCGGTTCGTCCTCCTCGCAAAAGGTATCTTCCGGCGACCGCACAGAGCTGAGAGTGTCGACCTCCTGTCGCAGCCCACGTCCAAGACGATAGATCAGCGCGTCGATTATAAGTGCGAGGTCACTCGAGGCGGACAGACTCCGCCGTCGACGAGCGCGAACCGTATCCTTCGCCGATATCATCAAACTCTTCGGCTCAGCGACAGCCTCCGATTTCGTTCGTTCCCTTACCCGCACTCCGGGAGCGTCCTGAGATGTGTCCTCCAACTGGATGGGTTCGTCGAATATAGCTTTTTCAACGACACGAATCAGCTCGGTTAGTTGGTCCGGATCTTCCTCGAGTCCCACGAGTGCTCGTCGAAATGCCTGCCGGAGATTGCCCGCTGCCCTATCCAGAAGAGCGTCGAGGTGGTGCACAAGTGCAACTCGGCGCCGACCATTCGACAGTACCGCCTCAATGTGCGTCGCTGACTCGCGAGCAGATTGATCTGAGCAAAGGCACAGAGACTCGTCGCCATTTGTCTCGAGTTTTTCAAGCGACGCGACGCATTCTTCGCCTGCGAATACGCGGGTGCTGCCGACGCTTAGTCCCTCCGTAAAACTGCTATCCGTCAGAAACCCGGTCGAGGTTGTAGTTGCCACGAACGGTATTCCGTAACATGTGTCGCTTTGCTGTTCCACATTCTCAGCCCGAAGTTGAATCGACTCCCATCCGTTCTGATCAACCTCTGGCAATTCAGACAACCGCGCCAATCCAAGTCGTTCCCAATCCTGCTCACCGTCTTGGTTCACCACAACAATTTCAGCATTTCGCTTCTCAGGTCCAGTAAGCCAGGCGGGCTCACTGGCGTTCGCACTGCCAGAAACCATAACACTCCCGCCGCCTGTCATTTCGAATCGATAAACCTTGGCGTGGAAGCGATTTTCTGCCCATCCATTGCCAAGCTGAGTGACATCGACAAATCGAGAGCGTGAAGTCAACGACCTAGCGTCCGCTGGCATCTCCGTGAACCGAGGATGGATGGCTAGGACACACTCTTTCGGATTAAGCTCTCTTTCTAGCGTCCTTATGAACGCGAGCTTGGAGTCGAAGTAAGGGCTAACGATTAAGATCCGCTGCACCGACTGGCCCAGCATTGGTTTGACCCGTTCCCACAGAGACGGTCCGGAGGGCAAAGAACAGAACAAACGCGGATGGGCAGCCTCCCCGTCAGTCCCCGCCAGCCAAGGAGCCATGCGTTCGGTTGCAACGATGAGTTCCTGAAGTCTGTTAGAAGATTTTGACATCCAAGCGCGAACAAAATGCCAGACCTCTTGTGCAGCTGCAGCGCTAGGTCCAGTCGGGTGCACATCGAACGCAGTTGTGATCTCTCGATTAATTCCAAACCCGGCGAGCGTAACGTTGTGGCTGCCGACGATCAGTCGGGACCTTCTCCGCCCCAACAACAAAATGAACTTTGGGTGGAATGCACCGGGCGACCGCACTGCCAGCAACGCATAGTCCGAACCGCAGAAGCGAGGGCGACTGTGGCTTGATGTCAATTCCCTCGCGCACTGTGTTGCGTCAGCGAGAAGAAGATTGTACCTACATCCTGACGCCTGAAGCTGGCGCAGTACTACACTCTCGTAGAAATGAAAACTGAGATTGTACGTGGCGACGATTGAGGCCTCATACCCTCTGGCACGTACCTCGTGGTAGAGCGATAGCTGTTCATTGTCCGTCAAGCTCGCCCTCCAAGAGTTCCTCGCCAAAAGCGCTCAGAACGTACGACTCGTTTTCTCTGTTCTTCTGTCCTTCCAGTACGCCGAAATCATACAGAAACCGTAGCGCCTGCGCGAGACGCGGTGAACTCCACTTCGCAAGTGGTGCCTCCCGAACATGCAGGCCGTCATCGAGTGGGACAATGCGGAATGAGTCCTGCGTTTGGTACCGGAGTTTTCGAAGCGCCACGCGGAAATGGACGCGCACTCCCCAGTGAAAGCCCAACCATTCGAGCCACTCACGACCGCTCATTTGGGCCCAGGGACCGACTGCATAGCGTTGAAGGTTGGCCAGATTGATTTCGTACGTGTCGAGGAACCGGTCTGCGATCTCGAATCGGCCATATGCGAAGGCTGAATTCTCTCTGGCGAGCAGCGCGGTGATGATCGAAACTGAGAGGTTAACAGCCTGATCAACATCCTCTTTCGCCTGCGCCTCAATAACCGCGTTCGCAAGGTTAAGCTCGTGGAGTGCCGAGTGCCAGTCCGAATGAGGCGGCTGGGCTGCTCTTCGAGCATCAACAATCGTAGCAAACGAAGTCATGCCAATCTGCCCGTCCAGCGCGGATTGAAAGCGCTTCGCAAACCAATCGGCGTACGACGCCATGTCCGGCAAATACCCGCCTTCAGCGCTTAACGCGGCGAGACCGGCCCAGAAAATACCTTGAACAGCGATTGCCAGCAGTTCGTGTCGCTGGTAGATGCCCCATCCTTCTATTGCGTTCACGAGGTCCCGAGG
>Ga0116122_1000748_pt1 | contig 17639 bp, 18 predicted proteins | sample June2015DPH_13_5_FD_89726 | JGI IMG/M metagenome (GOLD analysis project Ga0116122, IMG submission 89726) | Peatland microbial communities from SPRUCE experiment site at the Marcell Experimental Forest, Minnesota, USA - June2015DPH_13_40 | ecosystem: Environmental > Terrestrial > Soil > Wetlands...
CCAGACCATCGATGACCCACCTCGAACCAGCAGAAGTCCTCTCGGTGCTCAAAGCGGCAAAAGCCAAGGGCGCTCGGGAATGGGCGATGATCGTTGTGGCATACAAGCACGGTATGCGGGCCTCCGAGGTGTGTAACCTGCGGCTGGATGATATCGACCTAAAGAATGGCAGCATCGTTGTCGAACGACTTAAGGGTTCGCTCCGTACCACCCAAGCTGTGACCGAGCACCGTGGAGAGCCGCTCTTGAACGAGCACCGGGCACTCCGGGAATGGCGACAGCAGCGGCGAGATGACGGCTCCGATTTCCTGTTCACCAGTCAGAAGGGCGGGCGGCTTGATCGCTCACAATTCTTCCGGCTGTTCAAGACGATTGCCAGTGAAGCCGGTTTGCCAGCAGAAAAGCAGCATCCCCACGCTTTGAAGCATTCGATTGCCAGTCACTTGGTTTCCGCCAATGTGAACCTCGCCTTGGTGAAACAGCAGCTAGGCCACAAATCGATTGGCTCCACGATGCGCTACATTACAACGAGCGATCAGCAGGCATCGAAAGCCACCGCCAGCGCCCTGATGAAGATTTTCTGAGCTGTTGATGAGGTATGCCGTCGGATGGGTCGAGACCGCCAACTAAGTGCCGACGAAAGGGCAGCTATCAAGCTTGCCGCACGCCAGCGTGTCGAAGCCGTGTGGACATGCTTGGATGTCTTGTCTCCCGATCTGACGCCGCAAGCAAAGAAAGAACTCGCCCGGAAGGTGTTGGACTTGTCCCGTGGGGAGGATCAGAAACCGCCTCTGATTCAGATCACCCCGGCTCAGGTGCAAGACATCGTTTGGCGCAACATGCAGTGCATCAATCCCCGTTGCCCCATGCTGCTGTTTTCAAATCAGATCGCCGAAGAACTCAACGAGTTTTTCAAGCAAGAAAAATGAGAATCTTGACTGTGGACGATGCCTATCAGCGGTCTAGCAATGGCACCCGGACAAGTTGGAAAAGATGGCACCTGAACTACGGGATTACGCCACGCGACAGACAGCGCGGATCAACGAAGCGTATCAAAAGGTGAAGTCCACGGTTTAGCCGTGGCTGGGCGGCACCTAAGCGCGCTCCTAATCGTCATTACTAGGGTAACTTGTAGATTTTGGGCTGGGGGGCATAATCGTGGTGAATTTCCCGAAAGCTCGCGGTGCTTTCCCCATATATCAGGAGGCGGTCGATGAAGTCTGGCTATGGCTGGTTCTGCAAGCGGTGCTGCTGGAACCGTGCTCAGACGGAGATAGCTAAATTCATTGTGGAGAATGGAATGAAAAGATTGATTACAGTAACTGCTCTGCTGCTAATCCTCACTGGTTTGAGCTTCAGTCAGGTATCGGGTGCTTTTGAGGTTGACACAGCTGTGACCGAGAATGGTCTTTACCTGTCAGTCTAGCAACTTCGGGGCGTGTTTCATTCTGAAGACCCAGAAGGGCAGCAATTCAGCCTTGGTGGGCCTTGGGATAGCATCCTCGTCATACACTCAGACAATGTGCCTTACTTCAAACCCTTCTTGGACATAGAAGAAAAGAACGCTGGCCTCGCCCGTTCGGGGTTCCTCAAAGACAGTGGAAATACGTCTGATGCATTCTGTAGAGCGGGAACTGACAAGGCGGTCTTTGTAACCTACTTCCAAGGGGGAGATAAAACGAAAATCTGGTGGGTCATAAGATTCGTTCCGACTCCCAATGACCCGGCAACTTTTGGTCGGGCTGTGGATATTACCGAAACGATAGGAACCAAGGAGAAGAGTGAGCTGCTGGAAGTCATAAAGAAGGTGCGCTAAAGCGATACGCCACGCACGACGGGTTCTACGCAGAAGGGCAGCAAGAGCATCGTTGATGGTGTGCTCGGTTGTGGGCATAACTTGTGTGTAGCCAGTTGAAGATAACCCGACAAACCAGCATAATACGCAAGCGTTGTTTTTGAGTGGTGCATACTCTGTCTACACCCTAAAGTCCCTTGTTTCGGCGTTAGTGCCCCCATTGCCCCTCCCCCTCTCGTCTCCACCAAAAACAAGTGTTTGTGCTCAAGGTGTCCGAAGGCCGAATACGGACAGCGGTTTGCCGGTCAGGTTTCCCCCAACGTCGTGCGCCTTCCGTAAGTGACCGTGGTAATTACCACGTCCGCATTGTTCTGTGCTTAACTTGCGTGAAAGGAATGGCCATGAAACGCACAAGTCTCGTCGTCCTACTCGTGGTTGCGGTCGTGTTGCTGAATGGATACAGCACAGGACAAGATCGTCAATTGCCAGACGGCACCAAGTATTTCGGGGAACGCACGTTGGACGACGGCACTAAAACGATCTTACGCGTTGAATTCCCGAACGGGCTGAAGCAGTTTGACGTGACGGTTCTTCCAGACCGCACGGTAAAGCTTGGGCGCGTTGAATCCCCGGACGGTACGAAGAATTTTGACGCGACAATGTTTCCAGACGGCACGATCAAGATTGGGCGCATTGAAATGTCCAACAATGAGAAGCAATTTGACGTGACGAGGCTTCCAGAGGACACGGTAAAGTATGGGCGCGTTGAATTCCCGGACGGTACGAAGAGTTTTAACGTGACGAGGCTCCCAGACGGCACGGTCAAGACTGAGCGCGTTGAATATCCCAGCGGTGAGAAGCAATTTGACGAGACAAAGTTTCCAGACCGCACGGTAAAGCTTGGGCGCGTTGAATTCCCGGACGGTACGAAGAGTTATGACGAGACAAAGCTTCCTGACGGCACGGTAAAGACTGGTCGTGCCGAATTTCCCAGCGGTGTGAAAAACTTTGATGTGGTGAAACTGCCAAACGGGACGAAAAAGATTGGGCGGGTGGAATTCCCCGATGGGCAGAAGAAGTTTGACGTGGCCTTAGCAGCGGACGGTACAGAAGTGAACGGGACTTCTACACCGTCAGCGGGGTCTGCTGCACTCGGTCAAGCGACACCCGAACAGAGAGTCCAAACCGCAGTACCATCTGCACATCCCACATTGGCGCAGGATCAAACGCCACCGCAGTCATTGATTGATTTCGTCAAGGGAAGCTTGGAGCGTTATTGCATTGCTAATAGCGGAGAACCTGACCCAGCAGCTTGCATTGCACAGCACATGAACTCAGCAAAATACCGTCGGCTTCAGTTCTTTATAAGGAACATGGACCCAGAAGATGGCCATGATTATGGCTGGCTGATCGAGTTCAACATCAACGATTGCGAAATAAAAGCGAATTGTACCGTTGGCTTCGCCATCCCGAAAGTTGGAAAGATAGCTGGCGGGCAACCAGCGTGGTGCGCCGGGACTTCGGCGTGTCTAGAGTATTCAAGTCCCAATGATCCCAATTCTCTCGCAGCGAATGCTGCGGTCGAAAATGCTAGGCAACTGAAAAATGGTTGGTGGTTTGCTCTTAATTCCCGTGGGACCCTACAGTCTGTGACTATTGCTCGTGGAATGACACAACTCACTCCGACTTACTCCGCCATTGCGTTGACCCTGAACGGTCACACTTGGCGATACTACGCGGATGGCGGCTATTACTACGACGAAGACGAGAACCGGGAGAAACTTGCCAAAGCCCAAAAGCAGCAGTTGCAAAAGGAGCAAAATCAGTTGGATGATCGGCGCAAAGCCTTCAGAGAACTGGGACTGCACCGGCTTCAATCTCAAGCTCAGGTTAAGAGCCTCCTGACCGCCCATGGTTTTGCGCCTTGGCAGTGTCAAACAACACGGGAAGACTGGGAGCGCGATACGACGGGCGAGCTTATGTTACTTTCGGGCTTTCCAACCAAATGTTCTGCTTCTCGACACGTGGGGCTGCCAAACCAAGACAATGTCATATTGGTATTCGCTAATAGTCACAGGCTGGTAGTTGCACGTTATGCCAGAGCATCCGACCTAAAGGACGTAGTGTTCGGCGCGGCGAACGAGCCGTTTTAGCCGACGAGGTAACAGCCCAGTACGCGACGTCGTGCTTGGAACTATCCGGATTTATGGTTTGCAGGTCGTCACGGTTTATGCGGTCACTGGAGTTGGTCGATGACTATGCTAAAGAACAAAACAATTCGTAACATCGCCATTGCGATCGTTATGATCGTGTGTTTGTGGATTGGAAGCGCCTATTGGCATGAACATGATGTTGCGGTATTGAATGCAATTTACGAAGATCAATCTAAAAGCGCTGCCGCCCTCTCTGCAGCACAATCACATCTTAAAGAGCTTCAGGTAGAAAACGAACAGCTTAAACGTACTGCCCAATTCTACTTTGATCAGGCGCTAAACTGGCATGCGGAGGAACTCGATACTGATGACACCGACACTGCAGCAATTGTATCGTTCAAGGAAGTTGTCGCCCGTTTTCCCCTTGACCCACTTGCTTCGGCTGCGAGCGACCGAATCAAGAAGTTCGAAAATCGCATATCTGCCCGAGCTGTGGCGCTCCAGAGGGCGCAAGGCGAGGTGTTGCAGCTTATTGAGACCTGTCGCAACGCCAGTACGAATCTGCGCCGCATCAATGGGGATAGTGGTGGGCTTTTTTACGGAGATCGCTTCAATAGAATGCAGATTAATTGGGACGTATATCGGGAACAGCAGAGACAAGCAGAGCCCTATAAAGATACCGTGGAGCGAAGCAAATCTAAGGCCAGAGCACTTCTGGATCATGTGCCTGATCCAGATCACAGTTTGTTAAAGCGAGTTGATAGCTGCGCTTCGGCGGACGTTGATTAAAGCTTGTGTAAAGTCACGCCGGGATTTTGAACTTGTCGGACTTCCAATTAAGCAGGAGGCTGCCTGTGAACAAGAACAAACTATTGCTGATCACATCATCCGTCATCATCGTAGGGATAGTCCTCCACGCGCTCCAGCAGCATGGGCAAGTTGTTTCACTATCACAAGCCGCTGTTGCAGCTTGTGAAAAGGACATGCAGGCACTTAAGTCCGTCCAAGGGCAAATTGATCAAGTTCAGCCAGAGAACGACCGCCTAAGACAAATGCCAAGATACTATTTCGACCAAGCAGTCGATGCTCAACTGGCAGCGGAGCGCTCCGATAGCAACGATGCCGATGCCGCCGCTGTCGCCAAGTTCGAAGATGTGCTCACGCGGTTCCCGAATGACCCACTTGCTAAAGCTGCCCGCGAAAGAACCAAAGCTCTTGAGGCACGAATCAGCGCCCGAAATCTCGCGATTAAGCGAAAACAAGAGGAAGTGGTAAAGCTGATTCAAGAGTGTAAAAGCTCAGCCGCCAGCCTCTGGCGAATTAGTGGGAACAGCAACGACTTGCTTATGAATGGGTATAATGGTCCAACAATCAATGTCGATCTGATGGTTCGACGTGCGGACCAAGCGAGACCCTACACACAAACCATAGAGAAGGCTAAGTCTAGGGCCAAAGGGCTTTTGCGTGATTTGCCCGACCCAGATTACAGTTTGTCGCGCCAAGTGGAGAACTGCGATTCCAAAAACCAAGAATGATCCGGAAGCGGCCTATATAGTGGAACTAGTTGGTGCAATCTACTGAAAACTGCGCTGGAGCCGAAGCCGGGTGCGGCTACGATCCTCAAATCGACTCTGTCTGTCGACCATAGTGAACTTCTCCCCGCAGCGCCACAAGGTTTGGTTGGTGAGAGTACTAACGACCGAATCTCCCGTCGCTCCAGCGTTCCAATACGTCCGCTCAGCAGCCTCGGCAATGCAAACCACCTTGCGAACCGGGTGGTTCAAAAAGCCTCGTTCCAGAACCCCAACTTTATTGGCTTTTTTGCCCCGATTTCTGAAATCCGTGCTGGTCTATTGCCTACAGTCTGGAAACCAGCTTTTCACGCACCGCAATCAAAATCCTCTCCGATGCGCGTAAGCCAAAACATTGCATCTCCCGTACCAGAAGAATACAATCTTGCGTGCTGGGGTGTGCTTCATCGCACAGAAGCTGCCAAAAACCGCTATGCCAGCCGAAAGGCAAGCGCAGGGTGCCAGTATTCCTCCAGTTCGTTTTGTGAGGCGGCATGTCCATTCGTCCCCTCGGGCATTCTCCATACCCAACGGTCATTCCGCGAAATCTAATGTGCTAAGAGGCTGGCCCAGCGGTTCCTTCAGCAGCTCGGGGATATCAGTGCGCGGACCAGTTCAAACAACTGCACGGGTGATTCTCCTTTGGTGGCGTAAGCATCCACCGTTCGGAGAACCTCTTGAGGAACGGGGGAATAGGCGGATAGCATCAGGATCGGAATTGCAGGGCTGATGCGCCTCATCGCGACAGCCACATCGTACCCATTCATGTCTGGCATCGCATAATCCAGGATCACCAGATCCACGCGCTGAGAAGCGAAGATTTCCAGGCCGGTTTTGCCGTTTCCAGCGGTGAGCACCGAATAGCCAGCGCTTTCCAGGACCATCTGCCGAACTTCAAGTCCAGCGAGTTCGTCATCGATGCAGAGAATCACTGGTTTCGACATGGGCGAATCTTGCATCGTATATTCCGCAGGATCTTCTGAATAATTGGAACTGCTCGTCTCTCTTTATGCTTGATGACACACTACTGGTGCCTGGATTTGTTGACATTATCTCATAGCATTAACGTGCCTATTATGAAATACTTGGCGGCTCTATCGCAAGTGCATTCCAGAGCTTTTCGGCTACTGCGGTGCTTTCCGGGGCGCGTTCATGACAACTGAAAATACTGGTGACCCTGCTTTTGATGGCAAGAATAGTGAACCGAGAGAACCTTCTCATTCAAAGAGCTTCCCGATAGTCGGAGTCGGGGCTTCCGCCGGGGGTCTGGAGGCGCTTTCTGATCTGCTCGCGCATTTGCCGGCCAAAATAGGGATGGCATTCGTACTGATTCAGCACCTTGATCCAAAGCACTCAAGCCAATTGTCGGATTTGCTGTCGCGGGTCACGAAGATGCCCGTCAGCGAAGCGAGCGATGGCATGGGCGTCGAACCCAACCATGTATATGTAATTCCGCCCAACTCGAACTTGGCCATTCTGGACGGCGTTCTGAGGGTCACGCCGCGAGTTCGTGATCACCACACTCCCATCGACTTTTTCTTCCAGGCGCTTTCCCGAAATCGAAACAATACGGCGATCGGCGTGGTCCTGTCGGGTACCGGATCGGATGGAACTTTAGGTTTAAGGGCAATCAAAGCGGAAGGTGGTATTACCTTTGCACAGGACAAGCAATCGGCCGTCTTCGGTGGCATGCCGCATAGCGCCATTGCGTCCGGAAATGTGGATTTCGTGCTTCCGCCGGAAGGGATCGCTCAGGAGCTGGTGAGAATCGCCGCTGATCCCTATGTCGTGGAACCGGAAGAGCCTGAGACGGAGGAGGCGTCCCCAGAAGGAGCCTTGGGAGCCGCGGAGGCCCCGACATTGGGGGTGCTCTTTGCGGCATTGCGTGCTGCCAAGGGAGTCGATTTCAGCCATTACAAACGCACCACGGTCTTGCGCCGGATTCGGCGACGCATGCTGGTTCACCAGATGGACAATTTGACGGACTTCCACAACTATCTCAAGAACCATCCCGCCGAAGTCGAGGCGCTCTACCAGGACCTTCTTATTAATGTCACCGAGTTCTTCCGAAATCCTGAAGTTTTCGAATCTCTAACAAGTCAGGTGTTCCCAAAAATCATCAAGGACCGATCTGCAAAGGACCGATCTGCAGATGATGCCATCCGGATCTGGTCCCCGGGCTGTTCCTCGGGCGAAGAAGCGTATTCGCTGGCCATCGCCTTGCTCGAATTCCTGGGCGAAAAAGCCGTAAATACGCGTGTCCAGCTTTTTGGGACCTGTCTTTCCGAAAAAGCCATCGAGCAGGCCCGCGCGGGCTTTTACTCGGAAAGTAACGTGGCCGCGGTTTCACCGGAGCGCCTGCGGCGGTTTTTCTCCAGAGTGGAAGGTGGATACCGAATCAGCAAGTCGATTCGGGAGATGTGTATTTTTGCGCGCCACAACATCCTTGCCGACCCACCATTTTCCCACATGGACCTGATCAGTTGCCGGAACGTGCTGATCTACATGGACTCGGTTCTGCAAAAGCAAGTCATGCCAATCTTCCATTACGCTCTCAATCCGAACGGCGTTTTGATGTTGGGAAGCTCGGAAGGCATTGGTGGGTTCTCGAATCTCTTCGAGGCCGTAGATAAGAAGCACAGGATCTATTCGAAGAAGTGGGTCCTCGGACATACTCGTTTTGAATTCGCGACGAATAGTTTTCCTGCCGTTGCTCCAGAGCGAGCAGTCAGCGGCTCAGAACGCGGCGATACTCTCGACCTACACAAAGAATTGGATCGGTTGGTTCTTGCCAACTATGCACCGGCGGCCGTGCTTGTTTCCGCCGATTTGGAAGTCCTGCAATCGCGCGGAGACACTTCTCCATACCTGAAACTACCGGCCGGGAAGCCCAGCCTTAATTTGCTGAAGATGGCCAGGGACGGTCTCAGGTTTGAGCTGCGCAACGCGGTAGCCGCAGCAAAGCAGCAGAAGACGCCCATCAGGAGGGATGGGATACAAATCAAGTCTGGCAACCGGACCCGAAACATCCGTATTGAGGTTACTCCTCTGAAGTTAGCTTTCGCCAGCGAAACGTGCTTTATGGTCGTGTTTGATAAAGCAACACTTGCGAGTTCCTCCGCAATGCAGACGGCAGAACAACCCGCGGCCAGTCCGGCCAGCGAAACGTCAGAGGTGGAAGCCTCTCGCATCCAGCAACTCGAACAGGAACTCGCCAACACCAAGGAATATCTCCAGTCGGTGATCGAAAAGCAGGAGGCAAGTAACGAGGAGCTTCAGTCTGCGAACGAGGAGATATCGTCGGCCAACGAGGAGTTGCAAAGCACCAACGAGGAGTTGGAAACCTCCCAGGAAGAGCTGCAATCGACCAACGAGGAACTGAACACGGTCGCCGACGAGCTGCGCGCTCGGAACACGGAATTGAACCAGTTGAGCAACGATCTCGTAAACCTGCTTGCGACCGTCCATATTCCGATCATCATGGTCGATTGCGATCTCCGCATTCGGCGGCTTACCCCGATGGCTGAAAAGGCCCTCAGAGTGATTCCCGCCGATGTCGGAAGGCTGATCACAGACATTAAACTCAACATCGATGTGCCCGACATGGAGAGGTTGATCCTGGCCGTAATCGAGAGCCTTCAGCCGGTCGAACGAGAGGTTCAGGACCAGTGGGGCAAGTGGTACTCGCTGCAAGTACGACCCTACCGGACTATTGATAACAGAATCGATGGCGCGGTTCTGGCGCTGCAGGACATCGACATCCTTAAGCGCAGTGAACAGGCATTCAGGCAATCCAGCAGCTTCATGAGTTCCGTCGTGGAAACGGTGCGTGAGCCACTGCTGGTGCTCGATTCGGACTTGCGGGTAAGGATGGCCAACAAATCCTTCTACACCGCTTTCCAAGTCTCGCCGGAGGAAACAATAGCGAGAAACTTTTACGATTTGGGAAACGAACAATGGAACATCCCTCACTTGCGTGTGCTCATGAGGGAAGTCTTACCGAAGGTCCAGGCTGTGCACGATTTTGTGGTGGAACACGAGTTCCCCCACATCGGACGCAAAACCATGTTGCTCAATGCGCGTCAGATCAGTGATGGAGACCAGACCGATCCGCTGATCTTGCTGGCCATTGAGGACATCAGCGAACGCAGGCGGGCCGAAGAGGAAACGCTGCGCGCCGCCGAGAAGTTGGCTTCCGCCGGACGTATCGCCGCAACCATAGCCCACGAGATCAACAATCCCTTGGACCTCCTGGCCAGCGTGATGTACCTGCTGGAACAGCACTCCACATTAGATCAGCCTTCACGGGACCTGGTGAACCGGGGAAGCCAAGCAGCAAAGCGCATAACGGACATTACTAGGCAGACACTTGGGATGTTCAGCAGCTCATCCGAGATTAAGGACGTGGCACTCTCTCAAGTGCTTGATGAAACGTTGGAGCTGCTTGGCGGCAAGTTTCGCGAACAGAATATCTCTGTGGAAAAACGCTATGGCGTCGAGGGGCATATCCATGCCGCTCCCACCGAACTTCGGCAGGTGTTTTCCAATTTGATGGTGAATGCGCTCGCCGCAACACCAGCAGGAGGCAAGCTCGCGTTGCATGTGTTTGCCTCTTGTGATTGGCGAAGACCGGAGCGACGCGGGATACGCGTGGTTATTGCTGATACCGGGGCAGGCATTCCTTACGAGCACCAAAATAAGATATTTGAGCCGTTTTTTACCACGAAGGGCGAGAAAGGGACCGGCCTTGGGCTTTACGTTATTGCCGGCATCGTAAAGAAGTACGAGGGCACTATTCGCCTACGCAGTAGTACAGAAAACGGCAAAAGCGGAACCTACTTCTCAATCTTCTTCCCTACCAAGGAAGCAGACAATTCAGCTACAGGACAGATCCGTAGCGAAGGACTATAGCCCTGTTTAAACCCCGAGGCAGGGCTGCTGTTGATTGCGCCTGAGACTCTGCCTTGAAGTGAGAGCCTATAGACGAGTTCGCAAAAGGCTACTGTCCTCGCCATTCTTCTAGTGGCACTTGTTGCTTAGCATATTAGGTGTGGGATATTTGTTCTACCCAGGGATGGACTTGTCTTTTCGGCTGTTCGGGCCGGTGTGCGGCTTAGAGGGTGGTGGTGCTTATTTTTCACGTCCTCGGTGTTGGCCCCGACTTGCGACGCTATGTTTACGTCTTAATCAGGTGTTCGACAGGTGGGCCAGCGAAGACGGCTCTTGAAGGTAACGGACACAATCCTTCGAGGAAATGTATCTCGAATCTGTCCGGACTTTCACGAGGTGGCCCCAACGATCCGATCTACCCACCGTTGTTTGCTTGCGAACAATCCCGCGAAGTCGAGGAACTCTGACTTTTCGTTGTCTGATCACTGTTGAACAGTGTCAGACTATATGTGATCACTGTTGACCAGTGTTCACACGCCCGAAGTTTGATACCTACCAAGGGAAGCACCCTCTGGATGGCAGACGAGACGAGAATTGTAGCTATAATGCGGTCTTAAGGTACACCCGGTGTTTGTGATCTCGCTAAAACTCGGCGATAGAAGAATGGTTGAGAGGGCTCGGGCCTGGACGTCTAAACGAGGTAAGCCATGCAGGAAGAAATGGAACCGAAGTACGCGGAAGAGGCACTACGAGCTTCTGAACTTAGATATCGTCGGCTCTTCGAAACCGCCAAAGATGGAATCCTGATTCTCGACGCGAAGACAGGACAGATAACAGACGTTAACCCATTCCTGGTTAATTTGTTGGGCTACTCTCACGACGAATTTATTGGGACGCCACTTTGGGAGATTGGGCCGTTCAAAGACATCAAAGAATGCAAGCTCGCTTTTGTAGAGTTGCAAGAAAAAGAGTATATCCGCTATGAATCTCTCCCGCTTGAAACCAAAGACGGACGGTCCATTGCCGTGGAGTTTGTAAGCAACGTCTATGGATTGAGTGGTGGGACGAGGGTCATTCAATGCAACATTCGTGACATCACTAAACGCAAGCAAGCGGAGGATGCGCTCCAGCGAAGCGAGGAGGAAATCCGGCACTTTTTTGAGGCAAATCCGGCAGGCAGCTACGTCGCAAGCCCCGATGGAAGGTTGATGACATGCAATTCAGCCTTCGCGCGAATGCTCGGTTTTCCCTCGGTCGAAGAGGCAATGAAAGTTGATTTGCTCTCACTCTTTCCCAACCGCGCGTTGCGAGACGTATTTCTGGGGCGCCTCAAGGAGAAGGGGCGGCTCGAATACTACGAGGCTGAACTCCGCCGTAATGACGGCAGCTTGGTCCGCGCCGTGGAGAATGCCGCCGGAACGTTCGACGAGCGGGGTGAACTGGCCGAGATCCATGGCTGCCTCATCGACGCTAGCGAGCGGTATGCAGAGCAGCAGTTGCGCCAAGCTCATAAACAACCGCTCTTTCATACTAAGACTTTTCTCTCGAAAGCAGGCGCAGGCAGGGCGATTGTATATATGCCGGGAAAACAGATCCTTTTTGAACAAGGCAAACGGGGTAATGCTGTCTTCTATATCTTGGCGGGCATGGTGAAGCTCAACGCAGTCTCCCAGGGTAAGGAGATCACAATTGGCTTGCTCGGCCCGGGGAACTTCGCAGGCAAGGAATGCCTGGCAACAGGTCGGCCCCGGCACACGGCGTCAGCTAGGGCACTCACAAATTGCACAATACTTAGGATTGAACGAAAAGAGATGTTGCGCGTTATCCAACAGGAAGATATCTTTGCGGCATTTTTTTTCGATTACTTACTCGCCCGCATCGGTCAATACCAACAAGCCTTAATGAGTCAGCTTTTAAACTCCAGCGAAAAACGGTTGGCCCGAGCTCTTCTCTTGCTTGCTAACTTCGGTAACGGAGGAAAACCGGAGGCCATCATTCCGAAAATTCCTCAGGACGAGCTGGCGAAAATGATCGGCACAACGCGATCCCGAGTCAGTCATTTTATGAAGCACTTCCAAAAACTGGGCTTTGTTGCCTACAGGGGGCAAAGCTCTATCACCATCCGTATCGCCAAATTGTCAAGGTTCATAAAGGCTTGATTCATCACGAGACCCGACATTCAACCATAAATTGCAGGGCTACTTCACGCGGTATACCGCCGAGGAGATTTGATGGCTGTCAAACGTTCCGTCGTTATTGATCCCGGTACTGTAAAGTCGTCCACGGGAAGAGTCTGAAGCACCCCAGTAAGCAGATCGTTCCTTCGCGCTCGGTTACAGTTCATAAAGTGATGGTCAGACCGCCAGAGATTGGCACGTCACCTGAACATACTGCCGCATTCGATCCCCGCCTCTTGCTGACAAAACTGGCGACTGGAAAAACCAGCCGAGAGTACCAAGCTGATGAATCCGTGTTTTCGCAAGTGGATGCGGCGGATGCGGTGTTCTACATCCAGAGCGGCAAGGTAAAGCTCACGGTTGTATCCAAGCGTGGCAAAGAAGCCGTCGTTGCCATCCTGCCGGAAGCTAGCTTCTTTGGCGAGGGCTGTCTGGCAGGCCAACCGCTTCGCATGGCCATCGCTAGCACCGTCGAACGGAGCACCATCATTCGGGTCGAGAAGCGAATCATGGTAGGCATGCTCCACAAGGAACCGGAATTTGCCGAACGCTTTCTCGCCTATCTGCTTTCCCGAAACATCCGCATGGAATCGGACTTGGTGGATCACCTCTTTAATTCCAGCGAAAAACGCCTCGCTCGGCTTCTCCTGCTGATGGCCAACTTTGGACAGGAATCCAAGCCGATACCGCTCATTGCGAAAATGAGCCAAGAAACCCTCGCCGAAATGATCGGCACAACCCGCTCCCGAGTCAGTTTTTTCATGAATCGGTTCCGGGACTTGGGCTTCATTGATTACAACGGCGGTGGAATGCACGTCCACAGCTCGCTCGTCAGCGTCGTGCTTCACGACTAGGGCACTCACGGATGGTGGAGCGGTTCACAGTAGGAAGTATCGAATGAAACAGCCTTCTGGTCGGTACGTCGTGACGGTTCAAGCGCAGCCTTTTCGCAAAGGGAGGCACTACTACTGGATAGTATACTGGGAGCACAATCCTGATGAATTAGTATCGTGGGGAAATGCCCCTACACAGGAATTGGCTGAGATGGCGGCACTGATAGAGGTCACGAACCTGCATTCTGGGCTGAGTCGCGATGGACAGGTGGCCAGCATGTGCTATTCGGGCATCCACCATTGCTGATTATCCCCGGCCAACGTTTCAGCTAAACAATCAGTTCTGCCTCAAGTCAATTTGTAAACGCCGGGATGGTGAGGTCGGGTTGATTACCGGCTTCCACTGGTAGCTCTCATCACCCGACCCTCGCCGACTGAGTCCCACAGTGAACTTGTCGCCCGGTAGACCTGTCATAGCAGCCGCTTCACGCAACTGAACAGAGCGTCTCAAGCAGCAGGGGGAAGTAGGAGCACAAGCAATCGCTGTGCTTCTCTGATAGTGCGAGGCGAAGCTCGAAGCTCCGAGGCGCAGGGCGACTCCGGTCTAACGTCAGGTGTGCTTCGCCAGAATCCATTCCGAGCCTTTCAAGGAATGCCACGAAATCACGATCATCGAAAACGCGCCGAATCCGAAAGTCCAACGTTTCCGCGAACGGCACCACAAGCACACTACCGGACGCATCAACCCGCGCCACCACCAGAATGAAATTCTTCATGTAGCAATAGGTATACGCCGAATCCAGAGCACGTTGTTAGGGCTAAATCCGTTTCATTTTCGTGAGTAGTCACCGTAGATTACGTGAGCTAGGCTCCGCACCCTCCGGGTCATCATTCTTGATCAGATTCACCCGGTTGCTCACTTCGTACCGCCGCATCAATGCCGGGTCAAACGGCTTCAGCAGATCGCAGACGGCTTCCGCCTTCTGGAATCCGGGATCAAGCCACAGGTCATAATGCTTCAGCGGCAGGATGACTGGCATGCGGTCATGGATGTCGATTAGGAGCGCGTTCGGGGTGGTGGTGATGATCGAGCACGTTTCGATAACTTCTCCCTGCGGGTTCTTCCACCTGTCCCAAATTCCGGCAAAAGCAAAGATCGAATCGTCATGCATGCTGAAATTAAAGGGCTGCTTCGCTTTGCCCTCCCGCTTCCACTCGTAGAAACCGTCCGCAGGGATCAGGCAGCGGCGCTTTCTGAGGGACTCCCGGAACGCGGGTTTAGTGGCGACCGTCTCCGCACGAGCGTTTATCATCTTGAAGCCGATGCTGGCGTCTTTCGACCAGAACGGAATCAGCCCCCACCGCATTCGTGAAGCCAATCGTTTCGGCTGTTCAGTGTGCTGCCGGATGACCGGGACGTTCTGCGTAGGCGCGATGTTGTACCGGGGCTCCCAGTCATCATCGGGCTCGACATCGAAGCACTCGGCTAAAAGGTCTTTGCGCCGGGAGAGGCGGTAGCGGCCACACATGGAACCAGATTGTATCATATTCGCTTTTTGTTCGCCATGCCGATACAATCGTATGCCGTGCGTCTCCTGCCAGCAATTTCGGAAGGTTCGGCCACCGTCGAGTGGCTCTTCCTTGACCTGAACTCCTACTTCGCTTCGGTTGAGCAACAGGAACGCCCGGAACTGAGGGGGCGTCCAATCGGCATTGTGCCCCTCATCACCGAGCATACCTGCTGTATCGCCGCCTCCTACGAAGCCAAAGCATACGGCGTAAAAACGGGAATCAACGTGGAGGAGGCCAAGCAGCTATGCCCGCACCTTCAACTTGTCGAAGCCCGTCCCAAACTCTACGTCGAGTATCACCACCGCATAGTCGAGGCCGTCAATTCCTGTATCCCGGTCACCAATGTCATGTCGGTAGACGAGATGGCATGCAGGCTGATGGGGAGAGAGCGTGCCCTGCCCAATGCCACCACCATCGCCGTCGATATCAAGCAGGCGCTCCGCACCGTAGGAGATACGCTGCGCTGTTCGGTAGGGCTGGCTCCCAACCGATACCTGTCGAAGATCGCCTCTGACTTGTGCAAGCCGGATGGGCTGACGGTTTTCCTGCTGCGGGATTTGCCGCAAGCTCTCTATTGCCTGAAGCTTTCGGACTTGGTTGGCGTCGGCCACGCCATGGAGAAGCGGATTCACAACAGCGGGATAACGACTGTCGAACAGTTATGTCAGCTTTCGCCGGAGCAGATGCGAAGTATATGGAACAGCGTCCTTGGCGAGCGGCTTTGGCATTGGCTGCGCGGAGCCGACTTCCACGACCCGGAGTTCAAACGGAAGAGCCTCGGCAAACAGCACGTTCTTGCGCCCAAATACCGAACGCGGGAGCAGGCGTTTTGCGTGGCGCTCAAGCTGCTCCACATCTCAGCCACCAACCTGCGGAAGTTGAAGATGTGGGCTGGCGGTATTGGGGCGGGAGTGAAGTTTTTGAAGAAGCGTCCCGTGAGATTCAGCGACGAAGGGGACGTTCCCGCGTGGAAGGCTCACATGCGAATTCCCGAGTGCCGGGACACCGTGATCCTCCAGCGGCACCTGACGGAGTTGTGGGACTCTTGCCCAGAACAGGAGCCATTGCAAGTCGGCGTATGGCTCTTCAATCTCGTTCCGGATGAACTGCACACGCTTTCCATGTTCGAGGACGACGAAAAGCGATACCGGATTAGTACGGTCGCTGATGAGCTAAACCAGCGGTACGGGCAGAACGCCGTGTACTTTGGCGGAATTCATTCGGTGCTCGACTCTTCCCCAACGCGAATCTCATTCACATCCATTCCCGACGTAGATGACTTTTGATACTGACGACAGCAAATATAGATGGGCGGGAACTCCGTACTGCCCGTATCTGCGCAATCGCGGCTACAGCCAGTGGGTCGGGCGGGAGGAACTGTTCGAGCGGGAGCGGGGTGGCGTCCCGGATTTTCAGGGGGTGGGACGAGTGTGTGAGGGCGTGTGCAGAAGCGAAACCGTAAGCGTTCTCTGACTTGCAGCCCCGTAGCCAGAACGTTCCGACGATCGAATCGCACGTATTGCCTCAAGCGGCTCTTCAGAATGCGCCGTTCTGCTCTGGCCTGCTACACTCTTCTTAGAATTCAACCCTAGAAAGGAGTCCTCATGAGTACAGTATCGCCGTTCCACACAAACTCACCCGAGTATCCGCCAAAGCACCGGGAGGTTTATCACGATAAGGACACCTGCCCCGATGGGAAGCGCATTAAACCGCAGCACCGTCTGACGGGAACCGGGGGAAAGAAACACTGCTTAGAGTGTGACAAGGTCAGCTAGGCATCTGCCTCGGGAACGTAACTTTCAGGCGCAAGAAGATATGCGAAAGCCCACCAACGAGTTCATCCAGTTGGTGGGCTTTTTCGTGTCCTAAGCCGGAACATTTGTCAGTCAGCAAAGGACAGCATCAACGATTGGGCGGCTTGGTGCCGATTCCCGACAACTCCCACGCCTCACGAATGCTAGTCCGCCCTTCCCCAAACGGTTCCTTTCGCCAGACATGAAAAAGGAACAGCGACACCCTCCGACCGAACGCCAGTTGTAATATCTTCCATTTCCACATGACTGAACCGAATCCAATGATCCCAAACAGTATCACACGCTGGCTGCCTGTTCCTGTCGTTGCGTTCAGTACCAGATTGTAGTCTCTAAACCCTTCCCGTCATGCTCCGGCTCGCACACCCGCCGAGCTTCGCCATTAGAAACTCGAAGCGCCGACCATACCGCAACTGCCGAATCCAGCAGATCGTCTCTGCCGACACCGGAAGGACGATTCTGAAGGTGGCGGTCGATGCCCGAGAAAACGGGACGGAGCAGATCGAGGCGCTCATTTACGCCGTCCTTAATCTTCTTCCTGTGTACCATGGGGCGGTTCTGCGCTAGAGCCCAGAAGCAGACTTCGGGGTGAACCTCGAACGCCCCCATGCCTGCTGGCTCAGACCTTTTCCTGTCATACGGAGGTTCATGGCGGTGGCAACGGCGTGATTCTTTGCAGAGAGGGCGGCTCGGCACGGCGGCGAAAATACGCTGTTGCGTCGAGGCCAGCCCAACAGCTTTCTTGCCGCCTTGTCGCATGCTCTGGAGCCGTCCAGCAGTCCGATGGGAATGTCGATGGCGAGGTACGCCAGATCAGGAGGACGTTTTCTCAGCAGG
>Ga0116122_1000761_pt1 | contig 17513 bp, 23 predicted proteins | sample June2015DPH_13_5_FD_89726 | JGI IMG/M metagenome (GOLD analysis project Ga0116122, IMG submission 89726) | Peatland microbial communities from SPRUCE experiment site at the Marcell Experimental Forest, Minnesota, USA - June2015DPH_13_40 | ecosystem: Environmental > Terrestrial > Soil > Wetlands...
ATTGACAGCCGCTTCCCGCCATGATAGAAATTGTATGTCAGACTGAAGGGCCTGTGGCGCAGTTGGGAGCGCGCATGACTGGCAGTCATGAGGTCGAGAGTTCGAACCTCTCCAGGTCCACCAATCTTTGCCATGGGTTAGCGGTCAAAGGTAATTCCAAAAAGTACAAACTGGTACAATCACGTCATCCACAAAGCGTGCGCCACCTTAGAAGCTGCTTCCCGCTTCTCTTCCGACACGGCATGGGTGTAAACATCCAACGTGGTTCGAATGTCGGCATGGCGTAGCAGTTCCTTTTGGACGGCTGGCGTTGCTCCAAGTGAGTGCAAGAGCGTCGAGTAGGTGTGCCTGAAGGTGTGCCAGCCGATGTTACCGATTCCCGCTTTTGTTGCGGCGGGTTTCAGGTGATCGGCAAGGATGCCGTCCTTCCACGGTGGTTTGCCGGTTGCCCCGGCGAACACGTAATCCGAGTCTCCCGAGTAAACTACCCGTGCCCTGTGCTGGAGAAACGCCTCTGCTAAGTCAGGGTCGAGAGGCAGGGCGCTCTCCGAGGCTTCAGTCTTGGTGGGATTAACATCTCCCCCCACAACGCTCCGCTGAATCTTGACTGTCAAGTTGTTGAAATCAATATCTCCCCACCGCAGGCCCAGGAGTTCGCAGACCCTTAGGCCCAGGCAGGCGATTGTTATCACCATCGTCTTGAAAGGTTCGCAGAGTTCTCCCAAGAGAGCCTTGAATTCTGCCGGTGTGAGTGCGCGCGGTGTCTTGAGGCGTTTCTGCGACTGCCGTACCAGAGAAATGGGATTCTGTTCAACCATCTTCCAGCGAAGAGCCGCTTGATAGAGTATGTGAAAAAGGGTTCGAACATGGGATTTCACCTGCCGGGAGTGCGGGTAAGCGTCAAGCCAGTCTCCCACGGCCAACGCTTCTACGTTATGGACGAATTCGGTTCCCCACCTTGGCTTGATGTGGTTTTCGAAAAGTCCGCGATAACCCTTCTGCGTGTGTTTCCGGCAATGCTTCGCCGCATGTTCTGCCATGAACCGCTCTATCAACGCCCCGACCGTAACGGCGTGAAACTGCCTTTGCGGATTCTGCGCGTTGATCTTGATGCGAAGGTGCTCAACGGCCCTTTCCGCGTCGGCCTGAGTCGGGAATTTTTCAACCGTTCCAATCAACACTGACGTTGGCTTTCCGTCTTCCAACCAGCGGAATTGCCAAACGTTCGGCCCTTTCTTCCGCTTCCTTACCGTCAAATTTCCGTACTGATATCGTGCCTGCATGGTTCCTCCATTCAAAATGAAGTTGCCGTGCGGCACGGTTGGCTGTTTGATTGTAGCCTTGAGTTGATCCAGGCGTCCAGCGTTGTTGCGCGATACCGCCAGAACTTACCAACCTTTAGCGCTGGCACTTCGCCGCGCTTCGCCATCCGTTCAAGCACTTTCGGATGAATCTTCAGAGCCTGTGATGCTTCCTTGCTGGTAAGAAGTGTCTCAATTCCACTTGGCATGCAGTTCAGAACCTCTCGGGCAGCTACAATTCAATGTCCGTGCCCCATGAAGTGGTTTATTAGGAAACTGTCCCCCATTATCACCTTCATCCTAACGACGGCTGCGGGCAAACGGCTGGAACGCTTCGAGCACAGCCATATACTCGCGTTTTGATTCACGACTTGGCTCTCGTGCCTGCGCGCCGAGAAGAAAGAGTTCCTTAGGATGGGTTTTCGCCACGCGATCTCACGGGAGGATACACCTCGGCCTGGCTGGGCGGCGTGGTATAGAGAATGAGCTTGCCGCCGAAAAGCCAGAAGATACCAACTCCAGGTTCGGGTTTTGCTCGTGCGGTCATTTCTTCGGGTCTGGGTCGTCGCTTTCTCCCGGCTCTTCCTCCTTCAGCAGCCCAGCTTGCTCCAGCATGATTTGCAGGACGGGCGGCATGCAGTGCTCGTCCTTGAGCTCCTCGTGGACGGGGCATGCCTTCATGCCGTCTGCGTTGTGGCAGTAAGCACGCAGGGTCACGAGGTTCTCGATAGCGTCATTTCCCTGCAGGCTTCTTTTGATCCTGTGATGGACCTGGAGATTTTCGAGCGAGCCGCACTTTTGACATCATCATCCGTCGCGCTCCAGCACCTGCTTCATCAACCGCCGGTAAATCTGCTTTCCCAGCTTGATCCGCTTTACCTTCGTCAGCATTTGCTGGCGGTCCCCACTTCCCTGCCCCCGCTTTGGCCGGCAAGACCTGCCTGATACTCCCGCGGCGGCAGATGCACAAGGCGGTGAATCACCATCCAGATCTCCTCCGGCGTCGACTCTTCTCCCCTCCCCGCCAGAAAATCCGCGCACACCAGTTTCAGGCAGTACCCCCGCGAGCGCTCCGTCCCCACCATCCGCGAGGCCACGTAGAGAGCCCTTTCCACCACCGGCAACTGACTGCTTGAAGTAAATCATCTCGTAAGGCTCGTAGTCTTCCCGCGTGAAGTACTTGTGCACCGCTTCCTTCAGCTCCTGCTTCGTCGACTCCTGCGCCCTGTGCAACCAGGTTACACAGTCAAATCGTCGCCCTTCACTCCTCGCCACTTTCCCCAGTTCCAACGCCTTGGACCAGCCCAGGTCTTCGATCTCGGGCGCCGGAATCTGCCCCAGGTGGTCATGGATCGACATGAGGTAATAGGCCTTTCGCCGGGAGTCCGGGAACTTCTCCTCCAGGTATGCTTCAAAGCTTTGGTATCCCACCATCCTGCGCCGCTCCTCATTCCTGTCACCTACCCACAACATACCTGGCAGATTTGAATTTTCCCAAGGTTTTTGGGTCAGGCCGCCCCCCAAGCGCCGAGGCCCGCCCACGCGAGTCAGTTGCAGAAGACGCACCGGATACTCCCGCGGCAGCAGATGGACAAGGCGGTAAATCACCATCCAGATCCCCTCGGGCGAAAACTCATCTCCCCTCCCCCGCCAGAAAATCCGCGCGCAGCAGTTCCAGGCAGTACCCCCGCGAGCGCTCCGTCCCCACCATCCGCGAGGCCACATAGAGGGCCCTTGGCACTGCTGAACCCAGAGAAAAATCTCTCGGTTAGGGGAGCGAATCTGTTGCACCCTGTCCGCTACTGCAACCCTTTAGTTTCAGTAACTTGGCTCTCCTTTTCACCCTCCTGACCGTCAGTTAGTGTTGCGCCTACCCCGTTTGGAAACCAGTCGGGTAGCGAGCCATCTCGAACAAAGGATTCTCGTTGCTCCTTCGACAGGCGCTCAAGTAACTTCTTGGGGCTCTTACCCTGCGCCTGCTCTATCACCTGCTCCTCGCTGTTGATTTTGGCGTATGCCTTGATGGCTGAGACAATTACCGAACCATTCATGGGAGTAAAGTCCGCTCTCTCGATTATCCGTTCGAGAGCCACCCTGATATTCCTTTGGCGTTTACCGAAAAGGCCGAAGGCGTGAGCGTGCCGATACTGGGCATCACGACTGACGTCGTATTTCTTGCCAATAAGTTCGGTACTGCCCCAGCCAATAAAAGCCTCCTCAATTTGCTGGCGATAGGGGGACGAACAGATTGTGCATTGGGCCTTATGCCGCCCGAGGTTCACGCTACCATCGTCATTGTCCTTAAGTTGCTTCTCATCGTTCATAGAATTTACCTTCACTTTCGTTTGAAACTTCTAAGGGGGGTGAAATTTGCCGGCCTGAAGGGGAACCATTTTCGCCGGTGGGAGGGGTCCCGGCGTCCTTTGTGGGGCAACCTATTGCTATTTTCGGAAGTCCGGCGGGGGGGATAAATCCAGTACTCGCGCAGCTTGGTGGTCTCAGCGCGAGTGCCAGCCTAGTTGAAGAGCAGGCCAGGATACATTCGGCAAAGTTAGCCGGCGATTCCCTTACACTGGCGCGCCATGCTCCGGAGATGTTTGACACCTACCACCGGCGCAGCGCCAACAAAATCTCAGGCGGTGCCCGCGTGCTGTACTCGGTGGAAGACAGCCCGGCGCTGGTGTTGAATACCACGGCGGGAATGAAAGTCGTGCTTTGGGACCCGCCAGATCTTTCGTCCAAGGAAGATGTTCCTCTCAAGGATGACTGGGGAGGCAGTGGCGCTACTTATGCCCTAACTGGGTGAGTTCGATCAGATCTTCGAATCGGAAGCGACAACGGCCGGCAGCCATCACCACAAAGGGATCAGGCACCCTTAAATCGGTAAAGCTGACAGGAATGGAGGCTTCCGAACCCGAGTCGTTGCGGTAACTGACGCGATCATCACCCCAGTCTCTCCGGAAGAACAGGACCTCAAACTCCCGTCCAAACAGGGGATGAAAAGGATGGGTGACGCGGAAGCGCTGGGCTTCGCCGCTCACATCGGGTGTAATTGATGACTTCCTCTTTGACAGCCTGCCAGAAGGATATATGGCGCTGATCTTCGGATCCAAATATACCGTTCAAAAGTCCCGAACACGCCAGGAGGCCGACGTGGCCTGCGTGCAAGGGTGTGAGAGGCCGGCCGGTGGCGGACACGGGCTCAGCAAAGAGAATGCGTCCCGCCTGTCGATACGCCGCTGACTGCGGGAGCAGATCCTCGATCTCATCAAGAGGCAGGCCACGGTAGACCAGTTGAGCTGGTCCGCTCACGGGCACGTCGTACCGCGCTTCGGGCTCAGAAGGCAGGGCCGGGATTTGGGAGGGATTCCTTGCCAGGCTGGCGTGGTAAAGTCGTGCCCTGGTGATATCGCTGTCCGTAAGACATTCTCTCTCGCGCCGGCTTCGTCGTGCTCCGATCACCACCACCTGCTTATAGCGCACACACTCAGAAGCTTCGAGCCGGTAAGCCCGGGAGTCGCGGAAGTGCGATGCGAGAATCTGGCTGCACTCAGCCAGTCTCTCCGAGGGTATGACCAAAACCAAGATACCGGCTGGCTTGAGCCAGCGATAGGTGTGGCTCAGGAACGATTGCTCTGTGCGGTGACTGTCAGCCGGCCCAAGGGCCCAATCGTAAGGTGGATTCAGATATAGGAGGCCAAAGCACTCGACCGGGCACTGCAGTTCCAGCGTATTTCCCTGGACGATGTTGGGAATCCGCTGCCTAGCTTGCTCAGTGCGATAGGCATCAAGCTCGATACCGTAGCGAAGCACCTGGGCTCCACCTGTAATTGTCTCAAACGCTACGCCATCACCGATACACGGGTCGAGCGCGGACGACGGAGCATCTGGAAAACAGAGTAACCTGCGAATCCGCTGGGCTTCGGACAAGGGCAGCGGGTAGAAGCCGAGTCGACTTTTGCCCTGAAAGCGCACCGGGGACCTCCTTTCTCTGAAGAGCCTGCACACTCATCATGGAGAAGATCATTGGGACTCTTCCTTCTCAAATGGGACTCAGGCGGCCAGATGGGGGAGAGAGTGTGAAGGATGTCCTTCGCGGCAGGATCAGATGCCAGCCATTTCTCCCAGAGGGAGGGGGTTTTAGGCTGCTACGGATGTTCACCGCGCTGGCGGAATGCCTCTGTGACGGCAAGCCGTCGCTTTCTAACGAGGTTTGCGGCGCTCGGGCAGCTTTTTGCGCGTGTCTACACGGGTCTCCATCTGGGGCAGCGCTTTGGGCAACTGGATGTCCAGAGCCTTAAGCAAAGCGCCGCAGGTGGCCCCGGGCGTGGGTAGGCGCAGGCAACTGCCTCCCCCCTCCACTTTCATTTCGGTCGAGACCAAGCTCTGCAGTTGATGCAGACCTTCTTCCACGGTGACGTCCAAGGCCGCCCAAGCCCGGCTCAGTTCCCGCCGGATCAGGTAGGCCAGCATCACCACCAACACGTGGCCGCGGGTGTGTTCCGGCGTACGCACGTAAATGGGGCGAGTCTCCAGGTGCGCCGTCTTGCAAGTGCGGAAGGCCTGCTCGACTTCCGCCAAGTCCTTGTAACGCTCATGCACCACCTGCTTAGAAGCGGCGCTCTGGGGCAGGTCCGTCTTGATCACGTAACACCCGTCCAGACGAGAGGCTTCTTCCAGGGCTGCTTCGTCCCCCCTCAGCTTCAAGCCCCGCCCTTCGCTCTCCACTTCCAGCCAAGGCTCAATTTTCAACTGGGCGAGTTTGGCGCGCACCCGCTCTTCCGCCTTGCCTACTTTGGCACGAGGGTGCTCGGCCAGATAGCGGTTCTGGGCTAGGCACAGTCGCTCCACGCTGGCCCGCTTGTCGGCGCGGGAAGTGGCGATATCCGCGGCACGCAGGGGATTCCGCCGCAGCACGTAACGCACTCCATCCTCCTCCACCTCGCACACCGTCGCGTCAAACAACTCCATTTGCAGGATGCCCGCCTTGAGCAAGGTCTCGATCTGGGGCTTGGTGATGGCGGTGATGTAGTGAAACCCCGCCTGCGCCAGCTCCTCCACCTGGGCGCTTTTGATCATGCCTCGGTCGCCCACAAAGGTTGCCCGTTCACAACCAAAACGCTGGCTCGCCTTCTTCACCTGCGCGCCAAAGGTCTTGAGGTCCCGCGTGTTCCCCCGGAAGACTTCGGTGGACACCGGCTCGCCCTGCTCGTCGCACAACAGGCCGATGACAATCTGTTTCTTACCTTTCTTGCCGTCTCGCGGGTAGCCGTAGTCCGCATAGGCATTCTTTTCCCCTTCCAGGTAACTGCTGGTCACGTCGTAGAGAAACAACTGCGGTTTCTTTTCCCCTCGCCGCGTCGCAAACAACCGCTGCTCGATCACCTCCTGTTGCTCGCTGAGCCAAGTGAGATTAGCGTACAGGTCGTTCTCGTCAAAGCCCCGCTGGATTCCCAGCACCGGGCAGGCCGCATGCACCTGGGCCAAGCGCACGGCGGACAAGCGCGAGCCCTGCTCCAGTACCCGCGCCAAGACCTGCCACAAGGCCAGTTGGGCGGCGAAGGCAGGCCCCAGGGCTTTCAGGATACCCAGGCGCTGGGCCACTTCATAGACGGTCCACACCGCTCCTACGGAGGGACCCTGTTGGAGATGGATCTTATCCAGGGAGCCCAGGGCTGCCAAGTCGCCCTTGAATTTCAGAGCCAGTTTAATGGCCGCGATCTCCTGGGGATCACAATGAGTGAGGTTGGCGATGTTGCGCTTGCGGACGTGCTTACCGTCACGGTAGGACTCGCGGAGATAAATCGACTGATAGATTTTGCCGTTGGCGGAAGGCCAGAAAGCGTATGCGACATGCATGTATACATAATTAGCGTAAATCTTCATAAAGTCAAGGGGAAAATGCAGAACAATCAAATTAATACATGTCTACACAATTGAGCCAAAATCACGATCAACCACATGAGAATTGGGAACTTACCTCAGGAGACTAGGGTGAACATCCGATAGATGCGGTCTTCGAGGGAGACCGGGGCGACTGGGCCGTAGAAGTGAAGACAAGCAGTTTCGATTCCCACAAGCTAAAAGGGCTTCTGGAGTTTTGTCGTCGGAATTCGAAGTTTCGGCCCTTAGTCATCACTGCGCCTGGTGACGAGCGTATCGCTTATGGTCACGGTTTGTCGGCCATTAGCTGGAATGAATTCTTGCTGTCGGGCCCTCCTTCTTCAGATAAGACCACAGGGTGACCTGAAGGTGCCTGCGCTGAAGCAGAGGGGGTGGCTCTCTGGAGTTGCCGTCTAGGGGTTAGGACGTCAGATTCTCGATCTGAAAACCCGGGTTCGATTCCCGGTAGCGCTACCAAATCCACAACTTAGTAGTTTTTCCGCATAAACAAAGGCGATAATTGTGATTATGGAGTCGTTCTTCCTTGTCTCTTGGGGTCTCGCGAGTCTATGCCGTGCGCTATAGCAATGGACAGTATATGGACAGTAAGATTTCAAGAAACAGTGCGTCGGTGGGCGGGTCTGAGCTGAACCGCGGTCGCGTCTGTTTCTTTTGCCGGATACTTTCTTTGTAGAAGGTGAGCTGACTTCGAATGGCCACCAGCATAGGTCCCAAAGAGGCTCGGTTGCGGAGGAAGGCCGAGACAGTGCACGATCCGATGGGACGACCACAACGTGCTTTGCCATCCGAATATCCAGGATTCTCAAGGCAGACGGTTGGCGTCTGCCAGTTTTGCCGAGCCTCCGCAATTTGGAAATAAAACGCATCGATTCGAAACGTTTCGTCCGATGCGGGTTGACAAGCGAATGTGTGTACAGCAAAATAGAACCTCATGCAGACCTTATTGCAGAACGTAGAAGCACGGGCAAGGATTTATGTCAAGACTCATTATGCTGAACGAAGAGCGACGCCGAGCCATTCATGAGATAATCAGCCACGAAGGAAGAGGTTTAGTCAAAGAACTTGCTGGGCGCTTGCACACGTCGCAGGTGACGATCCGGAAGGATCTCGAAATCCTCCACAACCATGGGCTGGTCCAGCGTACCCAGGGCGGCGCGTTGCCCGTGCAAGCCGGAGCGTTGCTTGATCCCAGCTTGCGAGAAAAGGAAAACCAACATCGGAAGGAAAAACAACGAATCGGCAAGGCTGCGGCGGACCTGGTCAAGGAAGGTGAGTCCGTGCTTTTAGATTCAGGGACCACGACCACGGCAGTTGCGAGGGCCGTGCGGGACCGCGGCCGGCTGACCGTCATTACCAATGCTGTGAACATTTCTGCAGAACTCTCCGGTACCCCCATTGAGGTGATCCTTACCGGCGGAACCCTGCGCGAGAACTCTTTTTCGCTCGTGGGTCCTTTGGCGGAGGAAACACTGCACAGGCTTAGCGCGGACATTCTATTCCTGGGGGTGGACGGGCTTGATGTGCACTTTGGCGCAACCACCCCGAACCTTCAGGAAGCCAGCGTGAATCGAGTGATGGTGGAGATCGCCAGGCGAACTGTCGTGGTGTGCGATTCCAGCAAGTTAGGACGCCGCAGCCTATCTCTTATTACCCCGCTCTCCGGGATCCATGAGGTCATAACGGACAGCAAGATTCCGAAGGCTGACCTGAGGGTGCTCACGGAGGCGGGCATCAAGGTCACGATTGTTTAGCAATTCCCAGCGGAGGAGCCACGGACGGTGCAGCCTCTTCGGCCGGCTCGACATTGCCGTGCTCCGCTGGAAAAGGTCCTGCGATGCCTGGCAAACGACGGGTTCACTACCAGACTACCCCGTTGGACAAGCAAGCCCAGGAGAAGTACGTACTGATGCTCCGCGGCATTTCTGTGGAAGCCAACCAATAGAGGAAATTGGCTGATTAGCGTGGATAAAAGGAGAGATTCTTCATGAGTGTCGCAGACCAAGGTCCTGGAATGAATACGCTAGCTGAGATTCTTTCTCAACCGCGCTGCTGGAAAGAATGCTTCAAAGTGTTAGATGAAAGCGACCAACTGGAAAAGGTCAAGGAACTGTTCAGCAACGATGCGGAGTGTCTCTTTATTGGTTGTGGCTCAAGCTATTACATTTCACTGGCGGCAGCAGCAAGCTGGCAGATGATCACGGGAATCCGGGCTCGGGCCATACCTGCTTCAGAACTTCTTCTTTTCCCGGACCTTGTCTTGACCGACACAGCAAAGTGCCGGCCCATCCTGGTGTCACGTTCCGGTCACTCTTCGGAAGTGGTTCGCGCCGCGCAGTATCTGGAAAAGGAAAGGAACATCCGGACATTAGCCATCAGTTGTACCACGCATCAACCGCTCGAGAAGATCTCTGCGGCTACGCTCTACCTTCTGCCCGCGGACGAGAAGAGCGTAGTGATGACTCGTTCCTTCACCTCGATGTTGCTCGGGGCGCAATCGCTGGCGGCGTTTGTTGCCAACCGGAAAGAAGTTACCAACGGGCTACGAAGGCTTCCCGACGGCGTGCAGAATGTTCTTAATGCCGTGAATAAGAGAATCCGGGAGTTCGTGCAAGCCAGGACCTTTGCAGACTATGTCTTCCTGGCCCAAGGACCGCTGTTCGGCATTGCCTCCGAAGGCCAACTGAAGATCAAGGAGATGTCTTGTTCTTACGCGCAGGTCTTTCATACCCTGGAGTTTCGCCACGGCCCGAAAGCGATTGTGAGTCCGGAGACCCTCATCACCTTTCTTCTCTCGGAAACTGCTTACGAAGCAGAGCGCCAAGTGTTGGAGGAGATTAAAGGTCTCGGCGCAACGACCCTCGTCATCGCGAGCCAGGCAGATGCCGCCACCCGGGAAAACGCTGATTTGCTGGTGGAACTCAACCTGGACGCCCCCGAATCTGTCAGGGCCGCTGGCTACCTCGTTACCTGCCAGTTGATGGGTTTCTACACCGGCCTGAAGAAGGGGTACGACATTGACAGGCCGCGAAACCTGGCAAGGGCCGTCATCCTCAGCAGCCAGCAATGGGAGCTTGTTACCCATGCCGCGTTTTGACGTGACCGTCGTCGGCGAGTTGAACCTAGACTTGATTCTCTACGGGTTGCCGCAGGAGCTTGAGCCCGAACGCGAGTTGATGGCTCGAGGCATGACCCTCACCTTGGGAAGTTCCTCAGCCATATTTGCCCATAATCTTTCGGCGATCGGAAGCAAGGTAGGTTTCATCTCACGCATCGGGGACGACCCGCTTGGTCAAGTGGCACTTGATCGGCTGAAAGCAGGCGGGGTGGATGTTTCGAATGTGCGCAAAGTGAGTGGCCCGACAACCACCGGGCTTACCGTAATCTTGCCCCGGACTCGTGGCCGTAACATTCTGACTTACCCAGGCACCATGAACGATATGTGCCGGGATGACCTGGACCTTGATTATCTGGCGGATTCGAAACACTTTCACCTTTCGTCGTTCTTCCTGCACCGGGCCCTGCGCGCGGACATCCCGAAATTGTTCAGAGCGATGAAAGAGAGAGGCCTTACAACTTCGTTCGATACTAATGACGATCCCGACGACCGCTGGGATAGCGACCTGTTGGAAGCCTTGAATTATGTCGATGTTTTTCTTCCCAACGATCGCGAAGCGAGAAAGATCACGCGAGAGGAAGACCTGGAGACGGCCATATCCGCTCTCTCGCAACGCGTGCCGATCCTGGCCGTCAAGTTAGGAGCGGAAGGGGCGATCGCCGCGGGTTCGTCTGGGCAAGTACGATGTCCAGCATTGCAAGTCGAGGTCGTCGATCCTGTCGGAGCGGGCGACAGCTTTGACGCGGGCTTTATTCACCAGTATGTGCGCGGAGGGGACCTGGCGGACTGCCTCGCTCATGGCAACCTGATCGGCGCCTTTTCCACGACGCGTCCCGGCGGCACGGAGGCGTTCCTGGACCGGACGCATCTCGAGCGTTTCTTTAGCCAGCATGCGCGCGGGGGAATACGGCCATGATTGATTTTCATACCCACCCTGTTCTCATCCAGGAATTTGCGGCCAAATACCCTGAGTACACACGCATGGCGCGGGACGTGTTCCAGATTGGAAATAACCTTCAGCCGCTGGAGACTTTCTTCCTGCAGATGGATGTTGCGGGAATTGAGAGGGCGGTCCTCCTCCCCATCGCCTGCGAGCGCGCACGCCAATATGACGTTTGCAGCAATCAGCAAGTGGCGGAGCTCTGCGCTACATCCAAGCGATTCATTGGCTTCGCCAGTGTGGACCCGTTGAAGCCCAGTGCAGCGAAGGAATTGGAATTTGCCGTCCAGAGCCTGGGGCTGAGAGGCTTGAAGCTTGATGCCGCACTTCAGGACTTTGACCTGAACCATCCAAAGGTGTTTGAGGTTTACGAAGCGGCATCATCACTCGGAATCCCCGTGGTGGTTCACACGGGGATGAGTTGGGCCCCGGGAACTGCGCTGGCGCAGGGACAACCACTCTTGCTGGAAAAAGCCATTCGCAGATTCTCCAGGCTGAACTTTGTTCTCGCCCACTGGGGATGGCCGTGGGTCTGGGATGCCAGCGCTTTGGCATTGAAGTATCCCAATGTGTTCCTTGACACTTCTTGCCTTTACTACGACGGCCCGAGGGAGTTTTTCCAGTTCGTTTTCAGCAAACAGATCCCCACGACGCTGATCGAGCGGAGCCTGCGGAACCAAGTGGTGTTCGGGTCCAATTATCCGCGGGTGGAAATCAAAAATATGGTGAAAGCGCTGAAGTCTCTGGCCCTCACGGAAGGGTGCCTGGGAAAGATCCTGCGCACCAATGCGGAAACCTTGTTGGGGATAAAGAATCGTCCCCTTCGCTAGTTTCGACCCGTGCGCTGCGAGGTCATATCCTCGCTGTCCGACGACGCTGAAAAGTGAAGGACAGAGCCCATGATTATCAAGCTCGAAAGAGTGAAGGTTCAAACCCGTAAAGCTGAGGAAGCCATCGATATCACTTCGCAGGTCGGTAGTGCCTGAAATTTGTGTTGCTGAGTATTTGTCGGATTTTTTCTTCGCACAAGAATATGCAAGATGTTCGTCAACCGAACACAGCAAACTTAGAGCTACACTCATTAGGTTTCTCTTGAGAAGCTGCTTTGCAATGTAATTTAGAGTGTCCAGGTAGCATGGTAAGCCATCATAGAGAAGCTAGGAATTTTCTTGTAGTGGACTACATTATATTACACAATAATCCCCGGTAATGGGGACTGGCCAAGTCATAACCACTACCGGGGTTCTTACATATCCACTCCACGGCAAGATTAAAAATCCTGCCAGTGGAGCGGACAGTGACGGTGATCCTAAGTTTGTACAGCTTGATGTACGCTCTCACAGATCACCTCCATGGCCCGAAGATTTGGAAACTCCAAGTTATCGGAGTTTTCCCGTTGGGCTAGTACGGAAACTTAACCATGCAACGTAACTAAGTTCTCCGTGCTCTCCCAAGCGAATTGGCTAGTCCAAAATCAACGAGCCATAAGACCCAATTCTATCACAACCTCCTTCGCGTCGTGGGCGCGGAGGCGGTGGGTTTTGAACCCACGGACCGTGGATCAGCACGGTCAATCGATTATGGATCGATCCCTTTAAACCGCTCAGGCACGCCTCCGTACAGAAAGAGCCCGCAGAAACTTGCGGGCTTTTTCTTCACTCAAGAAATTCCAGAATTTTACCTGGTTTGAAAATCACTGTCTTGACGCCGTTCTCCGATGGCGCTTCCTTCACGTATACATCGCCTAGATCAATTCCAAAATTTTTTGCTTGCTTGCCGAGGCTACCACCGGCTACACCCCCTAGTGCGTATCGGTTCTCAAATCCGAGTTCCTTTGCGACATTCTCAGCGGCGATACCTTTCGGACCAGCAGCTTTGACAAAATGCAGAAAGCGTTTTCCTTGTTCGGACAGGGCATTGAAAAACGCCTTGTAATTGCTATCGAGAGGCAATGGAGCTTGCCCCGTTTCTCTGCCGCCATGGTCGCGGGAGGTGTGACCGTTCAAACCAGCCAACTCCTTGAGTTCCGCAACACTCAGTTCAGCTTCGATCGTCGCACCGCTTTTCCTGATGATAACTTTTGCCATATGGAATTGCTCCTTCCAACTCTACTACATCACGAAGCTAGCATTAGCGTGTCTCGATGTCAAGTTCCAAACGCATAAAATCACGGCTACCGACCCTAAGCGTTTAGGTCTCAAGAGGACTCTTCTAACAATTTGAAAACACGGCAAATATAGTTCTTGACAACATATCACTATGATGCTATATGGCTATCATGCTAAGAACAATCCACAGAGAGGAGACAGTGAATGGAAGCCGAAAAGAAAAAGCACACGGGAGTCTATCTGCCAGCCGACTTGCTCCGCCGCTTAGCTCAATATCAAGTGGACAAGGCCGGAAGGCTCTACGGTCGGAACGAGATCATCATTCAGGCGATAGAGGAATTCCTGAAAAATCACAAGCACTGAAAATCAAAAGCCCCGTCCTTGGCTGGAACCAAGGGCGGGGCCAAATCCAGCACGCGGGACTAGCCGCTATGCCGAATCCTCAAAAGCATTATCGGCTCGCCCCGCAGAAAGGGCAAGCCGAAAATGACGTGCCACAATTGCAAGATTGAATGCCGCAAGTTTGGAAAAAACCGCAAAGGCCAGCAACGCTATCGCTGCTGCCAATGCTACAAGACGTACTCAGAGCCACGAAATGAGCATCTGGGCGGCATGTACACAGCCCCCGAGAAAGTGGAAGCTGTTATCAACCTCCTTGTCGAGGGTTGCTCTATTCGTTCGATTCAGAGACTCACAGGTATTGACCAAAACACGATCATGAAGATTCTGGTGCTGGCTGGTGATCGCTGTGGGCGGCTTCTTGAGAATAAGTGCCAGAACGTTGCCGTCAAAGACGTACAGTGTGATGAAATTTGGGGCTTCGTTGGATGCAAGGAAAAGCACAACCATACGGGTAATCCTGACTTTGGAGATGCCTATTGTTTTATTGCAATCGAGAGAACCAGTAAGCTAGTGCTGACTTGGCATCTCGGACGGCGAACCACTCAAGACACAGAATATTTTGTGGAGAAATTGAACGGAGCAACCACCGGAAAATTCCAAGTGACAACGGACGGATTCGGACCTTATTTCGATGCGATTCATATGTCCCTTGGAATCCGCGTCGATTACGCGCAACTGATAAAGGTGTACGCGGCTCCTACAGACGATGAACATCGCTATTCACCAGCCAGCGTGGTAGAGGCCATAGCAAAGCCAGTATGGGGCCAGCCGGACCCCGAGCGGATTTGCACATCGCATGTCGAGCGACAGAATTTGACCATGCGAATGCAGATTCGCAGACTGACACGGCTTACTAATGCCTTCTCGAAAAAGAGAGTTAACCTGTGGGCCGCTCTTGCTCTATACTTTGCTTGGTATAATTTCTGCCGGACACACCGGACGATCCGCTGCACCCCGGCAATGGAAGCAGGAATCAGCGACCATATCTGGAGCGTCAAGGAATTGATGAACGAATGAGCCTACCCCTTTTGAGTCCCGCGCCTAAGATCGCGTCGAAGTTTTCAAAAGGCGACGCCATCGTTGTTCATCATGGAGACACCGAACTATTCCTGAAAACCCACCCTCCTTCATTCATCGGACTGGTTATCACTTCCCCGCCATACAACTTGGGGAAAGAGTACGAATCCCGCGTGGACATTGAGTCATACCTCAGTACCCAATCCGGCGTCATCCGGGAGTTGATTCGGGTTCTCGCGGACAGCGGAAGCCTCTGCTGGCAAGTCGGAAACTGGGTTAATGAGGGCGAAGTATTTCCAATCGACATAGGTGAGCGGTCGCCCGCTTTCCCTGTCACACCACCGTACATGCGGGTCCGCATACGGTGGTTCGGCGGGTTGAGCGATTAACGGACCGTCAATCTCGGAATCGCGAGCGAGTCGAAGTAAGCATTGGGCAGCGCAAGCGCAAGGGCCTTGCTATTGGCAAGGTGCCACGGACCGTGGGCGCTGCCCGCCGTAGTCGCGGCGAGTTGAAAATTGACGCCCCGCTTCCGCAGTTCGGCAAACCGCACCGTTCCCCGCTGCCACTGCTTCCAGATCGCCGACCGCAGTCGGCGTCGGGTCCACTCCTCCAGGCTTTGTAGCACCGAGGGCGTTTCGCACTTCCCGAAATAGCCGATCCAGCCCCGTAGGTACAGGGCCAGTTCCTTCGCCATCCGTTCTATGCTAATCCCTCGGGTCCGGCTCGTCAGTTCCCGAACCCGCTCCTTGAACCGCTTCACCGCCTTCGGCGCAATGCGCCGTTTCGGCGACTCGGAACGTGTGAAGCTGAAGCCCAGAAACTTTCGTTCCCACGGCTCGGCCACCGCACTTTTCGACTGGTTCACCTGAAGCTTGAGCTTCGTGCTGATGAATCGCGTGAGGCTTTTCATCACCCGTTCCCCCGCCCGTCGGCTGCGCACGTAGATGTTGCTGTCGTCCGCATACCGCGCGAAGCGGTGGCCACGTCGCTCCAACGCCCGGTCGAACTCGTCCAGCACGATGTTACTGAGCAAGGGCGACAGAGGTCCGCCTTGCGGCGTCCCCTCGTCCACCGGGCTGACCAGCCCGCCTTCCATCACCCCGGCTCGCAGGAACGCTCGGATCAGCTTCAACAAACGCTTGTCGCTCACCCGCTCTGCGATTTTGGCCATCAGTTTGTCGTGGCTGACTCGGTCGAAAAATTTCTCGAGGTCCAAATCCACCACCCAGCGATAACCAGCGGCGATATGCTGCTGCGCCGCCTTCACCGCCTGATGCGCCGGGCGCCCAGGCCGAAACCCGCAGCTGTGTTCGGAAAACGTCCGGTCCCATCTGCCTTGTAGAACCTGCATCACCGCCTGCTGGATGAATCGATCCGGCACCGTCGGCATGGTTAGGGCGAACTGCACTTGTCTACAGCTCACCTTTGGGCTGGGCTGAAATCTGTCACCCCTTCCACCCGCTTCGCGGCAGGCGCTTTGAAGTCCTCAAGCAACGACCCCTAGCCGGCGTCGAAACTCTGATTCTCCGCGAGTTGGAGCGTGGCACCTTCAGTGTGCCGCGCGAGTGGACGGACTGGGCCGATCTGTCTCGGCATGACTCGCTGGCTGTGCCGCCAAACCGTTTCGCCGCTGACCTCCTTTTCGAGTTGGTCGCTTTACTGGATGAACTTCCGGTGTCCGGCCACTCCGTCGTGGGAAAAGGCCAAAAAAAGGATTGACAAATGAAACTCTACAGTTTAATGTCAGACCAGTTATACACGTGGTCTGACAGCAATGCCGAACGAACCCACTGCCGCTTTGCGAAAACGCCGCCGAGCTCTCCTGCGCCAACTGCCCCCGCTCAAAGCGATCCTGCGTGGTTCCCTCATCGAGCGCTACAAACGATGTGGCAAGCCCGGATGCAAATGCGCCGACGGTCCGGGTCACGGTCCCAAGTACTATCTGTCGGTGAGCTATCCCGGCCTGCGGCCGCAAATGGATTACGTCCCGCAGGAGTCTCATGCTCGGGCGGCAGAGTTCCTCGCCAACTACTATCGAGCCCGCGAGATCTTGGAGGCCATCTGCGAGATCAACCGCGAACTGCTGCACCGTCGGGAGGCGCTCTAAAAGTCGGCTATGAGCAAAGCGCTTTCCGCCCTCCACGTACCGATCGATCCGGGATTGGGTGGCGTGCTCCTCGCCAATATGCTCGAAAGCTGGCTCGACGGCGACCCCAACTTTTTGACCACGGTGGAGGCCGCTGATGAATCCGAAGATTGCCGAACACCACCGCCGCAAACCGGCGTACATTTATTTACGCCAGTCGACGCCGGGGCAAGTACGCCACCATCAGGAGAGCACGGAGCGCCAGTATGCACTACGCGAGAAGGCGTTGGAACTGGGCTGGAGCGAATCCCTGATCCGCACCCTCGACCGGGACTTGGGAAAGACTGGGACCGAGATGGCGGGGCGAGAGGACTTCAAGACCTTAGTGGCCGATGTCTCGATGGGTCAAGTGGGAGCGGTGTTTGCCCTGGAAGTCTCGCGGTTGGCGCGCTCGAATCTCGATTGGCATCGTCTGCTGGAGCTGTGCGCACTCACGGCCACTCTGGTAATCGACTAATGTTGCGTATCCGTTAATGTGGAGTGCCGACCGGACTCCCTGGAGATTCGTGAGGTGCGACCGATCGGACTCCACATTACTAAAGGCTAGAGTGATTTGAGCCATTCGATGACAGAGGCG
>Ga0116122_1000816_pt1 | contig 16850 bp, 16 predicted proteins | sample June2015DPH_13_5_FD_89726 | JGI IMG/M metagenome (GOLD analysis project Ga0116122, IMG submission 89726) | Peatland microbial communities from SPRUCE experiment site at the Marcell Experimental Forest, Minnesota, USA - June2015DPH_13_40 | ecosystem: Environmental > Terrestrial > Soil > Wetlands...
CTCCATCCCGGGACGGTAATAGATCACCGTCGATTCCGCTCCGAAATCGATGTAGTTGCCGATCCGGGCAACGTTGAAGACTTCCTGGAACAGCATGGTCCGGGTTAAGCTGGCCAGGTCTTGAGTGCCGTTGCCGTTCAGGATCTCGATGCCGGCCTTCACCCGCTCTGCGGCGGTCAGGATCGTCCGGGGCGCGGCCGCTTTGGCAGCATTTTTCACCTTAGCCTTCGTCGCGGCGGCCAACGGCCTGGCCGGCGCCGTCACCAGGGTTTTTCCCTGGGCTGCCACGGATTTGCCGGAGGAAGCTGCCACTGGCGGGGCAGGCGGGGGCGCCACTTTGGCTGCTTCCGTCAACCCTGCCGTTGGCCGGGTGGCCGCAGGCGCCGCCGGGGCCGCCGCCTTGGCAGTGATGGGCGGTTCCGCCGCCAGGGATCCGGCTTGGGTGGTAACTAGCACCGGGGCCGCCGGTTTCTGCGGGACCGGCGCCGTCACCAGGGTTTTTCCCTGGGCTGCCACGAATTTGCCGGAGGAAGCTGCCACTGGCGGGGCAGGCGGGGGCGCCACCTTGGCTGCTTCCGTCAACCCTGCCGTTGGCCGGGTGGCCGCAGGCGCCGCCGGGGTCGCCGCCTTGGCAGTGATGGGCGGTTCCGCCGCCAGGGATCCGGCTTGGGTGGTAACTAGCACCGGGGCCGCCGGTTTCTGCGGGGCCGGCGCCGTGGCTGATTCTGCCAACCCTGCCGCTGGCGTAGCCCTGGCGCTGGTCTGCCCTTCCGCCACCAATAAAGATCCATCTTGGGAAGCAATAATGGCCGGGGCCGCCGATTTCGGCTGCCGCGAGGCCGCTGGTTGCTGCGGCAGAGCCAGTCCTGGCTCCGTCGCTTTGGCGGCTACCTTCACCTCGGCCTTGGGGGCCGCGGCCAAAGGCCGCGCCGCGGGCGCCGCCTTCACGGTGGGAGGCACTGCCGCTGCCGGTGATTTGGCTGAAGAATCAGCCAGTGGCGCACCTGGCCCTGGCTCCGCTAGCTTGGCATAATAGGCAGGGGCGCTCATTCCCAGGAAAGCCAGGGCCTGGTTCATCCGGGTTTGGGCGAGGGCGGGGACTTCCGCTTCCTCCCAAAGCCGTTTGGCTTCCGCCAGCTTGCCCTGGCGGCACCATAACAGTCCTAAATTGTTCCGGGCGGCCATATTGCCGGGATCACGGGCCAGGGCCTCCTGGAGGCAGAATTCGGCCCTGCCCAAGTCTCCCTGAAGATAATAGGAGAAGCACCAATTGTTGTGCAAGGCCCGGTTTTCGCCATAGCGTTTCAGGGTCTCCTGGTACAATTCCTGAGCCCGTTGGAATTGTCCCTGCTCCTGGTACATCTGGGCCAGGGCATCCACCACCTTGAGATTAGCGGGATCCACCTCGTGGGCCTGCTGCAATTCCTTTAAGGCGATCTCCGGCCTCCCCATTAACTGGTAATAATGGGCATTATACAACAACCGGGTGGAATCCATCGCGGCTGGCAAGGCTACTCCCCGGGCCGTCCTATTATTGGCCAACCATGAGGCATTGCAGCCCACCCCCAGCAGCGCCCCCGTCAGCGCCGCCATGCCCAGCAACCATGCCAGCCAGCGCTGGCGGCCAGAGGCGGGTCTACTGGCGGCTGCCCTGGAAGGACCCTGGGGCGGTAGCTGCCGCCGCCGGGGCCCCCTGTCCCCCGGCCATAATTGGTCGAGCCCTGCTGCCCACATGATTGCTATCCCCTTGTTACTCCCGGCGGCGGCGGCGCGGCTAATAGGAAGAGGTGGTTATCTTAGGTACCGGGACCGGCTTCTCCGCAAAGCTCTTGTTATATTGATCCAGTTCATTAACTCCGGCCGTGGGGTTTAGCCCCGTCGTCGGGGTGTCAAGGAGGCCGGCCTGGGGATTGATCACGGTCTGGGCTATATTGTTTTGCACCGAATTGCCGTAGTCCTTTTGGAGGACGTCGGGGCTGGTACAACCCGTCAGCCACACCAGCACCAGGGCCAGCCCGATGAGGCCGGTTCCGGCTTTCAATCTTCGCCTCTCGTTTTTCATTTTCAGCCTCTGCCTGAGATGTGATGGGGGAAAAAGTGCTCCCGCGATTACGGTTTTATAGCCCCAAAGCCCGCCGGCATCGGTTGGGCCGGCTGCTGGACCTGGGCCGGCTGTCCCTGCGGCGGCCGCCCCTGCTGCCATCCCAGGAGATATTTCTCATAGTCGTTGGGGTCTACCCACTTGTCATCGGCCAGCCGGGCGGTGCCCGGGGTCATGGGCTTCACCAGGTGCGGGGTCACCAGCACCACCAGTTCGGTCTCCTGCTTCTGCCAACTGCTGGAACGGAACAGGTTCCCCAAAACGGGGACGTCCCCCAACCAGGGAAACTTGTTGACGATGTTGCGGTCCTCGTCTGAGAGCAGCCCGGCCATGGCAATGGTCTGGCCGTCCTGGACCTCCAGATGGGATGACATGCGCCGCACCAAAAACCCCTCAATGCTGAAGCCGGCGACTTGCACGGTCACGCTGGGATCCAGCTCCGAAACCTCAGGTTCCAATTTCATGGCGATCTTGCCGCCGTCCAGCACCGTGGGAGTGAATTTCAAGCCCACCCCGTACGGCTGGTAGGTAACGGTGACGGTGGCGGCGCCCACCGCGCTGGGCTGGGGCGACGGCACGGGATACAAGCCGCCGGCCAGGAAGGAGGCCTCCTGCCCGCTGGTGGTCACCAGGTTGGGCTCCGCCAGCAGCCGCCCCAGGTTATTCTGCTTGAGAATGTTAAAGAACATGGTCCAAATGAGCCCGCCGGCCTTAAAACCCGCAATGCCTTGGAGATCGGAACTGAAGGTTTGTGTATAGCTAGTTGCCACGCCGCCGGGTTTTGGCACTCCAGTGCCTAATGGGTTTAGGCCGGCGCCAGCGGTGAAACCCCGGGTCAAAGTCGCGAGGGCATTCAGGGCGTTGACCTGCTGCGTGAAAATATTACCCTGGGCAGCGAGGGCGGTCCAGTTGATCCCCATTTGATCCAGAACGGTCCGATCAATCTCCCCCAGGCGCACCTCCACCATCACCTGCTGCACCCCCCCGACGTGGAGCAGGTTCACCACCTTCTCCTTCTTGCCCCCGCTAAAGGAGGCCGCCAGGGAGAGCGCGGTGTCCTGGGCCAGCGGCCCGCTCACCTCCCCGGAGAGCACCACGGAGTCACCCGCGGCCTGCACCGCGATTTTCTGGCCGGGCAGAATCTGGTGCAGCTTCTCTTTTAAGAGGGTGAGGTCCGCCTCCACCGTCACGGTGGCCGAAGTGAAACGGTTTTTGCCCCAGATGCTCAGGTTGGTGACCCCCCGGGACAGGCCGTTGACGTAAATTTCCTTCTCGGAGATCAGGATGATGTCGGCGATCTCCGGGTCGGCCACGGAGATGCGGGTAATGGGGTAGGTCGAACGCAGCACCTTGGATTGCCCCACCTGCAAGTGCAACACCTGGGTGATTTCCTGATTCTTCATCCTTTCGGTTAGGTCCGCCCCGGCGGCGCTGCTCACCCCTAATCCCCACAGCAGCACCCACAAGGACAGCAACCACCCCCACCTGGTTGCCATTGTCTTCACCCCCCCCTCCTTAATCTTACTCAAATATTTTACTTAAATTTTCCAGAAGGTTAACCCCCTGTAAATCTATGAGATATTTGCATCATTATAATGGCAAATATCTTTTGTCAAGTAATTTTTCCAGATGCAACCGGAAAAATTGAAGAGGTATTTAAAGCTACAATATTTCAATCTGAATTTTGGCTGCGGACGCAATGGCCAGGCCAGGATTTTATTGCCCCTATTGTTGTAACCGCTAGCAGGGACCATGGTGGGTTTCCTTATTTATCTCAAAAGGTTGGGTACCAGGGGAACCAGATCCGCCCGAAACCGCCCCCGGGACCACCACCATCTTGTGGTTACTGAGCCGGTCCTCTTGCCAGTTATTTCCAAACCATTTTATCCCGCCGCCAGCAACGCCGCGTCGGGGCCAGATCACCTGGCCTTGGGAGCTAGGTGTTGCTTGTAGCTTGCAGGGCTGTTAATCTTTCCCTCCAGTTAAGGTCGTTACCACGGTCCCCCAATGGCTCCCTCTTGTGAAAAATATCCTTTTAAAATAGCAGTTCAAAACGGCTAATTTATTATTTGCTGAAGCCAATATATCGTGTCACTATGGCATAAACACGCAATAAATATTGGGGGCGACCATGACCAAAAAGGGCAAAGCCAACGGTTCCTTTTTCGGAATTTTCTCTATGAGCAAATTCTGTCCCCAAGACCCCACTTCCTGAAAGACCTGGCTCCAGTGGTGGATTTTCGCTTTGTCGCGGAGCACTGCAAAGACTTCTAGGCCGATTGGGGGCGAGACCCCTGGGACCCGGTGCTGATGTTCAAGATGGTTTTTTTTGCAGTTTCTCTATGATTTGTCGGATCGCGAGACACCCTAACTCTTTCAAGCCTGAGAAATGGACAACCTGGTGGCAAAACCTTGGCAAACTGATCATGATTCGAGGAAGACTTAGGGTCTTATCTTAGGTAGTCTTTGGGAATTCAGGTTGTAAGGCGACAAAGAAAGTGGTGCCACTGGCGGTGGAATCTTCCTCGGCGGTCTTGGTTTCGAATCTGATATGGCCGCCTAACTTCTCCACAATGGCATAGCTGACAAAGAGGCCGAGTCCCGTGCCCTCCCCCACTTTTTTAGTAGTGAAGAAGGGGTCGAAGATACGGTCCGCGTTCTCCTTGGGAATGCCCATGCCGGTATCGGCAATGATGGCTTCCACCAAATTTTCGCGGGCATTTCGACGGCTGGCTACCGCAAGCGTGCCGCCCTCCGGCATGGCCGCCACGGCATTGGTGATGAGATTGAGAAAGACCTGCTGTAGTTCGCCCGCGCCTCCCCGCACCTGTGGCAGATCGGAAGCCAGATTAAGTTCCAGGTCGATCTTTTTGGTCAAGAACGTGTTCTGCACCAGGAGAAGCACGGTTTGCAGGTCATGATTGAGGTCGCTAAAGGCTTCCAGCTGGCTCGGCTGTCGGGCGAACCCCATCAGGTTCTCCACGATGCGCTTGCAATTGAGGCCCTGACGTTCGACCGTCTTGAGAATCTCATGTTCCTGGGTGCCCTCAGGGAAGCGGTCCAGTAAAATTTCGGTAAACCCCAGGATGACGGCCAAAGGATTATTAATCTCATGGGCCACCCCCGCGGAAAGAGTGCCCAGGGAAGCCAGCTTTTCGGTCTGGAACAGTTGTTCCTCCATCCTTTGGCTCTCGGTGATATCCCGCGACATCACCAAGATCCATTCCACCGTCCCGGCATCCTCTCCGAAGACGGGCACAAAGTGTGTGGAAAGCGAGTAAACTCGACCGCCAATATGCGCCTGGAATTTGACTTCAAGGCTTTTTCGGCTGTCCACCACGTCCCGCACCCGCATCAGCATGGCCTTAGCATCTTCCGGGGCAAAAAACCTCTCCAGGTTTTTGCCGGAAATCCCCACCGCGGGAATGCCCAAAGCCCTGGCCGTCGCGGTATTGGCGCTGATAAAGTTCCCGTTTTCATCAAGCAAAAAAATGAAGTCCCGGGCGTTTTCCACCACCGACTGGTATTGCTCCCGGCTGCGGCGCAAATCCGCGGTGGTACGGTCCACCTCCCGCTGCAGTTCCACCGACCAGCGCAGTTCATAGTAGATTACCGCACAGGCCGCCAGAATCAGGGCGAAAATCAGAATCCCCTGGATGAGGAATTGCCGGATGTAGAGGGAATGGATGGTGCCGTAGACTTCCGCGGTGGGCGCCACCACCACCACCGGCCAGATTCTGGAACCATCCGGGTTCACCTTGACATGGCTGTAAGCCACGAATTTTTCTATTTGCCCGATGACACCCCGGTTCCAGCCTGAAGTGTATTGGGAAGTCCCTTCCTCTCCGGCCAACATTTTCGATTTCTGAATTTCGTTGATCTTGGTGAAACTGATCAGCGGATTGCGCCGGCCGCGGGCGGTAAAGGCGTCTTCCCCGATAAACTCCCGTTCGGGATGATAGAGAAATACCCCATCGCTATCGAGCACCCAGATGTAGCCGGTGCGCCCGGAGCGAATCCCGGCGCAGTAGTGGCCGATAAACTGGCTGACATCTATTTTGAACAACAGCACCCCACTCCAAATGCCGGTCGCCTTGGGGTGCGATTCATCCACGCTCTGCTCATATACCGGCATGGCCAGGTCGAAGAAGGGCGCCTTATGGCCCCCACGCGATTCCAGTTCCACAGGTCCCTGGCGAATGCGGCCGCGATTGGCCGGGTCTTTAGCCCAGGGCACCTCAGCGGAGGATTGATTAACTTTATAATCTATAACCCGGGGGCCGCCGGCGTCCAGGATATAGGTGTGGCCACCATTGGCGCCCGCAATATCGACCCGCTCAATGGCGGTTACCCCCAATTTGGAGAGGTCGTTGAAACTGACCTGCATGCGGTTGGCCCAGGCCACTTTCTCCAGGTATTGAATGGCCGGGGAATAGTCGAGGATCTTGAGCTCCCGCCGCAAAAACTCCAGGCCATCTTCGATCTGGCGGGCGGTGGTTTTGGCCAGGATCAGTTGTTGTTGCTGAAAATCTTCAGAAACAATCTCGCTGGCGCGCTTCAAGGACAGCAGACCCAACACAAAGGCCGCCGCCAGCAATAGAACCACCAGCAGGCCCAACCCCGTAAGGAGTCGCCTGATGTTGATCCTAGCCAGCGGGATGCCCATGCCCATGATCTACGTCCTGAAAACCGTTTATTCTTTCACAGCAACGCGATTTTGGCCCGGATTTTACCTATTTTAAGGAAATTTTACCATTCATATCTTGATGATCTTATCAACCGGAAGGTCATTCCCTCGCAGTTCTGGCGCTCCCGGAAGAAATTATGGAGCGGATCAGGCATTTTCTCTTCAATATAATGCTCCCGAACTTTCGCAAGGCCCGGGGAGCGATGACCACAATATCTTTTCCATCCTGTTCGCCAGCAGTCAACTGCGGTACCGCAGCCAATTCAACCAACTGCCCCCCAACCTGCTGGTCAATTAAGCGACCGCTGTGGCAGTTCGCGCCCGGCGACCTGACAAGACCCCGATTACCGGCAGGGTGCGGCTCCGAGCACCAAAAAAGGCGCGTCAGGCGCGCCCTTCTGAGCTGGCTTTTGCAGAGATCTCTCGCCGGCAGCAAATCAGATTAAGGAGAGCCTCTCGTCATAAATGAACTCCCGGGTATGGCGGGCCACCCTTTCCGGCGCCAGGTCGATGCGAGCCGTACCGGTTTCCATGGCGGCCCGGGCCACAGCTTCCGCCACCGCCGGCGGCACCCGGAAATCCATGGCTGCCGGCAGGATATAGCCGGGACTCAATTGATCGCCTACCAGGCCTGCGATAGCGTGTGCCGCCGCAATATTCATGGCATCATTGATGGAACTGGCCCGGATATCCAGGGCGCCGCGAAAGATGCCGGGAAAGGCCATGCAATTGTTCACCTGGTTGGGAAAGTCCGACCTGCCGGTAGCTACTACCGCTGCCCCGGCCATCCTGGCTTCCTCTGGATAAATTTCTGGATCAGGATTGGCCATGGCAAAAACAATGGGATCAGAAGCCATGGATTTTACCATTTCCTGATTGAGAACGTTCGGCCCGGAGAGCCCGATGAAGACTTCTGCACCCTTCAAGACGTTGGCCAGAGTGCCTTTTTGTTTTTCAGGGTTGGTGATTTCCGCCAACTCATTCTTGATGAAATTCATCCCCTTGGGACGTCCTTGATAAATTACGCCGGTAGTATCGCAGGCAATGATGTTTTTGGCGCCGGCCAGGATCAGCAATTTGGCCACGGATATGGCCGAGGCGCCGGCCCCGTTAAAGACTATCCTGACCTCGGAAAGTTTCCGATCCACCAGCTTCAAGGCGTTGAGCAGCCCGGCCAGGACCACCACCGCGGTGCCGTGCTGATCATCGTGATAGACTGGAATATCCAATCTTTCCCGCAACCTTTGCTCGATTTCGAAACAACGGGGGGAGGAGATGTCCTCCAGGTTAATGCCGCCAAAGGCCGGTGAGATATTTTCCACCAGCCGGATGATCTGTTCGCTCTCCTGGGTGCTGATGCAGATGGGAAAAGCCTCCACGCCGCCGAAGGTCTTAAAGATCACCGCCTTGCCTTCCATCACCGGCAGGGCGGCCCAGGGGCCGATATTTCCCAGACCCAACACGGCGCTGCCGTCGGTGACGATGGCCACCAGGTTGTTCTTGCAAGTGAAGTCATAGGCGGCCATGGGTTCATGCAGGATCTTCTGGCAAACCTCCGCCACCGCCGCCGGGGCATACAGGCGGTTGTAAATGACTTCGTCCTTGATGGGCACCATGGTATAGATCTCCACGCACCCTTGATAACGGCGGTGCAGCTCCAAGGCATCCTCGTTGGTGCCCAATTTTCCGTAATCCTGGCCTTCGGCGGGCAGCCAGGCCAGCTCCCCTTCGTAGATATAGCGCTCGGTGCGCTCATAGACCCGCTCGGGACTCACCTTTTCCGGCCCCATGGAGGCGGTCCCGTTCTCCTGGGCCGTCTGGGCCACCGCCTTGGCGATCACCGGAGAAATACGCCAGTCCATCTGCCGGGGAATGATATTGTTGGGAGATAATTTCTCCTCCGGGATCATGCCCGCCAAGGCCCGGGCCGCGGCCAGATACATATCGATGGTGACTCGATTGGCCCCCACGTCCAGGCACCCCCGGAAAAATCCCGGGGTCACCAGAGACGAGCGGATCTGGGACTCGCTGGTGGCCAGGCCGGTGGCTGTCACCGCGGCGCCGCCCGCCTTGGCCTCCACCTCCGCAATCTCCGGCTGGGGCAGGGCCAGGGCAAAGACGATGGGGTCCGGGGCCATGCTGGCAATCATCTCCCGGGTGACCAGGCCGCCGGCCGATAGGCCGATGAAGACATCGGCGCCCTTGATGACCTGGGCCAGGCCGCCCTTGACATCCTGGGTGGACACCAGGCGGGCGATTTCCGCTTTGGCCCAGTTCATTCCCACCAGCCGGTAGACGTTCAGGGCCCCGTGGCGATCGCACAGGACGATGTTATTATTGCCGGCGACGATCAATCCTTTGGCCGCCCCAATACCCGCCGCCCCGGCGCCGCTGATGACGATGCGAACCTCCTGGAGTTTCTTGCCCACCACCTTCAGGGCGTTAATCACCGCCGCCAGCACAATGATGCCTGCCGCATGGTTTTCATGGTGCAGCACCGCCACCCGCACCGCCTTGCGGATGCGGTTCTCGATGGTGAAGCACTTGGGTGCGGCGATGCTCTCCAGGCAGAAGCCACCGAAGGACGGGGTGAGGGTCCGGACGATTTCCACGATTTCATCCGCATCCTGGGTCAACAGGGCAATGGGCACCGCATCCACGTTGGCAAAGGTCTTGAAGAACACCGATTTGGCCTCCAACTTGGGCAAGGCGGCCAGGGCTCCGATATTGCCGAATTCGTAAACCTGGCTGCCGTCGGTGATCAAGGCGATGGAATTGCCGCGGCAGGTGTACTCGAAGGAGGCCAGGGGGTTCTTGTCAATCTCCCGGCAGATGGCCCCCACCCCGGGGGTGTAGATACGGCTCAGAACCGAGGTATCCCTGATGGGCATCTTGCTCTTGATGCCCATCAGGCCGCGGTAACGGCGGCGATAGGACAGGGCATCCGATTCGGCGGCCATAGTTCCCTCCTCGTTGAAGATCGGTATTTTACCCTTACCTGAGGTGATGTCCCTTTGCCATCTTAAAGCTGGCCAACGGGCGGCCAGCCCCGCGGGGGCTTCTCCCTGCCCATCTCAATCCAGCTTTTCATGGACAAAGTAGAGAATCCTATTTTTGCCTTCCAGGTCCTTCCGGAGGGCTTCTTCATCCTGCACCTCCCGGGCCCGGATGTAGACCCGCAGAAAGCTCTCGGGGGCCCCCCCATAGCTCGACAAGATGCTGGCGATGCGGCCGCCGTGGGCCTGAATCAGATCAGTGACCTCCTTAATCGAGCCGTGCCGGTCTTCCAGCTCAAAGCCCATGGCCAGGGGGGCCTGGTTGATGCCCGAAATGGAGACAAAGGCCCGGAAGATGTCGCCTTTGGTGATGATCCCCTGCAGGGCTCCCTGGTGGTCCACCACCGGCAAGGCTGAGATATTCCGGTTCAACATGACCGCGGCCGCTTTTTCCACCGTTTCCCCGGGAGTGATGGTGAAGAGCTGTTTGGGCATCAGGCTCTTCACCTTGATCTGATCCAGGAGATAGTACATCTCGTGGATATCCAGGGTGGTGGCCTTGGAAGGCGTGGCCTCTTTCAGCTCCAGGTCCGAGACGATGCCCAGCAGGCGGCCTTTCCGCAAAACCGGCAGATGTCGCACCCGGTTTTGCTTCATGAGCTTGGAGGCCTTTATGATGGAAGCGTCTTCATCTACGGTGATCAGATCCTTGCTCATAAAATCCTGCACCGGCATGGCCAATCTCCTTGGTTTGAACAGGGGAACTCGCCGGGTAAGCCTGGGTAACCTATGAGTTTTTTAAAAATCGGCGTCTCTTCCTTCCGGGCCATCTGGCCTGGTCTGCTCCCCGGAGCAGGGTTTAAAACATGATGCTTCGGGTTGGTTTAACATTCTATTTTCCCAGGAGGAAAGTCAAGCCCTCCCAGGGCCGGCCGCTCAGATTTCCGGGGGCGGGGCGGAGCCGGGGCGAGGCCGGAAAGCCGCTTACTCTCATTAATCGACGGTAAATCGCGACCCTTACGAAAAATGGGAAAATCGAGGTAATTTCCCTGATTAATCCAAATGTGGCACCGGCGCCCTCGCCCGTGGCCAGGTGTTTTTTGTATGACCGCCGAGGGCGCCCCTGACAAAAAAACCAAAAAAAACCACATTTGGAGGTTCGCAGAACTCAGGCCGGTATTAAGGATTAGATATCGGATCAGGGGTTCTAGCGCCAGCGGTTCCTCTGCCTGGCATAAGGAGGGACTATTATGGCCAAAATGAATACTACCACCCAGAATACCTTTATCACGATCCGGTGTGTAACCCCTGCTGCTCATCTCCCTGCCTCCCTTCGATCCACTACTCTAACATAACTCGTGGATCAGTTTTTGGGGGGCAGGTCAGCCGATGACCCTAAGCGGGAAGTCGCTTTTGAGAAAGTAATCGCTTGGATTACCGAAAACCGATACGGCAGAAAGGGAGAATCAATTGGTTACATCGACTTGACGCAGCTGGAACAGACAAAGTGAACCGTTTCCTGGTCCGGTTCACGCCACCCCCACTTGGCACGGGTATAATTACAGAGCTCACACTGATAAAGAACTTCGTCGTCGAGAAGTTCTTCCCACAGGCGGTTGGATTGGTCCAGGAAAACATTCGGGGAGGCAACCGATTCCCACTTTATGAAAATAACCCGGTGTAATTTCATTAAGTCTCCTCCTTTTAGCGAGATTGGCCTTGGAAGACATGATAGCTCAAACTTCGCCGAATGTGAAATTTCAAGTCCGGCTTCCACCCGGGGCTGGTGTGTCCGCATGGCGTCCGCCTTTCCCAGGGCTCACCACTAGCGGGCAGTGCTAGCCTGGGGTCCTTAGGCTTATCAGCCAGATAGCATCTGGTCGCCGAGGGATTGGTATGCCAGAACTCTGGGGAAAATTGACTTTCCGCCCAAATTTGCGCTATCCTGCCCTCGATGAGAAAATTTGGCTTCGAGAAGAGGACCGTTTGGGAGATTTTACTCGGGCAAAGAGGCTCCAAAACCTCGTTGGGCAGAAATAGCTATGGATGCGGCATAATCTCGGTTTAAGTTTACCCATACCTCCCGGTAATATAATCCTCCGTCCGGATATCCCGGGGGCGGGTGAAGAGCTGGTCCGTGGAGCCGAATTCGATGAGTTCGCCCAGGAGCATTAAGCCCGAGTCGTCCGAGGCCCGGGACGCCTGGTGCATGTTGTGGGTAACGATGATGATGGTGTAGTGCTTTTTGAGCTCTTGCATCAGCTCTTCGATGCGCAGGGTGGCCAGGGGGTCCAGGGCCGAGCAAGGCTCGTCCATCAAGAGAATCTCCGGTTCCACCGCCAGGAGCCGCGCAATGCAGAGGCGCTGCTGCTGCTCCTCGGTGAGGCTCAGGGCCGAGGCCTTGAGCTTGTCCTTTACTTCCACCCACATCTGCACGGCCTCCAGGGAGCGCTCCAGGATGGCGTCCAGTGCGGATTTCTTAGGCCGGCCATGCAGCCGGGGCCCGTAGACCACGTTGTCGTAAATGGACAGCGGGAAGGGGTTGGGCCGCTGGAAGACCATGCCTACCTTCTTGCGCAGTTGGGTGAGGTCCACCTCCGGGGCGAAGATATCCTGCCCGTCGATGATCACCTCGCCTTCGATACGCACCCCTTCGATGAGGTCATTCATGCGGTTCAGGGTGCGCAGTAAGGTGGATTTGCCGCACCCAGAAGGGCCAATCAGGGCGGTGATGGTGCGGCGCTGAAAAGCGCCATTGATGTTCTTTAGGGCATGAGTGTCGCCGTAATAGAGGTTGAGATGCCGGATGGTGATGAGCCCTTCGAGGGGACAGAGTAGGGCGCTACCCGAAGCGGCCGCAGATATAGTCATCAGTGCGATTATCTTTAGGGGCGGTAAAGACCCGCTGAGTGTCGCCCACCTCCACCAGGCTCCCCATCAGGAGAAAGCCGACGCGGTTGGTGGCCCGGGCGATCTGCTTGGTGTTGTTGCTCACCAGGATGATAGTATAATGCTTTTTCAATTGAGACAAGGTTTCTTCGATTTTCCTGGTGGAAATGGGGTCCAGGCCACTGGTGGGTTCGTCCAGCAGAATGACTTCGGGCTCCATGGCCAAGGTGCGGGCCAGGCATAAACGCTGCTGCTGGCCGCCGGAGAGCTTCAGGGCCGAATCCTGAAGACGGTCCTTGACTTCTTCCCATAACTGGGCCGTCTTGAGGCTGGCCTCCGCCAAGGCGGCGAGCTCCCCCGGGTCCTTTTTGCCGGCCAGACGGGGGGCCAGGGTAAGGTTTTCCAGGATGGAGCGGGGCAGGGGCACCGGCTTGCTCAGCACCAACCCCACCCGGCGGCGCAGGCGCACCAGGTCGTAATCCGGGGCCAGGAGGTCTTCGTCGTCCAACCAGGCGCCGCCCTCCACCCGGGCGCCGGGGATAAGATCGCACATGCGGTTCAGGACCCTGAGAAAGGTGCTTTTGCCGCTCTTGGACGGCCCCATGAGGCCGAAAATCTCCCGGGAGTAGATCGTTAGCGACAGGTCGGCAATGGCCCGAAAATCGCCGTAGTAGAGGGAGAGGTGTTCGACCCGGATTTTGGCTTGGGGTTGGTCAGTCATAAAATTTCAAGGGTGGGCGGGTCCGTGCCCGCCTCCTATGGCGGCCACAGACCGCCCTCTAGCTGACTGTTTGGGACGAACCCAAGGGTCGCCCCTACTCACGAATATTTCTTCATCAGCCGATGCATCATGGTATAGGCCGCCAGGTTGATGGCTAAAATCGAAATCACCAGGACTGCGGCGGTGCCATAGGCATTGGGCATGGAGAGCCCTTCCCGGGCCAGGATGTAGAAGTGCACCGCCATGGTGCGGCCGGAGTCGAACAGCGTCACCGGGGTGCGCAGGGCGGCACCGGCGGTGAACAGCAGCACCGCGGTCTCCCCCAGGGAGCGGCCGACGCTGAGCATGATGCCGGTGGTGATTCCCGGCAGTGCCGCGGGCAGGACGATGTGGGTGACGGCCTGCCACTGGCTCATCCCAAGAGAGAAGCAGACCTGACGATACTCCTGGGGCACCGCTTTAATCGCCTCCTCCGAGGTGCGGATGATGATGGGTAGCACCATGATCCCCAGGGTCAGGGCGCCGGAGAGCACCGACCAGCCGAAGCCCAACTTCATGACAAACAGGACAAAGCCGAACAGGCCCAAAATGATGGAGGGCACCCCGGCCAGACATTCGGCCCCGAAGCGGATGATGCGGGTGGTCCAGCCTTCCCGGGTGTATTCGGTCAGGTAGATGGCGGTCCCCACCCCAAAAGGGGCAGCCAGCACGATGGCCAGGAACGTGATGTAGGCGGTAGCCACAATGGTGGAAAAGATGCCGCCATGCCGGCCCATGTCCTGGGGTTCGTGGACCAGGAACCCGAAAGTCACCTGGGGCAGGCCCTTGATGAAGATGTCCAAGATGATGAAGACCAGGATGAGCAAGGTAAAGCCGGTCAAGGCCCACAGCAGGGTCTTCATCAAAGTTTGGACAGTGCGGGGCGGCAGACGCATGGGCGGTTTACCTCCGGCGGCTGACCAGGGTGGCGCAGAGGTTGAGGATCATGATGATTACAAATAAAACAATGCCGGTGGCGAACAGAGCCTCCCGGTGGCGGCCGGCGGCGTAGCCCAGCTCCAGGGCGATGTTACTGGTGAGGGTGCGCACCGGGTCCAGGATGGAGTCGGGCATCTTCAGGGCATTGCCCGCCACCATGATCACCGCCATGGTTTCGCCCACCGCCCGGCCCATGCCCAGGATGATGGCGGTCATGATGCCCGAAGCGGCCGCGGGCAGCACTACCCGGCGCACCGTTTGCCATTGGGTGGCCCCCAAGGCGATGGAGCCCTCCCGGTAGAGGGCCGGCACCGCGCTGAGGGCGTCAATGGAGATGCTGATGATGGTGGGCAGGATCATGATGCCGAGGATGATGACCGCGGCCAGGAGCGATAGCCCGGGCCCGCCCAGGTAGTCCCGGATCAGCGGGACCAGCCAGACCACGCCCAGGAAGCCATAGACCACCGAGGGGATGCCGGCCAGGAGCTCCAGGGTGGGCTTCAGGACGAGCTTCAGGCGGGTGGGGGAGAATTCCGCCAGGACGATGGCGCAGCTCAGACCCAGGGGCATCCCGATGACCATGGCCCCCAGAGTCACCAGCAGGGAGGAGACGATCATGGCCAGGATGCCAAAGTGGCCCTTGGTGGGGGCCCAGTGGCTGGAGGCCAGGAAATTCTTCAGGCCGACAAAGTAGATGAGGGGCCCGCCTTCCAGAAAGATGAAGATGGTGATGAGGGCCAGGGAGCTGATGGAAGAAAGGGCCAGGAGAAACAGCACCCGTTCGATGAATTTGCCCGGTTGCATTACTGGACCCCCACCAAGCCTTCTTTTTCCAGGATTTGCTGGCCCGGGGGGCTCAGGACGAAATCGACGAATTGTTGGCAAGAGCCGGTGGGGGCTTCCCGGCTGACCAACAGGAAGCGGCGCCACAATTTATAGGTATGATTCTTGACATTCTCCGGGGTGGGAGCGATGCCCTCGATGGTCAACGCCTTAACCCGGTGGTCCACCAGGCCGGCGGAGATATAGGCGATGGCGTTGGGGTCGCCCGCCACGATCTCCCGCACCGCGCCGTTGGAGTCCTGCACCATGGAGGCGGGGCTCACTTCGGCCTTCCCCATCACCAGTTGTTCAAAGGCCTCCCGGGTGCCGGAGCCCTCCTCCCGGTTGATGGCGTCGATTTCTCGGGGCGGCAGGCCAAAGTCCCGCCAGTTGGTCAATTTGCCCATGAAGATCTCTTTCAATTGGGCGATGCTAAGGTCGTTCAGGGGATTGGCAGGATGAACGATGACTGCGATGCCGTCATAGGCGATGGGGACCTCGATGAGCTGCTTTTCCGGGCCGAGCAGCTCCCGGGAGGAGGCCCCCAGGTTGGCGGCCCCCTGAGTGGCGGCGTTGATGCCGGCGCTGGAACCGCCGCCCTGCACGGCGACGCGCATCTCCGGGTGTTGGTGCATAAAGATTTCCGCCAATTTCTCGGCGAAGGGCTGCACTGAGGTGGAACCGGCGATGCAGACGGCGTGGGCCGCAGACCCAGGGCCGCCTTTACAGCCCCAGGCCCCCGTTAGCAGCGGCAGGCTAAGGAGGCACACTACCAGCAGGTGCGGCAGTCTAGCCGGCCGCGAGTCGGGAGGCTCCCGGTATGGCGTCAAGGTATCCCTTACCTCCGTTGGGCTCCAGAGCAATAAGGCTCACACCAAAGGCTTAAATCGCCGCAGGTTAGACCATAGCCTTATAATCAAAGGGTTTTCTGAAACCCAACCGCGGAGAAATTCTGGCATTAATCATGTAGATTATTTCACAAGCCTAGACCAGCTTCAACCTTAAAGAATCTTAAAGCATCACCATCGAGATCGCAGACCAAGATTTCGCTCACCAATCAAAAGCAATGGCTAACATGTCCAAAACTTTTCAGGAACATCACCAGTTTCTGCATTACGCCTGGGGTCTGGTGCGCCTCCCCGAACCGGGAGACGGGCCGCTGGATTACTTATTGCCTGAGACGCGCTGGCAGGAATTGCTGCACCGCCAGTCTGATGCCGCGGCCTGGCTCATGGCGGTGTCCCAGGCCACCGGGGTCTATTTTTTTCCCTCCCGGGAATGGCCGCCCCGATTGCTGCGGTATCTTAAGCTCTTGCAAATTACGCGGCGTCGAGTAGCGTGGCTGAATCTCACCCCCACGCCCTCACAGATACGGACGTGAACCACTCGGCTCATATGGCTCGTGCCAGCCTTACTCCTGAAGCCTCCCGACTTCAAGCCGACACAGACAGATAGAGCTCCCCCCAATTCATCTGGTTGGCCCCAACTCCCTGTTAGCTGACTCATCCCCTTCGCTCCCTTCTCATTACCAGAACTTCCTCGCTGTCGGGTCGGAGGAGGCGCCCCCTCGGGGCTGGCCTCCGTCCGCCGCCCAAACTGGACGTGCAGTTTTCCCGCATCCAGCTTTCACAAAGGCTGGAAATCATCCTGAGGCCA
>Ga0116122_1000828_pt1 | contig 16763 bp, 15 predicted proteins | sample June2015DPH_13_5_FD_89726 | JGI IMG/M metagenome (GOLD analysis project Ga0116122, IMG submission 89726) | Peatland microbial communities from SPRUCE experiment site at the Marcell Experimental Forest, Minnesota, USA - June2015DPH_13_40 | ecosystem: Environmental > Terrestrial > Soil > Wetlands...
CTCGCGCTTCCCGGGGGTTCCCAACCAAACGCTGGTGGTGGATTTTCTGCCGGATCGTTTGCTGCGCAACGTCAGGAACTTAGCCTCCGTATTCTTGGGGGGATTCGTTTTTGACAAGTGGACTTGTAACTGTGACGGCCGCCAAGTCATATTCTTTCGCTCCGTGGACGAGCAAGGCCCGGCGTATTCAGCCTTGCTCATCGATCAGGGCTTTTGTTTTAATGATGGCGAGTGGAGCTTTCCGGACAGCCCTATCCGTGGCCTTTATCCACGCCGCCTGGTTTATGAGAAGGTCGAGGGTTTCAAGTCGTTTGAACCCTTTCTCTCCAGGATAGAGAACCTGGATCGTTCTCAGATCGAAGAATGTGTCAGTCCAATGCCTGATGAGTGGTGCGGGCCCGACCCCGCTCAGTTGACACGGCTTGTGGAAACATTGCACGAGCGGCGCAGAAGACTTCGGCAGGCGATCGTTGACGCAAAGAATAGTTCCCTGCGACCGTTCCCTAATTGGGCATGAGGCTGGAGTGGTTGGTCAATCGAGACAGGACCTATGGTGGAAGATAGCGAGTTAAAGCAGTGCTCATACTTCCTGGTGCGCTACGTCCCGGACGTGGTGAAGCAGGAGTTTATCAACATCGGGCTGCTCCTCTTTTGCCCTGCCGAGCAGTTCCTGGATTGCTTGTTCAGCGACGATTTCCGCCGTATCACCCGTTTCCACGCCCAGGCAGATACCCAGTTCCTCAAGGAACTGCAACCCCACTTCGAGCAACAGATCGCACAGCACGAAGAGGATCTTGAGGGGTACATCCGCGAGATGCAGCAGTCCTATTCCAACCTCATTCAGTTGTCACCAGCCCGGAGTTGCTTGACCGCCGACCTAAGCGCCCAACTTCAGGACCTTTTCGAACGGCACGTGGGTGCGCCTCTTACTGGTCCCACAAAGCAAGATACCAGGATGCGCATCAAGCAACGCATGACGGAAGCCCTGCGCCGATGCGATGTGTTTGAGCACAACTTATTTAGAAAACGCATCCCCGCCTCACCATGGACCGGGGCTGGCGACCCGTTTGTTTTTGACTTTGGGTACAAGCCCCTCGAACAAGCGGGCAAGCCCAATGGCCGCCTGAAGCTGATCCACATGCTTTCCCTTCAGAGGGACGATGAACTTGCCAAGGCACTCATGTGGACCTTCGATAGAGTCCTTGAGAAAGAACCTTCCGACCTGACGGTCGGGCACGAAGATAACCCTGACCCAAGCAATCCTGTCGTTCGCTTCTCCCAGGGCATTCTTCAGCACGAGCGTGTCCGCTTGGTGCCCGTTTCAGGCTTCGATGGATACGCTCAGTCTATCCGCGCAGAACTCTTGATGTAAAACGACCGGCATTCCAGATTTGGACGCGCAGCGTGTGATTCGCTGGGCACCATGAGTCTGCACCTCAAAGTCGATTGTTACTCAGGCTACAAGGCGGATGAACGGCCCCTCCGTTTCAGCTTCGCAGACAAGCCCGGTGGACAGGTAATCGAAGTAAAAGAGGTCCTGGATCAGTGGTATGGCATTGGCTACCACTGTTTCAAGGTTTTGGCAAACGACGGCAACTTCTACATTCTTCGCCATCAACAGACGGAGGATAGCTGGCTGCTTGACTCCTTCCGGCAGGGCGCGGGCAAGACTTCGGAATGAGAACCATCAGCCACAACTAGCCCGTGAGCCGGTTTGCTCGTTATGGCGGCTATCCATTGGGGCGCCCTGCCTGGGGGCCCGTTGTGGACGGGCATAAGAACCCCTAAACAAAATGCAAGCGCCGTTCCACGGGTCCCGGCCGTTTTGGGAAGCCCCCCGTACGTTAGACTGACCCACTCCAAACAAGCCAGGGTCGCGTCAAAGTCCCCGAAGGGTGACATCCCAAAGCGGCTCTGCCGCCTGCTGTGCGGAAAGGCTTCGCCTTTCCGAGGGTCTCCGCCCTGACTAACCCCCTCGGCTCGGCTGGAAGGCTGAGCCTTCCAGCCGAGCCGAACGGAAGAAGGGAGGCTGTCTGCGCCGGAAAGCCAGAGGCTTTCCGCACAGCAGGCGGCAGAGCCGCTTTTTCCGCGACTTTGACGCGACCCTGCCACACAATCGCGCGTTCATGACAATCCTGCAGAGAAGTGATTAAATAGACTGGTTTGATTGCGGCGGCAGTTTCCTCGTTCCGCCGAAGGGTTGAGGGGATATGCACAAGGGTGAAAGTGTGATCTCTTTCGCGCTTGCCGTGGTCGTGGTTCTGACCTTTGTGGCGATCCAGCGACAGTGGAATCCGGCCAGCCTGAAGGAGGTGGCATCTTCAGCCGAGGATTTCATCCTCACCAGCACAGGAATACGCGGGCAAGTACCGGATTTGGTTGGATACGAGAGATTGAAAACCTATCGACTGGAGAGCTATCGCGCCGCCCTATACCGGCGGAGCCCCGCTTCACTGGTTTTCGCTCCTGGCCGGTTTGTCGTTTACGACCGGAATAACCAACCGGCCTTTAAGCTGGAGACCCTGGAAGGATCGAGAGACCCCTGGACGACTCTTTACGACTTCAACGGGCGTCATGGACTTCCCCTCGCAGGCAGCCGTAGCCACCCGGAATACACCAAGAGCCTGACCGGGGATGGTGTGCTGGACGTTGTGGTAGGCCAGTATTCGGGCGGGGACCACTGCTGCACCGTGGCCACCATCATCGAATTAGGCAAAGAAGCTGTGGCCGTCCTGGGTCGAATCGATGGCTTGGACGGCTTACCTTTCGAGGGCTTGGAAATCCGCAACATCCATAAAGATAAGAGTTGGGAATTTGTAGCCCACCGTCCCTACATGACAAGCTGTGGCGACCACTCGGACGCGGCGGACGTGCTCTCGATCTACGCATCCAGCAACGGCCAATACGTTGACCAAACAAACCAGTATGCAGACTACCTCACCGGCATCCTGCACCAGAATCTTGCCAAGTGGCGTCAGGAAAAGAGCCCCTCGCTTCGACTCTCGCAAACTCTGGCCGCCGAATTCGCGCAGCTAGGCCAAAAGGATGAAGGAAAGCGTTTTTTTGCGACGAACTTTAATCTATTCCTGCCCAGTCTTCAACAGAGGAATATCGATCCGAACGTTTGCCTAGACGACTTGGAGAACCTCATTGATCGCCTGCCCAGCATTCCGCTGGCAAGTGCAGTTGACAGCCGACAGTCGACAGTGAACGGTACACCGGTTCCTACAGCTAACCGCTGACGGGGCTACTGTCCTGATTTAAGCGTGACATGTTGGGTAGCCTGCCGCGTTACATAGCCACGAGCTCCCCTTTTCCTTGCGCGCTGACGCCCGCCTTCATGGCAGCGAGGAAGCGCGACCGCAGCGCGTCGCTCATCAGGGCCCGCTTGACCGGCGGAAGCCGAAGGAAGGCGCCGAGGATTGCCCGCATGACGTCCTGGGTCAAACTGCCGGGGTCGTCGAAGATCTGGTTCTGCAGCGTGCCGCGCTCTAGGCACTGGAGGATCACCCGCTCGAAGGTGGTTTCGGGGTGGATCACCCGCCGCCCCCGCCGATCCAGGCGCATGGCGCCACTGCTACAGTCGAGAGTGCAGACGCCGCAACCGAGACAGAACCCCGCGTCGACCCGGGGCTCCTTCTTCTTCTTTCCCGCTGGCGAGGCCAACGGGAGCATTTCGATCGCCTCGATCGGGCAGGCCTTGGAGCACTTCCCGCACCCCTGGCAGAGGGACTGGTCGGGGCTGGCGATGAACGACGAGGTGACGATGAAGTTGGGGTACCCGAAGTCGCGCACCCCGCGCAGGAGATTGCAACAGCAGGCGCAGCAGTTGCAAATGAAACCGGCATTCTTCTGCACGTTATCGGCGGAGAGCACCAGACCCCGTTCGCGCGAGCGGGTGAGGTTGTCTTGCATCTCCGCCTTGCTCACCTCGCGCGCCATGCCGTGGCGGACGAGAAAGTCGGCCGCCCGGTCGAAACTCGAACAAACGTCCAGCGGCCCATCGCACTCCCGGACGCCGGCGTGCAGCTTCTCGTGCCGGCAGGAGCAGATGCCGAGGGCGAAGCGCTCCTTCTCCGCGAGGATGGCGGAAGCCTTCTCGTAATCGAGGATCTCCACGTGCTCGCGCACCGCCCCGTCGTGGGGGAGCGCGCGCATGATGGTGACCTTCTCCCCGTGGGCGGCGTTGGCCTCCACCACCCCGCTCTCATTGAGATAGGCGTGAAACAGCTTGCCGAGCGTGGCGCTGTCGACCCCCGGACCGGTCCGCATCATGGTGAACTCGAAGATGCCGACGAACAGCGGACTGGGCATGTATTGGGTACCGCCCTCGAACTCGAAGTCCACCACCAGCCCCTTCTCCGCGAGCCGTTCGAGGGTACCCTGGAGCTTGACCCGCTCGTGGCCGGTGGAGCGGGCGATCCGGTCAAGCGTGGCGAAACCGTAAGGCATGCCGATGAAGACCTCGGCCTCCTCGGGCGAACAAAGTTCCTTCAAGATCGCACGCATGGTCTCGTTCCACGGCGCCCGCACCGTGAGGCCATCGACCTTCGTGCCCAGCTTGCGGTAAACGTCCTTTCCGACCAGGTGTCCCATGCGTCTGAGCTCCTCTCAGCCATTTACAGCACAGCCTCCTCCCAATTTTCCAGGGTCTGCTTAATGTGGCCCAAGAACTTCTCGGCCACAGCTCCATCGATGACCCGGTGATCGTAAGAGAGGGAGAGGTAGGCCATCGATCGGATGGCGATAGCATCGTCGCGCACCACCGGGCGTTTTTCGATAGCGCCCACACCCAGGATGGCCACCTGAGGCTGGTTGATGATCGGCAAGCCGAAGAGACCTCCGAAACTCCCAGGATTGGTGATGGTGAAAGTCCCTCCCTGTACATCCTCGACGCTCAAGCGCTTGTTTCGAGCCCGCTCCGCAAGATCCTGAACCGCCTGCGCGATGCCCAGGAAGTTCTTTTCATCCGCCCGCTTGATGACCGGCACGATAAGCCCTGTCTCGAGCGCCACGGCAATCCCCACATTAACGTTCCGCTTGTAAATGAGGTTCGTGCCGTCTACCGAGGAATTGATAACAGGGATTTGTTTGATCGCTTCCACCGCAGCTCGAACGAGGAAGGGCGTGTAAGTCAGCCTGAAGCCGTATCGGCGCTCAAACTCATCACGCTGTCGCTCCCGTGCCTCCACCACTTTGCTCATTTCGACTTCGAATACGGTGTAGACGTGGGCCGAAGTCCTCTTGCTCGCCACCATGTGCTCGGCGATTTGTCGGCGCATGGGGGTCATGGGAACAACTTGCGTTGGCCCGGCGAGAGTCGAGGGCGAAGGTGTCGGCTGAACCGTCGCGGGCGGGGGCTGCACCAAAGGTTCCCGAGCCGCGGCGGTTCGGCCTGCGGCGGCCGACTGGCGCTGTTCCACATAAGTCAGGATATCTTTCTTGCTGATCCTGCCACCTAGACCGGTACCCCGTACCTGCGTGAGGTCAACGTGGTAGTCATGGGCGATACGCCTGACGAGCGGCGACGACCTTGCCTCCGCGGCAGCAGCGGGGGCAGTCGGACCGCCAGCCGCGGTTGGAACGCTCGCGGTCGCTGCCGGCGCTGGCGGTAGGGCCGCAGCCGGGGCTGGAGGCGCTGCGACCTCCACGCCTGCCTCAGCAGCGGGTGCGGCCACGGCATCGCCTTCGCCATCGATCACGGCCACAACCGTATTCACCGCCACCGTCTCGTTTTCCTTCACCAGAATTTGGCTTAGAATCCCAGCCGCCGGGGAAGGTATTTCCGCATCCACTTTGTCGGTCGAAATCTCAAACAAAGGCTCGTCCCGGCCTACATGCTCGCCGGCCTTCCTCAGCCATTTGGTAATCGTTCCCTCGGCAACACTCTCACCCATCTGGGGCATGATGACATTCGTGGGCATAGCAACCTCAAATCTATTGGTTCATTGTCTCATTGAGTCATTGATTCGTTGAACAGACCAAGGGAGCGAATGCGTCGAAACGCTGACCAGCCATCGCCAACGCTTTCGCTCCTCTGACTCGATGCCATGTACGACCGCGACTGGGCGATCACAAGGATCGCCCCTACTGGAAGATGAATCAATGGTTCAATGAATCAATGAACCAATGGATCAATGATTCAATTCTTTCAGAACTCCGCCAGCTTCCTTGCGGCCTCGACCACCTTCCGGGCGTTGGGTAGAAAGTACTCTTCAAGGGGTGGCGAGAAGGGGACAGGCGTGTCCGGAGCGGTAATCCGCATGATGGGCCCGTCTAAATCCTCGAAAGCCTCCTCGGCAATCAGCGCTGCCAACTCGCCTGCCATTCCGCCCGTACGCGTGTCCTCATGGAGCAGGATGACCTTGTTGCATTTTCGTACGCTCGCCAACACCGCTTCTTCATCGTAGGGCAGCAACGTACGCAGGTCAACCACCTCCAGGGAGAGGCCATCTTTTTCCAGTTCCCGTGCCGCCTCGAGGGCGGCCCAGACCATAGCGCCGTACGTGATGACCACCATGTCGTTCCCTTCACGCCGTACCGCAGCCTTGCCGATGGGAATTACGTAATCCCCTTCAGGGACCTCTTCCTTGATTCGCCGGTAGAGAAACTTGTGTTCGTAGAAGATTACCGGATTGTCGTCGCGGATGGCCGCTTTGATCAAACCTTTGGCGTCATAAGCTGTTGCCGGCATCACCACTTTCAGCCCCGGAGTGTGGACAAACCACATTTCGTTCGACTGGGAATGGTAGGGACCTCCGTGTACTCCTGCTCCGCACGGCCCCCGGATCACAATGGGCACTGCCGGCCCCCACCGGTAGTGCATCTTGGCCGCCATATTCACGATCTGGTCAAAGCCACAGGCAATGAAATCCATGAACTGCATCTCGGCCACAGGGCGCATGCCCATCAACGCGGCGCCGACTGCCGCGCCCACAATGGCCGACTCGGAAATGGGCGTGTCGATGACGCGCTCCTCGCCGAATTTCTCCAGCATCCCGGCGGTGACCTTGAACGCGCCGCCGTAAGCACCAATGTCTTCTCCCAGCAAGAACACGGAAGGATCGCGTTCCATCTCCTCCCAGATACCCTGGCGAATAGCCTCAAGATAGGTTAGAACCGGCATCTGCGCCCCCAAGGCCGGAAATCGAGAGTCGAAACTCGAAATCCGACCCTTCAGACTCTACACTTCAGACTCCTGACTCCTGACTCCTGAATCCTGACTCCTGAATCCTGCTTTTCCTCCACCAACAGTCCGACTCGCAGTACACACCTTCCAATGCTGTTTCGCCCTTGGGCAGCGCTCGCGCCTCAGCGTCGGCGACGGCTGCGTCGATCTCCTTCTGGATGCGGCGATCGAGATCGTCAATCTGCTGCCTTGTCAGGATTTTTTGAGTGAGCAGATATTTCTCAAGCCTCTGGATGGGATCTTTCTTTGCCCACTCCTGCAACAGTCGATCATGAACATATTCCGCAGCGTCGTGAGCCGAATGTCCTGCCATGCGAAAAGTCATGCACTCCAGGAAGCTCGGCCCATTTCCTTCGCGAGCGCGAGCAACCGCTTCTCCCACAGCGTGATAAACAACCAGGACATCGTTTCCGTCGATGGTTTTGCCCGGCATGCCGTAGGCGGGACCCCGAACCGATAGGTTTCTTACCGCGAACTGCTTTTCAACGGGCGTGGAGAAGGCATACCCATTGTTGTTGCAGATGAAAACCACGGGAAGCTTCATGACTCCGGCCATGTTCATCGCTTCATGAACCTGTCCCACGCTGGTCGTGCCCTCACCCAGGTGTACGAGAGCCACATTGCCATGGTTGTGCCGTTTTAACACCAGACCGACCCCGCAAGCCACAGGACAGGTTCCGCCCAGCGGGGAAATGATTGGGATGACGCCGCGCTTCATATCGCCGATGTGCAAGGTGTTATCCCGCCCGCGCGTGGGCGTATCGGCTCGGGCCATCCAGTTTGCGAAAATATCGGCAAGTGAAAAACCGCGAATCAGGAAGGAAGAAAAATCCCGGTGACTGGGCAGGACCACGTCTCCCTCCATCAACTGCAAGGCTGAGCCGACACCAATGGCTTCCTGCCCGCGCCCAATGTAGACGCCTCCCACAATCTTTCCCTGGGGATACAGTACGCGTTCAATCCTCCGCTCCGCCTCGCGCGTGAGCTTCAGGAAGTAGAGCATGCGCTGCAACACGCCGGGACTTTGGGCACCAAACCTATATTGTTTCATTCTCGCGTCGGCTGCCCCGAAGGGGCGAACCGTGAGTAGCCGTGGGTGCAACCCACGGAAAGAAAGCAAAAAAACCGCGCCGGCCCTGAAAGGGCCGGACTGGAGCCCCCTTCACAACATGTACCGCTCGTCGAATTCAATCCCCGCCTCCTCCAGCAACTTGCGGTATTCCTCCACAAAGGTCGTCCGGCGGTGATGTTCTTCTTGCCCCTTGATGTATTCGATCAAGCAATCAATTTCCCGCCTCGAATGCGTAAACGCGCCATAGCCATCCTGCCAGTGCGAGCCAACCGCAGGTTGAAACCTGCGGCTACTCACGGGAGGCCCCTTCGGGGCCTTCCGATTCTTGGCCCCTCGAGATTCGTCGCCCCCAGGCGTGAGTCATCAAGCCGACCGCGAGACAAGTCGCTTCATTGCGCGCGCCGCCCCGCATTCCGGGGTGCCTCGTGCAGTAGCCCACTCTCGTCGCCGGATTTGCTGGGCTCTTCCCGCCCGCTGCCAACTGCCTTCTGCCAGCTTTCCCCTAGGCCCAGACCGACCGTGCCGCCTCCTCCGGCTGCGGGAAGGGGCTGGCCTCTGCGAAGGCAACGTCTTCGCGGACTTCCTTCTCGATCCGCGCCTCGATCGCGCCCTTTTCCTCCTCGGTCATAAGTTTGTGCTGAGCGAGGAATTTCTCGTAGCAAAGGATCGGGTCCTTCTTTCGCCATCTCTCAAATTCTTCCTCGGGGACGTAGCGCGCGTCGTCGTGCTCCGCGTGGCCCTTCATGCGCATCGTCTTACACTCGATGAGGAAGGGGCCGGCGCCGCCACGCGCCTGTTCCGCTGCCTTGCGAGTGGCTTCATATACCTGCAAGACATCATTGCCGTCCACGATGGTGGCAGGAATGGCATACGCCTTGCCTCGTTCCGCAATATCCTGAATGGCCATCTGTTTTCTGATCGGAGTGGAGTAAGCCCAGCCATTGTTTTCGGCGATGATGAGCAAGGGGAGTTTCAGGACTGCGGCAAAATTCATGCCTTCGTGGCACGGGCCGGTGCTGGTGGCCCCATCTCCTACATAAGTCACCGCGACGCGCCTTTCTTTGCGGAGTTTGGCAGCAAGCGCAATGCCGGCCATCAAGGGCACGGTCTCGCCCAGCATGCTGATGGGCGCGATGACGCCTCGCCCCACGTCCCCGAAGTGCGTGTTGGCATCGCGCCCCCCCGTCGGGCCATCTTTCCTCGCCATGTACTGAAGGAACAGGTCCCTTGGCCGGTATCCCCGGATGAGCAAGGCGCCGACGTTTCGGATCACAGGGCCAATCAAGTCTTGCTTCTCGAGGGCGTAGGCAGTTCCTACGGAGATCGCCTCCTGGCCCAGGCCGGAGTACACTCCGCCCACCACTTTGCCCTGCCGGTAAAGGCTCGTGAGCTGCTCGTCCACGCGCCGGTTCAAGCGAAGGTAATAGTAGATCGCGTGATGCTGCGAACGATTCAGTTGTTTCACGGCCATTGAAATGTGCAGGCCGAAAGCCGCCGGTCCCAAGTCGCCACGAACAGCGATTTCTAGCAGGATGCTGAAAAAACCGTCTAGTCTGTCATTCCGAGGAGTCCCGATCTGATCGGGACGACGAGGAATCTCGCCCCGATCAGATCGGGGTTTCCAGAGCGAGATTCCTCTCCCGCAGGGCGGGATCGGAATGACAGCGTTCACAACGGTTTATCAGCATCCTGCTAGATTCGACCTTCGACCTTCGACTTGCTCCGCGACTTCGACCATTTCCAGCTCGAAGACCCTTCCGAAGCGCCGGACTACCTTCTCAGTAACCTCCTCCATCTCGACCCGCCGGCCCAACAGCTTCTGGAGCGATGTCACGCCTTTATCGCGCAGCCCACAAGGAACTATCCAGTCGAAGTAGCTCAGGTCGGTGTTGACATTGAAGGCGAAGCCATGGGAAGTGACCCAGCGAGAAATGTGGACTCCCATGGCTGCCAACTTGTCGTTCCCCACCCAGACTCCCGGGGCGCCCGCAAGGCGTCCGGCCTCGAGTCCGTACTCCCCTGCCACTGCGATCAAGACTTCTTCAAGGCAGCGCATGTACCAGGCGATATCACGCCGGTGTTGCGCAAGGTCAAGGATGGGATAGCCCACCAACTGGCCGGGACCGTGGTAAGTCACGTCGCCGCCCCGATCGATCTCGAAGACCTGCGCTCCGCGCGCGGCAAGCTGCTCGGCTGAGATGAGGAGGTTTTCCGTCTTCGCATTGCGCCCTAGCGTGTAAACGTGGGGATGTTCGAGTAGCAGCAGAGTATCAGGAATAGTTCCTGCCTTGCGCCGCGCCACGAGTTCCCTTTGAAGCCGCAAGCCATCTTCGTAGTCCACCAGACCGAGTTGTTCGAGGTGACAAAGCATGAGCAGCATTCAGCTATCAGCAGTCAGCTATCAGCCCTCAGCCTCCATTGGGAAGTTTCTTGATAGCCTCATCAACACGGCTTTTGTCCGGCGGTGATTCGCTTCCTGGGGTTCTAGCTGACGGCTGACTGCTGATAGCTGACAGCATCCCTAAATGTGAATCGCCCAATCCACCGCGGCGTGCGCCGCTTCCATCATCGCCTCGGAAAGAGTGGGGTGCGGGTGGATGGTATGCGACAGGTCGAGTGCCGTGCCCTCCAGACGCAAGGCCACGGTGGCTTCGGCCACGAGCTCCGTCACCCTCGGCCCGATCATATGGACGCCGAGTATCTCTCCATACTTTTCGTCGCACACCATCTTCACAAAACCCTCGCGGGCGCCCAGGATGCCAGCCTTACTGTTGCCTCCGAAGGGGAACTTTCCCACGCGAACCTTATGGCCCGCTTCGCGCGCCTGGCGTTCCGTGAGTCCCACACTGCTGATCTCAGGCTCACAATAGGTGCAATCCGGGACCTGTGTGTAGTTTATGGGCTCCACCGGCTTCCCCGCCGCGTGTGTAACCGCAACGATGCCTTCCATCGAGCCCACATGCGCCAGCAGGGGGCTGTTCGCAACGATGTCACCCACGGCGTAGACGCCAGGCTCATCCGTTTGCATGTATTGATCGACCTGCACGAACCCCCGCTCCAACTTGACCCGGGTTTTCTCCAGGCCCACTCCTTGCGTGTTGGGAGAACGTCCCACGGCTACCAACAAGGTTTCAGCTTCAACCGTTTGAGACTTCCCATTTGCTCCGGTATAAGAAACCGCCACTCCGTTTGCCGTTTTGGTGGCCTTCTCAACCTTGGCCTGCGTCTCAATGGCGATGCCCTGCCGGCGGAATGACTTCTCGAGCTCGGCTGAGATTTCTTCATCTTCGAGCGGAACCGCGCGCGGCAACATCTCCAGGATCGTGACTTTCGTCCCGAAGCGGTGGAAGATGGAGGCAAACTCCACGCCCACGGCGCCGGCGCCCATAACCACCATCGATCTGGGGATCGCTTTCAGGGCCAGAATCTCCCTGTTGGTTAGGATGGTTTTCCCGTCCGGCTCGAAGCCTGGAAATGTCTTTGCCTCGGACCCCGTGGCAAGAACAATCTTCGGAGCCTGGATTTCTCGTGTCTGCCCCTTTGCGTCCGTTACCGTGATCCGGCCCCGCCCGGCCAGGCGGCCGTATCCTTGCATACTTTCCACTTTGTTCTTCTTGAAAAGAAACTCGATGCCCTTGGCGAGTTTGGTGACCACCTTGGCTTTGCGGGCCTGGATTGCCGCCCAGTCAATGGAGAATTCCTTGCAGACGATTCCGTATTCGTTGGCATTCTTGAAATAGTCGTAGACCTCTGCGTTCAACAGGAGGGCTTTCGTCGGAATGCAGCCGACGTGCAGGCACGTCCCGCCGAACTTGTCATCTTTCTCGACTATCAACGTCTTGAGCCCTAATTGCCCGGCTCGAATCGCAGCGACGTACCCGCCGGGCCCACTCCCGATAATCACAATGTCGTACTTTGGAGTCTCAGCCAAACCGACACCTCCTCTCCTGCTGGTCGAATGATTCCCTGAACGTTCGAATCCGCAAGTCGTCATCTTACATTACGAGAATTGGGGATACAAGCAACTGCGGCGGCTGGCAACCGCTGGCTGGGGTCAGTCGAGCTGATTGTTTCATTGATCCATTGAGTCATTGCATCATTGAAAGGCGGCACCGGAATGGTTCTTCCAATGGATCAATGACTCAATGAATCAATGATGAGATCCCTTTTGGGTCCAAGCAACTTACTCGACCCCAGCCTCGGCGTGTTGAACTAACTCCTTTGTCTTCAAAGACATTCCCGCTTTCCACGTCTAACTCTATGTGTTTTCAACAACATTCCCGCTTGGCCCACGACTTTTCCACAGCGCTCCTTTGTTTTCAATGACATTCCCGCGTTGGTCGTTCAATTTTTGAAGTTACTACATCTGCGCACGGCCAGTCTCCCCAGACGGAATGTCGATTCCCGGGACCTTGCCCATGTCCACCATCCGGGTGTCATCGTCTTGGGCGGAGGCAGTAACCCCCATGTTGCCGGCTGGGAGTTCTTTCCCCAGGCCCGGCAGTATCCGCCCTTTGCGGGCCATAGCCCGGTCAACCGCGCCCGCGTGGCGCAGAATCCCAGTGCGAACCACCCCAACAGGGGGAAGGCAGGCGTCCCGTTCCGAGGTGGCTATGGCTTTCACATAGATAGGCTAGCATATAGGGCCAGATCCGTCAAGAGACAACATGTCAACATGTGTAGCCCAGGGCGGATCGCGCCACTTTCGAAGCACGCTCCGAATTGACGGGGCTGGTTTTGGATGCTAAAACTACAGGGTTAGCCATATCCTTCAGAGGGATTGCTGCTAGGAAGGGAGGAAGGTCTATGCGCCGCCGTGACTTTCTAGAAAAGGGAACTGAGGGTGCGAGGTTGGCAGCTCCGCACAAAATCCTGACGCCGCGGGCGAGTTCGGGAGAAGCGACGAAGCTCGCACCCATAGCCAAGCGCCGGCTCGGGAAGACGGGCGAGCACCTCTCCATCATAGGCTTGGGTGGCATGGTGGTCATGAACATGAAGCAGCCTCGGGCGAACAACCTCGTCGCGGAAGCCTTCGACCGTGGCATCAATTACTTTGATGTAGCGCCCTTTTACGGAGACGCACAACAACGTTTGGGACCGGCATTGCAACCCTACCGAAAGCGCTCCTTCCTCGCCTGCAAGACTGACGAGCGGACCAAGAGCGGCTCTCAAGGGGAACTCGATGAATCACTGCGTCTCCTGCGGACCGACCACTTTGACCTCTACCAGTTTCATTATTTGACCACCATGGACGATGTCGAAACAGTTTTTGGGCCGGACGGCGCCATGGAAACCTTCCAAGCTGCGAAGAAGGCGGGCAAGGTGCGCTTTCTCGGATTCTCAGCTCACTCGGTGGAAGCAGCTCTCGCGGCCATGGACCAGTACGAATTTGATACGATCCTCTTCCCGATTAACTTTGTCCTATTCTCACAAGCCAACTTTGGGCCACAGGTGCTCGAAAAGGCGCGACAAAAGGGAATGGGAATCCTGGCGCTGAAAGGGATGGCGAAAACCCCATGGCCAAAAGCTATGAAGGAGAGTAAGCGGCCTAATCCCAAGTGCTGGTATCAGCCTGCGGCGCTTCCTGAAGAAGCCTCGCTCGGCCTCCGATGGACCTTATCGAAACCGATCACCGCAGCAATTCCCCCGGGTGACGAGAAATACTTCCGTGTCGCTATGGACGTGGGGCAGAGTTTTACGCCCATCAAGCCAGACGAGGAGAAAACGCTCATGGCGCGCGCCACAGGAGTTGAACCAATCTTTCACCTCGGCAATACGTAGCTTTGGCTGCAAACGGGAAATCCTACGTTGGGCAGTAGGTGGTATGGGAGTGAGTGGTGATATACTTGCAAAAGAGAGGCGACTCATGAGCAAGGTGAAGGACCTTGAAAGCCAGATCCAGGAGCTCTCTCCCGAGGAGCTGACGGCACTCCGCGAGTGGTTCACAACCTATGACGCGGGCACCTGGGACCGAGAGTTTGAGGTTGACGTAAAGAGTGGGAAACTCGACGCCATGGCGGAACGTGCGCTACGCGACCACAACGCCGGACGCTCTACAAAGCTGTGAACCACCACGCCTCTCCGGACTTCTGGGCGTGCTATCGAGCGCTCCCTACCTCTGTCCAAGAACTCGCTGACAAAGCTTTTGCCCTGCTCAAGGGGAACCCGCGACACCCATCCCTCCATTTCAAGAGGGTTGCTCAGTTCTGGTCGGTGCGGGTCGGTCTGCGCCACCGCGCCATCGGTGTGGAAGCATCTGACGGAGTGCTCTGGTTTTGGATTGGCACCCACGCCGATTACGGCCACCGCATTGACTGAGACGTCGCTATGAGGAGACCCTGAAATGAATCCGCCACCCAAAGACCGATCAACGAACCTCCGCAGCCGCGACTGGTTTGGGAAAGACGACCGCTGGGGACTGGCGCTTTAGCTTGCACGGAACACTCATTCCTTCCTATACTGGTGGCGGTGAATGTCCGCTTCTACCTCGATGCCGCAACGGGTCAACGGCACATCTTTCATCACGGTGTGGAAGAGGAAGAGGTCGAGGACGTCCTGGCCAATCCTGGAGAAGATCGTCCAGGGCGAGATGGCGCCCGCGTAGCGATTGGGCGGACGGCTGGCGGTCGGTACTTGAAAGTTGTGTACGTCCGCGACCCGAAGCCGGACAGCATTTTCGTCATTACCGCGTATGAGCTGCGCGGCAAACCACTCCGCGCCTATCGCAGGCGGCTGAGGAGAAGGCAGCGATGAAACGAAACCGATTTCCGACCGGCTGGGATGAAGCCCGGGTTCAGAGCGTGCTGCAACATTACGAGCAACAGACCGAGGATGAGGCGGTCGCCGAAGACGAAGCTGCATTCCGGTTGCGGGGCCAGACCGCGGTGCTCGTGCCCAAACGCCTCGTTCCGGAAGTGACTCGGCTGATCGAGGCGCGGCGCTCCCGCCGGTAGAGCAGTTCGGGTAGGCTAAACATGGTGTCCAAACCTATGGCGGACAACACCCGCCCCAGCAGAACGCCTAGCCGTTAGAGCCACTGAAATGAATCCGCCACCCAAAGACCGATCAACGAAACTTCGCAGCCGCGACTGGTTTGGGAAAGACGACCGCTGGGGACTGGCGCATCGCGCCTGGCTGCGCGCCGAAGGCTTCAGCGAGCGGGTGTTTGAAGGGAAGCCCGTTATCGGCATTTGCAATTCCTGGAGCGAGCTGAATAATTGCAACGCGCACCTGCGCCAGGTGGCGGAAGCCGTGAAGCGAGGGGTGTGGGAAGCAGGCGGATTTCCCCTCGAGTTCTGCACTATATCGCTGGGCGAAATGCTGATGAAGCCGACCACCATGCTCTATCGCAATTTGATGGCGATGGACGTGGAGGAATGCATTCGCGCCTATCCGCTTGACGGGGTGGTGCTACTTTGCGGATGTGACAAGACCACGCCGGCGCAACTGATGGGAGCGGCCAGCGCCAACGTACCGGCGCTCATGGTTCCCGGCGGACCCATGCTGCGCGGGATGTGGCACGGCAGGGAACTCGGCTCCGGAACGGATGTGCGCCGCTTTTGGGAAGAGGTCCGGGCGGGACGGTTGAGCGAAGAGGAGTGGTGCGAAATCGAGAGTTGCGTCTCGCGCAGCGCAGGGCATTGCACCGTGATGGGCACCGCTTCGACGATGGTTAGCGTCGCCGAGGGACTGGGGATGACCTTGCCGGGAGCAGCGGATATTCCCGCGGTGGACTCGCGCCGCCTGGCCATCGCCGAACAGAGCGGGCGCCGCATCGTGGGAATGGTGGAGGAAGATCTTCTTCCCTCCCGAATTTTGACGCCCGCCGCCCTCGAGAACGCCATCTGCCTGCTCATGGCCCTCGGAGGCTCCACGAATGCCATCATCCACCTGGTGGCCATCGCAGGGCGTCTGGGCATCGATCTGCCGCTTTCGAAGTTTGAGGAGATCTCCCAGACAACACCTGTCATTGCTAATGTGAAGCCTTCGGGCAAATTCCTGATGGAGGATTTCAGTTACGCCGGAGGGGTGCCAGCAGTGATGAAGGAGATCGCTTCACGGCTTCACCTGGAGGCGATCACGGCTACCGGCAAGACACTGGGTGAGAACATTTCCCGATTCGCTTGTTTCAATCGGGAAGTCATCAAGCCACTCGGCCAGCCGCTCTACCCGGAGGGAGGCCTCGTAGTGCTGGGCGGAAACCTCGCCCCGTGCGGCGCCGTTATCAAGCAATCCGCCTCTTCGCCTCATTTGCACAAGCACAAGGGGAAGGCCGTAGTGTTTGAAAACAACCGGGATTTGTTAGCGCGAATTGACGACCCGCGCCTGAGTGCGGATGAGAACTCGGTCTTGGTCCTGAAGAATGCCGGGCCGAAGGGAGCGCCGGGCATGCCCGAATGGGGCCACTTGCCGATTCCCGCCAAGCTGCTCAAGGCCGGGGTGAAGGACATGGTGCGGCTGAGCGATGCGCGCATCAGCGGCACCAGCTTTGGGACCATCGTC
>Ga0116122_1000829_pt1 | contig 16756 bp, 10 predicted proteins | sample June2015DPH_13_5_FD_89726 | JGI IMG/M metagenome (GOLD analysis project Ga0116122, IMG submission 89726) | Peatland microbial communities from SPRUCE experiment site at the Marcell Experimental Forest, Minnesota, USA - June2015DPH_13_40 | ecosystem: Environmental > Terrestrial > Soil > Wetlands...
ACAGACGCGAAGGCAAAAAGAGATTTAAGCTTTCCAAGCTTGATGGATTATGGGGGCAGCAGGTTACATCAACAAACAAATTTATCAGCTACAGAAGGTCGATATCTCAGCTAAATGCCCTTGATTGGTATTTTGAGGGTGAACCATTCATAGAGGCTGCTTCTGGTCAAAGGCTGCCATATGAATCTGTCTACAAGGGACTTATAGAAAACGCCAATAAGATTATTGAATCAAATCTGCGTACAACCTACTCCGGGATCTGTCTAGCTGGAAGAGTAACTGGAAAGACGAGGACTCGCAAGGTAATGGCCTGTCCGACTTTCAGGTGTGATTGCAATTGTGACGATACGAGGCTTGACTTGCTGCTTTCCATTCACGGCTGGTCTCCGGAAATGATCTCACGCGCTTCTTTTTTCAATACCCGGACCAAGACACGCGATCGGGAGACCGCCCCTCCTGTCCTGACCGTTGCAGATGGAGACGCTTCATTTATGCAAGTAGTCGATTCTGAAGGATTCGGAGGAAGCGAAATCATAGGCGTTCTTGATAGAACACTAGACAGGAGCAGACTGGATGCGGTCAGGGAGAAAATGGCCAGTCTGGACTCCTGGTATACCTTGGACATGGATTCACTTGAGATTGTCCCTGCCACTCCCAAGGGGATTTCGTGCGCTATCTGGCGGAGAAGGTGAACATGTCAGTAACAGCCACAGAGGTTTTTGATTTTCTGGAGCGGCATAATGCTTTCACGCACGAGCGGCACGAAGTCTCATCTAGAAGCTTCAGCAATCTCCGCCGCAACTTGCGCATGATAATTGTCAAACTGACGGATGCTGAAGACAGCGCTAAAGAGATTTCGGATGCGTTGCGGATTCGATTGTCTGAATGGCTCACGGTCCCTGTCCACTTCGACGACAGAATTCTTGAGCCCATTTCCCTTCTCGGAGATCCAAGGATGATTGAGATGCGATGGGGAGCTGACATACAGCACGCCTGTGATTCAGCCCGTATTTATGCAAAAGAGCTTCAGGTTGAAGAGAATCCCGTTCGTACGCTGCTCAGAGACACCATCCGCAGGCTTATGGCTGAGAAAAAACGGTTCAGGATCTTCTGCCATAGACTGGCCAAACCCCACTTTCAATCAATTTCTGGTACACATTTGCAGGACGACTCATTTATCCATACCAACAGGCAATATCGCGATGCAGGGTTATTTGATGTCCTCATAAAGGTTGGACCGTTCCGGTCCCGAGGCTGGAGTGCTGCTCCAGACGGACTCCTGACTTCACCACGTTTCGAAACTCTTGTACAGATCGTATGGTCCGGGTGCGGTGATGAACAAGGATTCGGCTTGGACCCAGTGACTGATAACTCCATTATTGGAAGGGGTGATGCAGCGCAAACAGGACTTCCGGGGAGATCTAAGGTGCATCGGCTTCAATGGGATTCGAGGGTTGAGCGAATCGGTGACTCATTGGATTTCAATCCGTTGATTGACGAAGATGAATTTCAGATTTTCCAGAGAATGGCGGAGTCAAGGGACAAACGTGCTGCCGTGCTCGCCCAGATAGATGAACAGTATGGCCTCCTTTTGCCCCCGCGCTCTCAGGTACTGAGCTTCGATCCTGAAGCAACAGATGGTGAGCAGTTAGCTCATCGGCTTTCCGGAGAGAACTTGATTGAAGGCATGTTCATCATCCTGCCCTTTTTAGAAGATGTTGATACCGGTGGTTTGCAGGCAAGAGACGGAAGATTCAGCCCGATATGGAAAGAGCGTCTGAGTCGTGAACTTGAAAAGGACAGTCTGGGCCTCTGCCGCAGGTTGCGAGATGAAGGGATTAATCTAATGGGCCTTAGTAACCGCGTTGAACACTGGCGCAAGCCACCGACCACGGTAATCCCTGCACCACAAATGGCACACCATTTTGAAATTCTGATCAAAGTTCTGGGAATCGATGGCAAAAGCCGTGAACTGGCTTCGAGTGGACAAAAGCACTGGTGGCAATATGCCTGGAACGAAATCCGACGCTCGCGCGGCGAAGCCATTCAGGCTGGACAACATGAGCAGGATAAAATTGATCTGCAGACATTTGGAATTTTGAAATCCCGAGTGAAGGAAATTCAGATTGAATGTGAAAAGCGAAAAAGCTTCAAAATCAAAATACCTCCCGGGGCTCCCCTCCAGGGCAATTTCGGGTTTTTCATGATATCTGCAATAGAGGAGGGATTCTTGGCTCCAGAAACCGCCCTGAAATTAATATGTGAGTTAAGCGAGCTTGAACAATGGCGCGTATGATCCCGTCCCATATGGACGATTTCACTCCTCCGGGGGAGCGTGATGTATTTAATCTGCTAGCTGCTGGTCCTGACGACTGGTGTGTAGTCCATTCTCTCGATCTTTCCCCATGGAACCACAACCTCCGAACGGAAATAGATTTTGTAACCATTGTTCCAGATGCTGGCATACTTTGCATTGAAGTTAAATCTCACCCCAATATTACGTTTGATGGTAGCGTATGGAGCCCAACTGAAATCAAACGATCCCCGTTCAAGCAGGCCGCTGATGGTCGACATACTTTCTACCGCAGAATGCGTGAACTTGCCCCTGAGTTCAGGAGGATTCCGGTTGTTCATCTTTGTGCTTTTGCTAATGCAATATTCGATCTGAAACCGAACCTCTCGGTTCAGAGCTGGGAATTGATGGATACCCGGGTATTTCGAATGTTCTCGAATTCCACTGACTTCTGTGACAACTTAAAGCAACGAATACTTAGTAGTATTGATGCAGACGCGAGATTAAAGCGTCTTGAGGCCTCGCTAACCGTCAGCGAAATTCAGAAGATTGTTAATTTATGCGTGCCCGTGCAGAAATTTCGTCCAGAAGCACGTGAGGAGATCAGACGCAGGGAAGAAGAAATAGAACGTCTGCTTCGGGAACAGCAAAAACCGGTCCTGCAACTCGCGATGTTAAACGATAGAGTGCTCGTCTCCGGGGGAGCTGGTACTGGTAAGACTCTGATAGCAATGGAACTTGCAAGACGAATGGCAGAGCGCAGACAGCGGGTTGCACTCTTCTGTTTCAATCAGCTGGTCGGTGAATGGCTCAAGGAGACAATGCTGCAGTTTAAGCCTGTTCTACCGAATATGGTGACGGGCCGTGCCATTCAGATAATGGCTGAGATGACAGGGATCGGAATACCTGAAAATCCCGATAGAGAGTTTTGGGAGCATGTCCTGCCAACCAGCATTGAGGAAAAGCTGACCGATCCGGAACTCAGGGCTATTGCCCCATTTGATTACCTTGTACTTGATGAGGCCCAAGACTTCTTCATCAGGCCTGGACTTTGGGCATGCCTTGTTCAGTTCATCAATGGTGGTCTCGAGAGGGGCAGATATACACTTTTGGGTGACTTTGAACATCAGGTACTCGGAGAGCGAGAATTGCTAAATCAAACGCTTGGTACTTTATCCAGTATGATAAGGCCTGCATACTGGAGACTGTCAGAGAACTGCCGTAATTATAAAATTATCGGCGAAACCGCGGTAAGACTCAGCGGTTTCGATAGACAGATTTACTCAGGATATATGCGTAAGGGCGGCAGCATCCAGAATTATGATGTATACTTCTATTCCAAGATCGATGATCAGACCGGCAAGCTTGCTGACTATCTGAATGAATTTAAGCAGCAAGGATACCTTCCGGAAGAAATCACTATCCTTTCCTTTGGGAGCATTGATAGTTGCGCCGCCTCCTCTCTGAAAAAAAGAGGGTACAGGCTTTGCCCTGCCTGGCAGCATGATCATTGCGTACGTTTTTGCACAATCCATGCATACAAGGGGCTGGAGAACAAGGTAATAATTCTGACAGATGTAAATCCGACATCAGCAGATTTTAATCGTGACCTGTTTTATATCGGAATGACGCGAGCCACTGAATCCATCCGGGTCCTGTGTGATACAAGAAGTCAGGCCATATTGATTGAATGGTTGACCAAGGGAGGTGCAATGCATGAATGGCAGATCTGACCTGATCGCTTACATCCGCGGAGAACTTGTCGGCCCTGCACGACACCTTAAAGATGCGACCATCATTGAGTTTGAGGACAGGATATTCACGGACCCGGAGCCGTTAAGGCGTGGAGCGCTGGGTTGGAGACCTGTCACGAATGGTTCGATAGAAGAAGTCCTTTATTTCGATCGGGAAACACCGTATCGCAAATATGGTGCAGGTCTTCTGCATCCGGCCGGGTCAGAGATAGCCGTACTCTCGTCAGACCAGCTAGCTGCTCAGGCTACCGACCACCTTGGTTTTGAACCCACAGAGGGAATTGTTGATGAGGTAGATTCAAATGGCCCTGACGAAACTGATGCTGGCGACCAGGAATCGGGGGGGCCCATTGACGATGATTTCGACGTGACCAGTCCCGATGTTCGCCAGCCATCCGCAATTGGAATATCCTTTTGCGTCACGCTTAACGAGCGCGGGAAAGTCATTGTAAAACTGCCTCGTTCAAGACAATTTTCGTGGCAGAGTGAAAACAGTCCGGCATTTCCTTTGAACGGTCGTTATGAATTGAGCACTCGTCGCGTGTCGAGTTCAGCGCAGCCATTAAGTCTTCCAATTTGGCGGAGATGCCCGGCGGTTTCAAATGATACTGAAATTATTATCAATCGCGATGATTTGAAGCCTAATAACATCGTTATCCGTAGTGTTTTGATGCCGGATGCCTCTCCAATCGAACTGAGGGTTGATGTTTTCCGCCGTGCCGTTACAGACCGGCCTGATACATGGCTGTTAACCGCAGTTTTACGCAATTGCACAATAGTGAGACCGAATCAGGAAGCTCATGAGGCTGTCTTTTACCAGACTTATTTTGAAGTATCGGTCGAAAATGGTTGCTTTCAAAAATACCCGGAAAGTCAACGCCCTTTTGACCAGCTCGATGAGGATGAACAGTCGCTTGCTCTTCTTTACCGCGAATCTGCCACTTGGGGGATTGGTCATGGTTGTGCCGCAGGCTGGGATGCTGGGCCGGGTGAAACACCGGTTGTGCTTTACGCTGATGTAATGCCTGCCGTACAGACCCCAAGCATGACCCCTGATATTAAAGATGGGGATGGTAATCTAATTCGAGTTTCCATGCGTTCTCTTGCGTCCCTGCCTAGCAAAGAACAGGGGCCGGCATGGCACTCGCTCAGAAGTCTCGCCAATGAATATGGATTATGGATTGAACGAAAGCGCGAAGAGGCAGCAGGCCTGCCTGATCATCTGAAGCCTGTTGCAGAGCAGCACATTGATGCCTGTCACATCTGTCTCAACAGGATAAACGCCGGGATAACCCTGCTTCTGGGAGATGCCAAGGTCAGGACAGCATTCAGGCTGGCGAATTTGTCCATGCTACTGCAGCAGATTGCCACAAAACAGCTTGCCAGAAGGCCTTTGCAGTGGAATCCGGTTGAACGCCGAGTTTCCCCCTCTGGAAATTTTATATCACCTTGGGACATCTATGAGAACAGTCAGGAATCCAATGATCTGGGATGGTGGCGTGCCTTTCAGATAGCTTTTTTGCTTATGTCCATCGAGGGAGTCAGCAATGGAATGTCTCAGGATCGCCAGATTGTGGATCTGATATGGTTCCCAACCGGAGGAGGTAAAACGGAGGCTTATCTGGGGGTGATGGCATTCTATATGTTTCATCAACGTTTGTTGATGAAGGATGGAGGTGTACTGAGGAGAGATGGCACCAATGTACTTATGCGCTATACCCTTAGAATGCTAACCACCCAGCAATTTCAGCGTGCTGCAAGCTTGATCTGTTCGATGGAATTTCTACGCCGAAATCCGAACATGCATCAAATGGAAGAGCTCCCAGGAAATCGCTTTGGCTTGGGCTTATGGATAGGCAGTAGCAGCTCGCCCAATACCATTCGGCAGGCAAAAATCGAGATCCGTGAATTTCGGTCTGGTGATATACCTGGAAATCCGCTGGTCCTTACTGAATGCCCATGGTGTAGGGCGGAAATGGGTAGATTTGAAGGAAAGAGACCTGCCAGTGTGGCCAAGAGCCAGTGGAATACACTGAGGACGAAAGGGATCAGTGATGTAGGTGATGAAGGCCCACTGCTGCATTGCCCCGATAGTAGCTGCAGCTTCGGACCAGAAAACCACCAGCACTGGCTTCCGGTGGAGGTGATTGATGAAAGAATCTACAAGTGCACTCCTTCAATCATAATAGCGACTGCTGACAAATTCGCGATGATTTCATATCGGCCAGCTGCTGGCGCAATTTTTGGTCGGGCCGTTCTTCACGGAGAGGTTGCTCAGGTCTTCGTTCCACCTGGTCTGATTGTGCAAGATGAATTACACCTTATTTCCGGACCATTGGGAACTATGTATGGTCTTTATGAAGGCATTTTTGAGCGGCTTTGCTCTGAAGAGTTTGCAGGAGGATTGGTAAAACCGAAGCTGATTGCGTCTACTGCCACAATACGAGGTGCCAGTGACCAGATAAAAGCACTCTACGCCCGCGACACGACACAGTTATTCCCGACCCCTGGTTTGCTAATGGGAGATTCTTTTTTTGGCACCTACGCTCGCCACGAGAATAATACCCTGCAGCCCGGGCGTCTTTATCTCGGCATTCATGCCGGCGGTTATGGTTCTGTTTTGACAACCCAAGTCAGAACTTTCTCGTCAGCTCTTTTTCGGCCTTTCTCGCTTACAGAAGAACACCGGGACCCGTGGTGGTCTTTACTGGTATTTTACAATAGCATAAGGGAGCTCGCCGGTGCTAAAACACTTTTCGATTCCGACATCCGGTCGAGACTCAAATTTCTTTTTAATCGCGAAAGTTTCCCCCCTGATAATCGACGGAACTTGAAAATTGTTGAAGAACTCACCAGCCGGCTTTCACAACCCGAAATAGTGGCTATGATGGATAGGCTGTCAATGCCATACTCTGCTGCAGGAACTACTATAGATGCCTGCCTTGCTTCTAATATCATAGAGGTCGGGGTAGATATCGACCGGCTTTCATTAATGGGTGTAGTGGGGCAACCAAAAACCACCGCCCAGTACATTCAGGTAACCGGGCGCGTTGGTCGCCGCTGGTGGGAGCGTCCGGGGCTAATACTGACTGTTTATAATCCTTCGAAGAGTCGTGACCGATCTCACTTTGAACAATTCCACAGCTATCACCGTCGACTTTATGAACGCGTAGAGCCTACGTCAGCAACACCCTTTGCACTCTCGGCAATCCAGCGTGCCCTTCCGGGGGCATTGGTTGCATGGGCACGACAGCATAGCAATGCTCCTGTCCAGGACAGGCATGCCTATCATGAACACATATCTGATGCTTCGGAGTTCTTGCGCGATAGGTGCCAGATTGTCCAGGTTCCTGAAGATCTGCAAAGATCCCTGGATGAGCTTGCAAGAGTGAGAAATGAGCTGGAAAATAAATGGGGTATGAATCCACAACTTTGGGAGGAATTCCCGCAAAGAATTACAGGGGAGTATTTGATTCTGTGGCCGGGGCAGTATGCAAGTCCTGTCCAGAGGCACAAGGGCACTGTAATTGCGAGCAGCATGCGCCAAGTTGATCAGAGTGCTGAGCTGGCCATTACACAGGGCTATGCTCTTGCTGATGAATGATGTCCTTCTGATGAAGAGGTTTTCAAATGAATAGGGAAGTGCGGATCGGGCAGCTCATTGCTCCCTTCGGTCCCGGGGCAATCTATACGGACAGACGGGGTACACCTCTTGTGGTGTGCGGTCTTGATCACTGGTTCAAACAGCCTGGAGGAGAGCAGTGCCAGGATCTTTCCGAATTTCAAAAATTTGAGCCTCGTCTAGCTGCGTTGCTTCATGTCAACCGCTTCTGCAAACCTGCAGATTTTCGGGAGGTACGTAAGGGGCAGGAATCACCTCCAAATGCACTCGTTTACACGCCTGCACAAAGATTCCCGAGGTGGTATCGAAATTCCAAGACCGGCAAAATGAGAAGGTTTAATCTATGTACTGAGCGCCTTGATAGGCCGGCTGGCGGGGGGCGATGGCTCCCGGTGCGTTTTATTGCAGTATGCCAGAATGGGCATCTATGCGAATTCCCGTGGAAGGAGTGGATAGGATGTCAGTGTCAAGGTGATGGAGATCTCTATCTTACGGATCGTGGCGGCGCGGAACTCAGCAGCGTCAAAGTTGAATGCCGCACATGCCCGGATGGTTCTTCGGGGCGGAAGGGAAAAAGTCTGGCAGGAACAATGTTAAAACCGGACCTTGAGAGTGGAGAACAGAGCGCTTTTCAAAAAGCAGGTATCTCGTGCCCCGGTGAACGCCCCTGGTTGGGCGAAGGAGCAGAGGAGCAATGCGAACTTCCTTTAATCGGTGCTCTCATTAACCAAACGAATCTGTACTTCCCAAAAACCATCTCGGCCATTCTCCTTCCCGATTTACAGGAGGAGGATGACTCGATCACCGAGCTCAGGAACCAGATTGAACAGGAAGAGAGCTCATGCTCATTGGGAGTTGCAAAGACACTCTGGAATATGAATCAGAAAGCAAACGCGATTGCAATGGTACACCACGCCATTAAGAGTCTTGGTATTCTCAGCGAGCCAAGGGAAGTTGAACGGGCGCTCGATAGCCTTTTTAAGACCACCTTTGCAATCACAGGGAACGCTGCGCAGCCAGCAGTTTCTGAAACTGATCTGCTTGCATTTCGACGTGCCGAGTACAACATAATCCGAAACGAGGTTAATAACCCAAAGATTCCAAATCTAAGAGTGATTCCATCCTCAGTGCCTCATGAGCTGGCCAGCTGGATTTCTAAAATCAACTTGGTGGAAAGGCTGAGGGAAACCCGGGTCTTCTACGGTTTCGATCGGATTGAGCAGAGCAGCCATCCTCTTGATGGCATGCCTCAATCTGCCATGAACCAGCTGTTCAGATATCCACCATCCGCGCCACAGGATCGCTGGCTGCCTGCAGTTGAAGTTTTCGGCGAAGGAATATACTTCGAAATAGGTGAGCAGAAGATTGCAGAATGGTATCATCAGAATTCTGAGTGGCTGTCGGTGCGATTAAGCGACGGTTTTGTTATGCGTCTGGCTGGCGTGTTCCAGACTCTCCCTCCAATCGGAGCTGCTGATAGAGCATGGGTGGCAAGGTATCTTCTTGTTCATAGCTTGGCCCACATCATGATTAACCAACTTATTTTCGAGTGCGGTTACAGTACTGCATCCCTACGGGAGCGCCTCTTTGTCTCAGCAGATTTGAGCGCACCAATGGCTGGTTTCTTGATATATACATCAGCAGGTGATTCCGAAGGGACACTAGGGGGACTGGTGCGTCTTGGTCGCCCCGAGCGCATAGGGCCAATTGTTCAGCGGGCTCTGAGCCGAGCTTCATGGTGTTCTGCAGATCCTATTTGTTCGGAAAATCTCGGTGGCACCGGATCGAGATTGGCCAATCTTGCAGCATGCCATGCATGCGTCCTGCTGCCTGAGACTTCTTGCGAAACGATCAACCAAGGCCTGGATAGAGCAATGGTGGTGGGAACTCCCTATGATCGCGATTGTGGCTTTATGGCCAATTTGCTCGAAAGCGGTCACGTTCTGGAATAATGCGAAATATCAATTAAGTCGGATTTTGAAATATTGCCGGTTTGAAGTCTCTTTGGTTTGCGGACTGAAGATCAACATGAATATCCTTGCTCTCATTGGGAATCCATTTCGAGAGAGCCAAGGCTGCCGTTCAGCATTCAATTATTTCGAGGTGCAAAAAGCTAAAAGACTATTGTTGGACCAAAAACACGTGAATACGCTTTCGAAGCAAGTCTAAATCATCCGTCTCACACTCCCAAATCACAAGGGTTTTCCACTTAAGCCCCTCTAACTTCACGAGATTTTCTTTATCTCTTATACGATTGCCTTCAAGTTTCGTGATCCAGAAATTCTCTCTGCTTTTTGGGGTGTAGGCGTATTTACACCCTTCATGCCGGTGCCAAAAGCAGCCATGCACAAAAATGGCTTTCTTCATCACTGGAAACACCACATCGGGGCATCCTGGCAAATCTCGCCTGTGAAGACGGTAACGGTGTCCCATGGAATGGACTAAACGCCGCACGATCATTTCGGGGCCGGTATTCGCATTTCGAATCCTGGACATGTTCCTGCTGCGGGCTTCAGGGCTGATCCGGTCGGACATTCAGACATTCTCCTTAAGACTCGGATTTTATCAGCTTATTTGACCATTTTGAACTTCGGCAAGCAACTCGTATACAATTTCGGCGATCTGTCTTGCAAGCAATGGAGGGACAGCATTTCCAACCTGAATGTATTGATGCGTCCGCTGGCCTTCAAAAAAGTAATTGTCCGGAAAGGTTTGAAGCCTAGCAGCCTCCCGGACAGTCAGACTTCTGCATTGTGAGGGATCATAATGAATGTAGTAATGACCATCCTTGGCCAAATGACATGTAACCGTTGTTGCTGGCCTGCAAGCAACCTGGACGCGGAATCTGTCATCAAACTTCCCGTTAACAGCTTCCTGAATGTTATCGTGTTTCGGTCGGAGTTCTTCGGGGAAATCGCATATTTTGGGAGATCTTTTTTCTGCTCGGGCGAAACAGGACGCAAAAAAATACCTATGGAGATCCTGCCTCATGTGAGCCCTTGCAGAATGATTGCAAACTCCTCCTAAACGCTTGTCTCCAAACCATTCCTTGAGGTAACCGGGCTCGAATTGATGCTCTAGAAACTGACCTCCGGTTCCAAGTTGTTCGTTGAGGTTTTCAATTGCACGTGCGCATTCCTGCCTGAACCCGTTCATTGGATCATCGGTTGCCCATTGCTGCTGAAGCGATGATCGAACAACTTCGATCCAAATCTGGCAGGAGTCCGACTCTCTGGAAAGCATGCTCCTAATCTTCGGAAGGTCAGATAAAACTTCTTCAACGGAAACAGGATTATCTGCCTTACGCAGGATGCGGGGTACGACATTCAGATCTTTGCGAACGCCCAGAATGATCAAGCGGTGACGCGATTGAGGTATTCCGTAATCTTCAGCTTTGATAATGAAATTAGTCGGTTCTAGCCTGTCCGAAACAGCCTGTTTTACGAGCGAGTATAGCCGATATGTCTTTTTGTCAAAGGGAATCCCTGGCTGGGTGCGAACATTTACCGCCGCCGCAGGAAACCCTAAGTCTTTAATGATCTCATTGATGATACTCTTCCCTTTGTGTTTTGCTGAAAGTATTCCAGTAACATTTTCCATAATAAATAAAGGTGGCCGGAATTTTGCCACACATTTCAGATAATCTTTGTAAAGAGTATGCCTTCTATCCTCCTCATATTTCTGGATATCATTGTTTCTCTTCACGGCCAGACGTGAGCGGCCCACTACTGAATATAATTGACATGGGGGCCCACCAATCATCACCCAAAGGCTGTCGTCTTTTTCAGGAATAACTTTGCTGATCTTCCTGTAAATAGTGGTATTGTTCTTTCCCAATTCTTTGAGGAGCGCTACCCCAGAGGCAGTCTCCGATTCTTTGGGGAATCTCTTAAACAGTTCGGCCCTCGAAATCTTCCCTTGTAAATATTGATAGTACTCGTCCGGGATTTCGCCTGGAACAAATTGACGTAAAAAACACCTCAGCAGTAGTGTCGCATGTGCGTGGACATCCTTTTCCACAGCCAGTTGAACTCTGAAAGGGCGTGTTCCATCCGCGTTCTCAAAACTGGCAAAGCCCTCGCCCAAACCGCCAGGCCCGGCAAAAAGATCTATGACTGGAACATGCTGCCTCATTCTACCTTACCCAAAATCAGCCATGACGGAGATCATCATTTTAAAAGACTGTCCTCTCCAAAATAGTGATCATTTCAGATTATACGGAAAAAGGAATTCTGCCAATAATCAATGTTCCAAACCTACTTTTGTCGCGGGGACAGTTTACGCATTCACATCTCGACCGCAACGCCCAGCCAAATGGAAAAGTTGAAGCGACAACATTGAGGCAGCCGGAGAAAAAGGCAATCTTCTTTATCGTTTGGGGTCGCGCTAAAGTTTGGCTGCTTAAGGAAAGAGCGGTCCTGATTGGCTAAGGGATTGGGATTTAGTTTTTCATCGTTCGCTATTCACTGCACTTTGCGGACCACGAAATGGCCTCTTTAACATCCACCTTTTCCCGCGCATCTTCTCACTATCCACTATTAACCCCCAACCTCTGCCCCTAATGCCAACTAACCAGCTCTCTTCCCCCTCACCCCTCACCCTTCACCTTTCTTTTTTCCGCTTCCGGTTGCCGTTTCTATTGCCGTTTCTATTGCCGCTTCTGGTTGCCGCTTCTGGTTGCCGCTTCTCGTCGCCGTTTGGCAAAGCAAAATCACTGCGCGGTACAATATTGTCGAAGGAGGGACTGCAGATGTCGAGCGGAGGTCAGAAAATTCGGCTTTTTCTGTTCACTATTCACTATTCACTATTCACTGCCCTTTGCTTCCCGCTTCCCGCTCCCCGCTTCACTGCTTTTTTACTCTTGTCTTTTCGTTCAATTGCCTTCCTCTGCGACCTCTGCGCCTCTGCGGTGAAATTTGGTTTGCCCGCTTCTATCTTCCTGTTTCCCGCTCCTGTTATCACCTGTTATTGCGGAGAATCAAATTCAAAATTGTCAATTAAATCAGTTTGTTGTGCGATCAGCCCCTGTATTTGCCCTGTATTTACAGGAATTACAGTAAAAATGAAACGTTTCTGGTTGCAGTTTGGCGGAGTAAAATGCCCTGGTGGTACGATATTACCGGCTAATCGCAGGTGTCTAGTGGAGGTCAGAAAATTCGGCTTTTTCTGTTCACTATTCACTATTCACTACTCACTGCGAAGCCGTTGCCGTTTGGCGAAAAGGTGCATTTTCTTGAAATTTTGGCAAGCATATGAGGGTAAACGGTTGTTTTCTCCGCGTCTCCGCGTCTCCGCGTGATATGGTTTTCGCCCTTTGGTTGCGGCCCAAGGTCGCTCTGTGCCCTCTGAGCCTCTGTGGTGAATGGGTCTGAAAAAGTGGGTAAGAGGTAATGGGCATTCGCGATTCGCGAATTTTGAGGGGGTTAATCGGATGGACACTATTTAGTCAATGACCGTATGGGGTTCCCGCTTCGCACCGAGCACGCCGAAAACTTTGATTGGCGTCGATTTCCCTTTGGCCTTCAGGGGATCTAACTCGTTTGTATCGAAGTACTTGCGTATTTTCCGATAAGTGTTTTCGGATATAAGCACCTGCCCCGGACCGGCGGCAGAGCAAAGCCTCGATGCGATATTGACCGCGTCCCCGATAACCGAATAGCTCATGGTGCGCGTAGATCCGATATATCCTGCGACGAGCCGGTCGGTGTTTATACCAATTCCCATGCGGATCGGGTGCTTACTAGCCATGTTGTACCGCTCCAGGGCCTCTTGCATGTCCAACGCTGCCTGGACTGCCCGGCGGGGGTCGTCGGGATGAACCACCGGAGCGCCCCAGACAACCATGATCATGTCTCCAACAAACTTATCTACCGTGCCCTCGTAAGAGAAAGCGATCTCCACCATAATCTCGAAGAACTCGTTGAGTAAGATGAGGACCTCTGGGGCTTCCATTTTTTCGCACATAGAGGTGAAGCCGCGTATATCGGCGAAAAGAGTCGTCGCGATGCGCTCCTCGCCGCCCTTTTCCACCTTGAGCTTGCCGGAAACGACCATCTCGGCGAGATCCGGGGAGAGCAGGCGCTGAAATCTTTCGCGCGTGGCGGCATCGGTCTCTATTTTTTTGGCCATTTCAGCCATCTTGATCAGGTTTGCTGTCTGAAGGGCGATATTGCTAAAGAGGAGAAGATCCTTCTTCGTGTATGCCATGACTGCCGCAGAGGACTCGATAATCATGATGCCGAGCAGCTTTTCTTCGTGCAGTATGGGAACGGCCATCGAGGAGCGCACTGCCTGGCTGACGATCGAGGCGGCGCCCTGAAAACGTTCATCAGCAAGGGCGTCTGCGCTTATTATTCCCACTTTGTTCTCTTGAACCCGCCTGATTACAGTCGAGGAAACGACCACCCTGTCTTTAGGCGTTCGCGTTTTGAACGCCTCGACGGCCATATTCCCCGTTGCATCCGCCATCAGAATTACGGCCTGGTCACACACCAAAACCTCAAAGGTGCGGGCAAGGATTCGATTGAAAATTCGGCTAAGATCGAGCTCAAGGCCAATATCCCGCTGAAGTTCGTGAGCAATTCGCAGCTTTTCGTAATCAGTGCGAAGAGCTTTATCATCGGTAATTTCCTTTTCCGGGAGAAAGCGGCTTCGCTGTAAAGATTTAAGGTAAATCTGATCGAACACCATGATCTGACATCGTTCGTCATCCAGCGCAACAAGGCGGTCGGCCATCATGAGATGGAACATGCAGGATGTCGAACCCAGAGAGATCTCGTCTCCATTTTGAAGACTTATTTCGCCCTGGATAAGCTTTTTGTTGACAAAGGTCCCGTTCCTGCTGCCTAAGTCCTTGATGCTATAATTGCCGTTCCGGTCGGCAGAAATCAGGCAATGCTGTTTGGAGACGAGAGGATCGGCAATCTGCACCTGATTGACCGGAGAACGTCCGACTGAGTTGACCCCTTCCAGTGTGACTTCGCGGGTCCCTTTGCTATCTTTAACGATCAGCTTCGCCATACGACTCCATGAAAATAAGTTGCACGTCTTTTATCCTATTTTTCCATACAAACCGCAAGGGTTTGCGACCAGCGCGTGCGACAGCCACTGGAGCCCCAAGAGACTGCCATGGGATTCGGGTAACCGTTCACCGAAAAACGCCAGCCTCATAAATTAGAAACCTGGCACGCACGCAAAGACATAAAAACTTCAACCACGGATGCCACGGATAATCACGGATAAGGCCATGATAACGAAAACGGCCCTTCGGTCAGGCATAAAATCGGGTTTGTCAAGTGCGCACGCCTATTTGTCAATCTGCCTAGGGTCAGTTTGCCAAATTGTGCAGGTTTGCCTTTCATCCGTGTGTATCCGTGTTATCCGTGGTTAGGTCTCTTCGCGCCTTCGCGTGAAAAAATTTTAAGGTCCCGCAGATGTGGAGAATTACGATACTTCACGGTTTCATTGATGTCTATAGCGGGATAGCTGAACAGGAAGGAGAGTTCGATCTATTGGAAGTGCTTCATAAAATAGCACTCACAGGGTGTATGAAGTTGTGCGGGATGAAACGGTATGTTACCCTCTAAAGAAGGCGGCCGATTTTATGTGCTTTGGCGGTCCCGGCGGGCGCCTGTATGGTTGCTGCTCCGGGAGATTCCCAACTTGTTTGATTCGCTGCACGCGAGAATTCCATGGTCAAGCCAGACAAGATTATCGGAAAGCATATAGATCAGTTTACAGTGGAGTCCTTCATTGCCGAAGGGGCAATGGGCATGGTGTTTAAGGCTTACGATTCCATGCTCGCCAGAATTGTCGCATTAAAGCTTATTCCCAAAACTTCCAAGGATGCAACGAATGAGGAAGCCCTTCGTCGAGAAGAAGCTCAGAAAAGGTTTATACACGAAGCCCAGACTGCCGGCAATCTTGTGCACCCCAATATAGTAACCATCCATTCTTACGGGGAGACGGACGAATTTCAGTATATCTGCATGGAATATATTAAAGGGAAAACTCTGAGCCAAATTCTTAAGGAGCGTGGAGCTATTCCTGTAGAAGAGGCAATCCCCATTCTCGAACAAATCCTGCTGGCTGTTGAGACCGCTTACAAGGCAGGTATCGTTCACAGGGACATCAAACCGTCCAACATCATGATTACAGAAGACAACAGGGTGAAAGTCATGGATTTTGGCATCGCCAAACTTCCTTCACTTTCATTGACCGTCACAGGGATGGTCCTTGGAACTCCGTTTTATATGTCTCCCGAACAGATTTCCGGCAAAAAGGTGGATATACGCTCCGATATATTCTCCCTGGGTGCTGTCTTTTACGAACTGGTGACCGCCGAGAAACCCTTTGAAGCAGAAAATACGGCGACCCTCGTCTATAAGATTGTACAAATAGATCCGATTCCTCCAAATGTAGTCAATGTGAACATTCCACAAGCGGTTGCCCGTGTAATCTTCAAAGCCCTGGCCAAAGATCCTTCCCAGCGTTATCAGAAACCGGCGGAAATGCTAAAGGACATGAAAGCGTTGGCCTCTGCCTCCCCAACTGATTCCGAAGCGGTCATAGCATCTCAATTCTCTTTTGATAGAACCATGCTGGCCGGTCAGCCCGAATCCGCCGCTCCTGAGATCGGGCATGTCTCCGACCCCCGGGGGTTGTCATCCGGGCAGCAGGTTTACGCCGCCGGGCCGAAAGGGGAAAGAGCGTATCACCCTGGGGAGACCGGGCAAGACTTAAGGGAAGCCAAAAAGACAGGGCCGAATATACCGGCGATCGTCCTGCTGCTGTTGATGGTAGTGTGCGCCGGTGTAGCTACTTTGTGGCACTTCCACCGTATGCAGGTGCTGGAGTCAAAGCAGGCTGTCCCGCAGCAGGCTGTCCCGCAGCAGGCTGTCCCGCAGCAGGCTGTCCCACAGCAGGCTGTCCCACAGCAGACTGGAGAAGTACAGCAGGTGCAGCCCCCTGCAACTATGCCTGCCAACACCCAGCCGGAGGCAGGGCAGCCGCAAGTCCCCCAGCCAGGCGCCGGGACAAAGGAGCGCCCGCGCTCTGTAGAAGGTTTGATTATCGACGCAAAAAGAC
>Ga0116122_1000832_pt1 | contig 16743 bp, 11 predicted proteins | sample June2015DPH_13_5_FD_89726 | JGI IMG/M metagenome (GOLD analysis project Ga0116122, IMG submission 89726) | Peatland microbial communities from SPRUCE experiment site at the Marcell Experimental Forest, Minnesota, USA - June2015DPH_13_40 | ecosystem: Environmental > Terrestrial > Soil > Wetlands...
CAGGTGGATAAGTTCAGGTTCCGGGAAGAAAACGAGCGGGCAAAGGCTGAGGACGGCAAGCCCGCTGCCGGCAGGCCCTTGCTCCTCGGTATCACCAAAGCTTCCCTGGCTACCGACTCGTTCATCTCCGCTGCTTCCTTCCAGGAAACCACCCGTGTGCTGACGGAGGCTTCCATCCGCGGCGCAGTGGACCACCTGCGGGGATTGAAGGAAAACGTCATCATGGGCCGTTTGATCCCGGCTGGCACGGGCCTGGACTTCTATCGGAACTTCAAGCTATTGAGTGAGGTGGAGCCGCCTCGGCCGGAAGAGGAAGCGCCCACGGAAGCTACTATTCCGACCCCGCCAGCGGCTCCCGGTCCGGGCGTGGGCGCCGAGCTTTCTGACGAGGACGCACGGACCCAATAACGGCCCTAGCCCCAGTGCAAGAAGCCCGCTAGGCGACATGGCACGTCACCGCCGTGAAAGCGGGGGTCCAAGTGCTACATGAAGGTGTGAAAGAATTAGGGAACAAACTTCTCACCACAGAGACACAGAGGACTGAAGAGAAAGGGGCTTTTCTCTGTGCCTCTGTGTCTCCGTGGTTAGCGCAGTCGATTTTTTCACACCATCGGGGTTAGACGGACGCTCCCGGATTGGCGCACTCACCGCGGCGAATGGCGGGGCGACCGGGGCCGCGCCCGACCGTCTGGCGGCCCTCCGACGAAGCTTTGGGCTTTTCATTCCCTATTCCCTATTCCCTATTCAGTGCTTCCCCCGCTGGTCGGCCCGTCGATAACGGACGTAAACGGCTCGGAAGTACTTCCCATCTGCTTTGCCGTCCCATGGTAACCCGGATTTCTAACCACGTTTGGACGCTCTAAGGGGGCTGCCGGAAGGGCGGGGCTTCAGCCCCGCCGAAATCGCGGCTCCCGCCCTGTGTTGGTCCCGTGCCCCGCGCACCTTGCGGCCGCAAGCTGCGCGGGGCACGGGACACAGGAATAATCACGAAGGCCTTGTAACGGCGGGGCTGAAGCCCCGCCCTTCCAGACCTGTGGTAAGAAATGCGGGCTAACCCCCTCCTCGAAACTGCTCCACCGGGCTACATTGCGGACGGCTTGACGGGTTACATTTATAAATGGCTTGACGCCGCCTCACCAATAACATTTAACATAACTCGATGTCGAGCCTTTAAACACAAGGAGAAATGTGTTAGCATTCAGGGCCAAATAGCTCATGGGTACCTCTCGGCTCTGGGGGAGCGAGGATGGACTATTCGGCGGGGGCGTACTGGGAGCAACAGTCCTTCGGGTCCCGGGCGATCCTTGACGACATCGCTGAATGGATGGGCAGCGAAAGGGTGTCCCCTCTGCAAGAGGTAGCTGAGCACGCAGTCGGATTCCTTCTTGAAAAGAACGCCGGGCTTGAACGGCACTCCATTTACTCGCCAGAGCGAACGTACCAGGTGGGGGAAACACTGGCGTTCCTAGGTCCCACGGGATTACGTCGCGCGCTAGTGGTATACATCGAGGGTGGACACCAGACCCGCATTGGCGGGGCCGATCTCCCGTTCGATAAGATTGTCGTGCGCTTTAGACACACAGGGGGATTGAAACCGTATGCAAGCAACTGTCCAAATTTCCCGACTCGATTCGTCTCCAATGAAGCCCAAGATGTTGAATCTCATCACGACCAGGTGCTAACACCGGGACAGATCGTGATGAAGTCCCAGAGCATCATTCTCTCCGCAGTAAAGGAAGCGCTAGAGGCAGACGACAGATTTTGCACTTTTGATGGGCACGATTGGATGCTAAGCAAGTTTCTCCGTGGGATCAGCGAGGGCATGATACGAAAGGTTGTTGTGAGGTTGCGAGAATCGGAAAGCGCCTCGCCAGCAGAGTTGGCAAACCTCCTCTTTCGCACCGAAGGAAGCGTAGTACAACGGGATTCGTCAGCGTTCAGCGTCAGCTACCATTTGAGCCACGATTCTGAACGGCGATTCAGTATGTCCCGCGCACTATCGGGGATGGCATGGATGTTGACTCCTCCACCCAAGCAGGTTGTTTGCACGCTTGACGAAGACATGATTTCGAACGGCCGAGTCCGAGTGTCAGGGGAGTTTCAAAAGATTGTGGATTTCTATGGAATGACGAGTGTCTTGAATATCCAAGTTTATGGTGGGTATCTACTGAGGGCACTCTACGACCAAGATCTGCGATTAATCTATGGAGAAGACATCCGTTCATGGTTAGAAGAGAACAGGCTTTCGCCCAAACACAGAGTTCATTTGAGATGCCCGCAAACCAGAGGCGGGCCTCTTATTCTGTTCAGTGAGTTCGAGGTCTACCCAACACCTGAACCAGACGGCGGGGCCATCCACGAGCATCACAAGCTGTTCCTCCGCCACAGGATCTACGAGGTCATGCAGGGCGCTGGTGAGTGGTTACATTACCGTGAAATACATAAGCGGCTTAACGAATCAGGGCTCGACGTAAATCCACAGTCTGTCATTGCGATCCTCTCGGCGAATGGGCACCTTTTCTGCCGCCGCGAGCCCACAAGGGGCCTTTGGGGGCTTTCACGTTGGCAAGGTCGACCATCGGCCTACCCGGTGAACATTCAATCGCTCGCGATAACTATTGGAGAGGAGAAGTGGGTTCGGCGAGTTCTCGACGAAGAGGGTGCGCCGCTCACCTCCAGGGAGATAATCCGTCGACTCTCTGAGGCGTTTGTCGTTAGGCAGGAGACGATCCAACTCCTGACGGTCATCGATGCCGCCGACCCTGATTTTACACAACTCGCTGACGGGCGCTGGATTCTACCGAGCTGGATTCCCAAGTGGCGCACCAGGTTAGAAGACTGCGAGGAACAACTGGCCAGGTGCGCCGACCTTCGAAGACAGGTTGCAGTGGTCAGCCGGCAAATCGAGGCGTGGCATGACCGCCTGCGCAAGTTGGAAGAGCTGTCAATAACCGAGTCTAGCAAAGCGGCACGGCTCAGTGACAAAGTTGCCAAACTACGTGATGAAATCGCGAAGGCAGATTCTGAAAGGCGCTCTCGCTCGCAGGATATCCGCTCATTGGAGTCCGACACGACGACGCTGGAAAACCGTCGTAGAAGGTTAGTTTTGTGGCGGTGGGTTTTGCTTCTATCCTGTGCAGCGTCAGTTCCCAGCTTACTGTTCCTTCCCCGAGGCGTCTTCAAAATGCTACCGTTGGTCGTTTCAGGGGCAGCTGCTATTGGATGCTCCGCGTGGCATCGTGGTGTCCTGAGGACGCTCTCGAAGGTACGAGAGAGACTGGACCGAGAGGCCGCGTCGGCCCTAGTGGGGCTCGAGAAAATTGAGCGTGCAAAGCAAGGATTGACCGAAGCCCTGAATGAACATGCAAGCGTTCTCGCGTCTATCAGCCAGCTGAATGCGGAACAAGACACAGTCATTTCAAAGTCGAAAGCGGAACGTGGCGTTTTGTCGAGCCTAGAGGAAGAGCTCAAGCATATGGACGAGATTAGCCTACGTGCGGAGTGCAACAGGCTAAGGGAGTTGCTGATTTCATGTTCAGAGGTAACCCATGACTGACACAAGGGACGACCCAATCGACCCCCAAACAGGTGAGATTACAGACGCCGGGATAAGAACGTTTTTGATTCCCGTCAGTAAGTTCAAGAAGCATTACTTGCAGGTTCCTCAAGAGCTAGCGGATATCTTAAGCTCACGACTTGAAAAGGAACCGTTGTCAGTCTACGACAGCGACACAAAGAAAGAGTTCATCCTTGATTTCTATCCGAAGAAGCTATTGGTAGAGGGCTTGGGAGAGTGGTTTCGGGACCACAATCCGGGGCGCGAATGCGAAATTTCGCTCTCCGTCCTCGACCGTGAGAACCGGAAACTCGAAATCCATCTCGAGGGCAAACCTACTGGCGAAGGCAGCGCGGGCCTGTACCTCGGGAAGAAGTACAACATGGTGGGTGGCCGTAAGTACGAAGCAGATAGGAAATGGTTCCTCCCAGAAAGTGATTTACTGACCCATGTTTTCATTTGCGGTGTAACCGGTTCGGGTAAGACCGTCGTCGGGAAGGCCTTGATTGAAGAAGCTGCCCTTTTGGGGATACCCTCGATCGTTCTAGATCTTAAGGGGGACCTTTCCTCTATGGCCTTAAATCTGACAAGCGTCGAGGAACTTGAAAAGTGGATAGAGGTTCGATCATCCCAGGACAGGACAGCTGCGCTAAAGCAGACATTTGAGAGGCACATAAAGAATCTGGGGAGCAGCGGACTCGCCCTCGAGGATGTAGAGTCTTTTCGCCGAGTGGTCGACATTCGGGTATTCACGCCCCGATCCAACAAGGGTCTGCCGATAGGCTTCGCTTCTCCGCTCGGCGCACCTCCGTACCCGGTCGACCTGTACCGCCAAGAAAAGGAAACATTTAACAATCTAGTCGCTTCGCTGACGAACGCATTCATGGACCGCCTCTACCCAGGGGTAAAGAGGCCGAAAATTGAAAACGAGCGAAACTATGTGTACGAACTTGTTCACCATGCTTGGCTTCACGGTATCAACCTGCACGGAGAAGCAGGTCTTCGCGAACTCCTGCGGTTAGTGGATGAACCTCCTTTTGAAGAGATAGGCGGCCTCCCGGTTCCGCAATATATCGATGCGGAGAACAGACGCAAACGCCTTTTGAACAAAATCAATACTATGCTCGCGGGGCCTGAAAAGATGTGGTTTGAAGGACCGCCACTTTCCATGGATGTCTTCCTCGGGGCGTCCCCAGGGAAGACGCCGATCAACGTGATAAACCTCACGGAACTTGATCACTTCGAAGACCGGACCTTCGTGGTTGCGCAACTCGCCTACGAGGTTAATAAGTGGATGCGAAACCAGTCTGGTACCGAAAGGCCTCGACTCGTGTTTTTCATCGATGAGATCGGAGGTGGAGGTGGCAGGCAAGCATTCTTCCCCAGCTTTCCGTACGAATCGGCGGCCAAGTGGGGGCTCAACTACCTGGTCCGACAAGGGCGCGGTGTGGGCGTCTGCTGTGTTTTCGCCACCCAGAATCCGGGGGATGTGGATTACAAAGGGTTGAGCAATTGTCACACCTGGATAATCGGGAAGCTTGCAACAGACCGTGATAGGAAGAAGGTCATGGAGGGAATGGAAGTCTGGGGTTTCGAAGCCGAGCGCATCAGGCGCAACATGGTGGGGGCCGCAACTGGTGACTTCGTCGTGAAAACGGCTGCAGGGGAAGTCAATTATGTAAAGGAACGGTGGCTAAGAAGCTACCACCGCGTGCTAACCCTCGCCGAAGTCGGGAAATTGCCGAAAAGCCCGTGCTCCCCACCCTGACCCATTCCATTCCTTGGGAGCAGGTAGGGCAGAGTCTCGTTTTTCAGGGACTCTGCGGCTTTTCCTTCAAATTCGCCCCCGTTCGCCGGCCAGCAGCAGCACACGATCGATGGCCAGAGTGCGATTCGGCCTAAAGGTTGCGCCCGGGCCTCCCGTGTAATCGTGCACACTCGACCACTGCCACTCCTCGCCGCGTTTGACGAGGCCGCCGGGTGTAGACTCACGACGGGTCGTTCTTTGTGAGCGGGTAGCGCAGAGTCTCGTTTTTCAGAGACTCTGCGGCTTTTCTTTCAAATTCGCCACGACGCTCGCCGACCTGCGAGGCGAGCCGGGCTTCCGCATCGTCGCATACGTTCTCATCCGTCAACTGACGGACTCCCACCTATTGCTCTGGCCCTCGGACGGCGCCAACCCCACCCAGATTATGCAGCCCGCTTGTAGCGCAGGGCCCGCGGTCGTAGGTCCGCCGACCTTGATGGCGGACGGTTCTTCCAGCGGCGCGGGTTCTTACCGCGCAGCAGTAGCGCTGACCCCGCAAGGCGGGGTCGGCGCTACACTGGCTTGGCCGCGCCGTCAAAACCACGGCGCGGTGGAAATGCCGTCCGTCGGCTGACGGACTGGAGAGCGAGCCTTGCGCTACATTTCTCCAACGGCTCGGGTTTTTGCCGCGTCGCGGTGCAATAGTGCGTACTGGCCACGAGGTGCGCGCGTCTGAAATGATCATCCGCCCGACGATGAAATTCATACACCTCGGATACGCGGCGGGGGCCGACGATAGGCTATGTTAATCGCAATTATTCCCTTGACAGACCCAATTCCCTGTGATACGATTTAGGTGTATTCAGGAGATGCGCCATGAACCTAACCGAACTGGCAAAGAATTTCAGCACGGAAGAAGCTGCAATCAAATTCCTCGAAAGCAAGCTCTGGCCCGATGGTCCCGTGTGCCCAAAGTGTGGGCTAGTTGGCGATGCTTTTGAAATGCACTCTAAGCCTGACACGAAGAACAAGATGCGTCCTGGTCTGTGGAAGTGTTCTTCGTGCCGCAAGACTTTCCGCGTCACTGTGCGTACGATCTTCGAGGATAGCCACATTCCGCTTCACAAGTGGATGATGGCGATTCATCTTATGTCTGCCAGCAAGAAAGGGATGAGCGCACATCAGTTACATCGGATGCTTGGCTTGGGATACAGGGCCGCGTGGTTTATGGCGCATCGGATTCGGTACGCAATGAATTCGGGCGGGACCACAACAAAGCTAAAAGGCATTATCGAAGCGGATGAAACTTTCGTTGGCGGCAAACTCAAGGGACACGGTCATTACGCTGCCCGTCAAAAGAAGGCTCCCGTGGTTACGCTGGTAGAGCGCAATGGAAGGGCACGCTCTTTCCACATGGAAGAAGTTTCCAGTAAGAATCTTCGACCCGTAGTGAAGGAGTACATCGAACAAGGTGCAAGCCTGATGACCGATGACTCTGGACTGTACAGCGGAATGAGAGATCATTTTGCAAGCCATGATGTTGTGAAGCACTCCGCTGGAGAATACAGCCGAAGGGAAGGCGCGAAGATCGTCCATACCAATACGGTCGAAGGCTACTTCTCCATTCTCAAGCGCGGAATCATGGGAACCTTCCATCATGTTTCCAAGCAGCACCTTGGCCGCTACCTAGACGAGTTTGACTTTCGCTACAATGCGAGAGATACTTCTGATGGCGAACGGGCGGAATTGGCAGTAAAGGGTGTAGTCGGAAAGAGACTGATGTACCGGGACTCATCGCAGGCTTAAGTCCCGAAAGAAAGCCCGCTGGCAGGCGGGCTAGGTCACCAAACTCGTCGCGGCTAGTTATCCGCGCAATCCCATTGTACTGCGCGGAGCCGGAGATGAAAAGCGTATTTTATTCTATGCCCAAGAGGCGCCCACTGCGAATCGAGGGGGACATAAGAGAGTTTCCTCGATATAGCATATCGGAAGCTGCATTTTATGTACGTATCCCCTACACCACGCTTCACGCATGGACGCAAGGCCAAGATTACATAACTAGCTCCGGTGTCCATCGGACGTTTAAACCTCTCGTTGAATTAGCTGACAAGAAAAACAAGCTGTTGTCCTTTTACAACTTAGTTGAGGCCCACATATTGCGTTCCACTACGGAACGTGGGGTTCCCTTCCAGAACGTGCGGAAGGCGCTTGATTATGTTCACGAAACCATACCCGGAAAACATCCCCTTCTGACGCACAATTTTGAGACTTCGGGCAAGGAGCTATTCATCCAGCATCTTGGAGAAACGATCAACGCGACGGCGTACGGTCAAAAGGTAATGAGGGAGATTCTGGAAAAATACCTGACACTTATCCCTCGCGATGGCTATGGAATGCCACTTAGGGTATTCCCAATTAATTCTAAGCGTCTAGCAATCGACCCACTCTTCTCTTCTGGCAAACCAATTGTCAAGGATCGAGGTATCAGTGCATCCGTGATTTGGGGAAGAAATAAATCTGGAGAACCCGTACCAGAAATCGCACGGGACTATGGATTAGCAGATATTGAGGTCAAAGAGACGGTCCAAGATTACGAGTGGAGAGCAACAGCCTGACGAACCGCCAATCTTTTTGCTTGATCGGACGTTCGGAAGAACTGAATTGGCGGGGCTGTTGAGACCTGCGGGATTTCAGATCGTCACTCTTTACGATGAGTTCGGAGATGCAGAATTTAAGATTGCGGACCCAGTATTAATAACTGATTGCGGCTTTAAGGGTCGCGTCCTTCTAACAGGCGATCAAGATTTAGTATTCACGTGGGCAAAGGAAATCGCGGAAGCGAAGATCGCTGTGTTTGTCACGACAAATAACAATGAGGGACCGAAAGAGTGGGGGCCGAGGATCATTTCTGCGAGACGCGACATTCTTCGCGAATTGCATCGCAGGCAAAGGCCGTTCACTGCCAGAATTTCCGCCGAGGGTAGAGTGGCTCAGGTGAGACTATATGATGGCGTTCGCTGGAAAACCATCACGGTTGCAAAGAAAAATCCTCCCCACGCAAGCAAATACAGGGGGAAAATCAATCTAGAGTCCTCTCAACTCTAAGGAGTAAGGCATGAAAGGTAGATCGGATAACAAGGTAGATGTTGTCAAAGTGATGAAGGAATTCCAAGAAGCAGAAGAATCCCTAGCCCACCGCAACGGAACCTTCAAGATAGACGCGCCGTTTGAGGATGCGCTCAAGATCATCGTGAAAGCGAAGCCAGAGCCAAAGAAGACCAATAGTCGTAAGGGCTGACGTAGCGGACAAATTCCTATACCCCACAATGAACACGCTTTATTACGGCGACAACCTCGACATCATGCGGCGTTATATTGACGATGAGTCCGTTGATCTCGTCTATTTAGACCCACCGTTCAAGAGCAACCAGGATTATAACGTCTTATTCCGTGAACAGGACGGATCGCGTGCGGCGGCACAGATATTAGCTTTTGAAGACACGTGGGAATGGAATCAGGTGTCCGCATCCGCCTATCAGGATGTGGTAGAGGGAGGAGGAAAAGTCTCGCAAGCGATGCAGTCCTTTTTTGCTCTTCTGCGCGGAAATGACATGATGGCCTATCTATCCATGATGGCTCCGCGCTTGTTGGAATTGCGGAGAGTCTTGAAGGAGACAGGCAGTATCTATCTACATTGCGACCCGACTGCGAGCCACTACCTAAAAGTCTTAATGGATGCGATCTTCGGCCCGCAGCAATTTCAGAACGAAATTATCTGGAAGAGATCGGCGAGTCATGGCGGCGCAACACATTTCCATGACATACATGACACGATTCTTTATTACGCAAAAGGGGAGAAACCGAGGTGGAATGCCCAGCGACTACCCCAGGATGAATCATACGTGAAGAGTCACTATTCCAATCTTGACGGAAATGGTCGCAGATTCCAGCTTGTTTCAGCCCATGGCAAAGGGTCTGGGCCGCCGCGAAAGTTTGGCGACAGGTTAATAGAACCGCCTTCACATCGCCACTGGATGGATCAAGAGACAATAAACCTGTGGATGAAAGAGGGCCGTGTCGTGTTTACGAAGTCTGGAATGCCGAGATATAAGAGGTATCTAGATGACACGCCGGGTCAACCGATGCCTAGTCTTTGGGCAGACATTCCCCCCATCAATTCTCAGGCTCAGGAACGTCTAGGATATCCCACGCAAAAACCAGAAGCGCTTTTGGAGCGAATCATCCAAGCCAGCAGCAGCGAAGGCGACGCAATTCTTGACCCGTTCTGCGGATGTGGAACGACCATTTCCGCTGCGCAAATGCTGCATCGGGCGTGGATTGGGATAGACATCACGCACCTAGCAATAGCTCTGATAAAGCATCGACTTAGAAGCGCCTTCGGGGGAAAGACAGAATATGAAGTCATTGGAGAGCCTGTATCGCTTCCAGATGCCCAGGCGCTGGCAGAAGAGAATAGATTCCAATTCCAGTGTTGGGCTTTAGGATTGGTCGGCGCTAGACCTTCAGACCCCAAACGTGGCGCGGACGAGGGAATTGACGGAAAGCTATTGTTCCATGACGACAAACCTGGAATGACCAAGCAAATCGTCATATCAGTAAAATCCGGCTCGATTCCAGCGAATCATATACGTGAGTTGCGTGGTGTAGTCGAACGCGAAAAAGCGGCCATAGGACTTCTGATTACCCTTGAAAAACCCAGCAGGCCGATGCGCCGTGAAGCGGTCAGCGGTGGCTTTTATATCTCTCCATTCGGCAACACGAGGCATCCGAGGATTCAAATATTGACGGTTGAGGAGTTGCTCGAAGGAAAGCAGATTGACTGTCCCAAAACCGATGCGAACGTTACCTTCAAGAGAGCAAGACCGATTAGGCCGAACCCGCCAAAACCGGGAAAGCTAGCCTTCGATTAAACAGGTTTCGCCATTCATTCTCTCCACATGGTATCCACGTTTTTTCCCCAACAAACGCAACCTATTGTGTTTTTAGCCTTGACGAGGCTTGGATAGTATGAAACCATCATCTGGGGCAGCAGGAAACCCTAGTCCGGTTCCCTGCTGCATAACTCCCCTTTGGGAAAGGGGAAACTCTGGAGCCTCAACAACCCCATAGTAGCCCGCTGTCTTTCCCATTGTCAACAAGAAAGTGAATGTAAGTATAGGGCGTTAGTGTTCCTTGGAAGATTTCAGGGGCGGAGTGTATTGCAACCCCGCCCCCTGTGGTGCCGGTAGCTTAGGCGGCAAAGCGCTCGATCCGTAATCGAGTGTCGTGAGTTCAAACCTCACCCGGCACCCTCCGGTCACACATAACCGCTATACTTATTATGCAATTTCGATTCCATAAGATTCACGCGGGTTCATAATTAAGTAGACTTAATTTCAACAGGTTAGTAGCTTACGCGTAAAATGGCTGACGCTAATTGACCACGTGCCTCGTTTTAGCAGACTATTTCCGTCACCATATACCAAATCGTATATTAAGTCCCTTATTTCAAATTTCTGAGTTGGGTATGTCAAAGGCATGTTAATGGCCTATCCAGAAGACCGCGAGCCGTCCAGTGTGTCAAATTGATACATATATACGCTTATCCACATATACACCGGGATAGTTCTATCCAATTGAAAAACATAGGGATAATCTGCCGCTGAGGCAGAACACTGCAAGAAAAATGAAATGCATTGGAAAAATGGAAATCTCGCCCAACTTCCTCGCGCGCCGCGAGCTGGGATCAGACGGCCCAACTGAACACACTTCGTATTAGTACTGAGTCACAACTCGTTTGCCGGAGCGGCTCGATTCTCTCATGGCGGCAATAATCACAGAGACCCGATAACCATCTTCGAATGTAGCAAGGCAGGGGCTCAGTTCCGTGCCGCTCGCCAGGGCGCCAAGAAAATGGGCCTTTTCGATAATATGGGCGTGCTCCCAACCCAGTGTATGACCTGACGGCCACCAGGCGCTAACATAGGGATGTTCGCCATCGGTCACGGAAATCTCCGTGAAACCCGAAAGTGAACGTTCGCCCACGCCTTCGATGCAGGCATGCAGGCTGTTGGGGTATTCGAGATTCCAACGTAGCGAGCCTTGCGAACCATTGATCTCCCAGGAGAGGACGTTTTTTCTTCCGGCAGCCAGCGCGGTTGCGACCATGACCCCCATGGCGCCATTTTCAAATTCCAGGATGGCTGCTGTGGCCTCGTCGACAACAACATCCTTACACCCCAGGCTCAGGACTGCTCTCGCGGCATTAAACCCAGCAACCCGTGCCATAACGCTCTTCACTTCTCCAAATAGAAACCGGCACTGATCGATCGCATGACTGCCAATCCCCTGAAGAACACCTGAGTACGGCCAGGAGGAGTACCAGACTTGATCGGGCGGAAGCGAAGGATCATGACCTGCCATTTGCATATAGTTCACCCGCATGTGGTAAAGCTTGCCCAATCTTCCAGCGGCAATGAGGTCTCTCGCCATCCGGACGGCGGGGAAAAAGCGGTAATTGAAAACGCACATCGCCTTGCCTGAGGCCTTCTTTGCCGCGTCGCGCATTTTCCGCGCGTCGTCAACAGACACCGCAAGCGGTTTCTCGCAGATGACGTGTTTGCCATTCTCAAGAGCCGCTATGCAAGGTTCGGGGTGAAGGGGATCAGGGCCGCAGTTGTCGAAAATATCGACACGCCCATCCCCGACCACATCGCGCCAATCCGTGCAATACTCCTCAAAACCATAACGCGCTGCCGCACGTTGTACTTTCTCCTCATTCCTGCCACACAAAAGCAGCAAACGCGGGAGGATGTTTAGCTCGGGATACATGTACGGAATCACCCGGAAGGCATGGGAGTGGCATTTCCCCATGAACCCATGCCCCAGTACACCAATTCGAAGTTCTTTTCTGTTGCCCGTTTCAACCTTTTTTGTTGTCATGCGTTTGAAGCTTCGGTAGGTTGCTCCCTCTATTCCTTGGGTTCACTAAAGGCGTTCCATTCGGCGTCCAACCGGTCTTTGGTTCCCCGCCCGGGATGAACGAGGATGCGATAGCGAACGCTCAGACTCTTGCCCGCCTGCAGGGTGAAGGGTTCGGCCCACAGGGGCGCGGGGCTGAAATAGCCGAAGGGGAACTTGTCATCCATAACGTTGTGCCAATGCGTGGGATAGCGGAAAGTCGAAGGGTGCTGGAGTATGGCGATGCCGCCAATTTCACTCGTGGCGGTGTCAACCACGGAGAAATCCATCCAGCGAGCCTTTTGACCATGAGTATTTTTCGCTACCGGTCCGCCGGGCAGGTCCACACGGCCTTCGCTGTCGATCAATCGCCAGTCTTTGGTGGCCTGCGAAATGCGGACCGACATCCCTGCGTATCCGCCGCCCGCCGTTCCTCCCTGGAGCAGCACATCCTGTTTACCAGCAGTAAACGCGCCCTCCCAATCGATCCGATAGCTGCCGTCCCTGTCTGGCGTGCTCACGGTGATCTTCCGCTTCTCCGTGAGCAGCGGTGGCCCACCGGGCGTATGATAGGTCAAAGTCAACAAAATGGTGGCCGAGTAATTCTTGTCAGGGATGACTTTCGCCTCCAGCACTTCAGTGCGGCCGTCGGGCAGCCCCGTCTTGGGGTCTTCCTCCCAATAGTTGATGCCGTTGAGCATCTTCCACGAAAACCACAGCGCCCGGTGCCAGGGGTGGTCGCGTGGGCTGAGACAGGTCAGAACAGGTCCATCGATCAGGGCCACTGGGTGGAAGTAGGGCTTGCGGGTGTCTTTGCCGTAGTTGAACTGCCAGACGGTACGGTGGTGGTTGAGCAAAGCGATGGAGCCGTCGGTCTGTTGCCACTTGTAATCCGGATACTGGATCAGTTGCTGCGCGCTAAGACCCGCTTCACCCCCGCCCATGGCGGGTCTTTCTCCGCTTGGTTTGCGCACATTGAGGCTGCGTGTGAGTTCGGCTTTGAGATTGGAATCGGCGCCGGTTATCAGCTTGCCCATCGTCTCATCCACGGCCGCGCCGCGAAGCGTGTCAAGGCTGTGGCGCGCCGCTTCGCGGACGGGGTCGGACCCACCCGCTGCCTGCTCGGCCAGAAACTTCACTTGCGACTCGTTACCCAGCGCTCCCAAGGCTTTCACTGCCGCCACACGCACGGATTCATCCTCGCCTTGGACCGCTTTCTCCACGGCCGGGAGTGCAGACGGATCAGCGCGCTCGGCCAAGGCCTCGAGCAGGAAAACCTGGAGGAATGGAGGAGCTTTGGAGAGTTGTTCAGTGATTACCGTGGTGCCTGCGTTGCCTGGTAACCCCCGTATGAGTTGCAAGGCCGTGCGCTGCATCCCGACCTCGGAGCTACCCAACGCTTCGCCGGCAAGAGGGATGCCCTTTTGGGGGTTTGAGAGAACCAACCCGCGCAACGCCGCTTCCCGGACGGGCAGCGCTTCGCTGGGGACGTACAGCCGCGCGTAGATCGCTGTGGCCGGAACCAGTTCGCCGGCTCCTAAATGCCTGTCGGCGCACTTCAGGTACACGTCTGCAATACGCACTCGCAGAGCGCCCTGGACCGTGGCGAGCACCTCGCTTAACTTCTCCTCTGCTGGGGCGCTCCCAATTTTTCCTAGTGCTGCCGCGGCCGCGCTGGCCATGACGGCATCGGAATCGTTCAACAAGGGAATCAATACCCCCACGGCTTGACTGGCGCGACGCTCCCCCAAGGACTCGACAATGCCGAGCTTGACGGATCCGCTAGTCTTCCCCAGCGCCTCCAACAACGCCGCATCCGCCGCCGCTCCGGGCATCACCTCGAGCGCGCCCCGAGCTGCGTCCGCCACCTCGGCCTCCGGACTACCTGGCTGGGCGAGCAGCAACGAGGCCAGGACTGGCACTTGCTTCTCGGTGGCAAGGGTCGAAATCTGTCGGCAGAGAAACTCCTTAGCCGCAGGGGTGGCGTGCGAGGCGAGCGTGCCCGCTATTTTTGCTGACAGCTCGTTTCGAGTAGCCGCCGCGCCGGGATCGGTGCGGGATTGGGCAGCGATGACAAGTTGTTCGATGTCGTAGGGGATCTTTGGGTCCTGGCCAGACGTGTAACCGGCAAGAGCCTTCAATGCGGCGTCCGGGTTAATGGTTTCGGCGATTGCCATACTCGGTTGCTCGCTAACGTCCACCACACTGAAGCGGTCACCCTCCTTGAACATCCTCTCCAGCACGGGGGTCGTAAGACGCCACTCATGGTTGTTAAGCCCACTGAGTATGAGTGCGCGGATGCCTGCGGATTTCTTTGCTGCTTCGGCGGAGGGCGCGTAAAGCGAGAACATGATGCACAGAGCCATGCTTACCATGACCAAGGCGCTACGAACCTCGATTGCTGATCCTTTCCGTAGGGTAGCCATCTGGTTTCCTTTTCACATGATCTGTTTCCGGGACACGTCAGCCATCTCGTCGAAGACAACACAGCGTCGAGCGCACGCTTACCCTGGTACGGAATTACGCCTCATACCGCCACGGGCTGCGCAAGGTGCGTTTCATAAGTCGATTGGCGTCGGGATCGTTTGGGAATATTTCCTTTTCCGGATCCCATTTCAGCTTGCGCTGCTGCAACTTGAACGTAATCCAGGCCAACTGGCAGACGGTATCGGAGCGCACGGCAACCTCGACGGGGCAAATCGTGCGGCCTCGAGATTTGACGCACTCGATGAAGTTCTTTTCTTGCAGATCGCTTACCGGCAGGTGGAGCTCGTTCGGACCGATCTTGGATTCCAGCAAGGATTTGGGTTGTGTCTCTAGAACGCCCCGATTGACGAACACCCAACCATCCGGTCCTTCAAAGGTGATGCCGTGCCTCACCCCCTCGAAGCCCGGGCCGGAGCCCGTGAATTGCACTTTCACTCCATTGGCATAATCGTAATTGACATCCCAGCTTGTGGGGTTGTCGCAAAGGGCATCATCGTGCGGCCACACTGCTGTGCCGGAGACCTCGACTGGACCCGTCAGCTCGGTGCCGTTGCCCCACTGGGCGATGTCAATATGGTGGATTCCCCATCCAGAAACATAACCTAGCGAATAATCACTGATATGGAACCAGTGTGGGTAGGCCAGGCGGGCTGTGGTATAGGGCGCCGAGGGCGCCGGGCCCAGCCACATCTCGTAATCCAGCCAGTCGGGGACGGGCTCCGGGTCAATCTTCGTCAGGCCGGTCCTCTCGTCAGTGACATCGCGCTCGGTGCGCGCCACCCCCTGCACGGGGCGAATAGCCTTCGGCCCCTTACCGGTGCCTGCCCCGGAATGCACCCCAACCTTGATCGTTTGCAGCTTCCCTATACGGCCGTTGCGTACCAATTCACAAGCGAACCGAAACATCGGCCACGGTTGTGATGATCGCTGCTGCGTGCCGAGTTGAAATACACGACTATACCGATTCACTTCTTCCCGCAACAGCTTGATCTCGTCGATGCTCATGCCCAGCGGCTTTTCGATATAGAGGTCTTTGCCTGCCCGTACCGCCGCCAGCGCGTGCAGCACGTGCCAGGAATCCAACGAAGCGATGCAGACGGCATCAACGTCGGGCCGCGCCACCAGCTCACGGAAATCGCTGTACGCCGCACAGACCTGTTTGTCGTATTCTCCGTTCACGACATGTTGCGCTTGTTCCCGCCGCCAACGGTTCGGGTCACACACCGCAACCACCTGCACAGCCGGCTGGTAAATAAATCGACGGAAGTGGTCTTGACCCATATTTCCGACACCGATGAACCCCAGCGTGACACGGTCGCTCGGGGCAACGGCCCCGTCCAGACCCAAGGCCGAAGAAGGCACGATATAGGGGAAGGCCAACGAAGCGCCGGCAACCCCAGCCGCCCTTCTCAAAAACTGACGTCGATTTGTTTGCGATTTATTGCTCATGACTTAGCCTCCGGAAAGTTGAACATTAAGGAGCCTTGGTATGTGCCGCGATGGCCCACCCATCGATTTCAACACCCCACCCGGGGCCAGTGCGAGCCTCATAATAGCCATTTCGGATAGTGGGTGCTCGCGGCATGAGGTCGCAGCGGCACGGTAGATCATAGTCCTCCAGCGTTTCGAGAATCAAGAAGTTAGGGATATTGGCGCAGAACAGACTCGCACAAAACGCCAATCTGCGCCAGCCCGCGATTGGACAAACGGTTGCCGGCCTCAGGCGGCTTGAACGTCCAGGTAGCCGGTCTGTGGTATACTCCTACTTAAGTAACGCTCCGGGTGACTTATGTCGAACTGGCAGCCGATGCAATACAAGGACTATCAGTGGATCGTCGCCGATCCCCAGCTCTTGGGCGGAAGGCTGGCGATTCGTGGCACCCGGTTGTCGGTTTCTCTAATCCTCGAATGCCTCGCAGGTGGCATGTCTTTGGCAGAAATCGATGGGGCATTTGACCGTGCTTTCCCCCACGAGGCTTTGCCCGAGGTTCTA
>Ga0116122_1000838_pt1 | contig 16699 bp, 19 predicted proteins | sample June2015DPH_13_5_FD_89726 | JGI IMG/M metagenome (GOLD analysis project Ga0116122, IMG submission 89726) | Peatland microbial communities from SPRUCE experiment site at the Marcell Experimental Forest, Minnesota, USA - June2015DPH_13_40 | ecosystem: Environmental > Terrestrial > Soil > Wetlands...
CCCAGCTTGAACACTTCATCCACCGCCGGCGCCGTGGCCACGCCCTCCATCACCGCGTACATCGCCTCATTCAGCAGCGGCATCAGCACGCGGTTCGACACAAATCCCGGAGCGTCATTCACCTCCACCGGCGTCTTCTCCAGTTTCACCGCCAGTTCGCGCACCGTTTCAAACGTAGCCTGTGAAGTCGCGAGCCCTCGAATCACTTCGACCAGTTCCATCACCGGCACCGGATTAAAGAAGTGCATCCCGATGACTTTCTCGGCGCGCCCGGTCAGCGCGCCAATCTTCGTGATCGAAATCGAAGACGTGTTCGAAGCCAAGATCACCTCCGGCCTCGGCTTCATTAGGCGATCCAGGTCGCGGAAAATCTCCGCCTTGATCTCAAACTTCTCCGTCGCCGCCTCGATCACCAGATCGCAATCCCCCAGCTTCGTCCGATCCACCACCGCCGTAATCCGCTCCAACGTGGATACCTTGTCGCCCGCCGTAATCTTGTTCTTGGCCACTTCGCGATCAAGGTTCTTGCCAATCGTATCGAGCCCCCGATCCAGAAATCGCTGCTCCACGTCGCAGAGCACAACGTTGAACCCGCACCGCGCAAACACATGGGCGATCCCATTGCCCATCGTGCCCGCCCCAATCACTCCCACAAGCTGAATCGCCATAAATGCCTCGCTCATGATTGCCTAACCAAAGATCGCCTCAGAAAAGAAGGAAACTGGAAAGTTTAGCAGAGTAGACTTTGGTTCCAGCTAAGGTGGCCATTCTACGGCGCCATCTTTTAGAGCACGTCCCGGTTTCCGATCTGTGTGAGGAACTGGGGCTGCAACCCACCGTGTTCTACCGCTGGCAAAAAGAGTTCTTCGAGAACGGAGCGGCCGCCTTCCAAGCGACGGAACGTCCTCGCCGCCAGGCGGAGGAGAAACAGAAACGGATTGAGTTCTTGGAGAAGAAGGTACAGACCAAGGACGAAGTCCTGGCCGAGCTGATGGCGGAGCTCATTCACCAGATTCGTTCTCTCTGCCCTCAACTCCGACACAAAGGACGCCAGCCCTCTTAGATTTGCCATGAACTCCCCCTCGGCAAGGGATTGTAATTGATGGACTTTGATCGCTCGGTGACAAATGTCACTATCAGATGTTGCTGGGTGAGGTCACTTCGACAACCGTTTCAGTTCCTCTACAACCCTACTCAGTTCGTCAACAATCATCTTCGGGGCCGCTGTATGGCTCAAGGTCTCGACCAGTGCACCGTAGTACCAGAGTTGGTCGGCCTTCGCAGCATTAAACCTCGTCCATAGGCGCTCCCCGACTACTCGATAGTCAGACAGAATTGCTCGGGCATTGTGGAGCTTGTCGGCAGACGAAACCAACAGCGCATCTCCATTCGCTTTCCGCAGATGTGCGAGGTATTTTTCCTTTCTTTCGCGCCACGGCAACTTCTTTGTAGGATCGATCGCGGCGCTGTCCGAGCAGGATTCGACAGTATTTGCCACCCGGTCGCCGAACATATGCCGAATCGTGTCTAAGGTTGGGAGCCCACCCTGATCCTCGGCTGCATCGTGCAGCAGGGCGGCTATCGCCTGATCCTCGTCGCCCCCAGTCTCAAGGACAAGAGCGCATACGCTCATCAGGTGGCCAATGTAGGGGATAGAGACGCCTTTCCGGGGTTGCTGGTGATGCAGTCCAGAGGCGAACTGCAAGGCGGTATCAAATCTCCAAGTTAAGAAGGTTGTGTATGGTTCCATGCGGCGATTCTACAACCGAGCGAGTGCACACCCCGGAGTCGAGGCACATCGGTATGTCCACCCGCTCTGCCGCTCAGATGCCGAGAGGGGCACGTTTATGGCTGGAGAGCGACCCGCTGAGGAATAGCCAACTGGAGACTCATCCGGACGATGAGCCAGGGCGTGGCCCGAAGGGGTTGGCGCCCTGATCGTTCCAGAAACCACTTCTGAATCTGGCGTATAGATACTCAAGTGCCCAGTTTCCTGCCGACAACAGCCCCGCGTGATTGCACGTTTTGTTGCGGTAAGTTCCGCGAGAGACAGAAGGCTCTGTGGAGGCCGAGTGGACCGCACCATCAACGCCCTTGGCTTTACTGTACCGCGATTGGCCCGGGAACGCGGTACCCTGCGAGGACTATAGAATCATCGGCACAATAGGCGACTTGAGGGAATGGATTTCTAAAGCGAAAGACTACAGAAGTTTCCTGGTGCAAGACATATTTCTTGGTACATTCACACCGCTGTAAGGTTTGGCTGTGCTTCTGATTGATTGGAAGACCAGATTACGAGCATCACCCCACCTGGGAAGGTTAGGAAGTCTGTCCCTTAACGCTTATCCTGCTGTAATCCGAGCACGTCCGAAGCGGTGTACGCTTCCGTTCAGAAATGCCTGGTGGCGAAAATATTGTGTTGGCGGTTCTTGCCCATATTTACATTGAGTTGCGGCACACCCAAAGGGTAGGATATGTGGTCGTCCGGCAGGGTCGTCGCGTGCTAATCTTGTTTGAACAAAACTACATCCCTCAATAGTTTGGAGGAGAGAATGTCGGCTAAACGTCTCGCAGTTCTAGTTGGGCCAGTCTTAGTTCTCGTGTCCAGCGCGTTGGCGCAAGTGAATGAACTTTCCATCACGGCGGGGCGAACTTTCGTCAGCACCCAAACGATCCAGAATCCGCCTCAGGGCGACGTCAACCCCAACATCCATTTCGGAAACGAGGAAAGTGTCGCTTTCAATTATGGTCGCCTGCTCATGAGCCATAAGATTCTCGGACTGTATGCGGAATTGCCCGTGGCGATCTATTTTCGGATGGACCTAAACACGGGCGCGAGCCAGATTCCCAAGGACATCGGGGCTCTGTTTGCGACTCCATCCGTGCGATTGAACATTTTTTCCGGCGAGTCAGTCACCCCGTGGGTCAGCGTGGGCGGCGGCTATGGCCGCTTCCGGGAAGCCCCGCGTCTCAATTTCTACGGACCGAACCCTGGGCCAACCGGCACCAATACCGGCGTAGTCCAGTTCGGAGCTGGATTGGATGTGTTGGTGTGGCATCAGTGGGGCGCGCGGTTTGAAGCGCGAGATTTCTACTCCGGAACTCCCGACCTGAACGTTGATACCGGGAAAAGTCGTCAGCACAACTACTACGTAGGTGTTGGCGTCGTCCACCGCTTCTAGCTGGCGGCTGCGCGGTCCGGCGTTTTTCTGGAATCCGCGGTTTCGGCGGCGCTGATGTCCTGGAAAAGCTCGGGCGGGCTTTGAGCGTCGTCCACCGACTTGCCGAAATGTTCAAGCAGGATGCCGATTGTCCAGAATCCTCGGGAATCTTGATAAACGGAGGAGGCGAATCCTTCGTCTCGTATCAATTGCTCATCAGACAGATGCTCGAACTCTTCCCGAATGCGCGTCTTGCTTGTTGCGTACTCCACTTGAGCGTTGACTTCGCGCAGCCGGACTTCCCACTCGTTTGAAGGAAGGCTCATTTCCGCTTCTCTAGAGCAATGATGACCGCCAGTTGATTCTCCATGTCCTCGTGCTGTTTCTCAATGTTTTGTAAAGCGTCTTCCAACTCTGATGAGACGCCGCTCGTGTTCGTCGAGTTTGTCGAGGACTTGCTGGTGAGATTCGATGGGAATGGGCTGAATGAAAGCACGCCCAATGAAATGGCCGCTTGTGCCGGAGGGCGCACTAAGCAATACGCCGAGCCAAGCGGCGTTCTTCCAGCTAATAGCGATCATTCCATTTTCGACTTTCGCAACCATGTTTGAAGTTCTCCGACTCCTCGATTTACCTGCTTTGCCCGTAGTTTCCCATAGGCGCAATCGGCGCATAACTGGCATCGTCAACAACGGTCCCAATGCCAGAAGGCCAAGAGCCTCGCTTGACGAAGCTCGTGTTCACCATCGTGTTGTTCGTGGACTCAAAGATCGCCCCCTGAGATCCTGCGATCATCCTAAATCCCGGCCCCATGTATTCGGGAGTAGCAGTCGCCGTGTAGGTGTTGCTCGGGTCCGCGATGTTGTTGTTTTTCAGACTTAACACCGCAGTGTCGTTCACAATCTCGATTGGAGCACCGATGTTGCTGTTGCTGATTGTCAGCGAACCGGGTCCGACGAGGATGGCATAATTACCAGTCACGGATTGAACTTGAACACCATTGACGCTCGTAACGGTTGCGCCCGTCGCGGCGTTGGCAGTTGTTAAAAATAGTCCTGCGGTCTCAGATCGGAATCCGGAAATTACGAATTCTCCACCATTGCCAAAGGAGAAGTCGGTTCCATTGCCCGAAGCAGAACCGCCATAGACATTGCACCCTGCCGTCGCGCAGTTGATGCCAACCGTATTGTTGGCCATTTGAAGCTGGTAAAAGTTGAAATCCAGCCCGTTATAGTTGGCATTGTAAAACCCATTCGTACAATTGTTAAACTGTGGGCTGATGAATGTGATCTCGCTAGAAGTTCCTTCCCCTCCGGTTGATTGCACGCAGTTGCTAAAATTCTGCGCGATGATGTTGGTGAACACATCGCCGTTCGTCCCGGTTCCCGTGGTTTCGGCGGTGCCCATGCAGATGCCTTCGCCGTTGCCGATACCGCTGCCATTAAGCGAAAAATCCTTCAGTTCCACATATTTCAGGGTTTGCAGATAGATCGCGCAGGTAGTCCCAGTTACAGTCGAGTCAATATAAGTTGCTAACGGTCCTTGACCGATAATGTTGATCTTGTGCTGGGTGCTCGTGTTGTTGGCAATCGTCCATGTGTTCGCGCTGATAGTATAGTGGCCGCTACTGAGCTTCAGCGTTCCTCCGTTGCCAGTTGAGTCCACCGCCTCCGAGGCTGCTTGCAGAGCTGCATAACCTTGACCCCACCATGCCTGATAGAAATCTAGAACTGCGGTGTTGCCGGAGAAGGAAACCGTTCCCAAGCCAGCCGTAGCGTTGTAGAACATCTGCCGTGGTACAGAAACCATCGGACTGAGAATAGTAACCCTCTGCCCAGTGACGACATAGATGCCCCCGCCCGCTGTGTTGTCCAACGTGATGTTGGCTGGAATCGTAATCGTACTCAATTTAGGGCGGCAAGTAAATTGGATAGCCGCATTGTTTGAACCGATGGCGGTTAGTTCTGCATTGAAGGCTGAAGTGTCATCCGATGATCCGCAACTGGTGAAGTCGCGCACATCGTAAACAGCCGATGCACATGCGAGGGAGGTTGCGAACAGCAAAAGTAGTACAGTCTTCATCGACACTACTCCGTTCATCTCTTTGGATAAATCACGCTTGCCGTCAAGCCAGTTACCCCATTACGCAAAGTCGGCTTCTCCAGCTTCGTTTCGACTGGTGAAGTATTCAATACTGGCGGCGTGGTGGCAGCAGGAACTGGAGCGGTTGCATCATTGGAATAGCCGCTTTCCTCCGCACCAACCTTAGCCGTGACCGCATAGACATAGGTTGTCGAGCGCGTGACGGTTGTGTCTGTGTAGGTCGTAATGGCCGCGGTCGAACATAAATCGCTGGCGGCGCTGGCGTGCTGGACGCGCCTGTTGAACGGTAAACGCAGTTTGCGGTGATGCCGGGGGAGGTGGATTGCGTCCAGGTCAAGGCCACGGAGGGCGCTGTCGGACCGTTCTGGCAGCTCAGAGCCGTGGTGAAGGTGACTACGAAAAACATGAGCAAAGTTTCTACGATTCTTTTCAGAATGTCACGAGAACAGGCCATCGATTCTTACATCCTGCTGCGGCTGCGCGCCGGGCCGACACCCGAGTTCCGATGTTGAGGTGTTTCAGCGACATTTCTCCTCCTGGAGTCGTTTGTTCGTTGCGACGCAAGTTTCCGCCTCGGTTAGCACGGCCCTGTGTTTTCCGTCGCGTACTTTCCAACCACAGGTTCGTCCGTTGAACTATCGAATGCGGCCCAGCTTAACTACGGTCTTTCCAAATACGTTGATGCAGGATTCAATTATGTCGGCCGCGCCAACGAGTCGCCATTGTCAGACCGAGTGCGACCGCTTTCCAGTTCCTTCATTCCCGATAGCTCGAGACCGCCCGGGCTTGGATGACTCACAAAGCCTGGAAGCAGCCAACCCGCAAAGCACATAAAACAGAGCAGCATTCGCCGGGATCTGCAAATTGAAATCCACGAAGCTATGGAGCAGAATTCCCGTACACCCCAGCAAAGCGGCGAGGGAGACCGCCCCATCCCATTGGAATTCCCAGCGGCGAGAGGTCGGTAATCCGTATCGGTACAGGCGCACGAGAAACCACAGCATCAGCCCGAAGCCGAGCAAGCCGGTCTCCACCAGCAGCTGCGCATAGTCGTTATGCGCTTCATTTACGAACAGGTTCGTATAGAAGCTGCGGTAACTCGGATAGACCGTGGGGAAAGTTCCCAACCCCCAGCCCCCAACCGGGCGCTTGGAAAACATTCGCAAGCTGTCTTTGGTCATATCCAGACGGATGCCAGGGCTCAGATCTCCGAGGCGTCCCAGCACCTGCCCCTTGCCCAAGAAAATCAGCAGAGCCAAGATCAATACGCACATTGCCATTGATCCCACAGCTATGCGGGGGCTTCGCCTCTTCCCGAGAGTCAGTGCTGCGAACAATACGATTTCGAGAACGAGAGCAAGCATTCCTCCGCGCGAGCGGGAAAGGAAAATCGTGCCGGCCATCAATACGGCGCAAGAGCCGACCAGGGCTCGCTTCCCCCCTCTCAGCAGATGTCCCATACTGAGCACAAAGGGAATCGGCACCAGCATCTCCATCAGGCCGGCATAGTGGTCGTGGTTGACGTAACTTCCATAGAATGAGCCAGGGAACTGTGTACTAAGGACCCAGAAAATTTTGCCGTTGGCGGTCAGCTCCTGGGCGAGCGCAAAAAAGGCGTAAGCGGCCCCGAAAAGAATCATTACGAGGGCGAATATTTTGCGAGCACCTTCCTCTCTGATGCATTCCGCTCCAATCAGCAGCACAATCCCATAGGAGACGTATTTAAGTGCTTCGTATTCAGTAACGTACCCGTAGGCAGACCTGCGCAGCACAACCTGCGCGAGGATGAGACCGAAAAAGAGGAATGCTGGCAGGTAAAGAGGGTTTTTCGATAGCTTCGCCTGCTTGGAAACAAGCTGCTTTCCCGCCCAAACAACGAATAGAACTGCCGCACCGGCCTCGAAGGCGAAAGTCGACCACTTTTCGACTGCACCGAACGCCAGTACCGCAAAAATCAGGAGGACGCACAGGCCGAGGACAAAGACCCACTGCAGGATTCCTGGCGGACGAACGAGCGGGCGCTCCGACTCAACAGAATCGGTCGTATCGACAACCGCGTATGATGATATTTTCAACTTCACCGATCCTTATTCGATTTCTCCACTAGCCTGAGATCGTCGATCCAAAGCTTGCCCCGAATAAGGGGGGCGGCAGGCTGGCGGACAATTTTCAACAATACTAGATTCGTGTTCGGGCCAGTATGGAATCGCGCCTGCTGTAGACGCCAGGGATTGCTGCCCATAACGTCGTCAGTGAGAACATACGAAGTGTTGTTGTACGCGTCCGTGATCGCGAAACGCGGACCGCTCGCAGTCTCCAGTTCTTCCGACCTGGATTCCGCACTAAACTCGTAGTCGGTGTTTGGTTTTACTGGAATGAACTGAAAAATACCGGCATCGCCTGGATTTTGACCGTCGAAGGTGATCGAGAGGGATCGTGTGCCGTTGAAAAAATCACTCGTGTCGATGGCCAGGGCTGTATGGGCGTTCGATTCGTACCACCAGTCAAAGCCGCCGTTCAGCACGTTCTCCTCAAATCCCCCATTTACGACCAGGTTCTCACGAGAGGGAAGATAGGGCTGAAGAGACCGATTGACGCCGGCCAGTTGTTGCCATGCAGTTTGTGCCGCTGCGACTTCCTGCTTCGCGATGAGAAACCGAAAATAGGGAAATGCAAGCCCCGTCGAAAACTCCTGGTTTAATGCGATCAGATGGTTCCAGACGTTTTCCGCGGCGGCTACTTCCTGCTTGGAGATAAGCAAACGCAGAAACGAAAGGTACAGATCCGGTCTTCGCGGCAGCGCCCGATCAAGCATCAGATTCGCGTCTCCGGTTGCACGCCAGCAGAGCTGGAGAGCAGAGTCAACCGCCTCCGGATCGTTTGCGAGAACGACGCGAAAGTTACGAAGTGCCCTTTCCTGATCACCCTGAACCAAGAAGAAGTTTGCGGCCTCCCAGGCGACATGCGGTGTCGTTGGGTCAGCTTCCACAGCCTGTTCGACACTCCGTTCCTGCTCGCTGGTGTTGCCAGCCATCTGATAGGCACCCGCTAAATCCAGCCAGTACCGCGCCACATAGGGGTTCAAATGCACCGCTGTCCGATAGTCAGCAATAGCGTCGTCGAGATTAGCGCCGGACAATGCCAGACTTAGGCCGAGCAGTTCGCGATATTCTGCGTTCGATGGTTCCAGCCGAATGGCTTTGTTGAGATTCGATAAGTCCGGAGTCGCTGCCAGGTGGGACGCGAGGTATGCCCGCAGAGCTAAGTGCAGATATAGCCCGACGAGAACGAAGCAGGCGCCAGCAAAAGAAAACTTCCGGAGCGGGGACCGCAATTCAATCAGCATCTGATCCATATCGGTGAGGGTACGTTTTGCGCCGGCTACGTGGCGGCAGACAGATTACAGTCAGCCATGTTACGAAACTTTGCTGGTGGTCGTAGTCTCATCTTGCGGCGAGGCCTCATCGTAGTAGCGGTGCGCGTCCGGACCGCCGTAGGTGTAGTAGTAGTAGCCGCCGCCCGAATGGAGATCAAGCGCGTTTAGAACAGTACCCATAACCCTGGCGTTGACGTGCAGCAGCAGCTCACAAGCGCGCCGAAGGGCGAGTTTTGTAGTCTTTCCCGCGCGCGTGACCAGTATGACTCGGTCCGCCTCAGGAGACAAAACCACTGCGTCGGTCACGGATAGGCATGGAGGCGTGTCAATGATTACGTGGTCGAACTCATCCCGCCAGCGTGTGATGTGATCCTTCATGACGGTCGAGCCGAGCAACTCGACAGGCTGTGGCGGAATGGGGCCGGCCGGCAAAATCCACAAGTTGGGAACCTCCGTAGAGGCCACTAAGACATCTTCGACCTTGTCGACTCCGCTTATGAGGGTGCTGAGGCCGCCCCGAGCCTTCATGCCAAACAGCTTCTCAATGCCGGGTCGACGAAGGTCCGCGTCCAGAAGCAGAACGCGGCTCCCGCGCTGCGCCAAGACCAAAGCGCAATTTGCACTGATCGTTGTTTTTCCTTCTTGCGGTAACGGGCTGGTGACGAGAATTACTTTGGGCGGCGCACCAAACGAGGAGAGGAGAATCGAAGTCCGGAGCGCGCGGTATGCTTCCGCGGCTTCCGACTTCGGACGTGCATACGTGACCAGAGCAGGCGATTCAGACTTCTCGGTCTCGGCCGACATCGTTTTCAGCCGTTTACGCAAGTAGCCGTTACTTGAAAGCTGTAGCGGTATCGTCCCGAGCGCCGGCAGCGTCGAAATCGCGCTAAGCTCTTCCATATTCCTGATGCTGGTGTCCAGACTCTCCAGCACGAATGCAAGTCCGATACCGCAGGCAAGGCCGAGCAGGAGGCCGATTTCGAGGTTCCGGGGCACGTTAGGTTTGATGGGGTAGGTCGGAGTCCGTGCGACGTCCACGACGCGGATATTGCTCGATCTCAGACCTGCGCTAACACCCGCTTCCTTCAGGCGCTGCAGAAGATCTTGGTATAGTTGTCGGTTCGATTCCGCATCGCGCTTAAGCACCGAGTACTCAATCGCGCTTTCGTTGAGTTGGTTAGCCTCCCGCTTCTGCTGTTCGAATGCGGTTGTCAGCATATTCTCCCGTTGAAGTGCGGCCAGATAATCATCGCGGACCCCATGCTGCACTCTCGTTTCTTCGGCTACGATTTCCGTACGCACCTGTTTTAGCTGATTGTTCAGTTCGACCACCTTGGGGTATCCGGAACCGAATTGGGTTGTAGCCTGTGCGTATTGGGTATTGAGGTCAGTCTCCTTTTCACGCAACCTCTCCAGCATGCTGCTCGTCCCTGACGTTTTGGGTAATGCGGCAGGGTCCCCAGTCACAGCGAGCCTGTAATTGGACTCCTTCTGAATGCGATCGGTCTGGGCCCCTGTTAGCACGTTGTTCAGTTCGTTCAGTTTGGCCGTTACGATGTTCTGCTTCTCATCCACCCCGAGAATGCTGTGGTCTTTCTGGTAGCGGACAAGTTTCTCCTCGGATGTTTGGACTTTCAACTGAAGATCCGCGAGTTCCGTCGAAAGCCACTCTGAGGTTTGGGTGACAGACTCGTATTTTGTCTTGAAGTTCTCCTCGATGAACGTTTTAACCAATGCATTGACGATTTCGGTTGCTAGGCGAGGGTCTGGATGCGTATAGCTGATTTGTACAAGCCGGGTGTTTCGCATTATTTGGACGCCTAGCCCACCGCGAAATGCGCCTAGCAAACCAGCTACTCTCGCCGGATCAGGCTGCATGCTCGAAACTTGAATGGAACCTTCAGCTTGCGGGCGCGTTGCACCCGCAAACCTCGGGTCTCGGTCAAGTCGCATGGCTTCGATCACCTTCATGGCCAAAGCATCGCTGCGAAGAATCGCGGCTTGGGTTTCCAGAATTACTTCGTAGTCGTACTCAGGGGAACTGTCCTCGACGCCCTTGAGTCCCAAGACATTCGGAGTTTCTGGAAAGATCGCTACCGACGATGTGGCTTGGTACAGGCGGGTCGCATTCAGGGTTGCAATTACAGAGAGTGCAAGAACAATGACAAAAGTGGCCAGCACCACCCATTTCCGCTTCCTCAGAACTTGCCAATAGTGCAGTATCGGGTCTTGCTGTTGAGCAAAATATGGGTATACGGATTGAGGACCCTTAACCGGTAGCAGATCGATCGGCTCCAGAGCTTCCAGGTCATCAGAATTGTTGCGTCTTGGCTGCAATGGCATCAGTCAACCTCAGAAATGCGCACCGTGCTCGTTTTAGGTGTCTCGCTGAATCGATGTTGGCGAAGAATGATCACATTCTAACATTCCCTCCAAGTTTTCCCCAGACCAGTTTTGACACCTTCGGGAGGCTCGTTACATCCTTCGCCCACCTAAAAAAGTGCGTCCTCCCGCGGTTTCGCGAGTTCCGATAACGTTCGAACAGGTTCGCGAATGCACCTGGACGGAGACTAACCCTTATTTTTATTTTTGGCCGGTGCTCGAACATTTTGCCTCCTATCCGATTCAATGAAACCGCCCGCCCTACTCTTTTCTCGCATGTGGCAGACGGCGCAAAGTCCCCAAGCGGTCATTCTTTGGCCCTTGCAAGGCAAGGGCTAGATTTCCCGGCACCCGCCTCTGAGAAGCAGTTCGCAAACTTGGGCCAAACCTCACCCCTCACTTCTCCCGAACCCCTCTGTGTACCGGCAGCCTGAAAACAAGGGGCTTATTGGGTTCGTTTCGCAATCGGCCCTCATTCCTCATCGCCGGGCAAGGGCAGGTGGAGATGGCAATCGGTGGCAGGGGGACTGTCTCCACCGCTGACATCCCCATCGAGGTCAGTCGCGGGAACCCCGCCCTCGAATTGCATTCATCGCGACCTGCTCGCCTATTGGATTCGTTTCGCAATCAACGCTCATTCCTCTTCGCCGGGCAGGTTTTTCGGCTGCTCCAATGCCTCAGGAACCAAATCCACTATTCCAGCGTCGGCACGAACGTCATCCACTCCGCCGTACAGGGGTTTCGGCTGCTCTACCGCCGCAGGAACCGAGTCCACTATTCCGGTGTCAGCGGACTTTTCCAAGGCCTCGGGCAAACTTGACACCGAAGCATGAACGCTAATATCTAAGACGGCAGGTGCTGGCAATCTTTCGCCACTCCGCATTCGCTGTAGCCGTTCCAACTTGTATATATTAATAGGCTGCGTGGCGGTCACGGGAAACAAGTCTGAGGATGCATGTCCCCGCTACTTTCGCGCAAAGTATCCGGCAACAGGGCACGCTGCCCGTTCCCGACCAGATGCAGCTTCTGGCCGAATGCCTTCGGCAGTTAATTCAAAGCGTTGAGGTTTGTCATGCGTGTCTCTATGGTGGTTCCGTATTACGGCCGATTGCCAAAGTGGTTCCCGCTGTTTCTGAAGAGTGCCGGCCGCAACGAAGGGGTGCAGTTTTTCATCGTTACGGATCAGAAGGTCCCGCTGCCGCTGCCACCTAACGTCTGCCACGTCCCGGTCGCACTTGCCGAGATTGAACGGCGAGTCAGGAATGCGGTGAGCCGCGACTTCCGGCTCTCGTGCGGGTACAAGCTCTGTGATGTCAGGCCCTTCTACGGGATCGTTTTTGAAGAGTTGTTTCGGGACAGCCAGTTTTGGGGTTACTGTGACCTCGACCTGGTGTTTGGAGACCTCGCGCCTCTCCTGAACTCCGGCAGACTGGAGGAGGCTGACTTCTATTCCGCGGACGCACCAGATCCGGTTGTCGGGACGTTCTGCCTGTATCGCAATACCGAGCGGATGAATTTTTTCGGCCGGAGTATCCCGGAATACATCCGCAGGCTGAATTCCCCGGAGTACGAGTCGCTCGACGAGAAAGAACTCACCAAGGCGTTGGCGCAAGCAAGCGACATTCGACAAATTCGAGCCGACAAACTGGCGGAAAGCCAGCTAAGCATCTCAGCCGATGGCCGGATGGTTGGTCGGGTTCTTGATGTCGTGGGAGATCCGAACGAGTTCTACTGGGCTGATGGTCATACTTTCGTCGGATCTTCAGGCCGACAGCCCCAGGAGGTCATGTACCTTCACTTCATTGGCCTGAAGCGTTCCTATCACTGGGCTGCCTATGATCCTGCGAGAGAGTACACTGAGTTTGGATTTTCGGCGGCTGGATTCCAGCCTTGGAAGACTCCGCCAACTAGAGCAGCCGCCACCCGATTGAAAGCCCGGGCACTGACACTGCGTTCACTCAGTTGGGGTCGCGCGCAAGTTGCGAGACGTCTTTCAACTAGCTTCCGCCACAAATTGAAGTCCTGGTTTTGATCTGCTCCCCGAGGCCGAGGCGGCGTTAGCCCTAACCACAGTCGCCTATACAGGAGGCACCATGGCTAGACAGCAACGTAGCACCAATTCCGCTTTCTCTCAAGGATCATCCGAGCGCCCGATCAGTCATCAGTTCTTCGTGGTATTGCGAATTTGCAGTCGTTTGTTGCCGGCACACGTGAAAAGTGCCCGGTGGTCGCGTTGGCAAAAGTGCCTAACGAATGAATCCCAAGATCCGCTTCACCCGGTCGGACCAATCCAGTTGCATACCCAGTTTCTGGCGCAACACCGCAGCGCGGGCAGAAAGTTCGGTGCGTTGCTGCCATATTTGTTCCAACTGACTCACAATGGCGGACACCTCGGCGTCCGGATTGATTGGGGTAACCGAATCGTCGCCGAAGAACTGGCGGAAATGCGGGTTTTTGGACGGCTGACCCAGCACCACCGCGGCCGCCGCCGCCGCTTCAAACCAGCGACAGGTGATGGGGCTTAATTCCCCGGCTCGCGCGGGATTAGTCATCTCCACCGGCCAACAAAAGGTGAACTGACTGTGCGACAAATGCCATGCAAATTGACGTAACAATATCAACGGGTCGGCGGTAGGGCCGCTGCGGTCATGAGTGGTGAAGTCATAATACAATCCCTTCGCCGCACAAAAGCGGAGCACGGCTTCATGCACCCGCGGATGCCGCCGGCCATAGGACGAGAAATGAATCACCTTTTCCTCCATTGGCACGGAGGGAAAATAGTCCAACGCGACGGCTTGATCGGCGTGATGCCAGGACCGGCCTGTTTCCCGCTCCAGCAAAGGTATGGCATCATCAAATGAGGTCACACAGACATCCCATTCCCGCCCGGAGAACAGCCGGCGAATCAGGGGCATCTGGGAAGGCAAGGTGTCAAATAGATAGACGATATGTCTGGCCCCATTCTGCCAGTCCTTGAATAAATCCAGGCTGTAATTTTCCGGTCCCATCAGGACTTGCCAGATCACTTCCGTCTTTGCTGGTAATACCAATGGACGTTTGGGGAGAAACCGGCGCAAGCGCCCATAACGAGTGCCATGTCCAAAACGACGGTTCAACTTCTGCACCCACGGCGTATGACTGACCGTGAATCGCTGGGCGCCGGTCTGCCGGACTATCTCATCTTCCAGACAGCGGAGCATCCCATACTCCCAGCCTTGGTGCGTATCGGAACTAAGGAGCAGGTGGCGCATGTTCGCTCGCTGGTAATGTTTTAATCGCGCTTTCCTTAAGCGACGTTTGCGGGAGATTTACTCGCCCCGCACGGCAACGCAATCTTCATAAAATCCTCGGCTGCGGGTTACCGTGAAAGAGAATCCGGCATTGACCATGAGGCCACGGAGCCGTTGTGTTTCAGCCTGACCGCCATGAGACTCCAAAAACACCGCCGTGCGAGACGGAACTTCCGGTAAAATATCGGATAATATCCGAAATTCCATCCCCTCGGTGTCGCATTTCAACAGCAAAGATTGAACACCTTCCAGGTTGACAAGTGAGGACAAACGCCGAATGGGGATATTACCGGCCGCGCTCGAATCTGCCACCAACTGCGAACCAACACTGGAATCTCCCTGCATACTACCGGTGCCTTCGTAGTCGGCCAAGGCACAGTTGTGCAGTTCGGATGCAACTTGATTTAGAGAATTGTTTTTTGCCAGCAGAATGAAGTTGGCGTGGACTGGCTCAATGGATACGATTTTTGCGTGCGGGAAGCGGGAATGGGCGAGCACGGTGAAAGTCCCGATGTGGGCTCCGGCGTCAATAATCAACTCAGGCTCGAATGGCAACGTATCAAGCTCGTAAACCCGGTCCACAAAGACTTCGTTCCACGCGGTGAAATCTCCCGCGTCACCAAACCGGGCAGAGATGAAGCACTGATTTGGAGAACTGAAGTGCACTTCGTAGTTCTTTCCGCAAAGGCCTCTTTGAACCAATTGCTTGACACCAATCCTGGAGGTGCGGGCCCACAAGTATTTGGCAACATAGAAAGCCCACGGGGGGCGCGAGCCTTTAATCGTTAAAGGCTTTTGACTGAGAAAACTAATTTTTTCGGCAAAAGTCATTCTGGACCATTTGTCTGCTTAACGATCCGGCCTATAATAGCAATCTTTCTGAATCCCATTACTCCGATACCTATCGCCGCCATGGCAAAGGCAGCAACCACACCAAGCGCCAAACACATTGTTCTCGGTAAAAAAAGCGCCGAACCGGAGGCCGCAACGGCCAAGACAGCAACGCCAACAGTCACAAGCATGAACGCACTCCGATCCAAATATCCCTGAGATTTTAGCAAATAAAAAATAGGCGCATGGTGTCTTGGCTCAGCGTGAAATGGAGAAGCGGCGTTCTCCGTTAGTGTAAGATTCCGCCCCTTCGGGGCGGGGATTTTCAAGGCATGGGGGTCTATCGTCCGATGGCTTTTTCCGCACAGTTCACATCCCACGTGTCTCGAACGGCCTCCCCTTGGGTTACATTTAGCATGGCTCGATACGCACAATGTCTCGAGCAGGCGAGATGGGTTTATAATGGCCGCCCTTTTCGAAGTCAAAAAGAAGATTCCGGATTATGTGAGGTTGCTCCGTGGCGATTCTGGTGTTGGGTGGAGCAGGCTACATCGGCAGTCATGCGGCGCGCGCTCTGCGGCGTTCCGGCTATGAGGTCGTGCTTTATGACAATCTCTCCACCGGGTTTCGCGGCCTGGCGCAAGGCTTCGAACTGGTGGAGGGCGACATCGCCGACGAAGCGAAGCTCCGGCCGGTGCTGGCGCGCGTGGACGCGGTGATGCACTTTGCCGCCCACGCCTACGTGGGAGAGTCGGTCGAGAACCCGCGCAAGTATTTCCGGAATAATGTTCTCGGGGCGCTCAGCCTGCTGAATTCCGTGCTGGACGCCGGCATTCGCCGCTTCGTGTTTTCCTCCACCTGCGCCGTGTACGGCATCCCCGAGCAAATTCCGATCACCGAGCAGACGCCGCGGGAGCCGGTCAATCCCTATGGCGCATCGAAGCTTTTTTTCGAAAACGCGCTTGAGGCTTACAGCCGCGCTTACGGACTACGCTCGGTGCGGCTGCGCTATTTCAACGCTGCGGGAGCCGATGAAAGCGGCGAGATTGGCGAGATGCACGACCCGGAAACTCATCTGATTCCATTGGCGCTTGCCGCCTCCGCCGAGAACGGACCCGAGCTGCAAATCTACGGGTCCGACTACCCGACTCCAGACGGCACCTGCGTTCGCGACTACATTCATGTTAACGATCTCGCCGACGCGCACGTCCGAGGGTTGCAATATCTGGAAAAAGGCGGCGACTCGCCGGCCATCAATCTGGGGACAGGCCGGGGACATTCTGTTCTTGAAGTCATCCAGGTAGCGGAAAGCGCCATTGGACGGCCGGTTCGGCGAAAGATCGGACCGCGCCGACCGGGCGATCCTCCGGTTCTAGTGGCCGATCCGGCGAAGGCTCAAAGCGTGCTGGGATGGACCGCCAAGCGTAATCTCGCCGACATCGTCTCGAGTGCGTGGGCATGGATGCAGAAAACATCGAGCGGCTCTTGAGCAGAGTCGGGGCGGTTTCTCCGGTTGTCAATCCCGCCTCGTTTTCACGTACGCTGCCGCGCATGGG
>Ga0116122_1000844_pt1 | contig 16627 bp, 14 predicted proteins | sample June2015DPH_13_5_FD_89726 | JGI IMG/M metagenome (GOLD analysis project Ga0116122, IMG submission 89726) | Peatland microbial communities from SPRUCE experiment site at the Marcell Experimental Forest, Minnesota, USA - June2015DPH_13_40 | ecosystem: Environmental > Terrestrial > Soil > Wetlands...
AGGGTACATTCGTCAACAGCGCGATTCGGGACGTTACAGAGCGCAAGCTGGCAGAAGATCAAATCCGGAAACTTAACGACGAGTTGGAACAGGCGCTGCGGCGTTCCAACAAGCTGGCTGCTATCTCAACGACGATGGACATTTACGTTCAGGATGTGCCCGAGTCGCAGAGAAGTGCGGTAGACCGCCTCAGCAAAATGGTCAACTGAGTTTTGGACGCAATTGGACGCAAGGTTGGGAAATGATGGCTTGTAAGTTGTTGAAAAGATGGTGGCCAGGGACGGAGTTGAACCGCCGACGCCAGCCTTTTCAGGGCTGTAGTCTCCCAAAGCTAACTGTATGTAATCCCTACCTTTATCTCCCTTTCCCCGCTCATTTTGGACCCACTTATTGGACCCATAACGGACCCAACAGTTGGACCCACACGCGGATGCCGGAGTTCGCCTCACGCACTCCCAGGCTTCGACGTCAATTAGTGCCCCTCATGCCGCCGTTGCGGGGGCACTGTGATCCCCAGCGTCCTCTGCCCCACGAGCACCAGCAGCCGCTTGCCCCGCGTGATCCCGGTATAAATCAATTTCCTCTGCAATAGTATGTAGTGCTGCGTGGCCAGCGGAATCACCACCGCTGGAAACTTCGACCCCGGTGCCCGAACCCACACCAGCATTTGTCCGCTGGCTTCTGTCGTGTTTCTATCGTTCACTCTGATCCATCCCCGACCGCTTGAACCGGAGTGCGCCGAGCAGGCTGAGGAACTGCTGTCCGAAGTGTTTGACGATGTCTGACCGGTAATCTCCGACGATGAACCAAAGAACGTGCAGGTACTGCGCCGAGAACTTCCGACCCTCAAGATACCACCCGGATCAGCAAGTCTGCAGTTCAGGAAGTTGCCAACGCCGCCGGCGCACAGACTACCATCGGAAGAAGCTCGTTGAAGATCCCCTTTATCGAGAGCAATGCCGCGACAGCCAGAAAAAATGGCGCGAGAATAACCCCCATTATATGAAGCGCTATCGGGCAAAGCGGCGAGACGGCGACCGTCCCATTTCTAAAGCGTCCAATCTCACGTGCGAACTGCGCCAACTCCTGGAAATGGTAAAGAACAACGCTGCTGTCGACCTTCGGGCAGTTGATGCGAGCATTTGGCTTGTCTCTCCAAATGGGGTACTAAGTGAAAAGAACAGCCTTGGTTACGCCAAAATCATCATCGTGCTGGCGGCCCCGCTGAGTCAGGTCAGTAAAGAACATCTCTTTGAACCTGGGTCGCCGCCCGTCATATAACTACTGATGTCCGGAGAATCCAGCATTGGGCGTTAAGGCGGTTGCCTGCCGGATGACCCAGCCGGCCAGCGATCCACCGGAGTAGTAGTGACTCTGATGGTCGCCCCGGCCCCATCGCGTGAGATCCGCCCTTTCAGACGATTGGCAGCAATGGAAGAAACAGGACGACCACAGGCATCATCATCTCAGTCCGGTCCTAGCGCGACCCGCGTAGTGGAATACGTCCGCATGTCGACCGAGCACCAACAGTACTCTACAGAGAATCAACGGAAAGTCATTCAGCAATATGCCGAGGGCCGAGGCATGGTCATCGCGCGGACGTACACTGATGCGGGCAAAAGCGGCCTTCGAATTGACGGTCGCGACGCTCTGAAAGAATTGATCCGTGATGTGGAGACTGGCCGAGCGGATTTCAACGCAATCCTTGTTTACGATGTCAGCCGCTGGGGACGTTTCCAGGATGCTGACGAGAGCGCCTACTACGAGTACATCTGTCGACGCGCAAAGATCGAAGTGCACTACTGCGCCGAGCAATTTGAGAATGACGGTAGCCCTATTTCGACGATCGTTAAAGGTGTGAAACGGGCGATGGCCGGTGAGTACAGCCGCGAACTTTCCGCCAAGGTCTTTATCGGGCAATGTCGCCTCATTGAACTCGGAGTTCGCCAAGGTGGCTCGCCAGGGTTTGGACTTCGTCGGATGCTGCGTGACGTGAGCGGCCAACACAAAGGAGTCCTTAACCGGGGAGAGCAAAAAAGCATTCAAACAGACCGGGTCATTCTTGTTCCGGGGCCACCGGAGGAAGTGGAGATCGTTCGTTGGGTGTACCGCATGTTCGTCGAAGAGAGAATAGTCGAATCAAAACTCGCCAAGATGTTGAACGAACGTGGCATTACCACGGACTTGGGGCGAACCTGGAGTCAAGGCACAATCCACCAGATCTTGACGAACGAGAAGTACGTTGGCAACAACGTTTACAACAGAGTCTCCTTCAAGCTGAAGAAAAAGCGTGTTCTAAACCCGCCTGAGATGTGGATTCGCAGCGATGCAGTATTCGAATCAATTGTCCCAGTTGACTTATTCAGTAAGGCGCAACACATCATTGCCGAACGCAGTCGCAAACACACCAATGACGAATTGCTCGACCAACTTCGAACTTTGTTGGAGCGCCAAGGCCGCCTCTCTGGTCTTCTGATCGACGAGACTGACGGCATGGCGTCCAGTTCGGTCTATCGCAGCCGGTTTAGCAGCCTGATCCGGGCATACGGATTGATCGGGTACGCCCCTGAGCGCGATTACGAGTTCATCGAAACAAACCGTCAGCTACGCCTGATGTATCCCAAGGTCATTGCCGGTGTCATCGACAACATTCGCCAGCTCGGAGGTGCTGTGACTTGTGATCCCGTCACTGACTTGTTGGTGGTAAATGACGAATTCACTGCAGCTCTCGTAATCGCCCGATGCCGCCAGAGGGACTCGGGAGCATTTCGATGGTTAATTCGCTTCGATGCCGGCTTGAATCCAGACATCACGGTTGCAGTACGAATGGCCTCTGATAACCGGACCACTCTCGACTATTATCTCCTCCCAAGTCTTGACATGACCTTTGAAAAATTATCGCTCGCCGAAGACAACGCGGTCAGTTTGGATACATATCGCTTTGCCACCCTTGATTTCTTTTTTGGCATGGCCCAACGCGCTCGGATACCGGAGGCCGCATGAACGATACCGCTCCGATCGTCCAGATGATCCCCATAGATCAAATAAATATCCTTAACCCACGAAGCCGGAACAAGGTAGTTTTCCAAGGCATCGTAGCCAATATTTCCAGTCTTGGCCTCAAGAAACCCATTACCGTAGCTCGTCGGACCGAGCCGATAGATGGCAAACCATATGACTTGGTGTGCGGCCAAGGCCGCCTTGAGGCTTTCATGGCGCTCGGCCAAGTTGAAATTCCTGCAATTGTGAAGGAAGCATCGAGGGAGGAATGCTTCCTAATGAGCTTGGTAGAAAACATTGCCAGGCGCCAAATCCGCCCACTGGAATTGCTCAGAGAGATCGACAGCCTTAAGTCACGAGGTTACAACACGACTGAGATTGCGAAGAAGATTGATGTTACGAAGAGCTATGTTATAGGAATCACACACCTGTTGAAGAACGGCGAAGAACGTCTTCTTCATGCCGTCGACAAAGGCCGGATACCGCTGTCGGTTGCGATGCAGATCGCGAGCGCCGACGAGGACGGCATTCAGCAAGCCCTCTGTCAGGCTTATGAGGATCAGACCCTCCGTGGCCGCAAGCTCCTCACTGTCCGCCGCATCATAGACCTGCGCAAGGCCAATGGAAAAAGCTCGACCCCGGGTGTCCGACGTAGAAACAATGGCTTGCAATCAGCCGAGTCGCTGGTCCGTGTTTATCGTCAAGAAGCCGATCGGCAAAAGCTCCTGGTGAAAAAGTCGCAGCTAACGGAGCACCGGCTGCTGTTCATCGCATCCGCTCTGAGAAATCTATTTCGTGATGAGAACTTCATCACGTTGTTGCGAGCCGAAGGACTGGAGTCCCTGCCAGCTTACCTTGCGGAAAAGATTCAGATCACCGAGAGGGTTTGAATATGGCTAAGCAGGTGTCGATCGCATTTAATCCCCAAGGGGTGGTGGTGCCGCTTACAAACATCCTGCCACTCAAGCAGGTAAAGCCTGTTATGCGGTCCAGCCAAAAGTACCAACAGGTCCTGTCTTCCGTCCGTGAAGTAGGCATCATCGAGCCGCTGATTGTGTTCCCGCACAACAACCAGCCAGACACATATTTATTGTTGGACGGCCATGTGCGGCTTGAGGTCTTGCGGCAGATCGGCGAAACCCATGCTCGGTGTCTAATCGCGACTGACGATGAAACCTACACATACAATCGCCGTGTGAGTCGGATGGCCACGATTCAGGAACACAATATGATCCTGAAAGCGATTCGGCACGGCGTCTCGGAAGAACGAATCGCCAAGGTACTGAAAGTAGATGTGGCTACCATCCGGCAGAAGCGGGACCTGTTAAATGGTGTCTGCAAGGAGGCGGCCGAAATCCTCAAGAATAAACACGTGTCGCTTGGAGTGTTCTCGTTCCTCCGGAAGCTAAAATCAATGCGTCAGATCGAGGTGGCCGAGATTCTAGTGGCGACGGGGAACTTCTCGGTGCCCTATGTTAATGCCCTTGTGGCCGCCACCCGCCCCGACATGCTTGTCGACCCTGACAAACACAAAATAGTCGAGGGCCTAACCCCGAAACAGGTCGCGAAAATGGAGAAAGAGATGGAGGTCTTGCAACGCGATCTGGGCCTGATTGAGGAATCTCATGGAAATCAAGTTCTCAATTTGGTCCTGGCGTGCGGATACCTCGCGAAGTTGCTCGGCAACACACGAGTTGCCCGCTACCTTGGTCAGCATCACGCAGATATCTTTCGCGAATTGCAGTCGCTGTCCGAGAGTTCTTCACTGGAGTGTTGAGCCCAAGTAGCTGCGCAACTGAATCGTGCGCCAGTAGATCAGTGGATACCATCGTTTACAGGAGCGGGATCGGGGGGGGATCCAAGTGGACCGACTGCGTTCGCCTAATCGAGTGCGGTCTGCGCGTGCTCCTGCGCGCCCACCCTTTGCGCTCCAAAGAGTAGTGAATCATGCAGGTCATTGAGGACTTGAGCTCCGTACCCCATTAGGGTACACTCGTACCCATTATGAGTACAGCTCTAAACTCCGAGTTCGAAGGCCGGAGCTTATTCGGGCACACGCGTAACGCACTGCTGGCCATTCTCTATGGCCGTGCGGACCAATCGTTTTATCTGCGCCAACTTGCCCGAGCGGTTGGTGCCGGCCACGGTGCGCTGCAGAGAGAACTGAAACACCTAACGGATATGGGCCTAATTGTGCGAAGAGTTCAGGGCAATCAAGTTCTATATCAAGCGAATTCACAGAGCCCGATCTTTTCGGAGATCAAGAGCCTGATCACGAAGACCGTGGGCATCCACGATGTCATCCGGTCGGCTTTGGTGCCTTTGGGATCGGAGATTCAAATTGCCTTTGTTTACGGCTCCGTGGCACGTCAAAAGGAGCGGGCGAATAGTGACGTGGATCTGATGGTTTTGGGGAATGCACTTTTCAGCGACGTTATTTCGGCGCTGGGTCCAGCACAGAGGGCGCTTGGCAGGGAGATCAATCCAACCGTTTTCCCAGTGTCCGAATTCCGGTCAAAATTAGCCGCTGGGAACCATTTCTTGCGTAGTGTGATGAAAGAGAAGAAACTTCTCCTATTGGGAACCGAGAATGAGCTTGCAAAGCTGGCTTCAAAACGGTTGGCTGGTCCAACACACCACAAGTCCTGAGGAAATCGCGAATCTGCTGGCGCTTTCGGATCGGGATCTCGCAGCCTGCCAGGTGGCGCAGTTGCCTGCCGACTGGCGGTTTGCAATCGCCTACAATGCGGGACTCCAGGCAGCAACCGCCGCCCTGGCTGCTGCAGGTTACAGAGCCACGCGGGACAATCATCACTATCGCGTTATCCAATCGCTAGAGTTCACGACAGCGCCGGGCAGAAAATTCATCGACACTTGTGACGGTTTTCGCAAGAAACGGAACGTTAGCAGTTACGATGTTGCAGGGTCCGTGTCCGACAAAGAAGCGGATGAGATGCTCATACTCGCCACCAGCCTTCGAGCTGACGTGGAAAAATGGATCAGGTCAGTGCGTTCGGAACTATTTAGGCCCACAATCTAATCCTGGGGCCCGCGCGCTTTTTCTGGCCGAACTTGTTGGCAATCTTTCAAGGATTGCCACGCCCGCGAGGTTCAGAAAATCGCGTCCGAGTATCTACGCCCGCTGAACCAAGGGCTTGAGACGATTGGTTCAGCAACTAACTTTGAACAATACGTGGACGGAACGTACAGGCCGGTTACCATGCCTGGGATGGCCAAGAGCACACGGAGCCGCTACAACGGGGTGATCAGGAACTACCTGATTCCCGCTTTCGGGAAGCTCTGCCTGCGGGATCTGTCGCGCCTCAGTGTGCAGCGATACTTTTCCGAGATGGCCGGTTCCAAACTGGCGCACGAGTCGAAGGACAAGATCAGAGACGTGCTGTCGAGCATACTCGGGTCTGCCGTGGACTTTGGTCTGCTGGTGAAGAATCCGGTCGAAGCAATCCGGTTGCCGGCACAGAAGATGGGCCGGAGGCGCAGCAAGCCATACATAACACCTAAGCAGTTCGACGAACTCGTGTCGCAGATGTCGGAGCCCTACGCCTCTATGGTGTATGTCGCCGTCTATACCGGGCTGCGGGTAAGCGAACTTGCCGGGCTGAAGTGGAATGATGTGCTTGTCGTCGAACAACCAAACGACGAAGGAAGGAGGGAGACTCGATACGCTATTGCGATCGATGAACGGTTCTGCCGCGGAGATTGGGGTGCTCCAAAGAGCGACGCCAGCAACGCCACGATCGGCGTCAATGCGTGCGTGTATCGGCGCATTCAGCACCTCAAAGTTCTGACGGTGGAAGTTCGCGCCGGCAAGGCGACACGGCGGTATAAGGTCGTTAAGTCGGATGGTCCAGAGGATCTGGTGTTTCAGTCCGTCAAGACGGGGACCCCGATGCGGGATAACAACATTCTCAGCCGGCACATCAAGCCAGCCGCGAGGAAACTCGGGCTCGACTTTGTGAACTGGCGCTGCCTGCGGACCTCGCACGCAACCTGGCTCAAGATGGTTGGGGCCGATGTGAAGGACGCGCAGGCGCAGATGCGGCACTCCCGGGCGAGCACCACGCTGGATATTTACCAGCAGTTCGTACCCGAGTCGCAGCAGAACGTCGTGGATAAACTCAGCAGCTTGTCGAAGCTGATTCAGTAAGTCAATTGGGACCAAATGGACCCAAGAGCGGGTAGGCGATGAAGCTAAGTGATTGGAAAATATGGTGGCCAGGGACGGAGTTGAACCGCCGACGCCAGCCTTTTCAGGGCATTAACATCTAGGCGTTTCAACGACTTCAATGTTCCGGGTCGCGCCGCTAAGTCTTTGCAGGCATTGCCAAGACAGTAGAAGACCTCGCTTATCGCGCCCTTAACGCGTCTTCTCAGCGCCGACCCGGCGCTGGGCGATCCCTGCCGGCTCCACGCACGTTCCCGCAACAACAACCCAACGCTCCAGATGAGTCGCAAGGAATTTACCCAAACAGCGGGCATCGGGCTTGACATATCTATAGAATGTGATACTATAGAATCATGAGGAACCGATACGACGAACTACCCGATCGATCCGCGGAACTCAGCGCGATGGAACTCTTCCTTCTTGCTGCTCTGGCAACGAAGAGGATCCGCACGCTCTACGACCTAAAAAAGGAGCTGGGAATCTCCCCCGGCGGAATTGGCCCCGCGTTTAACCGCCTTCTCCGCGACGGCCTTGTTCAGAAAGGCGAAGGAGGGGTACACGGGCGAAAGGAGTTCAAAATGACCGAGGCCGGCCTCAGTGCACTTAGAAAGCGCTGGGAATGGAGCCTCCGGGAGACGCGGCTTGCAGATCTGGATGCCGTGTTGCGGCTCGCCTGGGTTGTGTTGAGATCGAACAAGCCGATCGCGATTCAATTCCTCGAAGATGTCGCGGCTCTGCGATCCAAAGCAGCAGAAAAGCGCCACGCCGATGCAGACCAGCTGCTTCCCGGAATAAGCGACAGCATAGTTTGCTATCGATGGCTTCAGGCCATGGCTGACGCGCAACGGCTCCAGGCCGAAGGTGCCGCCGCCAAGCAGATCGCCACTGAGTTGGAAAAGAACTTGAAAGCAGAATAACGACGGGTCGCTCGCCTGCCTCAGGTTAAGCAGGCGCGCCCGAGAAGAGGACGACTAAAAACCATGAGAAAAACTGGGACGTTGATGACCGGCCCGCAGCGATGGATGCTAAAGCGGGCAGGCTACAAAGACACGGAACTCGAAGGCAAGACCAAGCATGAGGCCAGCCGGCTTATCGATTTCACGCAATCGCTCGGGGGCTTGCGGCCCTGTGCTAGAAAAGAAGCCCAAATGCTCGACGATAGCTATCGGGTTGATGACCCGGACCTGCCTGCCATGGATGAGGAGTTGTTTGGTGCCAGCCAGATAAAGATCAGGAATGAAGAAGAACTCTCCATAATTCTTAAGCGCGGTATCGATGACAAAGCCGAGGGCGGGGGGGATTACTGGGGCAGGTTGAAAGAACTCGGTAAGAACGACGAGAAACATGCAAAGGAGAAGGTGGTGGTTCTCGCCTGGTACCGGAAAAACATCAAGCATGGGTATTGGGAGGAATTTTGCAAAGCCATCGGGCTTGCCCGGTCTACCGCGGACAAGCTCGCTCGCATCGGCCAGACGTTGGCCGATACTCCACAAAACATCATGGAGGAGTTGTGCAATCGCGGCTATAACCCTATGCGCCATCGAGACCAGTGGATTTTCAAGGCCGCTACCATCGGGTATGCGAAGCTACTTCCGCAAACACCGCAAGCGGATAAGGCCCCAGAGACCGAGGGCGCGATTTTCGCCACGGTGGCGAAAATCGACGAGGGTTCAGATCCGTCGAACCGCCATGTCGCCGCACAAGTCGCGGTGACCCGCGCTGAAGCAACACGGAAGGCATCTGTCCTCCCCAACGCGCAGAAAACTCGTAAAACGGCTCTCCGCGTGGTGCTTGAGCAGCAATATGGCAACCTCAATCCCGAGGAGTACGCCATTGAAAACGAGATCATGGAAGTGGTCCAGAACTTTCTGGAAGAGAAGATCGGGATGGAATCACTGATGCCTGTCTCCCTATATCGATTTCGGAAGCTGAGCAAAGGTGTGAAGGCGCTGCCTCGCGAAGATGCGCCCGCCATTGCCTGAGCGCCGGCAATCATGGCTGTGTGCCAACCAGGTACTGGCTGCCGAGGGGCCAGGAGCTACGGACGAGTGAGTAACATCCTCGCTCGGGGCAACCGCTCCCGGCGCAAGAATCAACCACCGGTACATCTTGATTGCAATGGCCTCTCGGTCGCGTAAGTGACCAGAGGCCTGGCACCTGAAAACAGAGTATCGGCTCAGCCTACGACCGTTGGTTGACGACATGGACCGGCAGTCATTGGGGCGGCTCTTGGCGGATGGCGGAAGCCATCCGCCGTGCTGAATAGAAGGGCAACAGTAACGCCGTTCGGCTGGCAGGCCGACGGCCTGAAGTGATCATGCGAAGAGTGGTCCGTAGTCGGTTGCAACTTCCGGGTCTTTGGGCAAACCCTACCGGTAACGGTAGCTCAGCGTTAACGACGCGTATGCAACTTAGGTTCTAGCCCCCGGTCGCGAGAACGCGATCGGCAAACTGACTACGACACCACCCTAGCACAATTACAGAGAGTGCAAGGATGCTAATTTGACTCGTAGTGTGTCCATATGATCCTGATCTACCAGACTACCGTAATGTACAGACTCACTATGGCTTATGAGGGAGGCGGATGAGGATAGATAGAGAGTGGAAGGCTATGGCTGGTGTTTCCATGTGGCGCAAGGTTAACCGTCAAGTCCGATGGAAGCAGTTTGATCAGGCCCGCCGGACCCTCTGGAACAAGCTCAGGTCGTGTACTCCCGGCGGCGGATGGACACAGGAAGCAAAGATCGGTAACATCACCGTCGACTACTTCCATGCTGACTCCGGAGTCGTGGTGGAGCTCTACGGGGGATATCACAACCGCATGTCCTATCTCACTACCTCCGATCGAACCCACAAAGTCATTGTTGTTCCGGCCCAGCCCGACGTTGATCGCAATCGTGAAGTCCGTCTGATTGAGCGCGGTATCCAGACGCTCGTCATCCATGACTACCAGACTACCCAGCCGCAAGTGCTGGCTCGTCTCGTCGACCAGATCCGCGATATTGTCCTGTGGCGGCTTGGGCGCGCGCCAGCGCCGCCGAGCCGTCCTGGGGAGTATATCGCCGAGGCAGTATTCATCAGCTCACTGCCGCATCCAGGAGACATTGACCGGTGAAGAAGTCGTGCGGCGCGCACGGAAATACCGTCGGGTGTGTTGGGGCGTACTTTCACGGTCGATGAGCGTCGGGGAATGCCGCTGGCGCCTCCACCCCGGCGGACGGTTACCGCTGCTCCAGCAGCGCGGGCATAAACTTACAGCGCAGTCGGGTTTGGGAGCTGAACTCGAAGTACGCCTGCCTTTTTTGGGTGCTAGGCGTCAATAACAGCCCATGGAGCAGCCGCTGAGGGCGTCCCTTTTCAGAGGGCCGCCCTTACAGCGAACTCGTAGGCTTCAAGTGACTCCCGGGAAGCTTAGAGATTACCCAACGGCTGGCTGGTAATCGGACGAGCCCATCAGTTCCCGGAGCTCTTCCATCCTGCAGGTGAATACCACGCCGTGGTGATTAGCCTTCGAGCGCTTGTCTATGAACCTGACCAGAGCGTCGAATCTCGTTGCTTTTGACCTGTTGGTCCAATAGGTCTTCCTCGCGGACTCGCGCTGGCACGAACGGCACAAACGCAAAGTTCGCCACTTATAAACGGCTGCTTCGTTGGTGACATCATGGCCTCGTGAGCAGGTGGCTGCGTTGTCAGTCAGTATCATGTAACTCGGAATTCTCATACTAATGGCTCCAATCTGATAACCCCTATTGTAGGGATGTGTCATACCTATTATCTCTCTGGTAGTAAGGCTATCCAAAACAGTTAGATTAGATATAAGGCGCCAGATACTACTTCGGACAAGACCGCGGATAACTGTTGGTTACCGGCCGAGCACAACGCTGACGCTACCGTGAAATGTGCGTTGCGCGCCTCACGGCGTAGTTATCACCCACTCCAGGAAAGCAGTCAGTACTGGAGGTCCGGACCTATTGGAGGAAGGGGATCATCGACTTCTACGAGCCCGAGTATGGCTTCGAACAGGTGGGTGGACACGAGCATTTGAAGATGTACTTCATGCGCAAGATCATTCTCCCGTTGAGGGAGGGTGACCGCAGAAGGTGCACCAAAGGTGTCTTGATGACCGGCCCGCCGGGCACTGGCAATGGGCCGGCGCCGAGCCGGAAGTTGTCCTGAAAGAAGCCATGGGCAATGACTACTTCGACGGCCGCGGAAGGCTGGACCGTAAACTGGACCTATACGTCGCAGGGTATCTAGGGGCGGATAAGATCAATAAGGGTAGGGGAGAGAGTGACCTTTGGTAGGGTAACTCAGCAGAGTTAAGCTAAGATTATGGATATCTCAGTTAACTCTAGCAAGGGAACACTCTATGTCGTCCACAATCTAATCAACGGTAAGATGTATATTGGCAAGACCGTCGGCCCGCTGAATGAGCGGTGGAATCGGCATCTTTATGACGCCCGCCATGGGAGCCGTGAGTACTTTCATCGAGCCATTCAGAAGTACGGCGAGGATGCTTTTCTGCTCCTACCTTTGTGCACCAAAGAAGACCCAGCTGACTTAGCGAGGGCAGAAGTCGATCTAATTGCCGCTTTCCAAACCAACGACAGGGAGCATGGTTATAACCTCACCGCTGGAGGTGAGGGCTGGCCTGGCCGAAGGCATTCCTCAGAGTCGAAGCAAAGGATGAGGGCGGTCAAGTTGGGGAAAACGGCGTCTGAAGGCACACGTTGGAAAATGAGGCTCGCCCAGCGAGGTCGACATCACACTGAGGAGACCAAACAAAAGATGTCGGCGGCTGCACTCGGCCGGAAGTTCTCCGCAGAAGCCAGGAAGAATATGAGTCGAGCGAAGCGAAGGGCTTTCTGCAAGCAGGGGCACCCTTTGAGCGGCGATAATGTTTACGTAAGCCCAAGCAGCGGCAGGCGAAAGTGCAAGGAGTGTAATCGGAGGCTCGATCGGGAACGGCTGGCCAAGCTTCGACTCGGAAATGTCTCCGGCTAGACCTCGGAGCGTGGATGAGAAAGACGATTGTTATTTGGTGAGACCTCTTCTTCTCCGGGCGCTTCGATGCCAAGCTGCCAGCGCTGCCGCCGCAGAAGGGTGATGCCACCGGTCGTAAGAAGATCCTGGCCGCTCTCAACGCCAAGCTGCGGATCAAGTTCAGCAAGGAGATGCAGACCACGGAGAACACTCCGGATAATAGCCTGGCTCTATTGTTGATGGACAAGGACCGGGTGGGCCACCAAAAGAAACCGGGTGTTCCAACGGCTCTGGTCGCTGTTGCGACCCCTTCTTCCAGTAGAACGTCCACGCGCTTGGCACAGAGCAACCCTGAGGAAAAGTATGCGCAGCAATCTTGCTCCGCCAAAAGCCTGGAAACGCCGACAACGTGCCGCTTCCTATGTTCTTGTGCATATCGTTGAAAACACTGAATACTGAGCAAGGATTGGACCGTCTAATAGCGGCGAAAGATGGCTCTGATTTGAATCCCGGTGGTCGTGACCGTCAATTGCTGTCCTTGAACGTTCCCTATTCGCACCCATGGCCCCCGAACTGAAGGTGCGTTCTATAGAGAGAACTTTATGAAAAGTTGCACGGGCCGCGCCTAGCTAATCAGTAGCTCCAGCTTTCATGGCCTAGCGAGGACCGATTCAACTCATCCCGGTGAATGCGCCATTGGGGCATGAATCGGTCCATGTAATCCCTGAACACGTCATTGTGGTGCCGTTCCAGCAGGTGGATCATCTCATGCACCAAAATGTATTCCAGGCAAGACGGTGTCTTTTTTGCCAGCTCCAGGTTGAGCCATATTCGGCGGGCAGCAATGTTGCAGGTTCCCCAGCGGGTCTTCATCTTTTTGATGCCCCACGCAGCGACATTTACCCCGATCACCGGCTGCCACTTGGCGATCAGTTCGAGGATCTGTTCTCTCAGCAAGCGCCGATACCAGCGATGTAGCACCGCCTCACGATTCTGCTGATCAGTACCGGGGCGCACCCGGAGTTCCAGTGTGCTGTTGTTGGGTAACAAAACCGACGGTCTCCCCGCCCATTCAGTCACCCGAAGCCGATAACGTCGGCCCTGCACATAGTGGCTCTCGCCGCTGACCATCTCACGCTCCGATTGACGGTCCTGTCGCTCAAAGCCAGATTGCTGTTTGCGAATCCAGCCTAGCCGCGAAATCACAGCGAGCCGCACCGCCTCGTCTTTCAGGCGCATGGGAACGGCGACGCGCACCCTCCCGTTGGGAGGGTATACCGCGAGATGCAGGTTCTTAATATCTTTGCGGACGATCTCCACCGGGATGCCACTAACTTCGATTTTGTGCCTGCTAGTAGTCACGCTGGTTCTCCACAATCTCGAAGATCGCATCCACCCGGTCGTCGTCGCCGAGGACCGACTTGATCGCGATTCGCACCTCTCGTTCCTTAAATCGGTTACCCCGCCAGCCTGCTTTTTTCACGTTCCGGATAGCCGTGTCCACTCGGACTGCAAGATCCTCGTTGAGATCGAGGTTGTCGTAAAGGGCACGTCGGGCGCCTGTGTTGATTGCCGGAGGGTAGGACTGCTGCGTTTCCGGCTTGGTGATCTTCTTCGCAAGCTCCGCGAGCTTTGCCAGGTACGTCGTATAGTGCAACGCCTGCCGCTTGCGCTCTTGAATCAGCGCCTCAAGCAGCTTCGACATTTTCTCGTAGTACTTCGGATTTGCCACCATTTCGTCAATGATGACCTTGCGAACGTTATTTTCGATGGCTTCCGCCATCGCTTCCGGATTCTCGCGCAGCCCCTCCGGCATGTGCTTGACAGCGCCTTCTCCCTGCTCAACGATCAATTGCACCAGGGTCATATCGTCGAACGCGGTGAGCTTTTTGCTTTCATCAGCCTTGATGTAGTTATCCAGGAGGTGTCGCATCGCCGGCTCATACATCTTCATGTCGATGTAGTCGCCGCTGGCGAGCTTCACCTCTTCGCGAACTTTCTCAAAATGCTCAACCTCGGACTTGATCGCCCGCGCCTCCTGTTCGGTGTACCCAGCGGCCGGCATTTCGTTCGCCAAGTCGGCATAGGCCCGCAGCAGTGCTCCTACAATCTTGTAAAGGGCAACGCGCTTCGGTTCGTTTTCCTCCAGTTCGTCCCCATCCCCGCTGTTCTTTGCACAAAAAAAGCGTTGATATGCGAGCGAATCTCTCGGAGCTGCCACCGGCTCACAGAGAGCCTTCACCGACTCCCGCATTTCCTCCAGCCGCTCTTTCGCCTTCGTCAGGCGGTCCGTCAGCAGCCCCTTTACGTCGTCGGCATCGTAGCTGTCGAACGCCTCGCCCGTGTAGTCGTGGATTGATCTCTCCAGCGACTAAACAGATCCTTGTAGTCGATGATGTAGCCGTATTCTTTGTCCTCACTGTCGAGCCTGTTAACACGGCAGATCGCTTGGAACAAACCATGGTCCTGCATCTGCTTGTCAATGTAGAGATAGGTCGCGGGCGGCGCGTCGAAGCCGGTCAGCAGCTTGTCAACGACGATCAGAAGCTTCATTTGTCCCGGCTCTTTGATGAAACGCTGCTTCACCTCTGTCTCGAATTTCTCCACTTTGTACATCGCCGTCTCTTCCAACTCGTCGAAGTAGCTGGCGAGCATCTCGCGGTAGATCTGGTATTGCCGCAGCTTCTCCGTCATGCCCTCGCCGGATTCTTCGCCCTTGATATCTCCCGGAGCAGGCTTGTAGGACGTGATGATGGCGCACTTGCGCGCCAGGTCCGTCTTCTGAAACATCTCGTAAAACCTGCAAGCGTTGTAAATGCTACTTGAGACCAGGATCGCATTGCCGTACCCGCTCTTCAGGCGGTCGCGCGTCTCCATGTCCATCAGGATGTCGTTTACGATCATCCTGAGGCGCGGCTCTGAGCTGAGCACCTTCTGCATGGTGCCCCATCGCTGCTTCAGTTGCGCCTTCGCCGCGTCAGTCAGGCCCCTGGTCTTCAACTCGAACCACTGGTCAATCTTTTGCTGTGACGTGATCTGCTGGTCGATGTCCCGCGCTTCGTAGCGCAGGTCCAGCACCACCTTGTCGCGCACCGCCTCATCGTACTTGTACGTGTGGATGTAGGGGCCGAACACCTCAATGCTCTTTTGCTTGTCTTTTTTCAGCAGCGGCGTGCCCGTAAAGCCAATCAGCATCGCACCCGGGAGCAGCGCCTTCATCGCCTGGTGCAGCTTGCCTGTTGCTGACTGCGTGCGGTGGCATTCGTCCACGAAGACAAAGATCTCGCCCTTGGGATGGAAGTTCTTTGGCAAATGCTTGTGGATGTCCGCCAAATACGCATCGAAGTCGCCTTCTTCGGAGGCGCCGAACTTATGTACCAGCGAGCAGATCAGCCATTCGTCGCTTTTGTTCAACACCTGGACGAGATCGGCGCCGCTCTTGGTGCGGTAAATGTCCTCATCCACGCCCTTGAAGACCTTCTCGATCTGCTCGTCGAGTTCGGTGCGGTCGGTGATCAGCAGCACGCGGGCATCTTTCACATGCTCGCGAAGCCACTTGGCCAGCCAGACCATCGTCAAGCTCTTGCCGCTCCCTTGCGTGTGCCAGATAATCCCGCCTTCGTGCCGCTTGATGCGTTCCTGCGCGGCACGTACCCCGAAGTATTGATTGTGGCGGCATGTCTTCTTCGTGCCGGCGTCGAAGACGATGAAGTCATGGATCACTTCCAGCAGTCGTTCTTTGCGGCAGAGCTGGCTCACCGCCCGGTCCAGTGGGTTTTCGATATCGGACGGTTCTTTCCAGGTCAGGAAATACTTTTCGGGTGTTTCGATCACCCCGTAACGCAGGCCTTCAGTGTCGTTGCCGGCCATTACGAGCTGCACGGTGGCGAAAAACGGCCGGATGAATTCCTTTTTCTGGTTATCAAGGCACTGGCGGATACCCTCGGTAACGGAGACGATCGACCGCTTCAGCTCCAGCACGCCGATCGCGATGCCGTTCACGTAGAGCACCAGGTCCGGACGCTTGTCGTGGGCACCGCCGACCATGACCTCCTCGGCGATGGCGAAGTTGTTCTTCGCCGGGTCCTTCCAGTTAATCAGCCACACCGTGATGTTCTGATCGCCGACATCGGGCTTGACCTTCACGCCGTAGCGCAACAGACCATAGACTTCGCGGTTGGCATCGTACAGGTTCTTGCTGCCGCCCAGCACCTTAGCCTTGCCGAGTTCGTGAAGAGCTTTGCCGATAATCTTCTCGCTGTGTCCCTGGCGCGTAAGCCACGCGCAGAGCAGTTCCTCTTCAACGTTGCTGTTGTCCGGGCGCTCTTCCCAGTTACCTAGTATTACTACGTTAAGTATTAAGGAGAGCGAGGTCGCTCGATATTGCACCCACAGTAGACGCAGAAGCCGGTCCAGGTAATAAGCAGGTACTGAATCTCACGACGCGTCCGCGGCAGG
>Ga0116122_1000848_pt1 | contig 16606 bp, 15 predicted proteins | sample June2015DPH_13_5_FD_89726 | JGI IMG/M metagenome (GOLD analysis project Ga0116122, IMG submission 89726) | Peatland microbial communities from SPRUCE experiment site at the Marcell Experimental Forest, Minnesota, USA - June2015DPH_13_40 | ecosystem: Environmental > Terrestrial > Soil > Wetlands...
ATCGGACTGTCGAACCTGGCGGTCGACCTCATCTACACGGTCGTCGACCCGAGGATCAGGTACTGATGGCCACCACCGTCACCCCGTGGTCGGAGTACGAGGGCGGCACGCTGGCCCGCCAGCAGGTCGGGCTCTGGCGGGACGGGCTGCGCCGGCTGCGCCGCAACCGGCTGGCCCTGGCCGCCCTGATCTACCTCGGCCTGCTCGCCTGCGTCTGCCTGCTGTCGCTGTTCTGGACCCCGTACAACCCCAACCTGATCGGGGTCTGCCCCACCTATGCCCTCCCCGGCACACCCGGCCATCCGCTGGGCTGCGACGACCTGGGGCGCGACCTGCTCAGCCGGCTGATGGTGGGCTCGCAGGTCTCGCTGGCGGTGGGCCTGATCACCGCGGCCATCGTCATGGTCCTGGGCGTCGGCATCGGCCTCCTCATCGGCTACCTGCGCGGAGTGGCCGATGCCATCTTCGCCCTGATCATCAATGTCTTCTACGGCGTCCCCCCGCTGATGATCGCGATCGTCCTCTACGTGCTGCTGGGCCCGGGGGTGATCAACATCATCATCGCCATCGCCGCCGCCAGCTGGATGGACATGGCCCGCCTCGTCCGGGGCCAGACGCTCAGCATCCGGGAGCGCGAGTACATCGAGGCGGCCCGCGCCGGAGGCGCCCGCACCGGCAAGATCCTCTTCAGCCACATCTTCCCCAACGCCCTGGGGCCGATCATCGTGCAGACCACCTACGTCGTCCCCGCCGCCATCCTCACCTCGGCGTTCTTCAGCTTCCTCGGCTTCGGGGTGCCCGCCCCCCAGGCGGACTGGGGAGGAATGGCCAGCGAGGGGTTCTCCCCACTGCTCGCGGGGTTCGATCCCTACATCCTGCTCTGGCCCGCCATCGCCCTCTCGGTCACGCTGCTGGCCTTCAACTTCTTCGGCGACGGTCTGCGCGACGCCTTCGACCCGAGGCAGCGACGCTGATGGCCGGATCCATGAACGAACCGGTGCTCGAGGTGAGGGAGCTCTCCACGTCGTTCTTCACCGACGACGGTGAGGTGAAGGCGGTCCGGGACGTCAGCTTCGACCTGGCCGCGGGGGAGACCCTCGGCATCGTCGGGGAGTCGGGGTGCGGCAAGAGCGTCACAGCCCTCTCCATCCTCGGCCTGGTGCCACGGCCGGGACGGGTGGTCGGCGGCGAGATCCTCTTCAGGGGCCGGGACCTGCTGAGCATCGACCGTGAGGAGCTGCGCCAGATCCGGGGCCGCGACATCGCCATGATCTTCCAGGACCCGCTCAGCTCCCTCAACCCGGTGCACCGGATCGGCGCTCAGATCGAGGAGGCGATGCGGGCGCACGACAAGGTCGCGCCCAGAGACGTGAGGCCCCGCGGCCTGGACCTGCTGCGGCAGGTGCACGTGCCCGACGCCGCCCGGCGCGTCCGCAACTATCCCCACCAGTTCTCAGGAGGGATGCGCCAGCGGGTGATGATCGCCATGGGACTCTCCAACCGCCCCGAGATCCTGATCGCGGACGAGCCGACCACCGCCCTCGACGTGACCGTGCAGGCGCAGATCCTCCAGCTCCTGCGCGACCTCAACCGCGACCTGGGCACCTCGATCATCCTCATCACCCACAACCTGGGGGTCGTCGCCGGGCTCTGCAGCCGGGTCGTCGTCATGTATGCGGGCGAGATCGTGGAGCAGGGATCCACGGAGCAGATCTTCGACGCCCCGCAGCACCCGTACACCTGGGCGCTGCTCCGGTCCCTGCCACGGGTCGACGCCGACCGGCATGAGCGGCTCCGCTCCATCGAGGGCCTGCCGCCCGACCTCATCGCCCCCCCCACGGGCTGCAAGTTCAATCCCCGCTGCCCCTTCCGCCTGGAGCGCTGCTTCAGTGAGGCTCCCGAGCTGAAGCCGGTCGGAGACGGCCAGGTCGCCGCCTGCTGGGTGACCATGAAGCGGGCGTATGCGGAGATGGGAGCGGGCTCGCTGCTCGACACCAGGGCGGGCGCCGCCAGCGGGGTGCGGCCGCCCGCGGTCCCCCTCCCACTCGCCATCACCGGCGGGAGCCAGACCGCCGGACCGGAGCCTCTCGAGCGTGAGTAGCGCGCCGTCGACCGAGCCATCCACCGGCACCCGTCCGGACCCGTCGGGCGAGCCGCTGCTGCGCGTCGTCGACGTCGTGAAGCACTTCAACGTGGGGGTCGGCACCGTCTGCAGAGCGGTCGACGGGGTCAGCTTCGAGATCCGGGCCGGGGAGACGGTGGGGCTGGTCGGTGAGTCCGGATGCGGGAAGTCGACGCTGGCCCGGGTGCTCACCCGGCTCACCCCGGCGACGTCCGGCCGGGTGATCTTCGAGGGCGTCGAGCTCACCGGGCTGCGCGGAGAGAGCCTGCGCCAGCAGCGCAAGCAGCTCCAGATGATCTTCCAGGATCCCTTCGCCTCGCTCGACCCCCGGATGACGGTGGGCGACATCATCGCCGAGCCACTCACCAACTTCAAGGTCGTGCGCGGCAAGGCCAAGGACGCCCGGGTCCAGGAGCTGCTGCGGGTCGTCGGCCTGAATCCCTACTTCAACAACCGCTACCCGCACGAGTTCAGCGGCGGCCAGCGGCAGCGCATCGGCATCGCCCGCGCCCTGGCTCTCAACCCCAAGCTGATCATCTGCGACGAGCCCGTCTCCGCCCTCGACGTCTCGATCCAGGCCCAGATCATCAACCTGCTCGAGGATCTGCAGGCCGAGTTCAACCTGACCTATCTCTTCATCGCCCACGACCTCTCGGTGGTGCGGCACATCAGTCAGCGGGTCCTGGTGATGTACTTGGGCAAGATCGTGGAGATCGCACCCAGCGACGACCTCTACTCGACCCAGTTCCACCCCTACACCAAGGCGCTCCTCTCCGCCGTCCCGGTGCCCGACCCGCGGGTGGAGTCGCAGCGGCGGTTGGTGGAGCTGACCGGCGAGATCCCGTCACCCCTGCACCCTCCCTCGGGCTGTCGCTTCCACACTCGCTGCCCGATTGCGCAGGTCCCGGGCATCTGCAGCGAACAGGAGCCGCCGCTCGAGGAGAAGGGCAACGGGCATCTCGCCGCCTGCCACTTCTCGGCACAGGTCGGAGCTGCGCTGGGCTGAACATGGACCACGAGGCGGCGCTGGCGTTCATCCGCGACCACCGGCGCGGTGTGCTCGCCACCCACCGGCGCGACGGGGGGCTCCAGATGTCCCCGGTGGTGGCCGCCGTCGACGCCGAGGACCGGGTGGTCATCAGCACCCGCGAGGGGGCGATGAAGACGCTCAACCTCCGCCGCGACCCCCGCGCCACCCTCTGCTCGTTCAGCGATCCCTTCTTCGGTGAGTGGCACACGGTGGAGGGGACGGTGGAGATCGTCGGCCTCCCCGAGGCGATGGAGCCGCTGGTCGACTACTACCGGCGGACCGGGGGCGAGCACCCCGACTGGACCGACTACCGGCACGCCATGGAGCGCGAGCACCGGGTCCTGTTGCGGATGACCGTGGAGCGCAGCGGGCCCACCCGGACGGGGTGAGCGGATCCCAGCCGGTCAGATCGGCGAGCGGACCGGGAGCCCCAGGGCCAGGGCCTGCCTCCGAGCCGGTGGCAAGCTGAACAGAATCGTGCTCATCTCGTGCGCTCTGGCGACAGGAGCGTAACGCCCGGCCCGATCGCGGGAGTCACACTCGGTATCTGCGATGGACGAAGGCCACCCCGTCGTCGGCGGATCCAGGGCGGAGACTGCGGCTCCCGCGGGAACCAGGGTGGAGCCGAGCTCCGCGATGGACAAGTTTGCCGGTTGGGCCCCCGGGGCCCACGACGGCATCCCCATCCTTCCGCGCGGCACCGCCCTCTTTGAGGGGATCCCGGCGCCCGCGATCGTGATCGAGGCACTCGCGCCGGTCATCGGAGACGGCGCTCTCGTCAGCCGGCGATCCGGGTCCGTCGGGGTCATCCTGATCAAAGAGGCGGGCGTCTTCGAGGTTTACGCCTTCGAAGGTGGCAAGAGGCTCGAGGGCCAGAGGGCGTTCCAGCTGATCGAGAGCTGGACCGACGCTACCGTGAGCGCGTACCAGCTGGATCGCAGCGTCGTGGCGCTGGCCCCGTCCCTCTACCGGGGCAGCCCCTGCCACGAGGATCTCCGGCTCGAGTGGACCGATTGGAAGGGCCTCCTGGCCGACCTCTGCGGCCGCGGCGGGTTCTTCGTGGTGGAGCTCGACACGCCGATCGGCCGGGGCGTCACCCTGATCCTCGACGGACGCCAGGTGGCCACGTACACGGAGTCCCATCCGGAGCTCGGTCCGGAGGGTTTGCTGGATCCGCTGGCCGCGACCAGGCGGGGGACCATCTGGGTTCGCCGCGAGCCGGCGACCACAGCGCCCGTCGTCAAGCTGACCCCCGCTACACCGCCCAGCCCCGCTCCGAAGGCACCCGAGGCGGCCCCGGCAGCTCCCCCCAAGCCCGCGCCGATGAGCGTCGGGATCGACTGGTCGACAGCGGCGCTCTGGCCCGCGGACAGGGGAGGCGAGCGCCCCGCAAACCCCGCAGTCCCCCCCGTACCCCCCGCCAGCCCGCGCGCAGCGGCCGCCCAGACCGAGCCCTTCAACCCCTTCGCGCTGCTCGAGAACGGCGACGTCCAGGCACTGGCCCCTCGTCCCGTCGCCACTCCGCCCGTCGCCGCGGTGGCCAACGCGCTGAAGGAGGTGGCACGACGTCACCTCCAACGCTCGTCCCCCCGCGTGGAGGCCATGATCGACGATGCGGTCGCCCAGCGCGTGTCGCTGGGGATCCTTGTCGACGAAGTCCGCAGTCTCGTGATCCGCGGTGTGGCGTCGAGCACCATCGACCAGCTTGCGGACGAGATGGCTGCGACGGTACCCGCCCCACCTCACTGATCCCAGCCGTCCACCCCGCGCCTCGGTTGCGCGGCCCTCGGCGACGAGCTGGTCGAGGAGGCTCCCAGCCTGGAGCGGCACGGTGCGGGCCATCCGTGATCCGCGTGTCACCCAGCCGGCGGGGCGCTGGGGCGGAGCTCCAGCTCCCGGCCAGCCGCCCGCAGGCGCTCCACGCTCTTCTCGACGCCGATGAAGGCCATGGCGTCGAAGACGGGGACGCCGGCGGGGCGGCCCAGGATGGCGATGTAGAGGACCCGGAAGCCGTCGCGGGCCTTGACCCCGCGGGCCTCCAGCAGTCCGGTGAGCCGCAGCCGCATCGCCTCCAGGTCGTCCAGGCCACCCCCGTCCACCTCGGCCACGGCGGCGTCGAGGAGGGCACGGGCGGTGCCCGTGTCCACCTTCTTGGGCGGGAAGACGACGTCCGGATCCCAGGGGGCGGAGCCGATCAGCGGACCGGCCAGGGCATCGGCGTCGCGCAGGGTGACCATCCGCTCCCGGAGCAGGGGAACCAGCTTCCGCCGCACCTCCAGGCTGGTCCCGGGTAGGTGGAACTCGAGCGCTGCCACCAGCGCCTCCAGGTCCATCCGCCGGATGTGGAGACCGTTGAGGGAGTCCAGGCGGCGAGCGTCGAAGACCGCCGGCGAGGTCTGGACCCGCTCCAGCGAGAAGGCGCGGATCAGCTCCTCGCGGCTGAAGACCTCCTGCTCGGTCCCGCTCGACCACCCCAGCAGGGCCATGGCGTTGACCAGCGCCTCGGGCAGGTATCCCTGCTCCGCGTACTCCAGGACGGTGCGGGCGCCATGCCGCTTGGAGAGCTTCTGGCGGGATTCGTCCAGCACCTGGGGGACGTGGCAGAAGCGGGGGGGCTCCCAGCCGAGGGCGGCGGAGATGGCGAGGTGCTTGGGCGTCGAGGGCACCCACTCGTCGGAGCGGATCACGTGGGTGATCTCCATCAGGTGATCGTCCACGACCACGGCCAGGTGGTAGGTGGGGAAGCCGTCCGACTTGAGCAGCACCTGGTCATCGATGTCGATGTTGTCGTACCGGATGGTGCCGTGGATGACGTCGTCCCATTCGGTCGTCCCCGCGGGCATGCGCAGCCGGAGAACCGCCGGCATCCCGGCGGCGCGCTCCGCCGCCACCTCGGCCTGCCGGGAGAGGCAGCGGCGGTCGTAGCGGGGCGGCTGGTGGAGACGCTGCTGCTCGAGGCGCATCTCCGCCAGCCGCTCCGGAGCGCAGGTGCACCAGTACGCGGCGCCCGCCTCGACCAGCCGGCGGGCGTGCTCGGTGTAGAGGTCGAGGCGCAGCGATTGAATGTAGGGGGCGTGCGGGCCGCCCATCTCCGGTCCCTCGTCCCATCTCAGGTCGAGCCAGTTGAGCGTCTCCAGGATGGCCGCCTCGCTCTCGGGCACGTACCGCCCCTGGTCGGTGTCCTCGATGCGGAGCACGAAGCTGCCACCCGTGGAGCGCGCCGCCAGCCAGGCGAAGAGGGCGGTGCGGACGTTGCCGAGATGGAGGAATCCGGTTGGTGACGGGGCGAACCGGGTCCGGATGGGTGCCACCAGGTGCGGCTCAGCGGGGGGCGAAGAAGAAGACGAAGAGCGCGGTCCAGATCAGCAGTCCGGCCACCAGCAGCGCGGCGTCGAGGTGGGAGACCGAGAACCCGACCCGGCGCGGCTGGCCGCCCCCCTGCGAGTGGTCGTGGTCGGTCATTCCCCAGGCCGGCACGACCGGCAAGACGGCCGGAGAGGGAGCGGGGACGGCCTCCTTGCGGACGGGCATGGCACCTCGGGTTGGGGTAATTGCCAGGACAGAATCGAGTATACCGGCGGCAACGGAACCGCCACGGCAACTCCGCGGCCCGCGGCGGCGACCGATACTCGGGCCCGTGCGCGATCTGTGGGCCCGGGTGGAGGACTGGGCGATGCCGGTGCTGGCCCTCGCCAGCGCCGCCCTGGTGGTGGCCTTCGCCATCGGCGAGGTCCAGCGCGAGCTGGGCGATCCCGGGGACACCGACTACCTGCCCCTGGTCACCGCCGGAACCATCGTCGATTCCGGCTCGCACTGCCTCTACTGCTACCGGACCCAGCAGGTCACCGAGGACCGGCTGCTCGGCATCTCCACCAGCGTCCCGCCTCCGAACGCGTTCGGCGACACCCCGCTGGCGGCGGTGCTGATGGCTCCACTCGCCCCCCTGCCGCTCCGCACGGGGCTCGCCGTCTTCGACGTCCTGTCCCTGCTGATGCTCGCCGCTTCGGCGCTGATCGTGCTGCGCCTGCTTCCCGGCCGGCTGGACTGGGAGCGGCGGACGCTGCTGGTTGCGCTGGGCGTGGGCAGCCTGCCCGCCCTGACCGCGATCGCCCAGTGGGACTCACTCATGCTCCTGGCGGCGCTGCTCGCCGTGCTGCTGCTGAGGGGAGCCCAGGGCGATGGCGTCTCCGATCAGCGCCGTGCCGGCCCGCGGGCGCTGGGGGCGGGCCTCCTCCTCTCCCTCCTCCTGCTCAAGCCACAGGTGGTGTGGCTGGCCCTCCCGGCGCTGCTCGCCGCCCGGTCATGGCGGGTGCTGATCGGATTCGCGCTCGGCGGAGCCGTCAACCTGGCCAGCGGTCTGCTCCTGATAGGGCCCGGCCAGACCCTCCAGCTGGTGCCGTTCCTGAGCTCGACGCTGCTGCCCTACGCCAGCGTCAAGGTGGGGCTGCCGGCCCTCGCGGCCGTCGCCTTCGGCACCGATCGGGCCGGGGTCGTGGCCGGACTGGTGCTGGCGGCTATCGCGGTGGCGGCGTGTTGGCGCTGGCGCGAGCAGCTGCGGGATCGGCCGGTGACGGCCATCGGCATCGGCGTCGCCGCCTCGATCGCCTTCTCGCCCTATGTCGGGATCGTCGACCTCGGCCTGCTGACCCTCGCCACCGTCGCCTGGGCGCAGACGAGCGCCGCCGAGCCCATCGCGGCGCTGCTCCTGGTCGACATCGCCTGGGCGGTGGACTTCCTGGCCGGAGGCGGGCACGTCCACACCCTCCCGGTGGCCCTCTTCATCTTCGTCCTGGGCGCGGCGTGGAGGCTGCTGCGGTCCCGGGCCGGCGCGTGGCGGCCGGACCTCGGCACCGCCCACCTCGGCGCGCCGGGCTGATCACCGGATCCTTCGCCGGTCGGGCGGGACCGATACACTCGCCGGCCATGGCGTCCTCACTCGCCGGCCTCCGGAGGAGCGCTGCCCGCCAGGCCGGGGTGCTGCGCATCGCCCTCCCCCCCTTCGTCGGCGGCAAGCTGATCGGGCTGCTGGTGCCGATGCTGACGGCCTGGGTGCGCAGTCCCGGTGTTGGCGTGCCCTCCGGTTCCGCGTTGCTTCAGCCCTTCGCGCTCTGGGACGGCGCCGCCTACACCGAGATCGCGCAGCAGGGCTACCCGGGCGGTCCGCTGAACCTGGCGCTCGGCGCGTCCGGCCACCTCTGGGCGTACCTCCCCGGTTACCCACTCCTCGTCCACGTCGCCAGCTACCTGGTGCTCGACACCATCGCCGCCGGCATCCTGGTGAGCGCCGCCTGCGAGCTGATCGCGCTGGTCTTCCTGGCCAAGCTGATCCTGCAGGAGCGCGACGAGGAGTCGGCGCGCTTCGCCTGCTGGGCGCTGGCGCTCTTCCCCTATGCCGTCTTCCTGACCTCGGTCTACTCGGAGAGCACCTTCCTCGCCGCCGCCACCGCTTCCCTCTACTACATGCGGCGGGGGCGGGATGGGCGCGCCGCCGTCGCCGCGAGCCTCGCCATGCTGGTGCGCATCACCGGCATCGCCCTGGTGCCCGCGCTCATCGTGGACCACCTGATCCGGCGCCGCGGCCGGCCCGGTCGCGGCCTCGTCGCCATCCTGGCGTCGCCCGTCTCCCTCCTTCTCTTCTTCGGTTACGCATGGCTGCGCACCGGCACTCCCCTCGCCTGGGAGCACGCGGAGCAGTCGGCCTCCTTCAACCGCAACTTCGCCTGGCCCTGGGAAGGGGCGCGGGCCACCTTCCAGTCCTTCGTGGGGGGCACCGGGGGCAACAGCTTCGTCTTTGGCATGGAGATGATCTTCGGGGTGGCCGGACTGCTCGCCGTCCTCTACATGGCCTGGCGCTGGCGGACCATCGCTCCCTCGCTCACCGTCTTCGCCGCGGTGGCGTGGCTGATGGGCACCTCCGTCGTCTACTGGTTGAGCATGCCCCGCTACGAGATGACGGTGGTGCCGATCTACCTCGTTCTTGCCGACATCACCCGCAACCATCCGCGCGCGCGACCGGTGCTGCTCGCCGCCTCCGCCGGCTGGATGGGATTCCTCGCCACGCTGCTCGCCACCGGCCAGTTCGTTGCCTGACGGCGACCTCCGCGCGCCGTACCCGCACGGGGAGTCGAACCCCGGTTGCCACCTTGAAAGTCCGGGTACCGATCCGTTTGCAGCGTCCTGGAATGACCCACAAGACCCTCATCCGAATACATTCGGGCGTCTTGTAGCGCATCGTCGCGAGGCCTGGTAGACTGCGCGCGAACCCCGCAAGGCATCAACAGGGCATCAGGATCGGAGGCGGGTGGTAACCTAAAGGGCGTCAGGGTGAGCAGGCGCAGACACAAGGGCACGGGCTCGATCACCCAGCTCCGCGACGGTCGCTGGCAGGCGCGACTCGGCTCCGTGACCCCCGACGGCCGCAAGGTTCGCCAGGCGTGGTATGGGCGGACGCGGGAGCAGGCTGAGGCCCGTCTGATCGAGGCCCTCGCTGACCGCCTCAACGGGCTTGCGATCCTCCCTGGCCGTGGGCCGACGCTCGCCGCCCACTGCGAGAGCTGGCTCGCGGGCGCCGGTCTGCGGCTCCGGCCGCGGACATTGGACAGGTACCGGCAGACTCTCACTACCCACGTCCTGCCCACCCTCGGCAGCCTGCCTCTCAACCGGCTCGAAGTGGGGCACGTGAACCGCCTCCTCGCACAGAAGCAGGCAGCCGGGTTAGCGCCGGCAACGGTGGCCGGCATCCGCAGCGCCCTGCGGGCCAGCCTCAGTGCCGCCGTCCGGGCCGGTGTCCTGCGACAGAACGTCGCCGCCCTGGCGGACGCACCCCGGCTACCCGACCCCGAGCGACCCATCCTGACCGCTGCGGAGGCCCAGCGGCTCCTGGCGGCGGCCGAGACCGACCCCGAGGGGCCACTATGGGTCCTGGCACTGACCAGCGCCGCGCGGCTCGGCGAACTGCTCGGCCTGCGCTGGACGGACTACAACCCCGCCCAGTGCTCCCTCGGCGTCGAGCGGGCTCTCCAGCGCCTCCAGCGCCGCTGGCTGCTAGTGGAGCCGAAGACCCGGCGAGCCCGTCGGGTCATCCCCCTCACCCCCGTGGCCGTGGCGGCCCTGGAGCGGCAGCGCAGACTGCAGGCGGCGGCGCAGCTTGCGGCCGGCCGCGCGTGGCGAGACGAGTGGGGCGGTCTGATCTTTACCGGGGCATGCGGCGAGCCGCGGTTCGGTCCTGCCGTCGCGCGCCATCTGCAGCGCCGGACCGCCGTGCTCGGACTGCCGAATGTCGGGTTCCACGGGCTGCGGCGGACCGCGGCCAGCCTCCTGGCAGACAGCGGCGTTCCGATCCAGGCCGTCGGCGACTACCTGGGAGACAGCGTGGTGACGACCCTCAAGCACTACGTGCGCAGCGTCCCGGGGAGCCGAAGACACGCGGCCGACGTGCTGGCTGCGACGCTCGCAGGCACCCGGTCGCCTGGTTGAGTCGTGGGCCGGCCCCACCCAAGGGTGGATTACCTCCGCGCCTACATGGTGCTGCGAGCCTGGGTTGAGTGCGCCGCCGAGGATGAGAACTGTCCGTTGGGGGAGTTCGAGGCGGATGTCCTGCTCCACGTTGGGGGCTTCACTAGCCTCGTGGGAGAGCGCCGGGTGAAGGTGCCGCTACTTCCGGCGACGCCTCAGCGATGGACGTATCGGTCCCTGGGGGCGTTCGTTGACAAGCTCAAGCCATGGCTCGCCACTGCCGATCAGCTCCTCGGCCGCAGGCGACCGCGGGGCTTGCGCAAGGATGTGGAGCGCGTGTGGCGTCGGCGGGCCAGGTGGGCTTGGGATCACTACGAGCGACGCATGACGTGGGCGAGCATCGCCGCGCGCGACTTCCCCAAGGCACCCGATCCGTCTGAAAGGTCGCGCGACGTCCTACAAGAGGCGCGTGAGGCGCTGAGTGTCGCCTTGGGCTCCAAGAGCCCTCGGGCACTTCACGAGTTCGCTGGGATGATGCGGGCCGCGTACCAGTTGCCGCGAGGGTAGGAAATCCACGGCAGGGCCAATTTCCCACTAGCGCGACCAGCGGGGGGCGCGGCACGATCGCCGCAATGCGCCGACGGTCGCCACCCATCACCCTGGATGCAGGAGAACTCCGCCGCCAGCTCGCCCGGCGCGGCATCGGCCAGCGGGAGCTGGCGCAGGTCGCCGGAGTAGCACCGAGCGTCGTCTCGGGCGCCCTCCACGGCCGGCCGCTCAGCCCACGAACCGTGGGGCGGGGGGCACGCGCGCTCGCCGGCATTGAGCTGGTCCCGCTCGATGGGCTGGACGAGCTTCTCATGGTCGAACACATAGGCGCCCCCGGGGCCCCGCCGGCCCCGACGGCGCAGGAGGGCGGCGATGGCTGCCGCACTCCGCGACCAGGATAGCGTCCTCAGCGCTGCCGCGATCCTCGTCACCGTGTGTTGCGGGCGGAACGGCTGCGCCTGTGCCGCCTCGGCTGGCCGGGGGCCCGGGTTCCAGCTCCGCGGCTGGTGGGCGCAGGCCCACCGGCCGGCCTGTCGGGCATGCCGCGGCGTGCCGTGAGGCGGTACACCGCGACCGCGCCGTGCTCGGTCTGCGGCGGCTGGGAGGGCATGCCGCGAGGGCGCGGGGTGCGCTGCGCCGGCTTCCTGAGCGACGCTGGCACCTGGGCACGCTGCACCCGGGAAGAGAAGGCGGGCCCGCTGCCGCTCGACGAGTCGACGACTCCGCCGACTTATCTGCACCGCCTCGACGGACCGTGCCGCTGTGGCGGGGAGCACGCGGCGTCGGCGGCCAGCGCCAATGGGGCGCACGGTGCCCCTGAGCCCGCCGCACCGCGCCGGGGCTACTGGTGGCGCGAGGTCGAGCACTTCGATGGCATCGAGCACCAGGTCGTCCGCCGGTACGCCTACCACGACGCCGAGGGCAAGCCAGTCCGCCGGGTTGTGCGCTTCCACCCCAAGACCTTCCGGCCCGAGCATCCGGTCGCTGCCGACCTGTGGCTGTCGGGCCGCGGCCCCGGACCTGACGTCCTCTACCGGCTGCCGGAGCTTCGCCGGGCGATCAGCGAGGAGCAGACCATCTACGTCGTCGAGGGGGAGAAGGATGCCGAGACCCTGGCCGAGCACGGCCTGGCCGCGACCACCAACGACGGCGGCGCGGACGGCTGGCGGCCCGCCTTCGCCGAGCAGCTCGTCGGTGCCGCACGCGTCGTGGTCATCGCCGACCACGACCCGGACGGCCATGGCCGGCGCGCCGCTGAGAAGCGGGCGCGAGAGGTCGAGCGCCTGGTGCCCGACGTCCGGCTCGTCGAGTTCGACGACGCCCGGGACGTCACCGAATGGCTGGACTGGCACGGGGTCGACGAGCTGGAGGAGATGGCTGGCGGCGCCCCGGCACGCGACCCTCGGGCCTCGGCCCCGGCACCGCCCAGCGATTGCGGCCGGGCCGTCTCTGTAGCCACGGCGGCGCCGGCAGTTCAGCGCGAGCCGACCGAGCCGCTGCCGGAGTTCCCGAGCGAGCTGCTACCGCGGGCCATGCGGGCGCTCGTCGAGACCGAGTCGGAACGGCTGCGCTTGCCCCGCGGCATGCTCGCGGTGCCCGCCTTGGTGGCCGCAGCTGCCGCCATCGGTGGCACGCGAACCGTCCGCACCGACGACCGCGAGCACCCGGCGTCGCTGTGGGGCGCCATCGTGGTCGACAGCGGCGGGGGCAAGACGCCGGCCCTGGACGTGGCCCTCCGCCCCTACCGGCGGGCGGCCAAGCTGCGGGCCGCCGACCACCAGCGCGCCCTGCGCGCCCCCGAGGAGTGGCGCTCGAGCCGGGCGAAGGACCGCCCCGAGGCGCCGCCTGTCCCGCCCCTGCTGCTGCTTACCGATGCCACGACGGAGGCATTGTTCCCCGTGCTGGAGAGCGCACCGCGAGGCGTGCTCGTCGACCCCAACGAGCTGTCGGCCTGGGCGACAGGCTTCGACATCTATCGGGCGCGGGGAGCCGGACCCGATCGCGCCCGCTACTGCTCTGCGTGGGACGGCGCCCTCGTTACCATCGTGCGCAAGGGGCACGCTCCCGTCATCGTCCCAGTCCCAATCGTCAGCCTGGTCGGGGGCATCCAGCCGTCCGCGTTGCGGCAGCTCAACAGCGCGGCGGACGGACTCGCGCAGCGGTTCCTGTACACGATGCACCGGGAGTTCGAGGAGCCGTACCCGTCTCGTCAGCTTCCCGATCCGGTCGTGCTCGCGAGCTGGCAGACGCCCATCGACAGGCTGTTGACGCTGGAGATGCCGGCGCGCTCTCTCGCCATGACCGAGGCCGGACTGGCGGCGTGGCATGACGGGCGCGACAGCCGTGTCGACGCCCAAAGAGAGCACGGGAGCTTCGCGCTGTACCGGAAGCTCGACGCCATGGCCGCGCGGCTGGCGCTGGTCTTGACCCTGGTCGACGACGTCTTCGCCCAGGCCGTCGACTGCGGCGCGGTGGAGTTCGCCTGGGCCCTCTGCCTCGACTACTTCGCACCGCACGGGCGGGCCGCCCTTGCTGGCACTGAGCCCATCGGGGCCGCCGAGCTGGGCATCGAGTGGCTGCGCCGCCGTGGCGGCCGAACGACCCGGCGCGACCTGGTGAGGGCGGGTGTCGCCGGGGTCCAGACCAATGCCCAAGCGGACGCCCTGATCGCCCGGTGGCAGAGCCGCAACCTCGTGGAGGTCAGCGAGGAGCGCCGCCCCGGCGGCCTGGCGCTCGTGGTGGAGCTGCGATCGTGACCGCGGTCGAGCGGGCCCGCGACACCCGACAGATACCCGTTATCTGTCGGGTAGGTCGTTCTCATCTGTCGGGTGTCGGGTATATGCGGTGGCACCCGACAAGACTTCACTTTCAGCCTTCCTTCCCTGAATTGAACTCCCATGTCTGAGCGATGAAGTGCACCCGACACCCGACAGATAGCGGCGGCGAGCGTGCCCTGCCCGCGCTGCGGCTGTCGCTCCGGGTCGCCGACAGTCAGCCGGTTGGCCGAGGCAGCCGAGGGAGTTCCGGGCCGGGCTCAGGCGACCTCCCGGCGCCGCTCCAGCTCGGCTGCGAAGCACCCGACGAACTGCGAGTCATCGCCGGCGGTCGCCGAGCACACGGTCACGACGTCGACGAGGTCGGCGAGCCGCTGCCTGAGCTGGTCGAGGTTTGTGCCCATCAGGTCAAGCTGCCCGTGCATGTAGGCCGCGGCGCTCTGCTCGCCGCCGGGCTCTGCGTCGGAGACCTCCGCAGCTGTGGTCTCGATGGTCTCCTCGGCGATGGTCGCTGCGTTGTTCGCCATATGGGTGAACCTCCGTCTGCCGCAGGGATCATGGGGCGTCGCGGCTCGCGATGGGAGGGTACCCCGGGGGGACCCCGGGCGGCGAACCGAGTCGGTACGCCGCGGGCTGCCTGTGCGATCCACAATGCATAGGGTCCGCCGGACGTTCCTTGATCGATTACGGGCTATGCGAACAGACACCTGCACAATCAATCACCAGGCATAACGAACGGATATGAGAACGGGGGATGTGAACGGACACCGGCGCCGGCCGGCTCAGGTCAGGTACGCGGCGTCGCATCCCACGGTGACCGTGCACCTTCCAGATGTTGCGAGTCGCAAGAAACTCGATGAGCTGAGTCAGCGCACCGGCCTGTCGTTCGGCGAGCTTGTCAAGCAAGGGCTCGGAGTCGTCGAGACGAACGTGGACGGCGCCTACCAGCGCGGCTGGCGAGATGCCGCCGCGGCCTATCGCCTGACCGTGCTCTGCTCCGTCTGCGCCCAGCCAATCGAGGTGCGCGCGAGGTCAGATATCGCGAGAGCAGCCGCTGCCGCGCTTGCCGAGCGGGGATGGGTCCACGGCGGAACCTGCTACGCCCAGCGCTTCGGCTCGCCGCCGGTCTAACGGGGCAGCCCAGATGCCCGCCAGAAGCCCCAGGACGCCCGGGAGCGCGCTCCCCCGTCCACCGACACCGGGGAGCGGGGCGCGGCCGCTCCGAGCGGCCCTCTACGCTCGGGTGAGCACCCGGGATAAGGATCAGGACCCCGAGGTGCAGCTCGCCCCGCTGCGCGACCACGCCGCCACCCGCGGCTGGGAGGCCAGCGAGTACGTCGACCATGCCTCCGCGGCCGACACGGCCGGACGTACCGCCTGGGCCCGGCTGATCGAGGACGCCCGGCAGCGCCGCGTCGACCTGGTGCTCGTGTGGAAGCTGGACCGCGCCTTCCGCTCGACGCTGCACTGCCTCCGGACCCTGGAGAGCTGGGAGCACCAGGGGGTCGGCTTCGCCTGCCTCACCCAGCCGATCGACACGACCTCGCCGACCGGCCGGCTCCTCCTCACGATCCTGGCCGCCGTGGCCGAGTTCGAGCGGACCCTGATCGCCGAGCGGGTCCGCGAGGGGATGAGCAACGCCCGGCGCCGGGGCGCCCGGATCGGCCGTCGGCCGGCTGCCGAGCGGCCCCACGTCGCCCGCCACTTGGAGGCCGTCCGCGCCGAGCTGGCCGCCGGCACCCTGAGCAAGCGGGCTGCGGCTCGGCGGCTCCGCGTCGGCTTCGGTACCCTCGACAGGCTGCTCGACGGGAAAGAGCGGTAGGCTTCCCGCCGTGGACGCACCGAACCTCCTCTACTACGGTGACAACCTCGACGTGCTCAGGAGGCATGTGAAGGACGAGAGTGTCGATCTTGTCTACCTCGATCCGCCGTTCAACTCGAACGCCAGCTACAACGTCCTCTTCGCGGAGCACGGAGCCAAGTCGGCGGCGCAGATCAGCGCCTTCGAGGACACCTGGCACTGGGACGACGCGGCGGCCCTTGACTACCAGCAGACCGTGGAGGCGGGAGGACACGTTGCTGACGCACTGCGTGCCTTCAGGACACTACTGGACACGTCGGACTTGCTCGCGTACCTGTCCATGATGGCTCCCCGGTTGGTGGAGCTGCGCCGCGTCATGAAGCGCACTGCCAGCATCTACCTTCACTGTGATCCGACCGCCAGCCATTATCTGAAGCTGCTCATGGACTCCGTGTTTGGGCCGGAGAACTTCCGAAATGAGATCGTGTGGAAGCGCTTCAACTTCCATGCAGACGCGCGCCGGTTCGGACGCATTTCCGATCGGCTGCTGTTCTACTCCGCGACAGCCGATTACTACTTCGACCAGCAGCGAGTCGCCTATTCAGAGCAGTACGAAGCCGCGAAGTTCACACACGTCGACGACGACGGTCGGCGCTTCCGCCTGAGTGATCTGAACCCACCGGGTGGCCGAGGGCCAGTTTACGAGTTCCACGGCGTGACTAAGCCATGGCGCATCACCCGGGACAAGATGCTGAAGCTAGTGCACTGACACGGAAATAGCTTCGCGGTTGTAAGAGCGTAGAACCTGAGCTGGGGACTTCACCCAGACGAAAGGATGTTTGCGCTCGTTCCAGGCGTCAAGGAAACGCTGGATG
>Ga0116122_1000851_pt1 | contig 16576 bp, 13 predicted proteins | sample June2015DPH_13_5_FD_89726 | JGI IMG/M metagenome (GOLD analysis project Ga0116122, IMG submission 89726) | Peatland microbial communities from SPRUCE experiment site at the Marcell Experimental Forest, Minnesota, USA - June2015DPH_13_40 | ecosystem: Environmental > Terrestrial > Soil > Wetlands...
GGAGCCCTGTTATCACGTATGGGGCAAAAAAAGGTTCTTATTCTTGAGCAGACATCAGTGATTGGGGGGCGGGCGACATCCTTCCGGGGGGAAGGGATCAAGGACGCCAACGAGTTTCGCAAAACCCTGGCGCTGGCGGCGCACTCCTGGGTTTGCGATAAGACGAAACCGAGCTTGTCCACCATGATTCAAAAGAAGATGCTTCGTGGATACGTCATCGAGGCAGGCGGCCGGGGCGCCTGGTACACCAACAGGGGACGCGTCAGCCAGGCCTTGTCTGTGTTCAACAAGGCTTCAATCTTCTATCCCAATGTTGGCTTTGTGTGGTATGACCACGATTGGAAGCCGCACGATATCAAGAGAAGGTCCAAGTACGGATGGATGAGCGAAGAAGATTACGCCGAGATGGTGAAGGTCCATAAGCGGAAGCTCCAGCTGGGTTCGATCGCGGAAGCCGAAAAGCTTGACCACGTCACGTTAAAAGACTGGGTTGAAGGGATCACGAAGAGCGAGCTGGCCCAGGAATTCCACTATGCCATGGGCACCTTCCAGACGATTATCAATGATCCGGCACTGAACAGCGCCGGGGAAAACTTGAAGGTCTTTTTACAAGTCCAGGAAACCAAGGTGCACATCACCGACGGCTCGTGGGCTTTCGCCGGGGCCCCCGGGCACCGCTTTATCACCGAAGGGTTTGCGACTGTCGTCAAAGACGCTGAAGGGGACGTCGTCACGAATGCGCGGGTTAAGGAAGTGATGATTCAGAATGGCAGAGCGATCGGCGTGAAGGCGGAAATAGACGGCAAATCCACGGAAATAAAGGCGCCGGTAGTTGTCTGCACGGCCCCGCCTAAGGTACTGCTAAACCTCATCCCGGAGAAATTGCTGCCGGAGAAATTTGTCAGATTGACGAAAAATATCATCCATACCTCCATGGTTGCCGGCCATTTCGGGATGAGCAAACCATTGAATGCTTTCTGCCAACTCAAGATGGACCCCCGGGCTTTCTTTCATACTGCCGTGTTGATCCCGGAGAGCGAGGGGCTGTTCAGGGGCAACGTCCCTCTTGACGGGGTAATTTTATCTAATGTCGCACCCACCGTAGCTCCGGAGGGTAAGCACTTGGCGTTTATGATCAGCAGCATCTTGGATACCGAGGCCCATGATAAGAAAAAATTGAACATGGTAATAGACCGAATATTGAAATTTGGAGATGCGGGATTCCCGGGGTGGCGAAAGGCGTTGGACTGGATGCTATTTACTGCCGGAGATACCTGCATCTTGTGGAGACACCCGGAGGATGAATGGGTGGATGTGAAATGCCCTACAGTTGAGGGCCTCTATTTTGCCGGAGATACATATGGAAAGCGTCTCAATGAAGGAGGTATTGAAGGGGCTGCCCACTCCGGGTTTATATGTGCAAGTGCCATAGCCGGCAAGGATTATCTGCAGCTTCTGCCGCCGATCTTCCGATGAGAGTAGTTAGAAGAGAAACACTGAGTTGAAAAAGGAGGCTTGCCGATCGCGAATCGATGAAACATGTCGTGACCATACACAATGATACGGGTGATGAGGCCGCGTCGATTTCTTCCGTTAGGCGCGCAGGGGATAAACTGGTCATGGAAGGCAAGGCATTGGGAACCATGCAGATGGATATGGTTCTCTCCGCCGAAGACGCTCTCCGAGCCGTGAGAATGATGTTTTCGTGGCAAGGTTTGTCCTTTATTATTCTTCTGCCTTTCTTTGCAATAAGAAATAAAATTACTAGGAAGAGAAAGGATCATACCAAATAGAATTCATTTCAGGATCGGGCTAACTCGACCGAGTTGGTCCGATCTTTTGTCCGATCAACAACCCACAGGGTGGCGGTAAAAATAAGGGTCTGCCCCTGGCACAGGCCAAAAATTGCGACACGAATAAAATAGTTCGTATCTAATTTTGTTATTGGCCGGAGCGTGCCCCGCAAGCCCCGCCGTGCCTGTCCCCTATTGACGGGATGGGCGGGGAGCTTCAATCAGAATATAAAAACCGTCCCCAAGAAAAAGCTAAATTTTACAATCGGTTGACCAATTTTCATGAAATAAATATATTCCAGTCAGGAATCAACGGGGCGACGGTTCAAATATCTTTTCGTTTTCAGGAGAAAAAAGCCCCAGGTCAGAAGGAAAACTCTCGCGAAATACGGGCAAACCTACTTAAAGGAGATCCCGAAAAGAACGGTGTGTGTATTCAATCCTCTGTCACTTGTATCGAACGGTTCGGAGATATGGTACAAACGGTATTCTACTCTCAATGCGGTTCCTCGACCAATGTTAAAGAGCATGCCTGCACCTACATTAACAACCCCTGAAAAATGCTGATCTCCCAGAAGAGGGGCTTGTGAATTGCCACGGTGCAATCTTTCACCAGCGCTATCATAACCGACCCCTGCCCCAATAAGGAGAAACAACGAGCCCCATTTTTCCTGTATGGGCTTGAAAACAATATTATGACTGACCCCCAGAAAATAGACATCATGTATCTTAGGGATGTCATAGTAGGAAAAGTTTCCTTCGAATTCTAAATCCCAATACTTCCAATCCTTACAGAGAGGCAAGGTAATACGGGGAAGAAATCCATATTCCCTCATGTGGGTATTAGTGTAGATCGCATCACCCGTCCCTCCCAAAATGGAAAAACCCCAACTTGTTCTTTTCTCCTCCTCCTCCGCATAAGAGTAGGACACTGTCGCTCCAATGATCACAAAGAGAATTAAGGCAGAGAGCAAATAACTCTTATACGAGACCCCCACGCAATTCTTTTTCACTTGCCCCCCTTAAATAAGAGTATCTCCATCATACAATAAATCGGGATTGGCAGGCAATTGTAAATCATCGGTACCTCTAATCTGCCCCACGCGAAGGTGGAGAAAACACTTTACCTCCTAGGCTCTTTCTCTGAAAGTTTCGGGAAAGTTTCGGTTGACCAAATTTCATAAAATATGTATATTCCTATCAGGAATCCACAGGATGGCGGTGGGATTTGCCTTTCACACAGGACAAAAATGCCGAGACCAATAAAATAGTTTGTATCTAATTGTTATTGGATTAGGACTTCCGGGGAGGGCCGCCAGGAGAATTTGGCGCCGTGAAAAAAATAGGGGGCTGGAGCTCCAGGAGGAAACTCATATGTCTTATGAAGCCATTCTGTACGAGGTTGGGGATGAGGTTGCAACAGTGACCCTCAATCGCCCCTCCAAACTCAACGCGTATACACCAAAGATGGGCGACGAACTGGTTGACGCTTTCAGCCGTGCGGATATGGACCCGGCGGTTCGGGTGATCATTCTCACGGGTGCGGGGCGTGCTTTTTGTGCGGGCGCCGACATCGGCAGTTTTGCCGAAGATATCGACACGCGGGCATCCGGCGGAACGGCCCAGCATAATACTTCGCGAATCGGGGAATTCCCCCGCCTGATGCAAAATCTGACCAAGCCTGCGATCGCAGCCATAAACGGGTTTGCCCTCGGAATCGGGTGCACAATGACATTTCTGTGTGATGTACGCGTCGCCGCCGAGGGAGTAAAAATGGGGGTAATTTTCCCGCGCGTCGGGCTCATGATGGAACTCGGCTCGACCTTTCTACTGCCCCGCATGATCGGATCCTCGAATGCGGCCGAGATGATGCTGACCGGGCGGCAATTCTCGGCGCAGGAGTGCTATCGAATGGGGCTGCTGAGCCACGTTGTTCCCGGAGAAAATCTGATGGCCAAGGCCCGGGAGATCGCGGGGGAGATGCTTGAATGCTCTGCGACTTCGTTGGCCCTGACCCGCCAGGCGCTTTACGGCGGCATGAGAGGCACGGTCGAGAATGCCTGGGAATTCGAGAAAAACGGCATGGAGCGCTGTAATCGCAGTCCCGAGCATAAAGAATACGTGACTGCGTTCATGGAAAAGCGCAAACCCGATTTCCGCCGCGGAAAAAAATAGACCCCGCACCAAGGTAAACTGGAGAGACCTACCGCACGCTTACAAACAAGAATGGGAAGTTTCGGTTGACCAATTTTCACAAAATAGATATATTCCAATCAACAATCCCCACGGTGGGACAAAAACACGGAGTCCGTCCTCGACGGAGGACAAAAATGGCGAGACGGACAAAAAACATCACCAGACAGTAGCCTGAGAAAATTATGGAAGAGCTTAAGCGGCGCCGTTTCAAGTGGATATCCGTATTACAGGCATTCAGTGCCTTCGCGTGTGATGCACTGGAGCAATGCCGTTTTTGTTACCATACTCCTGATGAGCGGTCTCAATATTTTCAACGCCCATCCGGCGCTTTACGGGGGCAAGTCGTCTTACAGCGGCGTTCCCCCCATACTGGCGATACGGGGCTTCCCATACTGGCTTGCCCTACCCGGCTTGCAATGGCTTGCTATGGCCCGGCGCTGGCATTTCTTTTTCGCCTGGCTGCTCGTTGTAAACGGTATTGTCTTTGTGACCTACTCCGTTCTGAGCAGGCATTTGCACCGCAATCTTGTTCCCACGGTGCAGGATTGGCGTTCCGTAGGCAGATCTATCTTTGATCATCTGCGCTTTCGACATGCCACAGGCGAGGCGGCCAAGCGCTACAACGTACTGCAAAAAATTCGCTTATTTGGCGGTGATTTTTTTCTTTCTTCCCCTGATGATCCTGATGGGGCTGGGTATGTCGCCGGCCCTGGACGCATTGTCCCCCGGCTGGGTTCATATCTTTTTCGGCCGTCAATTCGTAAGGACCATCCATTTCGCTGGTGCTCTTCGTGATCGTTCACGTGTTTGAGGTAATCGTCACCGGCTTCTGGAACAACCTTCGCTCGATGATTACGGGATACTGTCATACGCCTTGAAATCGTCGAAGCTTTTCCCGAGATAGCCGGAGGGAAAGGGGGTTACTGGGAAGACCAGGGATACGAGTGGTATGCCGGCATCTAAGTAGTCCTGACAAAGTCAGGAATACAGGACGGGCCAGGAGTACGGGATATCCACCTTCCTTCTGGAAATCTTCGATTCCCGAAAATGCCCCCAAGGCTTGACTTGGTGTTAACGACAACCAGAAAGAAGGCCCTGGAAATCTTTTTTTAGGAAGGCTCACTATCTGCTATCTATCCTCTGTTTCCGATACCTCAAAAAAGCCACGATCTGATTTTCATATGTTCACCTGGGATATGTGATTTCAAGCTCATCAATGATTTCCCGAGATAAAAAGTACCCATTTTCAACTCTACTGATGTGACTCTCCCCTTCTTGCCTGACTTAGTCCAATTTTCTCTCGATAGGGTAGCAGGGGGAGTAATCCATTTCATAGAATCAAGAAGAAAGACAATTTTGGGAACTTAAAGACATCAAGACAAGAAAACAGTTTTCAGAATAGTTGTTAAATTTCATTAAGTTATCGCATTTGAATCCAAGTGGTATAGTTATTGCGTATGGTTAATTGAGAAAATAGATAGACCGATCAAGGCAAACCGCGAGTAATCGTGGGACGGAACGCCACGGGTCCCAAATCGTTGGGATAGCGGGGTTGCAACGGTGTAGTCTTGTCAAGGCCACCCCGCCGCTTTCTTTGTCTCAACGTCTTACGTAAACTTCCCATTAGTGTAAGGAGAACGATGGGGGTCCAAGGAATGACGGCAGATATAGATATACTGATATCAATCGTTGCAGCAGTCGGTTTTGCCCTGACAGCTCTCTATGTTGCCGTCATGCACAGGCACAAATCAACCTGGAAACCCATCGTAATCATGCTGCTTGCCTGTGCTGAGCTGATCTCGGCGCGTGTCTTACAGGGTATCAGCTCTGATTTAGCAACCAAGGTCTTCTGGTATAAGATGGTCTACTTGGGTTTTACAATTATTCCTACCGCGTTTCTCTTTATTGCACTGGGTTATACCGGGTTGGGGTATGTGCTCACATCTCGCACACGGCTCCTGCTCAGCGTGCTTCCCGCCCTGACCGCCGCGCTGGTCTTCACAAATGAAATCCACGGTTGGATATGGAATCCTGCGAACATAGTGCCTATAGTTAACTCGCTGGGTTTTTTGACTGTGGCCGACGCGAGGATTGGGTATTGGGTCTATGTAGCGTACTCGTATTTCGTGATAGTCTTCGGCTGCTTTTTCCTGGCTCGATTGTTAATTCGCTTACCCGGAATCCATGGGTGGCAGGCTAGCACCGTTATCATTGCGGCTATTCTGGCCATGCTTGGAAGCGCGCTGGATGTTTTCAGACTGAGTCCTCTTCCGCCATTCTCTGTGGCTGCGCTGGGGCTTGCCGTTGGCGGCTTCCTGATGACTTACATATCATCCGCGCTACGTCGCCGAGGCTTGCTGTCCATTTCTCGCCCCGCAATCCTCGATAGCGTTAGCGATAGCGTTATCGTCGTGGATAGAGACGGCCGAATTGCGGACATGAATCCGGCTGCTCAAAAATTGGCAGGCAGACCCGCGTCGCAAGCAATTGCCAAGCCCTTGGAACAATTCTTCCCAGGAACAATCTCAATCTGGACCGGCAACACCAACAACAATGGTGAAGTGGTCCTGGATTATGGGAACGCGCCGCGTGTCTTTGACTTACGTGTTTCTGCAATTCGGGGCTGGCAGAGCCACGTCGAAGGTCAAGTGGTCGTCCTGCGCGACATTACCGAGCGCAAGCGGATGGAAGAAGGGTTACGAGGAAGCGAAGAGCGGTACCGTACCCTTGTTGAAACTGTGCCCGATGTGATCTTCAGTCTCTCCGCAGATGGAATCTTGACATCTTTAAATCCTGCGTTCGAAAAGATCACGGGTTGGTCGAGGGCCGATTGGATCGGGAAATCATTTCACACGATATTGCATCCTGACGATTTGGCACACGCCACAGACCACCTTTTTAATGCCCTCTCGGGGAAGATGTCACCAATTTTCGAAGTCCGCGTGCTCTGCAAGTCGGGACGTTACATAACCGGGGAATTCATAGGCGCGCCTCATATCAAGGATGGAAAGGTGATTGAGGTGATCGGATTTGCGCGCGAAATCACCCATCGGAAGAAGGCAGAAGAAGCCTTGAAAGAGAAGACCGAGGAACTGGCCCGGTCAAATAGAGAGTTGGAGGCATTTGCCTATGTGGCTTCTCATGACCTTCAGGAACCCCTACGCATGGTAACGAATTTTGTCCAGCTGCTGGCCAAACGATACCAAGGCAAGCTCGACTCCGATGCAGATGACTTCATCAACTTTGCGTAGACGGGGCGATGCGTATGTGGAATCTGATCAATGATTTGTTGGCCTACTCCCGCGTGGGCACCCGAGGCCATCCCTTCGAGCCGGTCAATTGTGAGACGATCCTTCAAGAGGCTCTCGATAATTTAAAGGTGGCTATGGAGGAGAGCGGTGCAGTGGTGACTCACGATTCCCTCCCGACTGTGACGGCTGACAGCTCGCAACTGGGTCAGTTGTTCCAAAACCTGATTGGCAATGCGATCAAGTTCCGAGGGAACGAACGGCCCCGCATTCACGTCTCGGCCAACCGAAATGACAACGGGTGGATCTTCTCCGTAAGGGACAATGGGATCGGCATTGCCCCAGAGTACACCGAGCGCATTTTCATCATTTTCCAGCGACTTCACGGACGGCAACAATATCCCGGCACCGGCATCGGATTGGCGATCTGCAAAAAGATTGTGGAGCGTCACGGTGGACGTATCTGGGTGGAGTCAACGCCCGAAAAGGGTGCTACTTTTTATTTCACTCTTCCCGAGGATGGAGTTCAACAAACACGACCGTTGGAGCAATAGGTAAATCGATTGAGGATTTTCCTGCTGAAAGATAATCCTGGTGACGTTCGTTAGTGAAGCTGCCTATAGGAGAGAATTGATCCTAAATTGGACAGCCAGTGTCCCGGGGGCGTAGTTAAGTTTGCTAAGTAAGTGCGGTTTGCGTTCCGGCCAAACATCCGCCCAAATACTCCCTCCTGTAATGTCGTTTTTGCATTTTTGTACTCCAATACAACATTACAAATGAAAAGCAATATTTTTCCATCCTCTAATTGTTCGCCAACAACCCTCGGATTTCGCTCGGTGATTACCCTCGGACAAACATTCGCAGGTACAACAACCAGCCCACCTCTTTGCCTTTTCCTTTCTGAAAGTTTCGGTTGACCAATTTTCATAAAATAGATATATTCCAACCAGCAATCTTCTCATAGGATGTTCGATGATCAAAGGAAAACGAATAACCATATCACCATTCCTTCTGCTCGCATTATTTTCCCTAATCCTTTGCTGGCAGATAACCTCTAACGCGGGTGAAAGTACTGGCGGTCGTAATAGTTCCATAGTGGTTGCCGGGCTGCGACGCATTTACCGGATTCACATTCCACCTTCGCATAATAAAAGTAAACCAGTACCTCTTGTGATTGCTTTGCACGGAGGCGGAGGAACGGGCGACCATATGGTGAAACTGACGCTCGGAGGCTTCAACAAACTATCGGACAAAGAAGGCTTCATTGTGGTCTACCCGGATGGGATTGACAAACACTGGAATGATGGGAGAAATAAGGAAGAAACAAAATGTCGTGCGCATAAAGAATATATTGATGATACCGGTTTTGTCTCAGCGTTGATTGATTATTCTATCAAGCAATACAATATAAACCCGAAAAGGGTTTATGTGACTGGAATGTCAAACGGAGCCATCATGTCTTACCGTCTCGCCTGCGAGTTAAGTGACAAAATAGCCGCCATCGCTCCGGTCGATGGAAATCTCTCACAGGATTTTTTCCCAATGTGTTCGCCCTCAAAACCGATCTCCGTATTAGCCATTAATAATGTGAAAGATCCGCTGGTGCCCTGGAATGGCGGAGACGTCACAGGGCCCTTTGGTGTGAAAAAGCTTGGCAAGGTCTTATCGGTTCGTCAAACCATCGAATATTGGGTAAAGCACAATGGATGTGCTCCCTCTCCAACGATTACACAAGAACCACATAAAGACCCAACTGATGGGACAAGAGTCCGCCGGGAAGAATACAGCGGAGGAAGAGAAGGGACAAAAGTTATTCTTTATGCGATCGAAGGTGGAGGACATACCTGGCCGGGTGGTTATCAATACTTACCCGCCAGCATCATCGGCAAAACAAGCAAGGACATCGATGCGAACGAGGTCATCTGGAGTTTCTTTAAGAACCATTCGAAAAACTAATTATTCCTTTATATAGAGGTCTAAAGGGGAATCATGAAAGTTATTGCATTGAATGGAAGCGCGAGGGGGAAGAAAGGGGTAACGTGGAGATTGCTGGATTCGCTTTTGAAGGGGCTCACGGAGGGAGGGGCTACCGTGAGGGATTTCCAGCTCAAGGAAATGAATATCTCATACTGCCGGGCGTGCCTTATGTGTATGCATAAAACACCAGGTCAATGTGCTCAACGGGATGACATGGACGGGCTCTATCCACTCCTCAAGGAGTCGGATCTCTTTGTTATGGGTACGCCCGTGTATACGGACAACATGAGTGCCCAGATGAAGACCGTAATGGACCGCTGCATCTGCGGTATGGATCCATTTTTGCGGCTCGACCCTGCAAACCGGGTGAGGCACCCCTACAGTTGGACCATGCCTTCAAAATTCTTCCTCGTCTCAACGTCGGGGTTCCCGGAGATGGAGACTTTTCAGCCTCTGATCATGACCTTCAGGGCCCAGGCGGCAAACTTTGGTTGCGAATCCATCGGGGAAATCTGCATACCCGGCTCACTTGCTCTACAGATGGCGCCACAACTTCTCGAACCTCGCCTTGACAAGATTCAACGGGCGGGGAAAATACTTGCCCTCTACGAGAAAGTAGAGTCAACCCTTTTGGAAGAGATTAGCAGCCCGATAATGGCAAGAGAACAATACCTGGAAACCTCGGCGAAATACGAAGCCTGGGCCAGAAAGAGCCGAGGTAATACCACATAGTCTCCTGTCCCACAGATAACCTATAGGCGGGGACGGAGGACATGGTTAAGATCTTTAAACAACGTACTTTCGACAGAACACAAAGGCGGCAAATCACTTAACCTAATTACGAGCCTTACGTTCGAGTCTAAGCAAAGTCAAAGATAAAGATTCGGCCCCACCGACCCCTGAAAGTTTCGCTTGACCAATTTTCATAAAATAGATGTATTCCAATCAGGAACGGGCGGGGTGGCGGTAGCAGATTTTTCTTCGGTTTCATCGAAAAAAGCTTAGCAATAAGAGCACAGGGCCTGCCCATCACGTGCGACAAAAATGGCGAGACCAATAAAATGCTTTCTATCTAATTGTTATTGGCCGGAACGTGCCCTGTCCCGCTCCCTGCGGGATAGGCGGGGTTAAGGGGCACAATATGCATGATATTATACAATGCCGGGAAGCCCCGCCTGTGGGCGGGGAGCTTCATTCAGAATATCAGAGCCTCCCCAAGATATCCTGATTTCCTCTTTCTACTTTCTTCGATTTGTTGTATAAAATTGGGTGAAGTCAAAAAACAGATAGGGGGAATCACATGGAACTGAACAAAGACATGAACCTCGATTCCGCGATCGGCCGCCGCAAGCCCGATGCCGAAGGCTCCATGGTCGGAGTCGTCCGGCTCGATCCCGATGCCGCCTGTGTGGGCATGGGGGAACTCCTCCAGGCGTACATCAACGGGACCGATCCTGAGGCCTGGGATAAGATCCGGGCCAGAATCGATTACATGTACAGCAATCTGGATTGGGCGATGGATCCGGTTATGCGGGTAACAGGCTTCAGCGGGGAAATCCAATCCGGAATCAAAAAGGGGAGGAAGCTCTTTTTCAAGCCGAACCTGGTGGCCATGACCTGCATCGATCCGGAGACGCACGGCCCCGACCGGGCTATAACTGCCTGCTTGGAATGGTCCTTTCTGGCGGCCCTGATGCGCTGGTGTCACGACCGCATGGGGGTCCGCTACTTTGAAATGGCGATGGGGGAGGCGGCAACGATGATGTCGTCCGCAGCGGCCACCTACACCATGCTCCACCCCCAGAAGAAACGGATCACCCCCCAGGCCGCGATTGAAGGAAAGATAGACAACTATTATTGCGGCTGGGGATTCTACTTCGTCCGCAAGTATCTGAAAGAATCGCTCCCGTCCAGTGCCGGCCCGGGTGACGATCCCATGGTCGGATATGAGGAAAGCATTGCCGGGACCTATATCCCGCCGGGACTGGTCCGCGACAAGCTCATGGTTTACGACCTCAACCGTATTGTCGACAACCCTTCCAAAGGCCGGGAAATCGATGTCGTGGACGGCGAGTACTTCCGTACAATCACCCTGCATAAAGCGGTTGTGGGAGGTGACCCGAAAGACAAAGAGGACTGCAAGCTCTATCCGGGGTGCATCCTCATCAATGTGCCGAGACTCAAGGTCCACAATTGCACCCTGCTCACCGCCGCCGTGAAAAACCTGGGGATAGGACTCTATCCGATGGAATCCGCCCGCACGGAAGAAGGATACGACTACGGTCTGCCCCGAACGGGCATTCCCGGGGTCAAGGGGCTCATCCCCCATCAGCCCTGGGTTCCGGAAATGGATGAGAAAGGTCTTCCCAAGCGAGACGGCGAAGGGAATTATGTAGCCACCAAGACGGGTGGCATCACGGCTGCCATGATCGATATCATCCAGGCCGTCCGAAGCCAGGGCATTCCGATGTTTCACGTGCTTGACGCGATTCAGCCGACCAACCTGGACCATCAGGGCATCCTGCCGGGAATCACGGTGCCGGAGGGTCTGGTATTTGCGGGGGCCAATCCCGTTGCCATGGATCTGGCGGCGGCCCGCTACATTTACAGCAATGTCTCCATGAAGGAGGCTCACGAGGCCGGACTCGACGACGGCTTCGGCGGCCGTTTTCCCCAGCGGGTACCCGTCCCGTCCCTGGAAGACGGACAGATCGTGACCCGCCCTGGCTACGACTGCCCTGTTGCCCGCGATTTCGTCGGAGTGCGCTCCGAAGAGCGGGGGCTGGGACAGAGAAAATACTATGTGGCGGGAAAAGACGTGGTGACCGGCCGGCCGCTTGTCTCCGTTGACGGGCGAATCGGCACGGTTAACGGCAGCCGCTTCGATGAGATCGTCACAAAAGAGCTTTATTTCGATGTTTTCAAATTTCCCTGGGATATGCAGCAGACCTTTTTGAATTATCTCGATGCGATCGACCGCCTCGAAAAGAGATCCGAGCGGAAAAAGGTATTCCTGGCAGACTTCGATGAGGACGGAGACGGTTCGATCAGTTACGAGGAGTTCGGGAAAAAAGGCCACAGCGGGTTGAACATCCACTGGGGGGCTTATTCAAATTCCATCTCGGCGACGGAACCGTTGGGGCACCTTAAAGGGACTTACATAGCGCGTACAGCAGGGCTGAAATGCTCGGACCCGACATGGAATCCACAGGGACATTATTTTATGCGGGAAATTCTGTGGGGGAGCATTGCCTTGACGGCCTACCGGATGTCGCAGTCCGAAAGGGAGTTCCCCGATCCCTTCTCTCCCGGCCTTGTCTGGGGACGGGGAAAATGGCCCAGCTTCCACCTGGCCCAAGAAAACTTCCTAGCCACAAGCCTGTACGGTTCGAGGTATCCCAAGAAGGCCGCAGCCGGGAGCCTGTACGGGATTGCCTTCGTGTATGCCGACCGGAGCCAGAACGAAGGAAAGTACTCGGGCGCAACCCGTGCCCGGACCCGAAAGGGAGCTCTTGACGCGTACCTCGCGGATGTCGCTGCAGGAGCGAAGCTCCTGGATTTCATGGTTCACTTCCCCAAAGGATTCGAACTACTGGACGGGCGGCCTGCACCCAACGTCGTTATCACAGACGATCCGGCCAAACTGTTGACGGCCTCTTTCCTTGGAGGGAAAGAAATCTGGGGAGCGCTCTAGCTCGTCTACGGGTTTGGTGTCACCACACCTTTTTCTAAAATCAACAGCTCAGAATATAAGGATCGGCCTCAAGATACCCAACATATCTGTGCCTGACCATCCGTCGTCGCAGGCCTTCGGCCCGCGTGGCTGAATTCTCGCATTGCCCTCTCTTCCAATCTGAAGACAGCAACCCTTAACGCAGATGGACCTCCAAACTTGCAGGTGGGAGCGGCAGCCCCTTTCATAACTCTTTCTTCGTGAACTTTTCATTTCTGAATCTCCCTCGAAGATACACTATTCCAAATCCAAATCAACAATGACTGGAAGTTTTTTTGAATTTGCAGAAAAGGAATTTGATTTTTTCGCAGAAAAGCATGTGGAAAAGAAATGGGAAAAAAGAGAAAAATCTTTCCTTCATATAACAATGCTTCAATGACCTTGGATAGATTCACATTAAATCGAGTAAATTCGTGTAACAAATCATTTTGGGCACAAAACTTGTATTATTTGAAATCTATAAGGACTTTCTATGTCAGTAAAAACCTCTGTTTTTATTATGGGCTCAAAAGGAGAATTGGAAAGGAGAGCGTCTTTATGGTGGCGAACAAGATTGAGAAGATTATCCTTGATTTTTGAAGAGAGGGGATGGGTAAGAGACCATGATGGTCGGCTGAGAAAAAAAGCTTGCAAATGGGGTTAAAAGATGAAGAGATTAATTATTCTGATGGCTATGGTAATGGTAATGTGTTTGGCTCTAAATTCATTTGCTGATGGTACGTATCAGATTGGAATGTCTAAACAAGAGGTGATCGAGCTATTGGGAGAACCTGTATCAAAAGATATTCGTGGTGCTTATGAGCGATGGGAATATAAATTACAAGGTAATATTAGAGAGGTTTTATATTTTAATTATGGTAAACTTATCCAAATGACTCGTTGGGCAACAGATTCAAAAGGCCGTAAGCTTCGTGAAATAGATATTCTAACCATAGCTTATAAAAAGTGTTCCGTTTGGCATATTTTGCCTTCCACGCCTTCTTACCTCATCTCTTGATGTTCTTGTCGATGACACACAGAGCAGAGTGTCTTATACTTAGCCGGTTCATTCAATGTCCCCAGAATTGTTTCTTCCTTTTGGCCTTTTCCTAAAGAAAACTTTCGACAAACCATGGGTCATTTTGTAGACTTAGAGCCGCCAACAAACAGCCCAAAGCCTTAAATTCCCTTTCCTTACATGGAGGAGTGGATTATTGGAACAGCGCCGTTATGATATCGATTGGCTTCGCGTCGCCGCGATGCTGATCATCTTTTTCTTCCACAATGCCAAGTTCTTTGATTTTATGGACTGGCACCTCAAAAATCCCGATAGGTCCGTGGGCTTTCAGGCATTAGTCGGTTTCTTGAGTCAGTGGCTTATGCCCATCTTCTTTCTCCTCTCTGGGGCAGGCTCCTGGTTCGCCCTGGGGTCCAGAAACTCCGGTCAATACCTGCTTGACCGCATCAAGAGGCTCTTGGTTCCTTATTATCTCATCGGCTTCTTTATCCTCATTCCACCTCAGTACTATTGGGAACAGGTCACGCATGGTCGCTTTTCAGGAGACTTTTTTCAGTTTATTCCTCATTATTTTTATACTCAGGTCGGCTTCCGTCCGTTTTTCTTGGCCTATTGGTCAGGACACCTCTGGTTTTTGCACTATCTCTTCATTATTTCATTGGTTTGCCTGCCGCTGTTAATATATCTAAAAAATGAAACCGGGCGAAATCTGATAGCTAGATTGGGCGGTCTTTCCCATCGGCGCGGCGGCATATTCTTGTTCGCCGTGCCTATCGCCATAGCCCAAATGGCTCTCCGGGCTGCTTTCCCTCACTATCTGGGGTGGGCCGATTTTGCCTACTGGCTTACCTTTTTTCTCATCGGCTATATGCTTCCAGCTGACGAGAGGTTCACCCAAGCCATCAAACGGAATAGCTGGGTAAACCTGATCATAGGCCTGGTCGCCACGGAACTGTTGTTTTACCTTGTTTTCAGACGTGGATATTTTGATGCCTGGGAGAGACACCCCAGCTACACTGTCGGCTACTTGGGCTATCAAGCCCTGCGCAGCCTAAACACCTGGTGTTGGATCGCCTTTTTACTGGCCATGGGTACAAGGTTTCTGAACTTCAACAACAAGGTGCTGGCCTACTGCAATGAGGCGGTCCTGCCTTTCTACATCCTCCACCAGACAATGATCCTGGTTATCGGTTTCTTCGTGATACAGTGGAGCCTCGGCATTATGGTGAAATACGTGATCATCAGTTCAACTTCCCTGGCGTCGATCATGGCTATATACCAGCTGCTCATCAGGCGGTTTAGCGTCACAAGATTTTTGTTTGGCATGAAAGCAGGGAAACGGTTTGCCCAAGTTCCTGTATTGGAAGCAGATTGATCCACACTCGCGCTCTTAATTATAAAGTTTTTTATTGGTAATGATTACGTTTCATTGCTATCTTTGGGTGAAGAGTGGTAGGCAACAAACAGCCCGTTTGACTATTCCTTTCCAAAAGTTTCGGTTGACCAATTTTCATAAAATAGATATATTCCAATCATCGATCATCAATCACCCGTCAACAACCATCAGGGTGGCGGTGCAGATATTCCTTCGTTTTTAGGAAAAAAGCCTGGGGCCAGAGGGAAATGTTCGTTAAATATAGACAAAATCAACCCTTCGACTCTCCGGCATTGGGTCGGGCCAAAGGCTGAGGGTTGACCCTGAGCAAGGCTTCTTTGCCCCGCCCTGCAAGGCGGGGCTTGGTGCCACCGAATGGGTCAAGGATAACGATTCGGCCCCAGAGCACTTTAGTTCTTTGCTAAGTCTTCCATTTGGAGGTAGAGATGAAAAAAAAGATCGTTCTTTCGCTTTCGACCATGATAGGAACGACTATCATGCTTATCCTTTGCCTTCAGGCTGCAAGGGTTGCTTCTTCCCCTCAATCGGCATGTCCATCCTGTGATTCTTTTGGTATTCAGAGAGCTCAGGAAAAGAAAGAAGCTCCCGCTTTTTCTCTCAAGGGCTTGGATGGAAAACAAGTTTCCCTCAGCGACTTCAAAGGAAAACCTGTGCTCATTGTTTTTTGGGCTACTTGGTGACCGTCTTGCAGAGAAGAGCTGTTAGCTCTTGAGAAATTCTTCCAAGGGAAGAGAGATCCGTTGACGATTCTTCTTATTACAATTGATGGAGAGAGAAAGAAAGCAGCTCAAAAGGTCATCAATCAAAACAAGATCACCCTTCCCGTCCTCTTACTCTTGAAGGAAAAAACGATGGATCAATACGGAGTAAGGGGCTGGATGCCCCAGACATTTCTTGTCGATCAAGAAGGGATGCTGGTGGGGAAGATTATCGGGCAGAGGAATTGGTCTTCACCAGAAGCTTGGTCCTGCATGAGAGAACTATTCGGCCTTCGTTGACCAATATCGCGCATTTTCGTGTCACTATGCTGATTATTTCTTTCCCAAAGATTCATCGACTTCACGGAGAAAGGCCTGCTGTCCGAAGGAAATGTCTGTGAACTACAGGCAAGATCAAGGATAAACAGTCTGTTGAAAAACTAAGGATTTATCAGCCATTTTGAAGAAAATATTGAGTTCGATGCCTGAAAAGAGTCATCAAACAAAATAATTCAAAGAATCTCTTTGAAAGAAACGA
>Ga0116122_1000873_pt1 | contig 16288 bp, 20 predicted proteins | sample June2015DPH_13_5_FD_89726 | JGI IMG/M metagenome (GOLD analysis project Ga0116122, IMG submission 89726) | Peatland microbial communities from SPRUCE experiment site at the Marcell Experimental Forest, Minnesota, USA - June2015DPH_13_40 | ecosystem: Environmental > Terrestrial > Soil > Wetlands...
CGGGGAGGATGCCCGCACCTGGACAGAGAGCTCATTGCGGCGTGCCGTCAGTTCGGTGCGGCGTTCGGACAGCTCGACGATGCGCTGAGCGCACATGGGCTGCGCGCCTGTAACACCTGAGCAGCTGGCCCGTATGGAGGCTACTGAGGACCCAGACGAACTACGGGCAATCGTGGAGGGTGTGATCCTCGCCGACCGGCGCGCCAAGGAAGATGTGTCGTCATGAGCACGACGCGATCACAGCTCTACCGTTTCGCCCGCGACCTCGGGAACGTCGAAGCCTTCGAGCACGGCTACAAGCGCTCTGGATTGTCAGGTGGTGCTGAAGGTGAAATGCAGCGGCAAGGTACCCGGCGCAGCTGCTACACACCCGGTAGCGGATCCGATCAGTGGGCTACCTAGTTCGCTTCTTTCTCAATCTCGTTCAGGCGAGCGGTGGCGGCCTTGCACGCCTCAAGGCCCGCTTGGGCCTCTTCAGCCACCAGCCCCCGTCGACGGTCGATCTCGGCGTCCTGCTGCTCATACTCTTTCGGGAACGGCGCGCCAAGGTTCCACGCGCGCGCTCCGGGTCCAGGTGGCGAGTGAGCGAACGCGCGATTCCACCGGTTGGCGATCTCTCGAAGTTGCTCCTTGAGTCGCCAGTCGCCCACACGCTCGGCAAGGCCAGCCACCTGTTCCCCCACGTGTTTTCTCGAGTCATCGAGGAAGAAGGAGTTCAATTCGCCACCACCGGAGACGATCTCTTGAAAGAGCTTCTGGATTTGCTCGACACCCGGGCGGACTTCAGCGGGTGGGACCGGACCGACGCCTCCGCGAGAAGGTGGCAGCGGAGTGCCAAGCGTCCACGTGTCCTTCGGACCCACGCCCCAACGACCGCGTGGGGCTGAGCAGTGGATTCGAACGACAAACTCGGGCGGCTCGATTGCTGCTCCGCATGACAGGGTGAACCGAGCTTCTGATGTCACCGCGAGCGGCCCGAGTTCGATCTCATCAGTTGCCCACCCGAGGTTCGCACCGGTGACAGCAAGCTCATATCTGATGCCGTCAGAAGTGCGAGGCCGAAAGATACGCACCGACTCGAGGTCTTGCGGTCCATCGTTCCGTATCCGATAGATGACCCGATCAAGGGGCGGAGGCGCTGGGTTATCGAGGAAGATTCGCAGGCGCGGTGTTCGACCCTGGAGATCTTGGGATCTGTTCGCATTGGCCGCTCGCTTGGCGAAACCCGCTGAAATCAACGCAACGACGATCGCGATGACCGCGATGACCGTCGCCACAGGTCTCAGCCCTCGTCGAGAGTGGCATCGAAGCCAGGGACGCCACGATAGGTGTCGCCGTACGCGAGAATGCCCAGTTCCTGCGGGCTGCAGCCCGGGAGGACACGCTCCAGTGCCCCACACTCGTATTGCGTGGGGAACGACGACCTGCCCTCCATGCCGGCGAGGCGTCGGGCATCAACGTCCGCCAGGGCCGCCACCTCCTCGATCGTCCACTCGGCCGCCTCGCGATGCTGTCTGATTCGGTTTCCCACGTCAGTCACGAGTGGACATGGTACGGAGGGGGTGTGACATGCATGCCGCTACCGGTCCGAGCGGGGCAGGAGTAGGACGTGGTCGAACTCTTGTTCGCTTTGAGTGGGGACCCGGCCACCTGCGGAGAATCTTCGACGGCTCATGGCAATGAAGGGCGTCCCCGGGTCCTCTCTCCGTCAATGAACCACACCGGCCACGTCGGTAGCGAAGGTGACGAATTCGCTGATCGCGTCTGATGGGCGCCTACCCAAGTAGCCGCCACCAAACGTCGATGAAAATTCGTGTCTCGGGATCATCGCCTGACTCAATAGCCAAGGACCAGTGTTAGGCCAGTTCACGAACTGTCCGAGATCGATTGCCACTTGGGTCGCTACCGACAGGGATCCAGCTGCCAGGTTGGCCGAGCCAGCCCGAACCGCACCTACCAAGCAGTTCACGTCGCCCATATGGGCGCTTAGACAGTCTCTGTACCACTGCCAGCAACCCATAGCAGCTGGCTGGAAGATCCAAGCGGCAATTGCGGGAACTTCACTTGCGGCATCTACCAAGGCATGGACGAGGTTTCCATTGCTGATAAGTCGTCTCCTGACAAACTCTCTCAGCTCTGCCAACTGGATGCGATCACCGTTTTGCAGTACACGGAGGCTCATAGCACGAACAATCCCCGCGATCTGAATGGGATTGATCGCTCCCTCAAAGTTTGGGAGTTGCGAAAGAAGAAGAACAACCGCAGCATCCTCTCTCTTTCCTACGTCAACGAATCGTTCAGCAAGGTTGCACAATTCCTCACGCGCCAAGTGGGTTCCGCTACTGGAGACAGCCGCCCCGATCGCCTCCGCTGCAGCCCGCATGGGAAGCAAGACAGGGGCGAGTTCCCCGATATCCACTCTTTCGTCGTGCTGAAGCGAAGCAGCCGCCGCGTAGCGCTCCAGCATTCGAATGACCGTACCTGCTGTGCGCTTCGCGCCCCCCGAATCGCCGCGCTCTCCCAGGACGCCGACAAGACGGATCAACACGACAGCCGCCTCAGCAGCCTCTTCCACAGCCCTGGCACTATGCTGATGAAACGCGCGGCGGGCGCGACGAAAATTTCCTTCGATGAGAGCGGTTGTCTCGTCGGGTATCACCGCTCCAATCTCCTCGCCGGGATCGACGATCGTGCCCACAGTGCCGAGCACGTGCAACCGGAGATGGCCCTCGGCCCACGATTTGCGGCGACGCAACCGACGGATGCGCCGCAGATGGACCAGGTGAAACCCACGTCTGCTCGCAAGGACTCGTTTCCGACGTTCGACGTAAATCGGGTACGCCACAAGGATAAGTGTCTCCATTGAAGCAAGGGTCTCGCGAACCATGATCGCCTTCGCACGGAGCTTCCCCAGCCTCCTACCAGTCCATTGGTGACGTAGTCGCTGACTCCTGGCAAACACGAGTGCTGCGTAGGCTGGCTCAGATTGGCGCACAAGCGCTCGCGCAGCGAGAGCAACGCTCAGCAGGAATGCGGCGCCGGCAACGGTTGTTACCCACCCGATTGCGGTGGCGACCCTCCCGTGGCTTGAAATGAAATCGGTGGCGCCGACGGCGATCGCCAACGAATAGCTCCAGATGATCCAAAGGGAGGAGGTGGACTTGCGAGCGATCACCCCGTCAAGCCGATCTGCGGCCAATTGCGTCGAGACGACATGGATTGCCGCTATCACAGCCAGAGCGGCAACGACCTCTCCGAAACCGAGCCGAAGTGGCGCTGGCGACAACTTCAGGTGCCATGCAATGAAACCCCACAGCGACAGTGCCAGCGGTACCACGATCCAACGAACGAACAACCGAGATAGGCCTTGGGCCACAGATGTGGCCATACCGCTACGCGATTTGCAGTCGCTATCGGCGTCTCGGAGACGGACAACATCCGCGGCGGCTCCAAACGCGACGGCGGCAGCCGATCCCGGTTGCCACCGTTGAAAGAGCTGGGCAACGTTCGCCGCTCGGTTGTATGGGCGTCTTCGGAGCACCGCTGCGTAGATCTCAAGGGCGCTCTGCTCGCCAGCCGTGCCGATCCGATTGAGCACCTCGTCATCGAGCAGCGGATGCTCGCGGAGGATGGCGGCCGCCGACAGACGTGCCGCGACCGCTAGAGCAGGCTCTGCGTACGGATTCACAGGAGCGGCGGCCTCTGTCAGGCAGTAGACCAGGACGGGTCGGCTCTCGACATCCGAGAGTCGCTCCGGCATTCGGGCAGCTCCAGCCAGAAGTGCGATGCGCTGGTCGGTAGGTATGCGATAGGCAACTTGGGCAATCACGTTGGCAACCGCATCACGGTCGGGATGCCTTACCAGAGCATCTGCGACCGGCCCACGTAGCTCAGGGCGATCAGCTGCGTCTATCAACTCCGCCGGCTGGAATCCACCTGTCCTCCCGCCTAACACGAGCGCGCGCGAGCACGGGCTCTGACGACAGAGATCCAGTAGTTGTTCGCCGTCTGTTGACCTCAGAGCAGCTCGAGTACCGAGCTTTGGTAATGCAGCTCGGATAATTCCGGCTTGGAGACGCCTCCCGCTTCGAAGATCTGGAAATCGCTTCCAAGTAGTGAACCGCGTCGCCGTCGATGCAAGCGCTCTTCCAGCGCGGTCGATCATTCTCCGCAACCGAATCGAGTTGTCTCGTCTCATTCGGGCGCGTTATTTGACGGGAAGAGTTCGGTACCCGTGAAGTACAGACCAGGAGGGGGTGCGGGAAGCGAAAGAAAGTTGGAGAAGATAACCGACACCGCCTCTTCCATTTGCGCTTGTGCTCGCTCGCGCATGGCGGGCAAGCCCTGAAAGACGTCGATCGACTGTCTTGTAGGTTCCGGTATGTCCTCCGCTCGCTTGGCGAGATCTTCGAACATCTCTACAAGTTGCAGCTGCTGAAGGACAGGCTCCAGCAAGCTGAGGCCGTACTCGTTGCCGAGCTGGTTGAAGCCCCGAAGGTGAAGGGCAAACAGCGGTTCGGCGCCTGGCGTAGGTCGAACTTTCTCCTTGGAAATCACCTCTGCGGTATCAGGTGAGAGGTTGTAAGCAGTGATGGGCTCCGTCTGAGTGAAGGCGACGTAGCCATTACCGGTGACCACCTGGTCACGAACAGCCTGCGCGATACATTGGCGCACATGGCCCAGCGACATATGTTCAGTTGCGGCGTCGATGACGGAGTCCGGGATCTGTGCATGTGATCGAAGCTGCATGGAGCTTGAGAACACTCCGACGAACCGATCAACAGCGTCTTTGACCGGAGTCAGTCTGTTGTACGCTCGGCGAAGGGCTTGAAGTCGGGACCGCGCGATTTCCAGATCCGGTTCGGCAGTCCGCTGGTATGTGACGCGAATTGCGAAACCCTCCGAGCCGGCAGCTTGCGCCACTGAGTCCCCAGCGACTTGCCAACCGTGTCTAAGTACATCAACTACGCGGTTCTGAGCAGCAGCGTCCCACTGGCTGCTTTCGAGATCGATCTGACTGACGTCTTTCCTGCCCGCCATGACCTGTGTCAGGTTCACTTGCCGCGTAACGAGCTTGGAAAGAGAGGTCAGCACACTCTCCACCTGAAGAGAGACCGGCGTGTTCAGGAGTGCCACAAAGCGCACCGGCTCGTCAACCTGAAACGGGCTCGTGACAGAACCGTTCTCGACGGGCAAGAGGTTGAACAATTGAAGCTTGGGTGAGAGAAGGCCTTGGTGATCGAGGTGGGTCAGGACGACGTCGAGCGTTCTGTCGCCATGGCTCGATTGGGTTGTGATCCGCGACGCAATCGTCTGAAGGGCTTCCTCCGATGCACGCGTGTTTCGGGCAGAGGGGTGCGCAACGTAGAAGTCGGTGTCGGCGGAAGGAGCGATCTCGGCTGGTAGCGGCGATGGCTGCTGTTCTGTGGCGGCGTCAGCCATGTCGAAGCTCCGTCGTGGTTCTGTCCAGTGTTCTACGGCTCATCAAATCCTCCAATGGGGTGGTGCTCAAGGAGGTACTCGGCAAACAGGGGGACGGTGAAATCCACCTGGCCTCTGCGGGGCGACCAGATGAGGCCCTTTTGAATAAGGCTGTCGCGATGCGGGGAGGTCTGTCGCTGGTTCTCCGCTCCCCACGCCCGTGCCACCTCCGCCGTCGAGTACGGCGGCGAGCCGAGGGACGCCATCGCCGCCAGGTACCGCTGCTCGGCATCACTAGCCAGGGCGAAACGGGTGCCGTAGAAGGTACGGGCGAGCTGCTCCTTCACGAGGTCGCGCACCTCTTCGACGTCGTCCATGTTGACAGGTGGGGCTTCGGCAGCGTTCCACAGCTCCCTGCCGTACTCCTGGAGGAAGTACGGATAGCCGGCCGCCATCTGCACTACGGAGCGGGCCGCGTTCTCGTCGAACTCAACCCCGAGAGTGGCCGCCGGCTTGATGAGCGCGACGCGGGCTGCAGGCTCGGTGAGTCGTCCAAGCTCCCGGTACTCGAAGAGGCGATCGGCGTAGGGCTTGGCCCGCATAAGCCGCACCTGCAGATCGGGAAGCCCGGCTCCGACGAGCGCGACGGGAAGGGCGTCACGGCTCACGGCCTGGAAAGCCATGCACACCGCGGCCAGGGATGGGCTGTCGAGGTTGTGCATCTCATCGATCAGAAACAGAGCACCGCTTCGTGCCTCGCGAGCCGATTCGCCGATCTCGCGCAGAAGCTCCACGAGGTCCTGCTCGGGGTCGCCCGAGTCCGCCACCCCACTCACCGCGTCCACGTCGAGCTTCAGCTGCACTCCGCCGGGAGTGAGCAAACTGAAGGCCTTCACCACGCCGAGGGCGCGCTCGACGCGTTCCTTGATCCGGTGCTTGCGGCTCATCTCCCGCAGCAGCCGCGAGGCCATCTGGGCGAAGGTGGCCCGGAAATCGGGCTGCGAGCCGACCTCCTGGACGTCGGTGGTCGCCCAGCCCGCCTCGGAGGCCAAGATGTCGAGCTCCATGAGGAGCACCGTCTTCCCCACCCCCCGAAGGCCGTAGTAGATGAGGCTGCGATCGGCCCCGCCGCCCGAGAGAACCTCGACGAGTGAGCCGAAGTCCTCAAGGTCCTTGTTCCGGCCAGCCAGGTAGGGAGGTTTGCGTCCGGCCCCTGGCGTGTACGGGTTGTCCCGCCGCTGCACGGCGGAAGTCTAACGCTTTCTAAGGCCAGGTGACCTCGCCCTAGAAAGCGCTAGAGACCTTTGAGGGCACATCGGCCAGCTCAGCCAGGCGCATTCAGGCATCCGTCATAGCCAATGGACGCCCGGATCGCCTCGTGCGGCCGCTGTGTCCGCCCCACGGCCGTCGCCACCGGGACCGTGGCGGGGGGGAGAGAACGTACGACGGATGAGTCAGGGCGACGCATTCAGCAGGCGGAAGCCTTCCTTACCAACGCGCTCTAGACGGGCATAGGGCGGCCGAGTTGCTAGCTCCTTCATACGCTGCATTGTCTTGAATACCGTCGACTCTGCGTATGACGTCCCGATCACCATCATCTCCGCGTGGACCTCTCGCGCGGTAAACACCCGTTTGCGGTCCCTTGCGGCTAGCCCGGCTAAGGCGTTGATCACCTCATCCCGGCATGAACGAGCAGCAGGTCTCCGTCCACCCATCCGAAGTCGCTGGCCAGCAAAACTAGAACCGCGGTTCGTATCCGGAGGCACCACCTCCACATGGGAGGACTCAAACCCTTGTCCTCCTGTTGAGCGCCTCATCCTCCCAGTTCGAGACCTTCTTCCAGCTCAGTCTTGAATCGTCTAGCCAGCCAGCCGCCCGCGCCCATCGGCATGCGCGAGGCTCGTTTCGTGTTCGAACCCGAGAGTCATGATGGTGCTTGGTGGATACCGGACCAGGCTCATCGACGGTTGAACGGTCGGTTGGTACTGGAAGAAGGATCGCTCACGCTGAGGACTAACGGCGCGCTGATCCAGCCTGACTTCAAGCCAGGCACCTCGTACCCACTCGGTGTGTGGACTGAACTACCCATCGTCAATGGGGAGGTCGACGGCATGCCCGTAACCCTCATTGACGTCGCTGGGCTGTCCATGGCCATTCTCTCGGGGGAAGTACATGAGGTATGGCACGCCCAGTTTGCTCTCTTCGGTGCCCACGTCCATGCAGATGCCCTGTACGACCAGATCAAGATGACTTGCGAGCATCTCGACGAGTTCATCGATGTTCCCGCGGTGCTGCCTCAGCTCGAGTGGGATGCAAGCGGCGGACTCCAGAGAGCTAGGGCAGAGGTTTTTCGCACGGCGGTGACCACCGGCAAAGTTCCGGGTGTAGGTCGCGTCGAGGCGAATCTCGAAGTGGACATGAAAGGTTGGCGAAGCAGCGCGACGCTCGGTCTGCGGAGTGAGTGGAAGCTCAACCTAGAGGCGCCGATCGAAATCCTCGATGCTATGACCCAGGTGGGCAAGCTCCGTGACCTGGTGCGCCTCTCTTGCCACTGCGAATGCGCCCTTACCTCAGCCTGGGTCCACACCGCGCAGAATGCTGATGATCTGAGAGTCATCCGACCGCTTACGTCGGTCGGCCGTGCGCCCTGTGAACGCTCCGGGTTCGGCAGGCTCTTCTTCACCGCCCGCCTGCTGCCGGTGGGCGACGAGACGTTCGCCAGGTGGTGGCAGATGCGTACTCACTACGCTAGGGCTTGGATGCTGCTTACGGTCCACGACGACGGCCGTTTTCCGAATGTGGGCGAGCGGTTTGCGGTCTATGCCCGGGCGCTGGAGGCCCTACACCACGCCGACTTTTCGACACCCAAGCTCGCAGAGTCGGAACGCGATGAACGAATTACTCGGGCGCTGGATGCGATCTCGGAGGATCTGAAGGAGTGGGCCGAGCCCCTTCTCCAGGCTGCATACGCCGAGTACTTTCGAGTTCGAATCGAAGAGGTCGTACGATCGATGGGATCGGTCGGGTCTCGGCTGTGCGGTGGCGATGTCGAAGCGTTCGCCCGATCGGTGACGAAGACGAGAAATGCCATCGTCCATCCGCCGTCTGCCGATTCCCAAGCCGTTCTTGATTCCCACGGCCAGTATTGGGTCGGGTCCGCTCTGTATTGGCTCGCTCACTGCTACCTCGTCATGAGACTAGGCATGCCCGAGCAGGATCTCGATAGCCGCTTGAACACGCTTCCTGGTGCAGCTGAGGTCGAGGAGAGAATGAAGCAAATTCTCTCTTGAGGAACGCAGGGGAGCGGTTGCACTGCAAGACTTGGGAGCCGTGCTCGTTCGGCCCGGTAGTTCATTGCGAGAGTAAGCCATGCCCGAATATAAGTTCCAGCACTACTTACCCCGGTCCTATCTCACGTGTTTCGCTGATAGCCACCATCGCATCACCGTGCGACGGCGAGGGGCAGAGCCAATAACAACCAGCATCAGTACGCCCTGGTGAAGGGACTGCATCGTGTGATTCGGCGACGTTAAAATCCTAGTGCCATCGCGCGATTCCAAGCCGAAGGCCGCGGAGCCAATATCGGGCGCTGCACAGCGCGAGTCGTTCCATTCAGATCTGGGAACACGGACGAAATGCCCTGCGATCAGTTGCAACAGAGGAAAGTGCCATGCAAATTGAACTCCCCGACCAAGTGATCGATGCGTTACGAGACGCCCTCACACCGGTCATCGACCGTTTGATCAACGAGAAGGTTGAGCAGAGAAGGCCATTGCTCCTTTCGGTGACACAGGTCGCTGACGAGCTGAGCTGTAGCCGCGCCTCCGTCTTCGGACTCATCCACGGTGGGCACCTGGAAGCCATGCGTACCGGGCGGACCTATCGTGTCGCGACGGCGACATTCCAGCAGTACGTCGACGAACTTTCAAGGCCATCTTACGAACGCGACGTCGTGAGCGCACGAAGCATGCGCGCGCGGGCGCCTCGGCAAACTGGCCGTGGCCCAAGCAACTCTCGGCAGGCACCGGCCACCTCCGTTCTACCTGCGACCAAGCCACCCCGTGTACCTCGCCCAAAGCAGAAGAAGGTATCCAAAAAGGAGGCGGCGGACATGCCATGCACTGTTGCCGAGTTTGCTGGACGTTGGTGGGGGATGGAATCGGCCGTCGCCCTGCTGGAGCGATCGGGCATTGCATTGACCCAGGGCACCGACGCGTATTCCTCTTTTCGATACGGTGACCTGGTTGAGTGGATGGAGAACCATCACGCCGAATTCGAGCAGTGGACGCGAGAGTTTGATCCAGCGCTCCCCCGTCGCGATTATGACGGCGACCTGCGGCCTTTCTGAACCCGCTCCACCACCGCAGCCAGGTGGCTGAACCTGACCCTGACGATGCGAGTTAACGTCCGTGGACGATGAAGGTTGCCGGAGCGGACGTCTGGAAGGGACAGTGGGTGGTCGTAACCCTCGACGAGGGCCGCTTCCATGAAGCACTGATCGCACCGACGATCGAGACGGCGCTCGGTTGGCTACCGGACGCCGTCATTGTGGGCGTTGACATGCCCATCGGACTTCCGGAGCTCGGTCAGAAGAGACCGGCCGATGAGCAAGCCCGGAAGTTTGTTGGACCCCGTTGGAATTCGGTGTTCTCGACACCGTCACGTGACCTCCTAGAGGCCATTTCACACAAGCAAGCGAACGAGCTTGCTCGTGCTGATGGCCGGGACGGAATCACGATTCAGGCGTATGGACTCGGGGCGCTGATCCTCCAGGTAGAGCCCCTCGCGGCGACAGATGCCCGCGTGTACGAGGTGCATCCAGAGGTCTCGTTCGTTGCCGCGAATGCTGATGCCCATCTGAAGTGGTCCAAGACCTCGTGGAATGGCATCAACTTACGGCGCCGAATCTTGCAGCGTCAGGGCATCGTCATCCCCGATGACCTCGGACTCACAGGTGGTGCCGGCATCGCAGACATCCTGGATGCCGCCATCGCCGCCTGGTCTGCCAACCGAATTGCCGCTGGAACTGCTCAGCGCATGCCCCTCGGGGACGGGCGCGGCTGGACCATCTGGAGATAGCACCGCATATCGGGCCACATGCCACGCAGCAGCCAGCCATCTCATCGCAACGTAGGGCGAGGCGTCAAACGGGAAGGGGCAGTGTGGCGGTCGCCGCACATCACGACGAATCGGTTGGAGCTAACGCGACAATCGGGCCATGGACCAGTCCTAGCGCGTAACGGTTGAGCTGAACCCTTCGAGTTCAGGCGACGAAGACGCCGAACGTCGCGTTCTTGGAGCCGCAGCTAACCCGCGGCAGTGTTGCTAACGCAAAGCAGACGCGCCGATTGCCGGCTTCCATAGATCCACGGCTTCGCCCGGCAGTGGGAACCCAGTTCATCTAGAGCCTGTCGCACAAAGCCCGACGATTCCACCCGCGTTTTGTGTTGGAAGCGATGATCAGGGCATGGCCTATAATTTCCTGCCTGCCGAACGTGACCAGCTCTACCTCATGCCCCCCAGCCTGAGGGACTGGTTGTCGAAGGACCACCTAGCGCTCTTCGTGCTCGATGTCGTCGACGAGCTCGACCTGTCGGGTTTCTACGAGCGCTACCGCTCCGACGGTCTCGGACGCGCAGCTTATGAGCCATCGGTCATGGTCTGCGTCCTCCTCTACGCCCACTGCGTGGGTGAACGATCAAGCCGGCGCATCGAGCGTCGCTGCACAGAGGACATCGCCTGGCGGGTGCTGTCTGTAGATCAGGTACCCGATGACGCCACGATCGGGTGGCGTCTCAGAGCTGGTGTAAACGGCTCGGGGCGAAGGCTCCGTGCTGATACTACGCAGCTGTTGTGACTCTGTCTTCTGTCACCTCCTCGACGTGTTGTTGATCGCGAAGTAGATCGCGCCGCAGGTCCTGCAGCTGACGTAGCGCCATTGGCGTCATGGTGAGCCCGCGCCAGCCCTTCGATGCGCGGTCGAGCACCGCCCAGACGAGTGACAGGCAACTCTGCTCTCCAGGCAGCCGACCGATGACCTTCACGCGCCGGCGTGTCTCACCGAAGGAGCGCTCTAGCAAGTTCGAATGCCGGATGCGCTTCCAGTGCTCGGCTGGGAAGCGCAGGTGGACGACGAGTGCGTCGAGATCCTCCTCGAGACAGGCAACGGCCGAGGGGTAGAGCTTCCGCCATTTCGTGCAGAAGGCCTTTGCCCGCCGTCGTGCTTCAGAGACGGCCTTCGGACCCGAGGGCTGGGTGATCCGGTTGAAGATCGCCCAGTAGTCGCGCTTCACCTCGTCCTGGGAGTGCCTCGGCACTTTGGCGAGGATGTTCCGCAGACGATGGATGAGACAGCGTTGCAGCAGGCTTCTTGAAAAGCACTGTTCTATGGCCGCGAGCAGCCCCGGTCCGCCGTCTGTGATCACGAGCAGAGGTGGACGAAGACCGCGGGTCTCTAAGTCCTCGAAGAAGCTCTTCCAGCCGTCGGTGGATTCCGAAGAACCCGAGGCCAAGCCCAAGAACACGGGCTTGCCGTCGGTGTCCACCCCCCAGGCACAGAGCACCGGCTCGGCCTTGGACTTCGGGTGCATCTTGAAGTAGCTCCCGTCGCAATACAGGTAGTCGATCTTCAACCTCGACAGGTCGGCGCGCCTCCAGGCGTCGAACTCGGCTCGAAGCCGTTGGCAGATGCGGCTCGCGGTCGACTTCGAGACCGAGGCGTCTCTCCCGAAGGTCTCGACCAGCGTGGCCTCGATGTCACGGTCAGATAGCCCCCTCACCCAGCAGCTGATCACGAGGGTCTCCAAGGCGTTCGTCCGGGTGATCCCGGAGCCGAAGAGCTGGTCGCAGAGCGCGGAGTGGGCGCCTCTCAGTTTCGGGCGCTGGAGCTCGATCGATCCCAGGGTGGTCTTGATCGTCCTCGGTGGCTGGAAGCCGTTCCTGTAGGCCTCGGGGTGGTCCTCTCCCCGGCGCTCGTAGCGGTCTCGGAGCAGCTCGACGCAGACGAACTCCTCCAAGACGCTCTGGAGGGTGAGCCTGACGGAAAGGCGTGCGACCTGCTCAACTGCCGATGGGAGGTCGACGTCTCCCTCGAACAGGTCATTGATCTCTGCGCGGATGCGCTCGGTGGGTGATACTCGTGGTGCCACGGGTGTAGGTCCTCCTTCGTGAGTTGCTGTCTCTTGAAGGAACCTACGCCCGTCGCGCGTTTACACCAGGGACCGGACGCCACCCATGACCGAACTTGCCCGACGAGAGAAGGTGGCTAGAAGCGGCCGGGTACCATCCACCGTTACAGCCAAATACTGGATACGGGCCGAGGCCCCTGTGAATGTTAAGCGGCCGGGTGACCGAGTGGGGAAGTGGCTTCTTTTCACGAACCTAGATGGACACGACAAAGTGTGGGAGAAGATTCGAGCTGCAACCGAAGCGGGAGACCTTGGGTGTAGGGCGAAGGCTGCCACTGCTCGGCCGAATCCGTTGAAAGGAAGCTCAAACGCGCTCCTGACCTGTGTCTATACCTGCGATTACCAAGATCTCGATGATGTGCAGCGAGTGTTGGCGGCTCTGCGTGGGCTCGGTTTCGGCGGTCGCTTGGTCTACAAGACCGATGAAGCCACGATGAGCGGACGCTATGGCCCCGGAAGCGCCATTTACGTGTCCCAGCCAGGGTCTCAACAGTTTGAGATCCGGGACTAGGCAAGTTCCGCTGGCACGGTTGGTCGAAAGGTAATCGTGGGGCGATGACATTACGTTGTGGTTGGGTGGTTGTCTGTCTGATAGCCGATGCTCGTGGAAGTGAGCACGTTGTCAGTTTGGCCACCAACTCTGCAGCGGGAACGCCGCTGTGGTTAGGCGTGCTAACTCTCTTGATTGCTATTTCTGCGGTAGGAGTGAGTTATTGGCAGGGCCGTGCAACGGTAAGAGAACAACGCCGGATTCGGCCGAACATCTCGATCAGTGTTGAGTTTCATAACAACATTGTTGGAGCGACTGAGGGAGTTATACGAGGCTTCATCGTGAGCGTCGCTAACACCGGTCGAGAAGATAGCGAAGTGGAGTCGATCATCATCGCGTCAGCACGGACGATACTCAATGGTCAGAACCTCATTGTAGGGGGCGGCAGTGTTATTCCGTACCGGCTGCAGGGACACTCGGCTGTGTCTTGGATCATCGATGGCCGGCAATTCCCTGAGGATGAAGCAGTTGTCACAGTCAGGCTTGGGCATGGGGAAGTTGTTGAACGGACCGTGACGATCGGCGCAATGCAGGACGAGCAAACAGGTCGGACTTGGTGGCGATTGGGCCGTTCAACCGAGAAGCATTGACGGGACGAGTCCGGGAATATCAACCAGAGTCGGTCAAGGCCGGCCGAAGGTCGCCCGTAGGGGAAGCCTTGACGGGCTCGTGGCCGTCCCCGTTCATCGACTGACAATGAGTCCGGCCAGCACCGAAGGCGGCTGGCCTGATTGCTATTTGCCAGAATTACACCGGTGTGGTTCAATGAATATTGCGAGCCCTGTCTGCGGGCAGGGCACAGGATGCCTCGGTCGCGTAGAGGCCTAGGGGTGAAGTCCGAAGGTCATATTGACCGGCCGGTAAAAAGGTACGGAACCGCTAGATCCCCGGCGGTGCTGATCCCAGATTTCCTAGGCCCACCTGAATCATGGGGTGGACCCGACCTAGGAGCGCCCGACGTCGAGGGAGCGACGGGCAACCCGATTCCTGGGTTGTCCTGCGCAGCCCGGAAACCCAGGAAGCGGAGCCCTATTGGCTCTCACCTGGAGGTCGGATGCGATGTCGGGAGGTTCGAGGAAGCCGGTGCGAAGCACCGGCCCTTCACTTGAAGTATCAACACAACTCGGGGACCGGGACAGTGGCCGTTGGATCTTGGCCTTATACCGGGATGCGGCCGAGGCGGTTGGGTCGTTTCGATACACGGGACGGGCTTCGACCAATCGGGGGCGAAGGGGTGAGGCGGCCAACCCCGAGCGGTCCAGGGAGGTGGCGGCTCGTCGCTCAGTTGGTCGGATACGCCGATATGGGACAGCCAACCGACTGAACCGTCTCGGCACGCTGACATATGCCGAGTCGTGCTTCGACCAGGCGCAAGCCCGCTGCGACATTGGGGACTTCTTTCGGAGCATCCGGGGTTCGGTGGGCAAGGCATTCCCGTACGTGTGGGTACCGGAGTGGCATCCGGGGGGCCACGGCCTCCACGTTCATTTCGCTGTCGGTCGTTTCATCCACCGCTCACAGATCGAGGCGGCCTGGGGGCGTGGCTTCGTCCACATCAAGCTCCTGGGTGAGCTTCCGATGGAAGGCGGAAGTCTCGACGAGGCGAGGGCAGCGGCTCGGTACTTGGCCAAGTACGTAGTCAAGGGGATTGAGGCGTCACACGACTTCGGTCGGCATCGATTTGATGTGGCACAGGGGTTTGGGCCGAAGGTCACCCGGTTGGCCGGGCGGAGCATGGCCGAACTCATCTCGGCAGCGAGCGATCGAATGGGGGGACCGCCCAGTGTGTTATGGCGCTCCCGTGACGAGCGGGAGTGGTTTGGCCCTCCCTCGTTCTGGGTGGCGTGGAACCGGTGACGGGGCGCGGCGCAGGCCGAGGGTCGAGGTCGCGCCGGCGCCCGGCGCCGGGCCCAGCCCACCAGGCATGGCGGTGGGCGGAGGAAACCGCCATATCGCAGGGGTTGTCACCGCGTGTGAGCGACCCCGGGGTGCTCCATGAGGTCGCGATCTTGTTGGGAGCTGGGCGAGAGCCGGACATTCGTGGGGAGGTGGGGGGTGCAAGAAGCGAGCTAAGTCGCCAGAGCAACGAAGACTCGAAGGAGAGCAACTTCTTCGGCTGGTGGGAGGAGGTCGAGATCTGGAAACGCCTGGGCCCGGTTGAAGTCCTGCGAAGTGACGATCGTCAGGGTCCCCTCTACGGAGCTCGGTGCGAGCGTTGCAGCGTGTCGTTCGTCGTTGGCTGGCAGCGCGACGTTGGGGCTGTGTGTTTGGCAGCTGTGTCCCATGCGAAGCAGACGCACGGACTGGGCGAGGATTCGGCTAGAGGTTCACGCTCTCCAGAGCACGCCGATTCGGTTGGGGTCGAAGGTGTTACGGCCCTTGAGCGCAGGAGCGATCGTGAGATGGTCGATTAGGGCGGCGACGATGGCTCGCTGGCGGGCGGGGGAGAGGCTGGTCCACTGGCCCTGTAGGGCCTTGCTGTTGCCGACGAATCCTTCCAGTGCGGTGGTCTTGGTGAGGCGGCTCAGATGCCTGGTGGCGTTCTGAATGCGAGCTTCGATCGGCTTTCGGGCGGCTAGCCACTCTGCCAGGGTGATGTGGCCTTCTCCGTGCACCGTGGCGAGTGCTTCTAGGTCGGCTCGGGCCTCGTCGATCTGGCGCTGGAGGGCCTCGGCCTCGTCGTCCTGGGTCACTTGTTGGACGAGGGCTCGTTGGAGGTCCGGGGTGTCGAGACGGTGGAGGATGGCCTCTGTCACGAACTTCTCAAGTGACTCGGACAGGATCGCCATGCGTCCGCATCCGCTTAGCCCCGGGCCCTTGGCGCACACATAGCGACGAACTCCGTCTTCTCGTGGTCGGGCGACCATCTTTGCGCCGCATAGTCCGCAACGCAGGAGGCCGGTCAAGGGATAGCGCCTCGGTGTCCTGTTGGTGCGACGTGCAGGGTTCGAGAACTTGGTTCGGAGCCGGGTGGTTTCGCTCGGCGTGATGATCGCTGGCCAGTCGCCTGTGGCCACGATCTGGCCCAAGTGCTCGACCTGGCCGCTGATGGAGCCAGAGTTGAGGATGCCCCGAAGGACTGTTGTCGTCCACTGCTTCCCGGTGACGGTGGGCACGCGTCTGTTGTTGA
>Ga0116122_1000912_pt1 | contig 15894 bp, 15 predicted proteins | sample June2015DPH_13_5_FD_89726 | JGI IMG/M metagenome (GOLD analysis project Ga0116122, IMG submission 89726) | Peatland microbial communities from SPRUCE experiment site at the Marcell Experimental Forest, Minnesota, USA - June2015DPH_13_40 | ecosystem: Environmental > Terrestrial > Soil > Wetlands...
AGAAAAAACCACTCCTGCCCCTGACTCGCTACCCTGCTCAACCGCAACTGGTGCGGCTGTTCGTCAGCCCCTGAGTTTCCACATCGGCCTTATCGACGGATCGGGGTTTGGTGGTTTAGGCTTGACATTCTGTGCCGTGGGGTTGTTCCTCACCGCCACAGCTTTGCAAAAATGGACGACTCTGCTCGGCTTAACCCTCGCGCTCATGTCCTTGGGATTCTCCATCACCTCAGCTTGGACAAGCTGTACGGATATCGCCGGTAAGTTCTCGGCCACAGTATCCGGCTGGATGAACTTCTGGGGCAACATTGTCGGCGGGGCAGCTCCGATCATCACCGCCTGGATCGCCACCCGTTACGGATGGCAAGCCGCGATTTTCACAACTGCCAGTACCGGCTTGCTTGGGGCCGTGTGTTGGATCTTCGTCAAACCTCACAAACCGTTGCAGTACCGATCTCTTGCAGAACGGCCGAACGTCAGTCGGCCATAACGCGGATGCAATGGGCATGCCCATTGTCATGCACATGACGCGCAAAATCATCAGCGTGAACTAGAAAATTATTTCTTGAGGAGTTCGAAGATTGGCAGCTCAAATGACAGGGGGACTTTTCCATGCTGCTTAATGACGCAGAGCGGGCTATCCGCGATGGCAGCCGAGGCGAAGCGGCGCGGCTCTCGCTGGAGCAACAAATCGTGGTTGGGGATTTCTTCGGAGCTGAACGGTTCGTCGAAGTCTCCAATGTTCACATGATGGGCGATTACGAGGTAATGGGCGACGCGGGCTGCGATTACCTCAAGTCGCTTCTTGCCCACGGGGCTCGCGTTTGTGTCCCGACCACCCGCAACGCGCAGTGTATTGAATACAATCACGCGGAACGTTTACGCCAGTCGCCTGCCCTGATCGAAGGCGAGAAGCGCGTCCGGCAGCTCTTGGCGCAACTCGGCATCTTGCTCGTCGACACCTGTATTGGCTATCACTCGATCTACACGCCGCGTTTGCACGAGCATATCGCGTGGGGCGACACGGGAACCGTGGCCTACGCAAACTCCGTGCTGGGCGCGTGCACGAACTACGAATCCGGCCCGGCAGCGATCGCTGCGGCGATCACCGGGCGGACGCCGGCATATGGCTTTCATCTCGACGAATGCCGCCGCGCAAACGCGCGCTGCATCATTGAAGCTGAACTGCGCGATATCGCCGACTGGGGAGCGGTTGGCGCCGTCGTGGGTGAGCGGGTTCGCGGCTATTGGAACGTCCCACTCCTGGAAATCCGACATGGAAATCCCTCTCCCAATGACCTTAAACATCTGGGTGCAAGCCTTGCCAGTTATGGCTCGCTCGCTATGTACCACATCATGGGAATCACGCCGGAAGCGCCAAGCTTTGAGGCCGCGAATGGCGGCCGAGAGCTGATCGCGGAGTTCACGGTGACACAAGCCGATATCGATGCGGTTTTTGCCCGTGGCACTCCGGACGATGGAAAGGTTAATCTGGTGGTCTTCACCGCGCCTCAATTGTCGCTCGTTGAGTTGGACCGCATCGCCCGCGTAGCCGCCGGACGGAAGATCCACCCCGGCACGACCCTGCTCATCACCACCAATGCCATGAATAAGGTTGCGGCCGAGCAGACCGGTACGTTCGCGGCCCTCGAGGCGATGGGGGCCACGGTGATCGAAGGCACGTGCTGGTATTTGATGGACCCGCTCGAAATGCAGAGGCAATTCGGGTGGAAGCGAGTGGTAACCAATTCGGCGAAGTTGGTGAACATCATCAAGGCGCATGGCTATGAGCCGGTCTTGCGGCCGACCGACGATTGCGTCGAAACCGCTATTACGGGGAGGCTACCATGAGGGGACAACAGTTCACGTGTCAGCAAGGTCTCGGTGAAATCGTGGAGGCGCCGGCACTGATCTCGATGTACACCTTCAGTCCGCGCTACGATCTCGACCGCGTGACCGGAACGTTTACGCGAGTCGGGCATCCGTTATTCGGTGAAAAGATCGCCGGCAAGATACTAGTCTGTCCCGGTGTCCAGGGCGGAATCGCCGGCGGGTGGGCATTCCTGATGATGCAAGGACGAGGCATTGGATTCGCCGGGCTCATCTTTGGCAAAGTAAACCCGGTCATGGTTCAGGGGGCGGCGGCAGCCGGGATTCCCATTGCTGCCGGTGTCGATGATGCAATTTTCACCGCGCTGGAGAATCATCAACTCATTCGCCTGGACCCAAAGGCGCGACGGGTGACTCAAATCTGACCGATCGCGTAGCACGGCAGCTTACGCCAGGCGATTTGTTAATTACGGGGGAATCGGCGAGGCAGTTCCCTCGGGGGCTGAAGCCCTCGGTTGTGGGCGCAGACGCCGCTACTTTGACGCCAAGTCCATCAGCGCACGCGAATAGACATTCAGCCCAATCTCGATGTCTTCCCAGCGGGTGTCCTCCAGCGGCGAGTGGCTTATGCCGTTGATACTGGGAGCAAAAATCATGGCTGTCGGCGCGATTGAGGCCATCAACTGCGCATCGTGTCCCGCCCAGCTTGGCATCTCCAGGTAGCCGACGTTTGCGCTCTGCGCCGCCTGCCGCAGCACGCCTACAATCTGTTCATCAAGATGGGTGGGCTCGACTAAGGAGGTGCGGGTGATTTCGATTTTTACGCCGTACTTGGCTTCCACTCCGCGGAACTCGGACAGCAGCCATTCCTTGGCGACATCGAGTTCGGCCGTGGTGGTGGCACGAATTTCAATAGGCATGGAGACCCTGCCGGGCACGATGTTGACGGCTCCGGGCCAGATGTCCATCATCCCGACCGTGGCGACGTAGTGATCGCCGGATTGCAGCGCCGCCTCGAAGCTCTTCTCGACAATATGGGAAGCGGCCACTAACGCATCTCTGCGGCTGTCCATGCGTGTCGTGCCGGCATGATTCGCCGTGCCGGTTATGGTGACCCAGCAACGATAAATGCCGACGATGTCCGTCACCAGGCCGCAAGCCAGGTGCCGGCGGTGCAACTGCTCCCCCTGCTCGATGTGAAACTCGACAAAACAACGAATCTTCGCCGGATCAAGGCAGGCGGTCTGAAACGCATTTTTGTCCAGTCCCCAGTCGGCGAGCATGCCCGCCACCGACTTTCCTTCCGCGTTGACGACCCTGGCCGGGTCTTCCGACTTCATTCTGCCGGTCAGGACCCGGCTGGCAAACATGACGATTCCGAATTGCGTCCCCTCTTCCTCGAGCATGGCAATGACTTCGACTGGGCGATGCGGCCTCCAGCCAGCGTCTTTCCATCCGTTCACGCACTCGATCGCGCTAATTAGCCCCAGGGCGCCGTCGAATTTGCCGCCATTCGGCACGCTATCCAGGTGCGATCCGGTAAGCACCACCGGGAGCGATCGGTCGTTGCCGTCGAAGCGGCCAAAGATGTTCCCCAGGGGATCGATCCGCACTTTCATTCCGGCCTCTTCCATGAAGCCTCGGACCAACACCATGGCTTCGCGATATGCCGGCGTGTAGGAAAGGCGGGTGACGCCTCCCTCCGGTGCTCTGGCGCTCCCGGCCAACTTGTCAATGCGCTCCCGCACACGACCCACCTGGTATTCCATCGATTGCCCTCCACTAAGAACAACTCAGATATAGTGCTTATCGCCCCGTTGATCCAGACGAAGTCGCATCCGACGTCCTAATCTTTCTCCCGCGTCATTGCAAAGGCAACAAGAAAGAGTATCGTACCGACCGCGGCCGAAAGCATCGCGGGAAGCACGACGTGGGAAGCCCCGAATCTTGCAATCGGGGCGGGTCTGAACAAAACTACGGCGGATGCGCCCCAAGCAATGAACGTCAGTAGCGGGTTGTAGTGACAAAGGATCGTAATGTCGCGACCGAGATATAAGCCACCGAGCACCCAGATAATCAATAAGGGTCGCAACATCGGATGCGGCCAGCACAGGAAGAAGCCAACGAACACGAAAGCGAAAATCAGCGGCCCGTGTACCGCCGCACCCGGCATGCGATAGGCGGAAAAGCCTTCAGTGGAGGGAAAGGGCGAACGGAAATAGGAAAGAACAGACATTTTGACTTTGTCAAACATCGTTCCACGGCCTGCTTGAAGGATTCAGTCCCTACGATCTGGCGGAACAATATATCGAAAAGGAAAGTTCTGCAATAGCACGGACTCGGGGCTTGGCAAACGTGCGGGCACCAGCGAACGCCGTCCTCTCGCGACTGAAACTTTGACTTCAGGCTGCGCTCAATTTACGGGCGTTCGCAGGTGCTCAATCAAGCTGCCCGCTGCATCGCTAGTGGTTTCAGCCCGAAATTGTAAGTGAGCTTGCGCCATGGGCGGTCCATCCTCGAACCGTCGGGCGCAGCCCCCGGAGGTTCTTTTGTGAACTCCCGAACGAGCGACTTCTTCACCGCAAAAACGGAATCGCTGTCAAGATAGGCATCGCCTTCAGGAAAAATGTGGGTGATCAATGTCTCGTGATCATCGGCGGCAATCATAAAATGCACGTGCGCTGGACGATATGAGTGTCTTCCCGTTGCCCGCAGCATTTCTCCCACTGGGCCATCTTCCGGAATGGGATATGAGGTGGGCATGATCGACCAGAAATAGAATCGACCTTGGGTGTCAGTGCGGAAGCGACCCCTGAGCCCTGAGCCGGAAACATCGTTCCGCTGGACATCGTAGTACCCCTCGGCATCCGATTGCCATGTATCGACTATCGCGTTGGGCAGCGGTGTCCCTGTTGCAGAAGAGACGAAACCCTCGACGTACAGGGGCTCGCCTTTTAAGCCACGTCCCAAGTCGACACCGAGCGGCACTTCAGGTTGGTTGTGAACGTAGAAGGGTCCCAGTACTGTCGTCTCGGTTGCTCCGGTCGGCATCCGGTGATTGATGGCATCGACCAGCATGGATATCCCGAGTGTGTCAGACAGCATGATAAATTCTTGCCGCTTCTCGGTGCAGGTCTGGCCTGTCTTCGTCAGGTAGTCGATGGCATAATTCCATTCTTCCTGAGTTAAATCGACTTCACGGACGAAGTCGTGCAGGTGCCGGATGAGGGCCGCCATGATCTTTCTGAGGCGTGGATCAGGTGCACCCTGAAATGCTTCGATCACCGCCTCGGTAATGTTCTGTTCGCTGAAATCTCGCATGCTGGCCTCCTTGTGGTCAGATCGAAGGTGCGTTTGGGAGTCGAGTCAACTCTAAGCCGGTGTGCTCATGTGCTCAGGCGCGTTTGTTCCTGAATATGGCAGATGCGCCTGAGCCGCTGGCGGTTTTCCGATGCAGTTTTGAGGTTGTAATACCGCTCGATTCGTACTCGTTCGCGTGCTCATTATTTCTGAGCTGCTGCACCCCGCATTGTTCGTGCCAATTCTGCCGGCGGTGAGTAAAATTGATCCTTTGGTCGACTCTGCTCTGAGGACCTTGCCCCACAACAATGACAGACTGAGCGCGGCCGGCGAGAGGGAGAGATGAGCAACGAAAAAATCTGGATTGGAAACGATCACGGTGGATATGAACTGAAGGTGCAGATCGTGGAATACTTGACCAGGAAGGGCCTCCCGGTGCACAACGTAGGGTCGGACTCGACCGGGATCGTGCGTTACCCCCATTACGCCCCGCAGGTCTGCGAAGCGATCTTGCGCGGAGATGCTACCCGGGGGATTCTGGTCTGCTCCACGGGCATCGGGATGAGCATCATCGCCAATAAGTACGCGGGGATTCGCGCTGCTCTGTGCACCAGCACCTATATGGGCAGAATCACCAGGGCGCACAACGACTCAAACGTCCTTTGCCTGGGTGGGAAAATCACTGGGGTCTTCGAGGCCCTCGATATTCTGGACGCGTGGCTCAATACTGCGTACGAGGGGGGACGGCACGACATTTCGCTGGGGTTGATCCGGCAAGCCGAGGCCGCACTTTCGAAGTCGGCGGTCTGGAATCCCTCCGATCCTGACCGCACGCCGGGCGCCGCGAAACTGTGATCGGCACGAGGCACCTGGCGATGGTTTGGCGACGCGCAGTACCCGTTGTGCCCTAAGTACGAATTCAGCCCTGCGCTGCAGTTGTGGCTTAATTCACCTTGTTACCGTTCTCCAATTCGACGACTCGTTCGGGTCCGGACCGTTCCCCCGCCGGGTAGCAGTCTTCTACCCTGCTTTGTCCACTGCAATGTCCATCAATTCGCAGTACATTTCCAGTGCCTTGACGTGATCGCCCGGCACTACATGCGCATGGTTCGCATTGAATACGTCAATGAAATCTTTGGGGTGGATATCGAGCTTTATATAGCCATGAGGCCAGGCCGCGCACGTTTCCGCCATCTTCTCGCGGGGAAAATCGATAAACTCGCCTCGAGCGACGAACATGTGGTACTTGCCACCCACCCGGCTCATGCGCGCCACCGTTATTTCGCCTTCGCCGCACACGTGTGAGAAATGCGCTCCGCCTCCGCCATACTTGGGAATGACCGGCTCTAGAAAGACCTTGGCCAGATTCTCCCTGGGATCGTCGCTGCGGGCCGCGTACCAGGAAGGTAGCGCCCCGCAATTACAGCAGACATAGACTTCATTCCGGGAATCGTAGCCGCGAATATCTAACAACATCGATGGATAGCCACTGATCAGTTTCAGAATCTGCATAGTCAGCGCACCGTCGCCATCAGCCTCGCAGGCCATCACGATGGGCTCTTTGGGACCATTCCAGTCGTAGGGGTCGTTCAGTGCCATGGCACTGAGACAACTGGTGACAAAGTACTCGCTGAGATCGTAATGACACTTGATGCCAACGAAATCAAGTCCAAAGTCCTCGATGATTCCGCGTGTGGCGATGTAATGCCGGATCTGTTGCTTGACATTCTCCGGTGCGGCCTTGCCTTCAGTGGAAATCTTTCCCAGGTGGCTGGTCATCCAGGAATAGGCTCGGTTCACTTCGTCTTCGTCGACGCCCTTGGCACGGCGGATGATCTCCAACTGGTCAATGTGCTCGACGTCGACGCCGAACTCCATCATCCACTGCTGGGGGCTGACCGCGCCGGTGTTCATCCCTATGCTACGCCCGCCGATCAGGCCATAAACGCTGCCTCTCATGCGCGAAATTACGCCCGCCGCGCGACAATAGGCCGACAGCTCCGCCATCACCTCCGGCTCTTCCAGAGGATTGCCCCAGAATTTCCTGCTTTTCAGGCCGATTTGCCGCAAGGCGCCATGAGCCGCCATAATGCCGCCAAGTCCGGGAAGCGTGCCGTCCTTCGGCGAACTCAGCGCTACCGGCATATCCAGAATCCGTGCCGCAAGCAGGCTGTAATTGGGGAAAGCGAACACGGGAATGTTGAAAAGCGCCACTTCGATTCCCGCTCCCCGCGCCTCCCGCGCCATGTCCCGGGCGATCCGCGATGAGTGGGCAATTGCGCGCGCCTCAGTGACCGTCAGCAGGGGGTCTCCCTCAATAGCTTTCGCCAAGACAGCAGCGTGCCGCTGAATCGTATCCGCCAGCGTGTTGTGCACGCGAAGCCGCCCGTCCGAAAAACTCAATAACCCCACCTTGAACGAATGACTCGTCACCGGTTTTGGCCACACCTTCATCTCAACGCTCTTCATCTCGGAATTGCTCTCCTCACGCCGCCGCCCAACGCCACACGACGCGCGATCTGCAAAACCCCTCTAATCCGCGTTTGCGGCACGCTCAATCGTCTCCACCCGTTTCACGCTCTTCTTTTGATCTCTTCTCGCCATTAGTATTCGTTGCACGCCAATAAATATCAACAGCAATACAGCAATGGCAATTCTTGTCCACCAAGAATTCAAGTCCCCTTGAAAATTAATGAATGTCTGAATGATTCCTTCAATTAGGACACCAAAGACCGTCCCAATTACGAATCCGACGCCACCAGTCATAAGAGTGCCGCCAACCACCGTACCTGCAATCGCGTCTAGTTCAAGGCCGGTGGCATGGCTTCCATACCCGGAAAGCATATAAAAGGAAAACACCAGTCCACCCACAGACGAAGTGAATCCGCTTAAAACATAGACAAGCACCTTGGTCCGATTAACCGGTAATCCCATAAGCCTGGCGGATTGCTCATTGCTTCCAATTGCATAAATAGCTCGCCCAAATCTCGTATAATGAGCGATGTAAATAAACACCAGAAGCATAAACAAAGTGACGATTACGCCGACCGACAAAAATGAGTCAAATAAGAACGGCATGCGGTATTCAGAGATCGCCACAAATAAGGGATTCGATATGCTTATTGTGTCGGTGCTAATAACATAGCTCAGTCCTCTGGTAAGGAACATTCCGGCTAGCGTTGCGATAAATGGCTGCACGTTAAAATAGGTAATAAGAATTCCATGCAATAGACCAACAACACCGCCGACCGCAAGCGCGATCAACATTACAAGAACTGGATTGTAGTGCAATGTGGTCAATAAATAAGCGGCAAGCATCGACACGAATGCGATGATGGAGCCAACTGAAAGATCGATCCCGCCGGAAATAATGACCAGGGTTTCCCCTAACGCAACAATGATCAGAAAGGAATTATCAATAAGCAGATTTACTAAGTTCTGCGCGCCGAAAAAGTTATCATATGCGAAAGAGCCAATCACGACTAGAGTCACAAATATACCGATGGTTATCACCACCGAAGTATACTTAGATTTTATCGGTACCCTCATTATGCTCTTCCTTGCTTGAACTGTACTTTGCCAATGGCTGTTTTGACCCTTTCGGACTGTAACGAGCAAATAATAATCACAATTATGGCATTCACTACCAGCATAATTTCGGGCGCAACCCCTCTCGAATATATTGTCGTTCGAATGGTTTGTATGATTAACGCCCCCACCATGCTGGCGCCGAGTGAAAACTTACCACCCGCCATGGAATTTCCGGCAATCGCAAAAGCCAAAATGGCATCTAACTCAATGAAGTTTCCCATCGTGTTGGGGTCTGCTGATTTTACTTCTGAAGTCATCAATATCCCGGCCATTCCCGCGCATAATCCGCTAATCGAATAGCAAATCAACGTAATGAGAGGAACGTTCAGGCCGGAGAATCGGCCCGCGACTCTATTGATTCCAACGGTCTCAAGGAACAGCCCAAACGGCGTCTTCTTGATAAAAATCATTGTGAGTAAGAAGACCGCGCCAACGATGAATATGGAAACCGGAAAGCCAAAGAGAAAGCCGCCGCCAATATAAAAAAATCGCTCATGATAAACCGTGATTACATTGCCGCTCGTAATTAATTGAGCAATCCCTCTCCCGGCCACCAAGAGAATTAGCGTTGCCACAATGGCCTGGAGTCCAAAGTATGAAACAAGTAAGCCATTCCAGAGCCCTAAGAGCAACGCGAATCCTAACGTTAATAGAAGTGCAGTCCCTAGCGGGATATTGGACACAAATTGCTGGGCTCCATTTATGTCGACCATCTTGCCGCTCAGTAAAACAGCAATGGTGGAGCTTGCGATCGCCATAATGGACCCAACAGAAATATCTATTCCTCCTGAAGCGATCACTAAAGTCATCCCAATCGTCAAAAGCATGAGAACGGATGCCCGGTTCAAAATGTCGATTAAACTTCCGTAAAGATGTCCCTCCTTCATTTCCAGAAGAAAAAAGTCTTTCGTAAAAATGAAATTGAACAAGAGCAATAGCGCCAAGCCAATCAAAGGCCAAAATACTTGGTGACTCGTGATTCCTCTTTTTAGAACCGGTTTCATATGTACCTCAGCATCAGTCTTCGGCAGCCAAGATGCGCCGTGTCCCGGGGATATCCCCGCGTGACCGTAGTGTCGGCTCCCCTGTCACAGTTCGTTGGCTCCTATAGCAAACTCGCCATGTCCTCCTGAAATCGTATGCATGATTCCTTGCTCACTGATCTCGCCCTTACCAAGTTCCCCAATCGTTCGTTTGTCCCGATAAACTGCAACTCTCTCGCAACAACGAACCATTTCTTCCAATTCCGAGGAAATGAACAAAACAGCCATTCCTTCTTTGGCCAGGTTAACAATAATCGTTTGTATTTCGGCTTTGGCGCCAACATCGATGCCCCGAGTCGGCTCATCGAGAATCAATAATGCCGGCTCTGTTGCAAGCCATCTTGCAATGACTACTTTTTGCTGGTTTCCTCCGCTCAGATTCCTAACTAATTGCTCGCAACCGGGAGTACTTATGTTCAGCAAGTCGATAAATCTGTTCGCTATATCTTCTTGCACTCTTCGCGGAATGGAGTGTCTCAAGCCCTTCTTTGCTTGCAAACCGAGAATTATGTTTTCTCTAACTGTCAAATCGGCAATAATACTTTCGCTTTTTCTATTTTCCGGACAGAATCCCATTCCTAATCTAATGGAATCTTGCGGGGAATTAATAGTTACCTCTTTGTCTTCAATATAGCTTTTACCACTATCTGCTTTATCAACTCCGAATATTAATCTCGCCGTCTCTGTACGCCCTGACCCTAGTAGTCCGGCCAATCCCATGACCTCGCCCTTAGCGATTGAGATATCTATCGGGTCTATCGTGCCCTTTCGGCCAAGCTGCTTTCCACAGTAAAATGTCTTTGCCACCGATTTATCGGTGTCGGTTTCGCTTTTAGCTTTCTTCGCATCAACCCAACTCTGGAAGTCTTGAAGTTCTCTGCCGATCATTTTTGCCACAAGCTGGCCTCGTGGCAGGCTGGAAGTATCGAATGTCCCAACGCACTCCCCGTTTCTGAGAATCGTGACTCTATCTGTAACTTTATAAATTTGATCCAAGAAATGGGTGATAAATACAATTCCGATACCCTCGCTTTTTAGTTTCCGCATGACTGCGAATAAGTTCGACGCTTCATGCTTATCCAGACTGGAAGTAGGCTCATCGAGAATTAATACCCTGGCTGAAGTATCGAGCGCCCTGGAAATGGCCACCATTTGTTGAATGGCTACGGAATATTCATCTAGAGTGGATGTCACGTCCACTTTTATATTCAAGCGCGCGAGGGCTTCTTCGGACCTCTTGTTGATCTCTTTCCAATCGATGCGCCCATTCTTCATCGGTTGTCGTCCGATGAATATATTCTCAGCCACAGAGAGATGCGGGCACAGATTCACTTCCTGGTACACAGTACTGATTCCCAACAATTGAGCGTGATGAGGGGATTTCGGTGCAATTCCTTTGCCCGATAAAAATATTTCACCCGATTCCAGGGACTCCGCCCCGGTTAATACTTTAATCAGCGTAGATTTACCTGCTCCATTTTCGCCCACAATGCCGTGAATTTCGCCTTGCTGTAACTGAAAAGTAACATTGGAAAGGGCAACAACACCGGGGAAACGCTTGGTAATATTTCTCATGACTAGCAGGTCGTTATTGTCATTCATATGTTGCGGCCCTTCAAGTTATTTGGGATCGTTCCTGCGACTGCGAGGTGTGGGTGCCGAATAATCTCAGTGAATCCTAGCCAACCAGGTGGACGGGGTGTTTCTTTCCTCGCGAGGTTTTCAATGATCTGCAATCTTGAGCTCATAGCCACCGTGGTCGTTTCCGGCACAGATCGTTTAATCTTTCATAAAAGCCCTTTTATCACGTCTAAACTCCGGTTTCCACATAGGGCAATATGACGTGCAGCAGCAAACGCTCCAGCTCCTCGCGAAGATTATGGAGATGATCTCGCATATGGCGTTCGGCACCATTTCCATCCCCCGCCAAAATCTTTTCCACAACCACTTCATGCTCGCGATTGGAGCGCTCCAAGCGACCTTGCATGGCCATTAGTCCAAGCCGTATCCGATACCACTGATCATTGAGGTCACAGATGATGCGTGACGCACGTCCATTCCCAGACATCGCGAGGAGAACACCGTGGAGTTCAACGTCTGCTTTTCTCCACGCCTCATAATCATTCGCGATGACTGACTTCTTCATCCGTACCATTGTCCTTTTCAATTGTCCGCGCTTTTGCCCGTCCTCACACTCCGCGGCCTTCCTTGCCAGCATGCTTTCCAGTGTCTCCTTGATATCAAAGATCTCCTGGATATCTTTCAGGGAAAGGCAATAGACCTGCCATCCGCGTCGCGCACAGCTACTCAAGAATCCCTCGTACTCCAGAAGCCGAAAGGCTTCTCTGACCGGCGTTCGGCTCATACCCAGTTCCGAGGCGACCTGGCCGTCGGTAAGGCAAGAGCCGGGTTTGAGGTGCCGGTTCATGATTTTCTCTTTGATGAAGTGATAGGCCTTCTGCTGAAGGGTCGTGGTTCGATTGGAACCCGACTTATTCGCCCTCGGCTCCTTCACTCCTACGTTGTTCGTCTTCGTTTGCATCAAAGGTTATATCTCAAGCAGCTTCTTGCAGCTTCTCTCAATCAAGTGATTGTTCAGGACATATTTCTCAAGAAGAGCATCATATGGACCGGTCTCGGCGAAGGTGTCCCGGATCGCTACCATCTCTACTCTCACGGGACAGTGCTTGACCACGCACTCTGCTACAGCCGATCCCAAACCCCCAATGCTGCTGTGTTCTTCAACCGTCACAATCCCCTTCGTCTCTCTTGCCGCCTTGATAATTATTTCTTCATCCAAAGGCTTCAGGGTGTGGATCTCGATCACTCTGGCGTGAATGCCCTCTTTCTTCAACCGTTCTGCTGCGTCGAGGGCCTTCGACACCAGTATCCCGGTGACCAGAATGGTCACATCCGCCCCATCTCTTAAAAGGATACCTTTCCCGATCTCAAAAGCGCGGTCTTCATTCTCCAGAACAGGAACTTCATTTCGACATAACCTGAGATAAACCGGCCCTCGATAATAAGCAATGGCCTTTACAGCCTTCCGGGTGAGAATATCATCGGATGCTACGACCACCGTCATGTTTGGAGTCGCTCTCATGATTGCTAGATCGTAGATAGTTTGGTGAGAGACCCCGTCGAAAGAATCGGAAAGCCCACCGTAACTACCGCAGACCTTCACATTCAGATTCGGATAAGCAATCGAGCTTCTTATCTGCTCCCCCGCTCTCAGGGTCGTCAGGAAGCCGAAGGTGCTGGCAAAAGGAATCTTTCCCACCGTCGCAAAGCCGGCGGCCGCATCCATCATATTTGCCTCAGCCACCCCGAAGTTAAAGAACCGATCCGGAAATGCCTTGCCGAAGAGGGCTGTTTTTGTGGATGAGGACACATCAGCGTCCAGAACCACTACTTCGGAGTTTTCTCTCCCTAACTCGACTAATGCTTCACCAAAGCTATCTCTGAGAGCGACCATCTTAAGCATGGATTGCCTCCGCCAACTCGCTCACGGCCTGCGCGTACTCCTGCTCTGAGATCTGTTTCCCATGCCAAACGTGAGTATTCTCCATGAACGAGACTCCCTTTCCTTTTACCGTATGGGCGATTAGGATAGAAGGAACATCCTTCGTTTTCTTGGCTCTATCGAGCCCTTCGGAGATTTCTTCGGGTTCATGGCCATTGACCTCGATCACATTCCAGCCAAAAGATTTCCACTTTGCTATGACATCTCCGAGCGGCATGATGTCGTCCATGGCTCCGTCGAGTTGATACCGGTTATAGTCGAGTAGAACGATGAGGTGATCGAGCTTAAACTTAACCGCAGCCATCGCTGCTTCCCATATCTGGCCTTCATTCATCTCACCGCAGCCAATTAAGACGTAGACGTAAAAGTCCTTCTTAGAGAGTCGACCTGCCAGTGCCATTCCTATCCCGACGGAGGGACCGTGCCCAAGGGATCCGGTCGACATATCCACTCCCGGAGTCTTCAATAAATCAGGGTGCCCCTGGAGAATGCTGTTGAAACGACGAAATGTATTTAATTCAGGCTTTGGGAAAAAACCCTTTTCGGCTAGGACGGCGTAGAGGGTCGGTGCACAGTGACCTTTCGAGGGGATGAACCGATCCCGGTTCTCCCACTTCGGATTGCTCGGATCTACTCTCATCTTGTCAAAATAGAGCGTGGTAACGAGCTCTACGGCGGAGAGCGAACCGCCTGCATGTCCGGAGCCCGCTTCATAGATCATCTTCAAAACAGCCAGCCGGATCTCTCGAGTGAGGTTCCTGAAGTATTCTTTCTTCTCCGGAGAATAAGGCATCTCTCTCTTTCCTCGTATTTGTCCGGCTTGTTAACGACTCTTATCGCAGCCAGCACCTAGTTTGGAAACAACGTGGTTAAAAAACGAATCTCTATTAAACTGCTCCGCTTTAAACTGCCCCGCATCGAACCCACTTTAGCCTCCCGGAAGCGATCGGAGGAATAGGAGGATACCTCGGGTAAGATCGCGGCATCCCCCTCATTCCATCCGGTACTTACGCCATGCGGGCGCACTAAAGTATCTCCGAGGCGTCACCTCGCTGACAATTAGTACACTCTAGTGGGCAAGTCTTTCGCGGCCGTTGCGGCGGTATAGAGTTTAAAATTCAACCAAGTTGCTTTCGGTATGGTACTAGTTTTTCCGGCAACGATTGTCTTTACTAACTCTACACACTTCGGCCCATAATCGATCGGATTTTCAATGGTCGCATTGTATCTTCCGGCAACCATTTCTTCAAAAGCAATTTTCAGGCCGTCCACAGAAACGATAATAACGTCCTTTCCAGGTTTTAGGCCCGCTTCCGTCAGTGCCTGTGCTCCACCTATACCCTGGTCATCAGCGGCCGACCATAATACATCGATTCTTATGCCTTGAGCCTTAAGAGATTTGATCATGGCCTCTGCCGCCTCTTTGCCTTTGGCCCTGGTGTAATCTCCGGATTGAGAGGCGACTATCTTAAATCTCGGCTGAGATTTCAAGGCTTCATCAAATCCCAATTTTCTTTCTACCGCTGTACTTGCCCCAACGGTTCCTTGAAGCTCCATGATGTTGACAGGACCGGGTTTATTCTTGAAGGTATCGAAAACAAATTGGGCTGCTATCTTGCCGGCCTGTGTATTATCCGGCCCAACAAAGGTCAGGTAATAATCTTCCGGTTTACCGACACTAACCGTAAGCTTTCTATTTACTATGATCAGTGGAATGTGTTTATCCCTTATTTCTTTTAGAACAGCATCCCAACCGGTCGCCACGACCGGAGCAAGAATGATCACATCTACTTTTTGCGCAATGAAAGATCTGAGCGCCTTAATTTGGTTTTCTTGCTTCCCCTGCGCATCTGAGAACTTTAGAGTAATGCCTGCTTTGGCGAAAGCATCTTTCATGTTTTCAGACATTGAAGTTCGCCACGGATTTTCCGCGCCGATTTGTGAAAATCCAACCACAATCTTCTTATCGGCCGAAAAACTAAACGATGATGCAATCACCAGTGCTGCGATAGCCAGCAAGACTTTTTTCACGATAATGTTTCCTTCCTCTCTTGATGTTGTTTGCGGGCCACAGGCTATCGCATGAGTTCTGCGAGAGTCTGTCCCCGTTTTTCACCGAAACCCTTAAATGAATTTCCGCAGATACTGAATCCCCCTTGATGCGGCCGTATCCGGATCCGGATACGGAAGTATTTCGAGGGTGGCAAAGCCGGCATAGCCAATTTCGTTAAGAGTGTTAATGATCCCAGGAAAATCGAGATGGCCATCCCCGGGAGCCCAACGGTTGCTGTCAGCAAAATGGACGTAGGCGATGACGTCTTTCGCCGCTCTTAGGCTGCCGCCAATGGAGGCATCCTCGATGTTCATATGGAAGACGTCAGGCATCAGGAAGATCTGGCCATTACCAATCTTCTTAAGTATCTCCATCCCGTCCAGAACGCTGTTGATGAAATTGATCTCATAGCGGTTGACGGGCTCAAGAATGATTTTGACTCCTCGACTGCCTCCATACTCTCCACATTCGCGGATACCCTCAATGAACCTTTCCTCGGAAGCTTTTGGCTCTTGCAGGTCCAGAGGTCCCCTGACCCTTCCGATATTGACCAT
>Ga0116122_1000955_pt1 | contig 15446 bp, 8 predicted proteins | sample June2015DPH_13_5_FD_89726 | JGI IMG/M metagenome (GOLD analysis project Ga0116122, IMG submission 89726) | Peatland microbial communities from SPRUCE experiment site at the Marcell Experimental Forest, Minnesota, USA - June2015DPH_13_40 | ecosystem: Environmental > Terrestrial > Soil > Wetlands >...
CGTGGGGGACAACCCAGTGGCTTCCCTTGGTGGTGGGCGAGCGGCGGGCGCGCGAAATGCTCCTGAAAGGCGAGGAGATCACTGCCGAGCAGGCCCTGAGTTGGGGCCTGGTGAACGAGGTGGTGCCCTACAAGCAACTGGACCACGCCATGCACGCGCTGGCGGCAAGGCTGGTCCAGAACCTGCCGGAGTGCGCGCGCTACACTCGCCAACAACTGGGCTTCTGGAAGGACTTGGCGTGGGCAATGACGGCCGGGCATGCGCGCGATTGGTTGACGGTCCACTCCACCGCGTGGGAGCCTTACGAGGGCGTGCAGGCTTTTATCGACAAGCGGCCGGCGGATTACAAATCGATCCGCAGTCGCGCTGCCGCCGGAGGCTCCAGCGAATCCGTCTGGGGCGCGCCCACAAAAGAGTGCGAGAACTGCGGCGCCAAAGGAATTCCAGAAGGGTTCGATTACTGCGGGAAGTGCGGCAGCAAGTTGCAATAACGTCTTTCGAGCCATGAACGAGGCCTCCACGCCGGTGCTGGCCGTCGTCGACGGCGTAGCTTCCGGCGCGGGAGCAGAACTTGCCGCCTTTTGCGACCTGGTTATTGCCACCGAACACGCGCAATTCCGCCAGCCGGAGATCAGGCTGGGAAGGTTTCCTCCCCTTGGCGCCATCATCTATCCGCGAGTGATCGGCCCCAGGCGCGCCATGGAATTCCTCCTGACCGGAGACCCGATCGATGCGCAGCAGGCGCTTATGCTGGGCCTCGTTAACCAGGTGGTGGCGCGCACGGCTCTCAAAGAAACCGTTGGCGCGCTGGCAAAACGCATCTGCAACCAGAGCGGGCCGGTCCTGAAACTTCTCAAGCAGGTCATCTTCCAGGGGACTTGGCGGCCCCTCCACGAGGCTTTGAAGAACGCCCAAGACATCTACCTCAACCAATTGTTTGAACTCGAAGATTCGCAGGAAGGACTGCGAGCCCTGATCGAGAAACGGAAACCGGTGTGGAAGAACAAGTGATTGGAGACCGGGGGCCCGGGGTCGGGGCTATGGGCGTTAGTCTGGACAACGCGGCCTTCGCCCGCAAGGGAAGACCGGGCTCTCATTGCTGATTGCCGATTGTCGATTGCCGATTGAAAAAGTGGTGTGGCAACTTCTTCCGCTGTCCATCAGTCCCGCTGAGCGGGATCAATCGAAAATCGGCAATTCCCGCCATCTTCGGCCAAGTGATGATCGCAGGAATTCTTCGTAAAAAAACGAAGAGTTCCGGAACTTGAGATCACCGACGGCCCCGGCGGACAAGAGTTCTGTCCGGGCCGGGGCCGGCATGACGAAGGAGCGAGGTTAGAAGTGAAACCCCAGTTCAACCGTAAGGGCTCGCGGCGTCACATAATGGGTCCCACTGAAAGTTGAAATGAAGTTGTAAAGCGCCTCTTTATTCATCAGGTTGATCGCTGACAAGCGGAGGCTCCACTTGTGCTTGTCACCTTTAAACAGATTGTCCTGGCCCACGGACAGATCGAAGAGGTTGCGCGGCGCGATGCGGGGAGGGTTGTGATCGTCGTTTTCGGTGCCCGGCGCCGGAATCTTCACATATTTGGAAGCATACTCGTTCCCCGGGCACAGGTCATTTGGACTGATCGGAGTGGTCGGGGTCGCAAACAGGCCGCCGCAAGAGAGTCCGGCCTGAAACTGTTGATCCGGCGTGATCCCTGACACATCCACCACGGAGTCGGTCCCGTTCGGCCCATTTGCGCAATTGCCGCCCGCGCACGGCACAGGTCCTGCCACCAGGCCGCTATCGTAGCGCCAGTTGAAACCGACCCAAGGTCCGCGCTTAAACGGCTGGTATTGCACGTGAGTCGTCTGGTTAAAGTGCTCGTCGTGGTCGATGCGGAATACCTCGCTTCCTCCCGGCGCGGCTCCGACTCCGGCGACCTGCGGTCCAAAGAAGCGCGCCGCCACGCTGGACATCACGACAAATGCCGTCAGGCCATGGGTGTTCGGGACGCTGGCGCGGATCGCATATCCGGGGATTTTCGATTTGGCCCACTCGACGGGAAAAAAGATCGGTGAGTCGCCCAGGATGCTGAAGTCGAAGCCCCTTTGCGTGTACTTCCAGATGTATTCGCCGTCCACAACCAGGTATTTGCCTAAGGCTTGCTGGAGGCCCACATGGAACTCATTGCGGGCGCCGGGGCTTAGCGGGGTGGTGTTGACGCAAGGACTGACGGTCGACGACATGAGCGCGTTGATCACAGGATCGTTGCATCCGTTGCTCGCCAGGATCAGGTTCTCGTTGAAGGGCGTTTCCATGATGCGAGCATACGAAGCCCGCAGCACGGTGTTGGTTTTCTTGACGTTGTAAGCGGCCCCCACGCGGGGCTCCACTTGGCTGGCATCCGAAATGCCACGGTATAAATCGCTCCGCAGCCCGAGGTTGAAGGCCCAGTTGTTTTTGGTAATCGTGTCTTGGACGAATAGGGCCAGCTCTTTGATGTCGGAGTGAACATCATACGCGTACAGGCCGCTGGTTGCATTCGGGCAACCGTCAGAGGACGGCAGTGACGCCGTTCGAGTCAGGTCGTAACAGCCCAGGATGGGTATAAAACCCGGATTCGCCTGTTGGGGCGCGGCGCAATTCGCCGGATCGGTCAGCCCCGGGTTTGTATCTGGACTCCCGTCAGCATTCAAACAAACAGCGTTGGCGGTGGGATCGACTATCCCGAAGGCGTCGTCTTCCGTCAGAAACGTGTGCTGAAATACCACTCCCGCCTTCAGGTTGTTGATGCCTTTCACGTAAGAGACCTCGGCGCGACCGCCGGCATTGGTCAACCTGCGATTCTGGCCAATGGTCTGGAGCTGAAGATCAGGTTGGAGGTCGGCGAAAGGATCGCCGCTCGGGTAGTAGTGGTATCGATCCTGGCGCACCCACCCGCCCAACGTGAACACGGTGTTGACATTGAGCAGGCGCGTCCAAGCGGGCGCAATGTCGAGCGTCTTGATCTGCGAACGCTGATCGGTAGGGCCTACAACCACTCCGTTGGGACCCAGGCCATTGTTGGCGACGACCAACCCGTTCCATGCCGTGGCGTCTTGCGCGTCATAGGAATTAGGGGTTTGGAACCAGGAGCGCGTAAACTGGAAGTTCAAATTGACCGTGTCCTTTTCCGAGGGCTTAAAGTCGAAGCGGTCGAATAGGTTCTCTTCATCGCCCCGGTCGTGCATGACGTTAAATTCCGGCCCATCCAGAAACCGGGTGGTATTCAACCCGTTGGCGGAAATGAAGTCACCCCAGCTTTTTCCACCGTATTCGAAATCGAATCCACCGTTCGCAGTCCCAAAGGTTCCGTAAGAAGCCTTCACATCGCCATGCGGCTGAGTCTCCCCCAGGCCGGAACGCGTGGTCGCCACAATCACGACGCTGGTCTTGCCCCCAAACTCCGCCGGCGGTGCGCCAGGAACTACTTCCAATGACTGGAGCGAGTCAAGGGAAATCTGATTTGAAAAGATCTTGCTTTGCTGGTCCGTGATTGGCTGGCCGTCGACGTTAAACGAGTTTTCTGCGTGATCTCCCATTCCGTGGAAGAGACCGTTCGAGTCCGCGGCGATTCCCGGCGTGGAAAGTGTAATGAGGGAACTAATGGACGACGACTGACTTTCCAGCGGCAGCTTGTCGAAGAGGGTCCGATCCACATCCGTGTGGGCCGTGGAATCGACCTCGATTAGATCCGCGGCTTCGCTGGTGACCGTTACCGTGGTTTTCCCCCCGGCCAATTCCAGGGTGATTTTTAGACTGACGGGAACCATGGAGTTGAGGTCAACGTCTTGCACGTACGGGGCGAAGCCCGTGGCGTTAACCGTCAGGTGATACGGATTGAAGGGAACGTTGGTGAAGCTGAACCCGCCCGAGCTATCCGTCGAAGCTGTGCGTGTAAAGCCGGTGACGGGGTTGTAAATTGTAGCTGTTGCGCCAGGGATCACCGCGCCGGAGGGATCCGATACCGTGCCCTGTACCGTCCCGGCGCTCCCGAGGCCCTGCCCGAGAACCGCCGAGGGAAGGGTCATTGCCCACAAGGATACAAATAGAATAAATAATAGGGGTCGCCTTTCAATCATGACTCTGCTCCTTTTGCTCCTGAGAATTTGTGGAGGTGAAGCGGGATGGGCAAAACGTTCAGGAGAGTGGAGGGGAGCGGGCGACAAGCGGCAGGACGAGGTTAAGAGAATACCTCGCTTCGCAAGTTGTCAGGGAGTAGGGTGTTTCGCGATGCGGCTTCCAGAGGAGGGTTCGGGCCGCGGGGCGAACCGAGCTGCTGCGAAGCATCTGGCAGAGCGGGCAGAACGGGCTGACATCCTGGCTGGCATGCAGGTGCGCAGCCCCCTCGCGCGCATCACTCCAAATACTTGCAGAAGTCTCGTGGTGGTGAAAAACTTCTACGGAGAAAAGGTGAATTTCACCAGCGAGCGCAAGGCAGCCAATGAGTGCATGCACCCAGTATCTTTGCCGAGGTTTGCCCAGCCGTCTCAAATTAACCGGTCCGCTCTGTATGAGAAATGCGAAACTGACTGCAACTCTGAGATAACGAGTGCATAAGTCTGTCCTAAGCGAAAGAATTTTGGCCGCTTAAAGCGGCAGGAAGCTGTGAGGTCGCTTAGGAGCGGGGCGGGTCTCGTCCGGAAGGAGGTACCTGAAAGATAGAGGAGAAGTAAAGCGCAGGTGAGGAGGGGTTGCTTCGTTCCTCGGAAAAGTACAGGATGCCGGGGTTTTGCGGCGCGGGGTGTACAGACCCCTGGCGAGCAATCTGGCAAGCTGCGCACAAAGGGTTGTTGTCTGGGGTTGCTTTCGCTGACCCAGCACCTTCGCGCACCGGGCCTTGGATTCCGGAAAGGGGATCAGCAAGGATGTGATGGTGGAGTTCCACGACAAAGAAGAGATGAACCTGGACCAGTACGGCTGCCCAGACCATCAATTGTCGCAGCAATTTTAGCCCTTTGCGTCTCATCTTCGGAAAGAACTCACCTCGTCGCGCCTTTTTGTTTTGACTTCCTGAGAATGAGCACCTTAATCAAGAGGCGAACGGCACTGGCCTGGGGTACGTTCGCCGCCAACACTTCACCCTAGTATTATCCGATGCGCCCAACGTCCCATAAGTTGCAAAGAAATTCCAAGGTTCACCCGTCCCACGGCTTGCAACGCCCATGTCTCGCAAATGACACCAATACCTGGCCCCGATAGCGATAGATTCCCATTCGTCATTGTGGTACAATGTCTGCGCTACTGTGTCTTGTTAAGACAACCCCCATAGAATCACTCTCTATGGGGTGGTGCACTGATTGAACCGAAAGGAAAGTCATGTTATGTCGGGGCATTCTAAATGGGCGACAATTAAACACAAGAAAGGGGCCTTAGACGCGAAGCGTGGAAAGGCCTTTACAAAGATCATCAAGGAAATCACCATCGCCGCGAGGATAGGTGGTGGAGACCCGGATGCCAATCCTCGCCTGCGTACGGCCATCGTGGCCGCCAAGGCTGAGAACATGCCAGCGGATAACATCAAGCGCGCCATTCAGAAGGGGACGGGTGAACTTCCGGGCGCCGCGTACGAGGAAGTGGTCTACGAAGGTTACGGGCCTGGTGGTGTGGCGATGCTGCTGGAAGTGACGACGGATAACAAGAACCGAACCCTGTCCGAAATCCGTCACGTTTTCTCCAAGCACGGCGGAAACCTGGGGGAGCACGGTTCCGTGGGCTGGATGTTTACCAAACGAGGCTACATTGTGGTGGAAAAAGGAAAGGCCAGCGAGGAGACGCTGCTGGAATTGGTGACCGAGGCGGGCGCGGATGACATGGCCGAGGACGGCAGCAACTGGGAGGTCTTTTCACCCCCTGCCCAGTTGCACCAGGTGGTTGACCGCCTGAAGACCGCCAACATCATGCCCGCTGCTGCGGAAGTCTCCATGATCCCCCAGTCTTACGTGAAGCTGACCGGCAGACAGGCGGATCAAATGTTCCGGCTCATGGAAGAGCTCGAAGACCACGAGGATGTCCAGCACGTCTTCGCGAACTTCGACATCGAGGAAGCGGAGCTTCACGCCCTGACACAGGCGAAATGAGGAATCGCCTGGCGGCGCCCGAACTACCCCACGCACGCCTTGCGTCCAGCTCCCCGCCCTTGCATGGCGGTCGGGGCAAAAGGCAGGGTGGGCCGCTGCGGGCATGGAATTCCAGCTTCGGACTCTCGGGGTTTTAACTCTTTTTTGACGAGCCGTTGCCCTCTCTTACCCGCAAGGACGAAGATGCGTCATTGCACGTGTTGAGCCTATGGCGATTCATCCTCGGAGATTCCGGGTCCTCATCCCTTTCTTCGGTCTGGTCATCGTGGCAGGCGGCTACCCTGCCTCGATTTTTCCCCAAGCCGCCGGTGTTCCGGCCAAGCTGACTTATTCAAGGACGTTCAAGGGCAGCACCCCCGAGTATCTACAGATTACCGTGGACTCAAAAGGGTTGGGGACTTTCGAAGGCCACAAACTGGACGAACCACAGAGCCCTCGCCCCTTGCAGCTTTCCGCAGGCACAACGGAGCGAATCTTCGCGCTGGCCGGACAACTTCACAACTTCCAGTCCGTTGACCTCGACAGCCACAAGAAGGTGGCAAACCTGGGCCAGAAGACCCTCGCCTACCAGCAGGGCGAGGACGTGAACCGAGTGGTCTTCAATTACACTGAGAACCGAATGGCACGGGAGTTGGTGGACATCTTTGAAGCAGTGGGCACGGTTGAGGAGCACATTGCGGCGCTTGAATTTGAGATGAAGTATGACCCGTTGGGTCTCTCCCAGGAACTTTTGCAAATCCAGATTGAACTCAACAACAGGAGCTTGGCCGACCCCGAGATGCTCCTTCCGACGCTGGAAAAGATCGCTCATGGTTCGCGCTTTCTTCACTTGGCGCAGGTTCGCGCTCAGCAGATCATCGAACGCATCCAACCCAGCCCCTAGTAGGAAACTCGAAAATCGAAACTCGAAACTCGAAACCCGGCACCACGGCGTTGCAGCAGCGTCTCTTGCGAGTGGAGCAGAAAATCGAAACTCGCGTCCATGGCGTTGCAGCGGCGTCTTTTGCGATTTTCGAATTTCGAATTTCGAGTTTCGAATATCGGCAATTCCAGCCCAGCAACCTTTTGGCTATCCGCCTCGTCTAGACTGGTGTAAGATTAGGGTAGCCTGTTAGGCCTTTCTCGGGGTTTTGGGGAGGTGGTCCATGACACCCATGAAACAACCGGCAGCAAGAATTTTGGTGGGGTTAGGGGCGGCAGTTTTTCTTGGGATTGCCGCAGCCTGGGGCCAGACTTATTCTCACGCGCGTATTGTTCGCCTTAGTTTTGTCGAGGGCAATGTCACGGTCCAGCGGTCTGACATTGCCGATTGGGCCGAAGCTCCCACGAACACCCCTGTCCAGGAAGGCTTCAAACTTTCGACTGCGGAAGGCAGCTTTGCCGAAGTTGAATTCGAGAACGGCTCGACAGTACGGCTTGGCCAGCTTTCCATGCTTGAATTCACCCAACTTGCCCTGGCTTCCGACGGAAGCAAAATCAACTGCCTCACGATGCCCCAGGGCTATGCGACATTCCATGCGGCCCCCGTAGGACAAGACGTGTACGAGGTGCGCACGTCCAATGCAACGCTTACTCCGCGCGGGAAAGCAATGTTCCGGGTTGATGTCGATTCCTCAGAGGAACGGGTAGAAGTCTTCAACGGCTCGGTGGAGGTCGCAAGCTCTCTCGGTTCCTGGACGCTGGCCAAGAATTCGGTCCTTGAACTGAGTCCTGGTACTGACCAGCCTGACCAGCTCTCGGAAGGAATCACCAAGGACGACTGGGATAAATGGGTGCAGGAGCGAGAAAGTCGAGTGGAAGCCGCCCAAAACAGCCCATCGCCCGGAGCGTATTCCAATAACGGCAGTGACGCTTATTATGGCTGGTCTGATTTGTCGTATTACGGGAATTGGTCTTATATGCCGGGTTTCGGATACGGGTGGATGCCGAATGTCTATGCGGGATGGTACCCGTATTCGTTTGGCCGTTGGTGCTGGTATCCGGGCTTCGGATACACCTGGATCTCTGGAGATCCCTGGGGCTGGCTGCCCTATCACTATGGCGGGTGGACCTTCGTCCCAGGCCTAGGCTGGGTGTGGTTCCCGGGGAGTTTCGGCGCCTGGTCACCCGGGCTGGTTACCTGGTATACGGGCCCCGGATGGATTGGGTGGATGCCGCGATCCAGCCTTGCCTATGGAGGTAAGACTAACCCCTGCCCACAAGGTCAACCTTGCGGAACTGCCATAAGCACTAGCGCGTTTCAGACCGGCCGTCCTGTGCGTCCTGGAACCATCCTCCCAGTGAACTTGGCGTCTGGCAAGAAGGTGGAACAGCCCGGTATTTTGCCGGATCGGCAAGCCATGCTTCCAGGCCGAATTGTGCCCCAGCCCGCCGGTTTTGCCAAGATTGAACCGATTCTGAAAGGTACACGCGGCGCAACCTTAGGCTCACAGACTATAAACAGGGAGCCCACAACCCCTGCACCGGGTGCGGTGGCAGGCTCAAGTCGCGCCGTGGACAGGCCGGCGGTTGGATCTTTCACCCAGCATGCGGCGCCTGGACCGAGATCCGGAATAGTCTATGACCCGGCGTCAGGGCTATATGTGAACGGCCCTCGCCCGCCCTCAGGGGCCACTCAGGCGACGAACGAACTTTCTATCCGTCCACTCCCTTTGGTTCCAGGGGCTTCGGGATTGCGTGCTGTTGAGCCGTCGTCAGGAACTCCGCAAAAGGTCGGACCCACGGCTGCTCCACAAAGCCATACCGGAGGTTGGTCACATCATTCTTCCCCTCGGTCCGATTCTAGCTCGTCCGCAGCCTCTCGGAGTGGAGGAGCAACGGCGGGCGGCCACGCGACAAGTGGCAGCGGCTCCAAGGGAGGTGGCGCCACGAGTGGCGCGCCCAGGAGTGGAGGCGGCAGCTTGGCTAGTGCCTCTGAAGGTGGCGGGTTGGGCTCAGGCGGCGGCATAGCTGGTGGCTCCCACGGTGGCGGCGGGTTGGGCTCAGGCGGCGGCATAGCTGGTGGCTCCCACGGTGGCGGCGGGCCGGCCTCAGGCGGCGGTCATCGCTAAGAAACTGCTGTCACCTGAGTCGTAGGACCATGTACTCTTCGTCAAAGTATTGGTCCCCAATCTTGAGCGCGGCGCGTTCAACTCCGAAGGTTTCGAAGCCGAGCGAGCGATAGAACGTCTTCGCTGCGACTTGGGGGGCGGATACGGTTAAATCCACCTGCTCTAAACCAGGCAGGGCCTTGACCTTCTGCAACAGCGCCGAGAACAACGCTCGGCCGATACCCTGCCGCCTGTAATTCACCCTCACGTAGACGCCCCAGATCCTGCCCTTGTGGCGGGCCTTGAGATGTTTTTCGCGGAAGAAGCCCGCCATGCCGACGAGTTCTCCGGAGAGGAATGCGCCCAGGACAAAGCTGGCGTTGTCCTCCCCACGCAGGCGCACAGCAGCCAACTCGATCGAGGTTGCGCGGTGCTCCTCGGCGGACTCGGCGAACGACTGCGGTTCCTGCTCGAGAGCCTCGAGCCGCAGATTCCAATAGGCCGCCGCATCACCTTCCGTCAGGACGCGAGTCTCCACATCAATCATCGTTCCGCTATTGTAGCTGAAGGCGGGTGCCGCGGTGCAACCCGCTCCGTAGCGACGTTCCGGATGAGAGCAGCCGGGTCGCCACGTCGGTTTATTTCCCTTTACCTTTTTGCCCAGCCTGCGGCCGGCTCTGCGGGGCGAACAACAAAAAAGCCTGTTGGTGCCGCCGCTGGAAAGGCAGTGGACTCTCTTGGTGAACCGGGCGCCTGCGTAAGACTACAGCCAGGGCGACGGTGCCCTGGCAACGGCCATTTGACTAACTCACGTTCAGCGTGAGCGTCACACTATGGCTCAGGGTGGCAGAGCCTGAACCCGTGCTGCCCGTCACCGTCAGCGTGTAGGCTCCAGCGGGTGTTCCGGCGTTAGACGTCGTCGTACTGCCACTGCCCCCGCCACCGCCACAGCCTGCCAGCGCCAGAGTCAGCAACAATCCCGCGGCGAGCGCGACCATTGTGGACTGCCATCGGCTCACGCCGGGTTGGTTCCGGCCCCTCATGGCCCATGTCATCAACGCAAGAACCGAGGCGAGCATCAAGAGACCTCTCAGGCCGGGCGAGAGGGGTGGGAGCGGGGGAAGTGGTCGAGAGCGTGGCGCGCTGACCGAAGGGGCGGTTGTCGCCACACTGACCGTGATATTCGTCGCAGAACTGCCTGCGGTCACCGGGCTTGGTGAAACCGAGCAGGTGGCTTCTGAGGGAGCCCCTGTACAGGTGAAGCCCACGCTTTGGTTGAATCCCCCTTCACCGGCCACACTTAAAGTGTACGTTGCGGACTGCCCGGGCGCGACGGTGGCCGACGTAGAAGAACCGGAGGATGCGACCAGCGTGAAGTCCTGACCCGTCCCGCTGAGTGCAACACTTTGCGGACTGTCGGCAGCATTGTCAGAAATGCTGAGGGTGCCGGTCCTAGTTCCACCCGCTACCGGCTTGAAAGTCACCGAGATGGTGCAGTTAGCACCCGCGCTCACGGTGGTCCCGCAGGTGTTGGTCTGGGAGAAATCCCCGCTTGCCGTGATGCTGGAAATGGTCAGCGGGGCGTTGCCTGTGTTGGTCAGCGTGACGGTCTGAGCGCTGCTGCTGTTTCCTACGATTTGAGCTGAGAAGGTGAGTGAAGAGGAAGACAAGCTCACAACGGGCCCCGTCCCGGTTCCGCTCAAGCTCACCGTCTGCGTGCTGCCCGCCACCGGATTGCTGTTGTCGGTGATGGTCAGCGTGCCGGTGAGCGGGCCGGCCGCCGTGGGTGAGAAGGTCACGTTGATCGTGCAGGAACCGCTGGCCGCGACACTGGCCGCGCAGTTGCTGGTCTGGCCGAAGTTGGCGCTCGTGGCGATGCTGGTGATGGTGAGGTTGGCCGTGCCGGTGTTGGTGACGGTCACCGTCTGGGGCGCGCTGGTGGCGCCAACGTTCTGCGGGCCGAACGTCAGGCTGGTCGAGGAGAGACTTACTGAGGGCCCCGCGCCACCCGGCGAGATCTTGGCCACAAAGGCGTCGCCGGAGCCGTTGCTACAGCCACCGCAGGCGTCTTGAAGCGGGTTAGCGGTGGGGAAGTCGATCGAGTAGGTATGCCCCGTCACGTAGGCGTTGCCGGAGGAATCGACGGCAATGCCGTTGCCATAGTCATCAGAACTGCCGCCCAGATAGGTGGAATAGACCAGGGCCGAGCCGGCGGCATTCAACTCCGCCACAAACGCGTCGGTGTAGCTGGTACAGCCACCGCAGGTGGCTTGGAACGGGTTAGCGGTGGGGAAGTCGGTCGAGGTAGTGTAGCCCGTCACGTAGGCGTTGCCGGAGGAATCGACGGCGATGCCGTTGCCATAGTCCTCAGAACTGCCGCCCAGGTAAGTGGAATAGTACAGGGCCGAGCCGGTCGAGTTCAGTTCGGCTATAAACGCAGTAGGCTTTCCCGTGGCTGCGGTAGCTTTATTGGTCGCCTGCAGCGGGTTAGCGGTGGGGAAGTCGGTCGAAGAGGTGTTCCCCGTCACGTAGGCGTCGCCGGAGGAATCGACGGCGATGCCGCTGCCATAATCACTACCACTGCCGCCCAGATAGGTGGAGTAGACCAGGGCCGAGCCGGCGGCATTGAGCTTCGCCACAAACACGTCGCTGTAGCCTGTGCTGCAGCTACTGCAAGTGGCTTGGAACGGGTCAGCGGTGGGGAAGTCGGTCGACCAGGTCTCCCCCGTCACGTAGGCGTTGCCGGAGGAGTCGACGGCGATGCCGGTGCCAAAGTCATAACTGCTGCCGCCCAGGTAGGTGGAGTAGACCAGGGCCGAGCCGGCGGCATTCAACTTCGCCACAAAGGCGTCGCCGTTGCCGCCGTACGTCGCCTGCAGCGGGTTAGCGGTGGGGATGTCGCTTGAGTTAGTCCACCCCGTCACGTAGGCGTTGCCGGAGGAATCGACGGCGATGCCGTTGCCTTGGTCATTATGAGTGCCGCCCAGGTAGGTGGAGTAGACGAGCGCGCTGCCGGTGGGATTGAGCTTGGCCACAAAAGCGTTGTAGGAATTATGGAGGGACGGGTTGCAACTAAGGCACGTGCCCTGGAACGGGTTAGCGGTGGGGAAGTCGTTCGAGTAGGTAAGCCCCGTCACGTAGGCGTTGCCGGAGGAATCGACGGCGATGCCGAAACCAACGTCCTCATCACTGCCGCCCAGGTAGGTGGAATAGACCAGAGCCGAGCCGGTCGAGTTCAGTTTGGCTACAAACGCAGTAGGGTATCCCGTGGTTGCGGTAGCGTTATTGGTGGCCTGAAACGGGTTGGCGGTTGGGAAGTCGGTCGAGTCAGTGGTCCCGGTCACGTACGCGTTGCCGGAGGAGTCGACGGTGATGCCGTAGCCCCAGTCATCATCACTGCCGCCCAGGTAGGTGGAGTAGACGAGCACCGGATCAATCACCAGGGCTCGATTGGGGTCGTACCCCGCCACGCGGAAGGCCACCTCGTTGTTGCTCGCCAGCACGAAAGAACAGTGACGAGTGATCCCGCTGAGCGGGAACGAGTGACGAGCATCAGGACCGGAGGCCGACGCTACAGACGGGGACGGCGGTGAGGACACCGCCGCTACAGCCGGCTGATAGAAGGCGGGCTTGTGGAAGCGCACCTCGTTGTCGCCCACCTTCAGCACCAGGTCGCCGCTGGCCGCGTCGACGCGCATTCCGTCCGCGCCCGCGAAGCTCAGCTTGATCTGGTTTGGGTCGGCGCCCGGCGCCAGCACGAAGTCACACTCAAGCTGGCGCTGGTTGCCGTAATAGACCAGGTCCACGCCCGGGTAGACGCCCTCGTACTTCACCCGGGCGTAGCTCGGCACGTTGGTGCGCCACTTCTTCGGGTCGTTGCCGATGAAGTAGTTGCTGCGGCCGGGAAGCACGTCTGCGCCGGTTACTGCTGCGCTGGTACTTGCGCCCACGAGTTTCATGCGAAGAACGCTTTCCGTGGTCCGTGGTCCGTAATCAGTTGTTTGTTGCGGGAACCTTAATATCCCTGCCAACAGTCCGCTGACCACTGATGACAGCCGATTGCCGGCAACTGACGACTGACCACTGACAACTGACGACTTCCTTAAGGTCAGGACGGCCTCGTCATCGGTGAGAAAAATCGTGTAGCCGCCGCCTCGCGCCAGGAATCGCACCTGGGCGTCGCTCTGGCCATGGTTGGCTTCGAAGCTGAGCGGCAGTCGCCCGTAGGCATTTTGGATTTTAGATTTTGGATTTTGGATTGAAGACAACGCCGCAGGCGGGACGAGCGGATTGCCGATTGGTGATTGTCGATTGACGATTGAAGGAGATCTAAGGCGTACCTCTGATGAGTCAACCGGAAAGGCAGATGGCCTCGTCCTGTTTTGAAGGCCGGAGCCTTCGCGTGCGGCCGCCGCTCTGAAGGGCGCCACGACGGCGCGCTTCGGGGCGGAGCCCTCGCCCACGCGGCCGGATAGCAGATGATTGCCCAGTAAGATCGCAGCGAGACCGATCAGAATGACAAGCGGGAGTTGAACTGGGCGTTTGCGCATGATATTCCCTCCCAATGCGCTTATCGCCACCCATTGTACTGTCGCCTGATCGGAAAGGAAAGCAATCCGTTAAACCGGTAGTGGGTCAATTTGATGCTGTAGCGGCGAGTTTACCTCGCCAAATGGCGGCGTAAAGCCGCCTCTACATCGAATTGACCCACTACCGTTAAACCGAAAGAATGGCGGCGTACAGCCGCCGCTGGCGGTCGTGACGTCACCCCCGCGCAAGCGGGGGTCCAGTGGTGGTGGATTCCCGCTTTCGCGGGAATGACCGTGAGGAGGAAGGCCCCAACGGGGCGGCGATCGCACGATCGGCGAAATACCGCCCAGGCACGTCACCCTCGCGCCAGCGGGGGTCCAGCTTCAATAGGCACACGTTCTCCTGATCCCTGAAATGGATTCCCGCTTTTCGCGGGAATGACGCGGAGTCGTCGCCGGGCAGGGAGCCTGTAATCAACTCTAAATACGTCGTAGCATGATGGCGTGGGTAGCAACAGGAGGTGATCCGGCCACGGAAGAACAGCGACGAGTGATGAGTGGTGACTGACGAGGAGGAAGGCACGTGTCGCTTTGCAGGTGTCAGGTGAGAGGGAAGAAAGGCGCGTCAAGTGTTAACCTCAACCTGCTGCAAGCCGACAAATTTCATTCGGGGGGCTTTCTGCTCGGCTAGGTAAAGCTTGATGACTTCACGGATTCGCGGCCCGAACTCTTCCAGAGAACGCGCCTGGGTATAGCAACTGTGGAGTGCGGGGACGCTGGCCACAAAAAAGCCGTCCTCGTCCTTCTCGATCAGAACCGTGAACTCCTGCATACCCTTCTTTGCGATTTTCTTCATGGTGGCAATTATAGCAGCCTTCAGGGGAGTCAAGCAGAAGCGAGCGATCCCAGAGCGCCGAGAGCAGTGCTCGAGCGATGCCCTGGCGCCTGCAATTCGCCCTCACGTAGACGCCCCAAATCTTGCCCTTGTGCCGCGCCTTGAGATGTTTTTCGCGGAAGAAACCCGCCATGCCGAGGAGTTCTCCGGAGAGGAATGCGCCCAGGTGGATTTAGGATTCAGGATTCAGGGCACGCGCATCTAGGGGCGATTCGAGATTGCAGATTCCAGATTCCAGAGGGGCAAGAGCCCGCAAGCCTCGGGTGCGTGGGGGCGGACGGCTGCGCCACCTGGGGGCGATTCGAGATTCCAGATTTCAGAGAGGCACGAGCCCACAAGGCTCGGGTGCGTAGGGGCAGATGACTGCGCCACCTGGGGGCGATTCGAGATTGCAGATTCCAGATTCCAGAGGGGCAAGAGCCCGCAAGACTCTGGTGCATGGGGGCAGACGACTGCGTCACCTGGGGGCGATTCGAGATTGCAGATTCCAGATTCCAGAGGGGCAAGAGCCCGCAAGACTCTGGTGCGTGGGGGCAGACGACTGCGCCACCTGCTGTCTTCTGACTCCTGCCTCCTGACTCCTGCATTCCGGGCCTTGGCAAGCGGCAATGAACCGGCGCATTTTTCCGTCACGTGCGGCGAAAAATAACCCGGGGCACGCCTGCCGCGAGGATCGCAAGAAGAAGTCGGCCAACCAGCTTCGGTGGGAAGCCGATCCGGAGCTGACCCGGCATTATGGCGAGCAGTGCCGCGAACTGCACATCATGCTGATGGACGACGACATCGAGAACGTCTTTCCCAGTTCCTATGCTTGGTGGACGGCCACCGAGCGGAAGTGCTGGGGTGACGGGACCACGGCCACCGGTACTGGTGTCATTTGCGAGA